>Ga0209699_100124_pt1 | contig 91394 bp, 69 predicted proteins | sample SynthPrep_1_END__FD_187204 | JGI IMG/M metagenome (GOLD analysis project Ga0209699, IMG submission 187204) | Synthetic microbial communities from Ohio, USA - SynthPrep_1_END_DS7_MetaG (SPAdes) (version 2) | ecosystem: Engineered > Bioreactor > Aerobic > Activated sludge | place: USA: Ohio...
GCGACCGTGCGCTCTGTACTCAGTCACGGGCTCGAACACCCCAGCGCCTACCAAACTGCACGGACCGGTCTGGCCGCCTCAACGGCGTTCAGACTCTACCGCGCTGGTCTGGTCTAAAGATACAAGCGCCGGCAACGGCCAGACGCTGACGCTGGGGGCGCTCACGCTGTCCCAGGGTTCCACGCTGGACTTCTCGCTTGGTGCCGCACAGGCCATCCCGCAGCCCGTGCTGCGGGTGGACGGCAACCTGACGCTGGACGGCACCCTGAACATCACCGATCTCGGCGGCTTCGGCATCGGCGTCTATCGCCTTTTTGCCTATGGCGGCAGCCTGACCGACCTGGGGCTGGACCTCGGCGCGCTGCCGGCTTCCACGCTCTCGAGCGCCATGCAGGTGCAGACCTCGGTGCTCGGCCAGGTCAACCTCATCGTGCAGGATGCGAACGCCAACCTGCAGTTCTGGAACGGCGTCAAAGCCGCGGCGGATGGCGTCATCACCGGCGGTAACGGCACCTGGGCCAGCGGCGCGAGCAACTGGACCGACCTCACCGGGCTGGCCACTCAGCTGTGGAACAACCAGTTCGCGGTCTTCGGCGGCGTCTCCGGCGGCAATGTGGATGTGAGCGGCAGCCAGTCCATCACCGGCATGCAGTTCCTGGCCCATGGCTACATCCTGGGCGGCAGCGGCCAACTGCAGACCAGCGGCAGCACCACCCTGCGGGTGGAGCCGCTGACCACCGCGACCATCAACACCGCCATGGGCGGAAGTGGCAGCCTCAACAAACGCGATGCCGGCACCCTGATCCTAGGCGGCAACAATAGCTATACCGGCGGCACCACCCTGAGCGAGGGAGTGCTGCAGGTGGACGCCGACAATCGCCTGGGGGACGCCAGCGGCAGCCTGACCTTCAATGGCGGCACCTTGCGGGTGACCGGCAACGCGTACCAGGGCACCGGCCGGGCTATCACGCTGGGGGCCAATGGCGGCGGTTTCGACATCGACTCCGCAGCGAATACCTTCACCGTCTCCCAGGCGCTCGGCGGCTCGGGCGCGATCACCAAGGCGGGTGCCGGCACACTGGTGCTCAGCGGCGTGAACAGCTATTCCGGCGGCACCCAGCTCGCGGCCGGCACCCTGGTGGCCGGCAGTGGCTCGGCGCTGGGCAGTGGCGCGCTGAGCGTGACGGCCAATGCCGCGCTCGCCAGCTCCGGGCCGCTCGCGCTGTCGAACGGCGTGAGCCTGGGGAGCGGGGTGACGCTGGGCTTGCCGCTGGGCAGCGACCTCACGCTCAACGGCATCGTCTCCGGCGCGACCGGGGCCCTGGCGAAAACCGGCAGCGGCACGCTGACCCTGGCTGCCACCAACACCTACGGCGGTGGCACTACTCTGGGGGGCGGCACGCTGGTGCTGGGCAACGACCAGGCCCTGGGCAGCGCCGGCCTGAGCGTCACCGCAGCCAGCAGCCTGGCATCCACCGGCGCGCGCACGGTGGCGAACGACCTTGCCCTGGGGGCCGACCTCACGGTAAGCGGCGCCCAGGATCTGACCCTGAACGGCACCGTTTCCGGCGGCGCCAACCTGATCAAGGCCGGCAGCGGCACGCTGACGCTCAATGGCAACAACAGCTACAACGAAACCCGGCTCGACAGCGGCAGCCTGGTCCTTGGCAGCAGCGCAGCGATAGGCAATGGCGCCATACGCGTCACCGGTGCCTCCCGCCTGGATGGCGCCACGCCGCTGGTGCTCGGCAATGCGCTGGACCTTGGCGCCCTGCTGGACGTCGCCGCCAGCCAGAATCTGACGCTGAACGGCAACATCACCGGTGCCGGCGGACTCGGCAAGAGCGGCGCAGCCACCAGCCTGACGCTGAACGGCACCAACACCTTCAGCGGCGGCATGCAGCTGGGCGGCGGCAGCCTACTGCTGGGCAACGACGGCGCCCTCGGCGGCGGCGTACTGACGGTGAACGCTTCTTCCTCGCTCGATGGCGCCTCGGCGCTCACGCTGGGAAACGGGGTGCAGCTGAATGCCGACCTGACGGTGGCCGGCACGCGCGATCTCGTCCTCAACGGCACCGTCGCCGGCACCGGCCAGCTGGTGAAGGGCGGCGGCAGCACCACGCTGACGCTCAACGGCAGCAACAGCTACAGCGGCGGCACCATCAGCCAGGGCGGCATCCTGGCGCTGGGCAACAGTGCCGCCCTGGGCAGCGGCGCGCTCACGGTGAGCGGCGCCACCGTGCTCGGCGGCAACAGCCCACTGGTGCTGGGCAACACCCTGCAGCTGAACGCCAACCTGGGCCTGAGCAGCGGCCTGGACCTGAGCCTGAATGGCAGCATCGGCGGCAGCGGCAGCCTGCTTAAAGCCGGCGCCGGCACGCTGGTGCTCAATGGCGCCAACAGCTATGCCGGCGGTACCGACATTGCAGGCGGCACGCTGGTGCTGGGCAGCAACACGGCGCTGGGTACCGGCGCCTTGCGGGTGAATGGGCTGAGCACGCTGGGCGGCAGCCTGCCGCTGTTGCTGAACAACGATGTCGTGCTCGCTGCCGGCCTGAACCTCGATGCCACCCACGACATCGCGCTGCAGGGCGGCATCAGCGGCGCCGGCGGGCTGGCGATATCCGGCGGTGGCAGCACCACGCTCGGCGGCGCCAACACCTATGCCGGCGGCACCCAGCTGAACGGGGGCCGGCTGGTGTTGGGCGGCGCCCAGGCCCTGGGCACCGGCGTGCTGACGGTGGACGCCGCCGCTGCGTTGGCCACCACTCAGTCCTTCGCGCTCGCCAACGCCCTGGTGCTGAACAACACCCTGACGCTGGAGGGCCAGCATGCGCTGTCGCTCGACGGCGGACTGAGCGGCAGCGGCGCCCTGCTGAAGAACGGCAGCGCCACGCTGACCCTCAACGGAACGAACACCTTCAGCGGTGGCCTGGGGGTGAATGGCGGCACGCTGGCAATCGGCAACGCGGCGGCTGCGGGCAGCGGCGACGTGACCATAGGCGCGCCGGTGGTGCTGGACAACGGCGTGGGCATGACCCTGGCCAACAACTTCATCCTCAATGGAGGCCTGACCTTTGCCGGCGCCCGGGATCTGGCGCTGAGCGGCACGCTCTCCGGCACCGGCCGCCTGGTAAAGAACGGCGGCGGCGTGCTCGCGCTCAGCGGCGTCAACAGCTACAGCGGCGGCGTGGATCTCAACGGCGGCACCCTCATCGGCGACAGCGGCAGCCTGCTCGGCGACATCGTCACCCAGGCCGGCACCAGCCTGGTCTTCGCCCAGAATGCCAACGGCAGCTACGGCGGGCCGCTGTCCGGCGCCGGCAACCTCAGCAAGACGGGGGCAGGGGAGCTGGTGCTGGGTGGCGCGAACAGTCTGGGCGGTACGATCAGCGTGCTCGCCGGCACGCTGGCGGCGCAGGGCGGGCAGGCCATCACCGGGGCGAGCCAGGTGCAGGTGGACGTGGGCGCCACGCTGAGGCTGGACGGCAGCGAGACGGTGAGCCGCCTGATCGGCGGCGGTGCGGTGGATATCACCGGCGGCAACACGCTGACCCTGGGCGGCGGCAGCGACAACCTCTTCGCCGGCGGTTTCCACGGCAGCGGCAACCTGAACAAGGTCGGCGGCAGTTTGCTGATGCTGACCGGCAACAGCACCAACACCGGCGGCACGCAGGTTTCCGCCGGCACACTGCGGGTGGATGGCACGCTCTCCAGCGCCACGCTGAACGTGCAGTCCGGCGCCACGCTGAGCGGCAACGGCACGGTGATCGGCGCGGTGACGGTGGACACTGGCGGCCGCCTGCAGGCGGATGCCCTCGTCGGCACGCTGACGGTGGGCGACCTGCTGCTCTCCAGTACCTCCATCGTCGATTTCGCCCTTGGCGCGCCGGGCGCCGGCAGCCCGATAGACGTCACCGGCAACCTCACGCTGGACGGCATCCTGAACGTCACCGACAGCGGCGGTTTCGGCCTGGGCGTCTATCGCCTCTTCAGCTACGCCGGCAGCCTGACGGACAACGGCGTGACGCTGGGAGCGCTGCCGCCGGTGAGCGGCACTACGACGCTGCAGGTGGCGGTGCCCAACGAGGTGAACCTGCTGGTGGAGAACAACGCCGGCGACCTGCAGTTCTGGAATGGCGGCACCGTTTCCGCGGACGGCATCATCCACGGTGGCAACGGGACCTGGGACGGCGCGCTGATCAACTGGACCTCGGAGGACGGCCTGCTCAGCCATTCCTGGGGCGGCGTTTTCGCCGTATTCAGCGGCACCGCGGGTGTTGTCACGGTGGACGGCACCCAGGCTTTCGAGGGCATGCAGTTCATCACCAACGGCTACGTGCTGCAGGGCAATCCGGGCGCTGCCCTGAACGCCGTCGGCGATGCCAATGGCGACGCCATCATCCGGGTGGATGGCGGAGACGAAGCCACCATCAACGCCACCATCGACGGCACGGCCACGCTGGTGAAGCACGACGGTGGCACCCTCATCCTGGGTGCAGCCGCCAATGACTACCTGGGCGGAACCCGAGTGGAAGGCGGCGTGCTGCAGGTTTCCGGCGATGCGCAGCTGGGCGCGGCCAGCGGCAACCTCACCCTGAATGGCGGCGCGCTGCGCGTTACCGGCGGCGCCTACACCCAGACCGACCGCAACGTCATCCTGGGCGCCAATGGCGGCGTCTTCGACATCGCCGATGTCGCCAACGACTTCCTCGTCAGCCAGCCGATCACTGGTCCGGGCAGCCTGGGCAAGACGGGGCCGGGCACGCTGGTGCTGGCCGCGGCGAACACCTACGGCGGCGGCACCCGGCTGCTGGCCGGCGGCATCACCGTGGGCGACGACGCCGCGCTGGGCAGCGGCGGCCTGCAGGCGGCCGCCGGCACCGAGCTGGATGCCAGCCAGGCGGTGGTGCTGGACAACGCCTTGCAGGTTGACGGCCCGCTGGCCATCGCCGCCAGCAAGGACATCACCCTCGCCGGCGTGGTGAGCGGCGCCGGTGGCCTGGTCAAGAACGGCGCCACCACGCTGACGCTGAACGGCGGCAACAGTTATGGCGGTGGCACCACGCTCAACGCCGGCCGCATCGTCGTCGGCACTTCCACCGCCCTCGGCGGCGGCACGCTGACAGCCGCCGCCGGCACCGCGCTGGACAGCAGCGTGGGCGGCCTCTCCCTGGCCAACAACCTCCTGCTCAATGGCGACCTGACACTGGATGGCAGCTTCGATCTGGCGCTCACCGGGCTCATCACCGGCACCGGTGGCCTGGTGAAGAACGGTACCGCCACCCTCAGCCTGAGCGGCGACAACAATTACACCGGCGATACCTGGCTCAACGCCGGCGGCCTGGTGGTCGGCAGCAACGGCGCGCTGGGCGATGGCGATCTGCATGTCGCCGCCGGCACCACGCTGGACAGCGCCACCGCGGTCAGCCTGGACAACGATGTGCTGCTGAACGGCGACCTCGCGGTGCTGGGCAGCAACAACCTCACCCTCAGCGGCCAGATCAGCGGCACCGGCGGCATCCTCAAGTCCGGCAATGCCCGCCTGAGCCTGCTGGGCGCCAACACCTACGGCGGCGATACCTGGCTGAACGGCGGCACCCTGGAAGTGGGCAACGACGATGCGCTCGGTACCGGCACCCTGCATGCGGCCGCCGGTACCGCGCTGGACAGCAGCACGCCGGTGACGCTGGCCAACCAGGTGGACATCGCCGGCCCCTTCACCGTGCCGGGCAGCAAGGACCTGACCCTGGACGGGGTCGTCAGCGGTGCCGGCAGTCTGCTCAAGACCGGCCCGGCGGTGCTGACTCTCAACGGCATCAACACCTACCTCGGTGGCACCACGCTGGCCGGCGGCACCCTCGTCATCGGCAATGCGCAGGCCCTCGGAGGAGGTGATCTCACCGTCAGCGCGCCCTCCACACTGGGCAACTCCGCCCCCTTCACGCTGGTCAACGATGTGCACCTGCTCTCCGCGCTGACCCTGCAAGGCCTGAACGACCTCACCCTGAGCGGCGACATCGACGGCAGCGGCAACCTGGTGAAGAACGGTGCCGGCACGTTGGCGCTGACCGGCAACAACAGCTACAGCGGCGGCACCACGGTGAATGCCGGCACCTTGGCCGGCGACAGCGACAGCCTGCAGGGCAGCATCGTGACGGCGGCCGGTTCGGTGGTCGATTTCCTGCAGGCCGCCAATGGCAGCTTCAACGGCAACATCAGCGGTGGTGGCGCGGTGGTCAAGAATGGCGCGGGCACGCTGACGCTCACCGGCACCACCATCAGCGGCGGGCGCGTACAGGTGGCGGCCGACGATCGCCTGGGGGCCGGGGGCACTGGCGTGACGCTGGATGGCGGCATCCTCAGCATCGCCGGCACCGGCTTCACCGGCACCAACCGCAGCCTGATGCTGGGCGCCAACGGCGGCGGCGTGGAGATCCTGGACGCCGCCAACAACTTCACCCTCTCCCAAGCGCTGGGCGGCAGCGGCGGGCTGACCAAGCTGGGCGCCGGCACGCTGACGCTGACCGGCAGCAACAGCTACAGCGGCGGCACAACGGTGGCCGCCGGCACGCTGGCGGGCGACAGCGCCAGCCTGCAAGGCAACATTTCCGCCGCCAGCGGCACCACCCTGCGCTTCGACCAGGGCAGCGACGGCCTCTTCCTCGGCTCCATCACCGGCGCCGGCGCGGTGGTGAAGACCGGCGCCGGCAACCTCACGCTGGGCCAGGCCAACGCCTACAGCGGTGGAACGACGGTGAGCGCCGGCACCCTGACCGGCAACAGCAGCAGCCTGCAGGGCAACATCGTCAACGACGCCACCGTGGTGTTCAACCAGAGCGGCGATGGCGTCTTTGCCGGCAACATCAGCGGTGGCGGAACGTTGATCAAGACCGGCGCGGGCACCCTCAGCCTCACCGGCGATCATCCCCTTTCCGGCGTCGTCACCGTGATCGACGGCAGCTTGCTCCTCAGCAACGGCAACGTGCCGGATTCGGTGATGAACATCGCCTCCGGCGGTCAGCTGCTGGGCTCCGGCTGGGTGGGAAGCGTGACCAATGGCGGCACGGTACTGGGCGCGATGGGCGGCGGCCATGTCAGCGTTGCCGGCAACTACCTCAACACGGCCGGCGGCACCCTGCTGGTCGATCTGGATGAAGGCGCGGGCAACCACCTCACCGTTACCGGCTCCGCCAACCTGCAGGGGCGCCTGCGCGTGCTCAGCGGCTTCGCCTACCAGGGGGCTTCCACCACTTACACCGTGCTGAGCGCCGCCGGCGGAGTGAGCGGTACCTTCGACGAAGCGGTGATTCCCACGCTCGCCTTCCTGGATGCCTCCCTCGCTTACCAGCCGAATTCGGTGGAGCTCAGCCTGGTGCGGAACGACATTACCTTCGCCTCGGTTGCCCTTACCCCCAACCAGCGTGGCGTGGCTGCCGCGCTGGACGCCATGGGGGCGGGAACCCTCTACAACAGCATCCTCTCCCTGGACGTGGCCGAGGCCCAGCGCGCCTACGACCTGCTCTCCGGCGAGGCCTTCGGCAGCAACTCCGCCGCACTCATCGGCGAAGTCGGCCTGGTCATGGATGCCTTGAGCGCCCGCACCCGCGCCGGCGGTGGTTGCGTTTCGCAACGCCGGGAGGGCGAGCAGGCCAGCGCGCCTTGCGTATGGACGCAGATGCTGGGCGCCATGGGCACCTATGCGATGAACGCCACCGACTACGGCTGGCCGGCCGCGCTGGGCCAGGCCAGCAGCCAGCTCGGCACCGGGTTCAGTGGCTGGGGGCATGTGCTGGGCGGCTGGGGCCGGCTGGATGGCCACGACGGCAGCGCCGCGACGGAGCGCGACACCAGCGGTGTGCTGGTCGGCCTGGAGCACACCCTCAGCGAGCAGTGGCGGGTGGGGCTGATGGGCGGTTACTCTGATACCACCGCCAAGGTCGGCCGGCGCGCCTCCAAGGCCAAGGTGGACAGCTACCACCTGGCCGCTTACGCCGGCTACCTGCACGAGCGCTGGGCGCTGAGCTTTGGCGCCGGCTACAGCCTCCACAAGGTGGACAGCCGCCGCACGGTGGCTTTCGGCAACTTCTCCGACCGCCTGAGCGCGGATTACGACGCCCACACCGCGCAGATCTTCGGCGAGGTGAGCCGCAACTTCGATGCCGGCGTCGCCCTGGTCGAACCCTATGCCCGGCTGACCTTCGTGCGCTACGAAACCGAGACCTTCCACGAACGGGGCGGCGCCGCACGGCTGGAAGGCAGCAGCAAGCAGGCGCAGACGGAGCTGACGCTGGGCGGGCGGCTGATGCGGCAGATCAATCTCGAGGGCGACAGGGCCCTGCTGCTGCGCGCTGGCCTGGGCTGGAACCACGCCTTCGGCGACGACACCGCGGATACCGACATGCGTTTCGCCGAAGGCGGCGGCGCTTTCTCGGTCAAGGGCGCGCCGCTGTCGCGCGACAGCATGGTGGTGGAGGCGGGCGCCGAGTTCCGGGTGTCGCCCGGCATGCGGCTGGGCTTCGACTACCTCGGCCAGCTCGGCAAGGACAGCCGCGACCAGCAGCTGCGGGTGAGCGTCGGCTACCGCTTCTGAGGTGCTCTGCGGCTGCGGAAGGAAGAACGCCCCGGGATGGCCGGGGCGTTCTTCCTTCCAGGGTTCGTAACCCGCGGTGGCTCAGGCGCGCAGCGAGATCACCGGCCAGCCGCGTTCCACCGCGTGGGCGCGCAGAGTGTCGTCCGGATCGACCGCGATCGGGTTGCTCACCCGTTCCAGCAGCGGCAGATCGTTGCGCGAATCGCTGTAGAACCAGCTGCGCTCGAAGCTGCCGGCGTAGAGCCCCAGCGACTCCAGCCAGGCATCCACCCGTTCGATCTTGCCGGCCTGGAAGGCGGGCACGCCGCGCGCCTTGCCGGTGAAGGCACCGTTCTCCTGCGCCGGAATGGTGGCCACCAGATGGGGAATGCGGAATTCGCGGGCGATGGGGCCGGTGACGAAGCTGTTGGTGGCGGTGACGATGGCGACCAGCGCACCGCTGGCGAGGTGGCCGTCCACCAGCTGGCGTGCCTGCGGCGTGATCATCGGCCGGATGGCGGTGTCCAGGAACTCACGGTGCCAGGCGTCCAGCTGCGCGCGCGGATGGCGGGCGAGGGGGGCGAGCTGGAAATCGAGGAAGGCGAAGATGTCCAGCGTGCCGGCCTTGTAGTCCTCGTAGAAGGCAATGTTCTTCGCCTCCTGCACTTCGCGGTCGAGCACGCCCTTGGCGATCAGGAACTGGGCCCAGGCGAAGTCGGAGTCCCCATTGAGCAGGGTGTTGTCGAGGTCGAAAAGTACGAGATCCACAATGTGTTCCAGGTGAGTGAGTGGAGCGCTTGGCAGCCGTTCAGATGGAAAGGCCCTGCTGCATCATCTCGCGCAGCAGCGGCACGGTGACCGGGCGCTTGCGTTCCAGCGAGGCGGTGTCCAGCGCGTCCAGCACCGCCAGCAGGCTGGGCAGGTCGCGGCGGCCGTGGCGCAGCAGGAAGTCCACCACCTCGTCGGCCAGCGGCAGGCCGCGGCGGTCGGCCAGGGTGCGCAGGATCGCGCTGCGGGAGTCGTCGTCCAGCGGCTGTACCTCATACACCAGGCACTGGCCGATGCGGGTCCGCAGGTCTTCGCGCAGCGTCAGCCCCAGCGGCGCGTTGGGGCCGGAGAGCAGCAGCGACTGGCCATTGGCGAGCGAGCGGTTGAAGGCATTGAAGAGGCCGATCTGGGCGTCTGGCGACAGGCGGTCCACATCGTCCACCGCCACCAGCGCGCCGGGCGTCTCCGGCAGCTGGGCGCCTTGGGCGGCACCGGCGAGGCAATGGGCCGGCCGGCCGGCGGCCTCGGCCAGCGCCACGGTGGCGCGCAGCAGGTGGCTGCGGCCGCTGCCGGGCGCGCCCCACAGGAAGAGGTGGCGGGCGGGCAGGGCCTGGTCGCGCGCGGCCAGCAGGGAGAGGGCGGCGATCAGCTCCGCGTTGCTGCCGGCGACGAAGTTGTCCAGCGTGGGGGGCGCGTCCGGATGGATGTCGAGAACGAGTTGCTTCATCACCGGTTTCATTCCCTGGCCCCCGGATGGCCGCGATAGAGGGCGCTGGAGAACCAGGCGCTGCGCACCTCGCGCAGGCCCACCAGCAGCGCGGCGCTGACCGGCAGCGCCACCAGCACGCCGACGAAGCCGAACAGCTGGCCGAAGGCCATCAGCGCGAAGATGACCACCACCGGATGCAGGCCGATGCGTTCGCCCACCAAGTAGGGCGTGAGAGCGAAGCTCTCCACCACCTGGCCGATGGTATAGACCACCGCCACGCCGATCAGCGGCGACCAGCCGTCGCCCTGCAGCAGCGCGGCGAGGATGGCCAGCACCAGACCGCCGCCGAAGCCGACGTAGGGAATGAATACCAGCAGGCCGGTGAGAACGCCCACCGGCAGCGCGAAGTTGAGGCCGGCGATCCACAGGCCGACGCTGTAGAACACCGCCAGCAGCAGCATCACCGACAGCTGGCCGCGCAGGAACTCGGACAACACCGAATCGATCTCGCCGATGATGCGCAGGGTACGGGGCAGCCAGGGGCGGGGTACCGCCCGCTCCAGGCCGGCGATCAGCCGCGGCCAGTCCTGCAGCAGGTAGAACATCACCACCGGGATCAGGAACAGGTTGGCCAGCATGCCGACCAGGGCGAGGCCGCCGGTCTTCAGATGGGCGAGCAGGATGGGAATGAGATCCTGCGCGGTCGCCCAGTTCTCGGTCATCAGCTTGCGCAGCTGGCTGGCGTCCAGCTGCAGTTGCACGCCCAGGTGCTGCCGCAGCTTGGGCGACACATGGTGGTTGAAGAGTTCGATGAGGTCGGGCAGGCGCTGGGCCAGCGTCATCGCTTCGCGGTACACCATCGGCACCAGCACCAGGGTGAGGGCCACCAGCACCAGGCAGGCGATCAGGATCACCAGCAGCACCGCCAGCGGCCGCGGCAGGCGCCGCCGCACCAGCCAGCCGACCAGCGGGTCGCAGATGTAGGCGAAGACCCCGGCCACCACGAAGGGCGTGAGGATGGGGCTCAGCAACCAGAACAGGCCGACGAGGGCGAGGCCGGCTGCGGCCCAGGCGGCGGTTTGCAGACGATCGGCGCGGCGCGGGGTCATTTTCAAGTAAAATCGCGGGCTTGGCGCGGGGGCAGATCACCCGCGAAACCCGTAAATGTAGCCAGTTGGTCCTGCACCCTCAAGTTCCGTCGCATGCCGACCGGCCCGAAACCCGCATCCAGCAAGTCAGAGGAACGATCTTGACCGCTCCGAATCCGTCCCAGCAAGTTTCCCTTTCCTACCGCGACGCCGGCGTAGACATCGACGCCGGCGACGCCCTGGTGGACCGTATCAAGCCCTTCGCCAAGCGCACCATGCGCCCGGAAGTGCTGGGCGGCATCGGCGGCTTCGGCGCCCTGTTCGAGCTGTCGAAGAAGTTTAAGGAGCCGGTGCTGGTATCCGGCACCGATGGCGTGGGCACCAAGCTGAAGCTGGCCTTCCAGCTGAACAAGCATGACACCGTCGGCCAGGACCTGGTGGCGATGAGCGTGAACGACATCCTGGTGCAGGGCGCCGAGCCGCTGTTCTTCCTCGACTACTTCGCCTGCGGCAAGCTGGACGTGGAAACCGCCGCCACCGTCGTCCAGGGCATCGCCCAAGGCTGCGAGCTGGCCGGCTGCGCGCTGATCGGCGGCGAAACCGCCGAGATGCCCAGCATGTACCCGGACGGCGAGTATGACCTCGCCGGCTTCGCGGTCGGCGCGGTGGAGAAGGCGGACATCATCGACGGCAGCCGCATCATCCCCGGCGATGTGGTGCTAGGCCTGGCCTCCAGCGGCGCCCACTCCAACGGCTACTCGCTGGTGCGCAAGATCATCGACGTCGCCAAGCCCGACCTGGATGCCGATTTCCACGGCCGCCCGCTGCGCGACGTGGTGATGGCGCCCACCCGCATCTACGTGAAGCCGCTGCTGGCGCTGATGCAGGCATTGCCGGGCGCGGTGAAGGGCATGGCCCATATCACCGGCGGCGGTATCACCGAGAACGTGCCGCGCATCCTGCGCGACGAGCTGACCGCCCGCATCGACGCCGCCAGCTGGACGCTGCCGCCGCTGTTCCAGTGGCTGCAGCAGGCCGGCAACGTGGACATCCAGGAGATGTACCGGGTGTTCAACTGCGGCATCGGCATGGCGGTGGTGGTGGCCGAGGCGGATGCCGACAAGGTGACCGCCCAGCTGAGCGCCGCCGGCGAAACCGTGTATCGCATCGGCCGCATCGACAAGCGCGGCGAGGGCGAAGCCCAGACCATCGTCGGCTGAGCCGCCGCAGCCACTCGGCCAGCCCGCGGCGCCTGGTGCGCCGCGGGCTTTTTTTTGGCCTGGCTTTCCGCGGCGGCGCTCCGCTTCACGAGGCGGGCGATGCGGCTGCTTCAGCCATTGCCCTCTGTCCGGGGGCGGCAGACTGTGCGGCGGTGGCGGTCCGATTTGCCCGGAGCCAAGGAACCACGGCGCCGGGCAGCACTCCGAAACTGGCGGTTTGGGTGAGATGGAACGCAGAGGAAGCGCATAGCCGGCCGGCTACGATATGCAACAATCTGCAAGCCTTTTTCTGTTCCAATCCTTCGTTTCCCCGCGTTTTCACCGCTTTCCCCATTCGCTGGAATTCCCTCCCCCATGTCGTCCCGCCGTCCCCTCGTACTCGCTCTCTGTATCGTCGGCCTGGCCGGCCTCGGCGCCTACGCCTGGCATGCCAACCGTGCGCCGGTCTCTCCCAAGGGCAGCGCTGCCGCGGCGCCAGCCGAGGCGCCGGCGGCCATCGGCGTGGAGGTGGAGGTGGTCGTCACCCAGGCGATGCCGGATGACGTCAGCGCGGTCGGCTCGCTGCTTTCCAACGAGGCGGTGGTGCTGCGGCCGGAAGTGGCCGGGCGCATCTCGGCCATCCGCTTCCGCGAGGGCACGGCGGTGAAGCAGGGCGAGGTGCTGGTGGAGCTGGATGCGGCGGTACAGCAGGCGGAACTGCAGCAGGCCAAGGCCAGCCTGTCGCTGGCGGAGGCGGACTACCGGCGCTCGGAAGACCTGTTCTCGCGCAAGTTTGTCAGCCAGAGCGCGCGCGACGAGGCCGCCTCGCGGCTGGAGGTGGCGCGCGCCACCACCGCGCTGGCGCAGGCCCGCTACGAGCGCACCCGGCTGCGCGCGCCCTTCGCCGGCGTAGTCGGCATCCGCAATGTCAGCGTCGGCGATTACGTCCAGGAAGGCGCGGCGCTGGTGAACCTGGAAGACATCAAGACGCTGAAGGTGGATTTCCGCCTGCCGGAGCACTATCTGCAGCGCATCCGCCCCGGCCAGGCGGTGGAGGTGAGCAGCGATGCGCTGCCCGGCCAGTCCTTCGCCGCCTCGGTGGATGCCATCGACCCGCTGGTGGACGCCCAGGGCCGCTCGGTGGTGATGCGCGCCCGCCTGGCCAACGACGAGGGCAGGCTGCGGCCCGGCATGTTCGCCCGCGTGCGCCTCATCCTGCGCGAGAGGCCGGCGGTGGCGGTGGTGTCCGAGCAGGCGCTGATGCCCTCGTCCGGCACGGTGCAGTATGTCTACCGGGTGGAGCAGAACGTGGTGCGCCGGGTGGAGGTGGAGACCGGCAGCCGGCGCGGCGCCAAGGTGGAGATCGTGCGCGGCCTGGCGCCGGGCGACACCGTGGTCACCGCCGGCCACCAGAAGCTGCGCGACGGCGCGGTGGTGCGGGTGCTGCAGACAGGTGGCAACGGCGCCGCCAGCGACAGCATCGCCGCGCCTTCGGCGGCTGCGGCGGCGGGCTGAGGACGGCGGCGATGGTCCTGTCCGAGATCTGCATCAAGCGGCCGGTGTTCGCCACCGTGCTGTCGCTGATGGTGCTGCTGGTGGGCATCATGTCCTGGTCGCGGCTCACCGTGCGGGAGTACCCGGCCATCGACGAGCCGGTGGTCACGGTGGATACCACCTACACCGGCGCCAGCGCCGAGATCGTCGAATCCCAGGTGACCAAGCCGCTGGAGGATTCGCTGGCCGGCATCGAAGGGGTGGACGTGCTGTCCTCCATCAGCCGCCAGGAGCGCAGCCAGATCACGGTGCGCTTCCGCATCGAGCGCGACCCCGACAGCGCCGCCGCCGACGTGCGCGACCGCGTTTCCCGGGTGCGCCGCCGCCTGCCGGACGATGTGGACGAGCCGGTGATCGCCAAGGTGGAGGCGGACGCCAACCCCATCATCTGGGTCGCCTTCTCCTCCGACCGCCACTCCCCGCTGGAAGTCAGCGACTTCGCCAACCGCATCGTCAAGCCGCGGCTGCAGACCCTGCCGGGCGCGGCGGACGCCCGCCTCTACGGCGAGCGCCGCTACTCCATGCGGATCTGGGTGGACCGCGACCGCCTGGCCGCCTACGGCCTCACCCCGCAGGATGTGGAAGACGCCATCCGCAAGCAGAACGTGGAACTGCCGGCCGGCCGCATCGAAAGCCGGCAGCGCGAGTTCTCGGTGGTGGCGCGCACCGACCTGGCCGAGGCCGAGCAGTTCGGCGCGGTGGTGGTGCGGGAGCCGGCGACGCCGGCCGGCTACCCGGTGCGTATCCGCGACATCGGCCGGGTGGAGGTGGCGGCGGCGGACGAACGCACCTCGGTGCGCTTCATGGGCAAGCCGGCGGTGTCCATCGGCCTCATCAAGCAATCCACCGCCAATCCGCTGGACCTCAAGCGCGGGCTGATGGAGATGATGCCCAGGCTGGAGGAGGAACTGCCCGCCGGCATGAGCATGAACATCGCCAATGACTCCACCGTGTTCATCGAGCGCTCGATCAAGTCGGTGTTCTCCACCATCTGGGAGGCGGTGGTGCTGGTGGCGGTGGTGTGCTTCTTCTTCCTGCGCAACTGGCGGGCGATGCTGGTGCCGCTGGTGACCATCCCGGTGTCGCTGGTCGGCGCCTTCGCGCTGATGCTGGTGTTCGGCTTCTCCATCAACACGCTGACCTTGCTCGCCCTGGTGCTGGCCATCGGCCTGGTGGTGGATGACGCAATCGTGGTGCTGGAGAACATCTACCGCCATGTGGAAGAGGGCATGGAGCCGGTGGCGGCGGCCTTCCGTGGCGCCAAGGAGATCGGCTTCGCCGTGGTGGCGATGACCATCACCCTGGCGGCGGTGTATGCGCCGGTCGCCTTCATGACCGGCCGCACCGGCAAACTGTTCACCGAGTTCGCGCTGACCCTGGCCGGCGCGGTGATCGTCTCCGGCTTCGTCGCGCTGACGCTGTCGCCGATGATGTGTTCCAAGCTGCTGCGCCACGAGAAGAAGCATGGCGCGGTCTATGTCGGCATCGAACGCTTCCTCGAAGGCCTGACTTCCGCCTACCGCCGCGCGCTCACCCGGGCTCTGGACCTGCGCTGGCTGGTGATGCTGGCCTTCGCTGTGGTGGCCGGCAGTTCGGTGCTGCTGCTGGGCGTGCTCAAGACCGAGTTGGCGCCGGTGGAGGACCGGGGCCGCATTCTCGCCAGCTTCTCCGGCCCGGAAGGCGCCACGGTGGATTACATGAGCCGCTACGCCGCCGAGATCGAGGCGCTGTACGCCAGCGTGCCCGAGATCTCCGGCTACATGGTCACCGTCGGCAACCCGACCGTGTCCCAGGGCATCTCCTACGCTTCCTTCGTCGACTGGGCGGAGCGCACTCGCAAGAGCAGTGCCATCGCCGCCGAGCTGGACCCCAAGCTGCGCGCCATTCCCGGCATCCACGCCTTCCCGGTGTTGCCGGCCGCCTTCGGCCAGAGCCCGCGGGTGCGGCCGGTGGGCTTCGTCATCGTCACCTCCGCCAGCTACGAAGAGCTGAACGAATACACCGAGCGGATGCTGGACGAGATGCGCAAGAACCCCGGCTTCGTCTCGCCCGATACCGACCTCAAGCTGACCAAGCCGGAGCTGGCGGTGGACGTGGACCGGGACAAGGCCGCCGACCTCGGCGTGCCGGTAGACGTCATCGGCCGCACGCTGGAGACCATGCTGGGCGGCCGCCAGGTCACCCGCTACAAGAAGGAGGCCGAGCAGTACGACGTGATCGTGCAGGTCGGCGCCGGTGCCCGCGCCGATCCGCGCGACATCAGCGGCATCTTCGTGCGCGGCAAGAGCGGCGAGATGATTCCGCTCTCCAGCCTGGTGCGGGTGAACGAGACGGTGAGCCCGCGCGAGCTCAACCACTTCGGCCAGCGCCGCGCGGTCACCATCTCCGCCAACCTGGCGCCCGGCTACACCCTGGGCGAGGCGCTCAACTACATGGAAGAGGCCGCCGGACGCATCCTGCCCGCCGGCTACGCCTTCGACTACGAAGGCCAGTCGCGCGAGTTCAAGACCAGCTCCGCCAGCCTGGCGCTGGCCTTCGGCCTCGCGCTCGCGTTCATCTACCTGGTGCTGGCTGCCCAGTTCGAGAGCTTCCGCGACCCCTTCATCATCATGCTCACGGTACCCTTGTCGATGACCGGTGCGCTGGGCGCGCTTTACCTCGCCGGTGGCACGCTCAATGTGTACAGCCAGATCGGCCTGGTGACGCTGGTCGGCCTCATCACCAAGCACGGCATCCTGATCGTCGAGTTCGCCAACCAGCTGCGTGAGACCGGCACGGAAATGCGCGCGGCGGTGACCGAGGCGGCGGTGCTGCGGCTGCGGCCCATCCTGATGACCACCGGCGCAATGGTGCTGGGCACCATCCCGCTGGCGCTGGCCACCGGCGCCGGCGCAGAGAGCCGACAGCAGATCGGCTGGGTCATCGTCGGCGGACTGCTGCTTGGGACCTTGTTCACTTTGTTCGTCGTGCCCACCGTCTATACTTTATTCAAGCGCCGGGATCACCGCCCGGCGGTGGCGCAGGGGGAAGGCAAGCTCTCCGCCCCGGCCTGAGGCGTTCGCCGCCAAGGAAAGTTGGAGTTTCAATTGATCGACACTTCGTTGCGCATTTCGCCCGTCTATACCCCGGCCGTGCAAACGGTCGGGCCGGCGCGCGCCGGTGTCAATGAAGCGCCGCTCACCACGGATGTTCCGCCGTCCGGCCCTAGCGCGGTCGTAGACCTGAGCGCCCAGGGCCGTCAGGCCGCTGCCCGGGAAGTCGGGGCCGAAAGCGCTTCCCGTGCTGGCCTGACGCAGGCGGCCGAACGGGCCAATACCCGGGCCCTGGAGTCGGCCGCCGTTGCCGGACCGGCGGCCGACCCCACCGCAGACTTGTATACCGGCAATGGCATGAACCAGGTCGCCGCGCAGGCCGAAGCTGCGGCCCAGGCGGCGGATGAACAGCCCGCCGAGGCGCAGTTGCAGCAGGGCTCGGCTTCGCCGGATGCGCTTGAACAGGCGAGGGTGGCGCTGCAGAACGCGGATGCCCAGTCCGCCAACGATGTCCTGGTGCGGCCGGAAGCGGTGGAGCAGGCCGGAGCCGCCCTGAGAGTGGCGCAGACATCCGCGCCCGCGGTGGAGACCGCCGCTGCCCGGCCGCTGACGGCGGCCGATGCCATCCAGCAGGCGAACGCAGCCAGTGCCGCAGCGCCGCTGAACCAGACTGACTCGGTGGATCCCGCCCAGCAGGCTCAGGCTGCCCAGGCCGATGCTGCCGCGCGGGAAGCCGACAGCCAGCAGACCGCGGCCGCGGCGCAGCGTACCGAGGCGGCCCAGGCGCAGGCGGAGCAGACCGAAACTGCGGCGAACGAAACCCAGAGCGAACGCGCGGAAGCGCTCAATCGGCAAGTTGAAGCCGACCGTGCCGATGGCGCCGCCCGAGAGGCGCAGCAGGCGCGGGCCGAAGTCCAGACGCAGCGTTCCGAAGCAGCACAGGCCGAGCAGGCGGCGCGCGACCGCCAGCTGCAGCAGGCGGACACCGCGGACCGCCAGGCAGAGGCGCAGCGGGCGGAGAGTGCACTGCGTAACGACCAGCAGGTACGGGAGGCGACCGAAGAGCGCCGTATCGAAACCGAGCGGGTGCAGGAAAGCAGCCGTAGCGATCAGCTGGAACGGGCTGCGGCCGAAGAGCGCCGGCAGGACGTGCAGCGCACCGAGACGCAGACGCGCAACAACGAAATCCAGCAGGCCGCGGCCGAGACGCAGCGGGTCGAGGCCCAACGGCTGGAGGCGCAGCGGCTGGAAGCCCAGCGTAGCGATATGCTGGCCGCTGCCGAGCAGATGCAGCGCACCGAGCCGCTGACGCGCCCGGATGTCCAGCCCGCGGATGCGGCAGCCCCCACCGCCGCCAGCGAACGCGCCGAAGCGCTGGCTCGAACCGCCGAAGTGGAAGGGATGGCCAATGCGGCCGCGAATGCCGCCAACGCCTTCAACAGCGCCACCAACGGGCCCGCGGAGTTGACCGGCGCAGCCAAGGCCAACGCCCCGGCAGACGCCGCTTCCAGTGCGGGCAATCAGGCGGTGCAGCTCTATCTGCAGAACGCTGCCCTGCCGAGTGGCCAACAGGCTTCCGCCGCGGTGCGGGTGGCGGTCTGAAACCCACGGCCGGGTTTCTGGCCGCAGCTTGCTTCCTGATCTGACCATTCATCGCGCCACCGTCCGGGTGGCGTTTTTCGCGCTTTTTCTTTCCCTCGCTGAACTGATGGATGCGGCCAGCCTGGGCTGGCCGTGCGGCGTTCAGCCGAACAGGTAAGGGAAGAGCTTCTGCCGTTCGGCCGCGGTCAGCGATTCCATTCGTTGCACGTTGCGCGCCGGAATGTTCTCCGGGTCGGGGAAGTGCGCCAGGGCTGCTTCCAGGCTTTCCTCGCGGATCAAGTGCAGCAGTGGCCAGGGCGAGCGGTTGGTGAGATTGCCGGCGTCGTCCGGTTCGGTGTCGGCGAACTGGTAGTCGGGGTGGAAGCTCGCCACCTGGAATTCGCCCTCCCAGCCGAATTGCTGCAACCACAGATCGACCAGGTCCAGGAACTGGTTGTAGTCGTCGAAATCCGCCAGCACGTCCGGCAGCGCCATCACCGTGGTTTCCAGCGCGTGCACCGGCGTGTCGGAGAGGCGCTCCAGCTCCTTCTGCATGTCTTCCAGCACCGCTTCCTCGGTGGTGGCGGCGCTGACGTGGATGCGGATGCGGCCCTCGACACGCGGCCGGGCGGCGAAGGGGCAGAGGTTCTCGCCGATGACGACATCGTCCAGCCAGCGGGCGACGTCCTCGGCAACCTGGCGTTCGAAGGCGGAGCGGTCCATGGGGATTCCTTTCTTGAGGGTTCAGGCGGCGAGCAGGCGCAGGGCGGCATCGCGTACCGCGCTGGCGAGGTCGGGGCGCAGGCAGTCCAGTTCCACCAGGTCGGGCCAGTTTTCGCGGAACTGGCGCTGCCAGGTGAGCTGGCGCTTGGCGAGCTGGCGGGTGGCGGCAATGCCGGTGAAGCGCAGGGTGTCGAGGTCGCACTCGCCATCCAGGTAGGCCCAGGCCTGGCGATAGCCGACGCAGCGCATCGAGGGCATGTCGGGCGTGAGCGCATAGCGTTCGCGCAGCAGGGCGAGTTCGGCGAGCAGGCCGCCGTTCAGCATCTGGTCGAAGCGGTCCGTGATGCGTTGGTGCAGTATGCGTCGGTCCGACGGCGCCAGCGCGATCGGCAGCAGGCGACAGGGTAGTTCGCCGGCCTCGCGCCGGGCATAACTTTCGGCTAGTGGCCGGCCGGTCAGGCGCACGATCTCCAACGCGCGCTGGATGCGCTGCGCGTCGGTGGGTTCCAGCCGGGCGGCGGCGGCCGGATCCAGCCGTCCGAGCTCGGCATGCAGCGCCGGCCAGCCGCGGGCGGCGGCCTCGGTGTCGATCTCGGCACGCATCGCGGCGTCTGCCGGCGGCAGGTCGGACAAGCCCTCGCGCAATGCCTTGAAGTACAGCATGGTGCCACCCGTCAGCAAGGGAACGCGGCCGCGGGCGGTGATCTCCGCCATCAAGCGGACAGCGTCGGCACAGAAGCGCGCGGCGGAATAAGCCTCTTCCGGCGTGACCACGTCTATCAGGTGATGCGGGCAGCTTGCCTGTTCGGCCGCGCTCGGCTTGGCGGTGCCGATGTCCATGTCGCGATACACCAGCGCGGAGTCTACGCTGATGATCTCCACCGGCATTTCCGCGGCCAGGGCGAGCGAAGCGGCGGTCTTGCCGCTGGCGGTAGGGCCGAGCAGGAGCAGGGCGGGGGGCAGGGACACGGCGGAGGGGAAAAAGCGGAATTACTGCACAGAGCGGGGCGCAATTATGGCGGTTTGTGTCGGGCCTGTCAGCGGCCGGCGACGCCGGCGCGTTGTAGCCCGAGGAGCAGGCCAAGGGGCACCGAAGTATTTCTTTCGGCAAGGCTAAATCCGGGTGGCCGCGATGCCGATATTCGGCCAGGAGCGGTCATACGGGCCTGCGCCAGCAGAGGGAGCCGGCTAGTCCGGCAACCCAGTTCATGTGGTGGGGCCGACCGCGGCGACAGGTCGGCGACAAGGTGAAGACAATGACGATAGCGAAGCGGATTTCCCTCTTGATACTGCTGTTGGTCGGCGCGGCGCTGATCGTTGGCGCGGTGGCATTGATACAGATGGGCCGGATGGGCGACGTGATCCGCTACCAAAGCGAGAACATCCTGCCCAGCATCCAGCTGACCGGCGGCGTGGCGCGTGATTTCCTCGACTTGCGCACCCGCATGCTGACCCACATCGCCTCGACCGACAGCAAGACCATGGAAGAGCTGGACAAGGCGATGACCGCCAGCCGCCAGGCGATAGACCAGAAGCTTCGTGACTACGAGAAGTTCATCTCCAACGATGCCGATCGCGCACTACTGGAGGAGGACAAGGCGGCCATCCGCGAGTATTACACCCTGATCGACAACTCCCTGCGGCTGTCGCGCGAAGGCCGCAAGGACGAAGCGCTGGCCCTGGGCGCCAGCGCCCGCCAGATCAGCGCCCGGGTGGTGAAGGCGGTGGATGCGCACATCGACTTCAACACCCAGATGGCGGAGGACTTCGCACAGGGCGCCACCCGCGGCGCCGACCGCAGCTTCTGGGCGATGATCGTCATCGTGGTCATCGCTTCCGCCGTCGGCATCGGCTTCGGCATCTACACCTACCGCACGGTGATCGGCTCCCTGAACCGGATGAAGGAAGTGGTGGCTGGCATCTCCAGCAGTCTGGACTTCACCCGGCGGGTGGCGGTGAGCGGCAACGACGAAGTGGCCGATACCACGCGCGCCTTCAACGGCCTGCTGGACACGGTGCAGCAAAGCCTGGGGCAGATGGTGCGCCACGCCGGAGAGGTGTCGGCGGCGGCCGGCCGGCTTGCCACCTCGGCGCACCAGGTTTCCACCAGCTCGGGCGAGCAGAGCGAAGCCTCGTCCAGCATGGCGGCAGCTGTGGAAGAGATGACGGTGAGCATCAACCACGTTGCCGACCGTGCCGGCGAAGCCAACCAGCTCGCCACCCACTCCGGCTCGGTGGCGCAGGCGGGAGCGCAGGTGATCGGCAAGACGCTGAGCGACATCAAGCGCATCGAGCGTGCGGTGAGCGAGGCGGCGGGCATCGTCGCCAGCCTGGACGCGGAGAGCGCGAAGGTGAATGCGGTGGTGGCGGTGATCAAGGAAGTGGCGGACCAGACCAACCTGCTGGCGTTGAACGCCGCCATCGAGGCCGCCCGCGCCGGCGAGCAGGGCCGGGGCTTCGCGGTGGTGGCGGACGAAGTGCGCAAGCTGGCCGAGCGCACGGCCGCCTCGACGCAGGAAATCTCGGCCACGATGGCCAGCATGCAAAGCGGTGCGCGCAACGCGGTGAAGGGAATGAACACCGCGGTGGAGCAGGTGGTGGGCAGCGTGGGCCACGCCGAAGAAGCGGAGCGCTCGGTGCGGGAGATCGAGAACGGCGCCGAGCGGACGGTGGCGATGGTGAACGAGATCTCGGAGGCGATCCGCGAGCAGAGCGCGGCCAGCTCCAGCATTGCCCAGCAGGTGGAGCGCATCGCGCAGATGACCGAGGAAAACAGCGCGGCGGCCGGCAGCACCGCGGATACCGCGCATGAACTGAACAGCCTGGCCGAAGCGATGCGCAGCGAAGTGGCGCGCTACCGGGTTTGAGTTGAGGCAATGCCAGTGCCGCGCTGTTTGAGATATCAATAACCTATTCCTAAACTCGCTTTACCCGCTGCCGATAAGCTGGTATCTCATGATCCGGGCCGGCCCGCCCTTGGCGGGGCCGGCCCTTTTCTGTCTGTGAGCTCTCCGGCAGGGGAAGCGATTGAACGAGGTGAGAAGTTGACGATTGCAAAACGTATGGCGTTGTTGATCCTGTTGCTGGTCGGCGCGCTGGTTGCGGTAGGAGCGGTGGCGCTGGTGCAGATGCAGCGCTTGCAGGAGACGATGCGGCAGGAGAGCGATAACATTCTCCCCAGCATCCAGCTCATCAACGCCGCTTCGCGGGATTTCTTCGAGCTGCGCACCCTGGTGCTGTCGCATGTCGCCAGTACCAATGCCGACCAGATGACTGAGTTCGACCGCCGAATCGAACTCAGCCGCAAGCAACTCGTCGAGAAGCTTGCCCAGTACAACAAGTACGTCTGGGACGAGACCGATCGCGGGCTGCTGGAAGACGACAAGGCCCGGGTCGACGAATACTACAAATTGCTCGAGGAAGTGCTGCCGCTGTCGCGGCTGGACCGTCGGGACGAAGCCCTGGCGGTGATCGTCAAGGCGCGTAGCACGGTGGATGGCGCGGTGAATGCCTTCGACGCGCATTCCGACTACAACAAGTGGATGGCCGAGACCTTTGCCGCCGAGGCCCAGGCCAGCGCCCGGCGCAGCGTCTGGCTGCTGGCGGGAGTGATCCTGGGCGCGGCGATTGCCGGTATCGCCTTCGGTTTCCTCACCTACCGCACGGTGACCGGCTCCCTGAACCGGATGAAGGAAGTGGTGGCTGGCGTCTCCAGCAGTCTGGACTTCACCCGGCGGGTAGCGGTGAGCGGCAACGACGAAGTGGCCGATACCACGCGCGCCTTCAACGGCCTGCTGGACACGGTGCAGCAAAGCCTGGGGCAGATGGTGCGCCACGCCGGAGAGGTGTCGGCGGCGGCCGGCCGGCTTGCCACCTCGGCGCACCAGGTTTCCACCAGCTCGGGCGAGCAGAGCGAAGCCTCGTCCAGCATGGCGGCAGCTGTGGAAGAGATGACGGTGAGCATCAACCACGTTGCCGACCGTGCCGGCGAAGCCAACCAGCTCGCCACCCACTCCGGCTCGGTGGCGCAGGCGGGAGCGCAGGTGATCGGCAAGACGCTGAGCGACATCAAGCGCATCGAGCGTGCGGTGAGCGAGGCGGCGGGCATCGTCGCCAGCCTGGACGCGGAGAGCGCGAAGGTGAATGCGGTGGTGGCGGTGATCAAGGAAGTGGCGGACCAGACCAACCTGCTGGCGTTGAACGCCGCCATCGAGGCCGCCCGCGCCGGCGAGCAGGGCCGGGGCTTCGCGGTGGTGGCGGACGAAGTGCGCAAGCTGGCCGAGCGCACGGCCGCCTCGACGCAGGAAATCTCGGCCACGATGGCCAGCATGCAAAGCGGTGCGCGCAACGCGGTGAAGGGAATGAACACCGCGGTGGAGCAGGTGGTGGGCAGCGTGGGCCACGCCGAAGAAGCGGAGCGCTCGGTGCGGGAGATCGAGAACGGCGCCGAGCGGACGGTGGCGATGGTGAACGAGATCTCGGAGGCGATCCGCGAGCAGAGCGCGGCCAGCTCCAGCATTGCCCAGCAGGTGGAGCGCATCGCGCAGATGACCGAGGAGAACAGCGCGGCGGCCGGCAGCACCGCGGACACCGCGCAGGAGCTGAACAGCCTGGCCGAAGCGATGCGCAGCGAAGTGGCGCGCTACCGGGTATAGCCAAGCGCTCCCCGGCGGGAATAGAGCGGGGGATGGACGCGCAAAGAGAGGGCATAAGGACAAGGGCGGCCAACGGCCGCCCTTGTCCTTTTCCGGCGGGTGGTGGTCAGCGGTCGGGGCGCTCGCCGCGTTCCCGGCCTTGCGGCGGCCGCATGCCGGCGCGGAGCTCCTCCTGGCTGAGGCGGCCGTCCTTGTTGGTGTCCAGCGTGCTGAAGCGCTCCAGCAGGCGGGGGTTGTCCTTCACCTCGTCCTTGGAGAGGAAGCCGTCGCCGTTCTTGTCCAACTGGGCGATGCGGTTGCCGCCGCGCTCGCCGCCGCGCTCCCCCTGCGGGCCTTGGCCGGGGGAGGCGGACTGGGCGAGAACCGGGGCGCAGATTCCGATCAGCAACAGGGGCAGCAGGCGTGCGGGGTTTTTCATGTCGGGTTTCCGGGAAAGGCTTCCGGGCGGAAGCGGTGCGCAAGCCTAGCGCCGGGCAGGGCCGGGAATGTGTCCGCCGCGTGTGCGGCATGTATCGCTCTGTACGGCAATGCCACCGGAAAATCCATTTGGCATTGATTGGCGGCGGCGCCGGCGCTATGGTTCGGCATCCCCCCGCCGGAGTCCGCCATGTCGCTGCATCCTTGCGCCGCGCTTTGCCGTCGTCTGCTCGTCCTCATGCTCGCGCTGCTGGTGCCGCTTGCGCTGGGCGCGACAAGCCCGCCGGCGCCGATGCTGGCGGAGCGCTATCACGACGGGGTCGAGCCGCAGGACTACTGGATCAGCGAGAAGCTGGACGGCGTGCGGGCGCTGTGGGACGGCGAGCGGCTGCGTTTCCGCAGCGGCCGGGAGATCGTGGCGCCAGCCTGGTTCACCGCGCCGCTGCCGCGCCAGCCGCTGGATGGCGAGCTGTGGCTGGGGCGGAGCAGGTTCGAGGCCTTGTCCGGCCTGGTGCGCCGCCAGCAGGCGGAGGACGAGGCCTGGCGCGAGGTGCGTTACATGATCTTCGAGCTGCCAGGTGCGGAGGGCGGCTTCAGCACGCGGGTGATGCGCATCCGCGAGCTGGTGGAAGAGGCGGGCGTGCCCTGGCTGCAGGCGGTGCCGCAGTTCCGGCTGGCGGATCGCAAGGCCCTGCAGCGCAAGCTGGATGAAGTCGTTGCAGCCGGCGGCGAAGGGCTGATGCTGCACCGGGCGGATGCGCCCTCGGTGGCCGGGCGCAGCGAGGCGCTGCTGAAGCTCACCCCCTGGCTGGATGCGGAAGCCACAGTGGTCGCCCATGTTCCGGGCAGGGGCCGGCTGCAGGGCATGACGGGCGCGCTGGAAGTGGAGGCCGAAGACGGCCGCCGTTTCCGCATCGGCAGCGGACTGAGCGATGAACTGCGCCGGACGCCGCCGGCGCTGGGCAGCCGGGTAACTTATCGCTACCGCGAACTCACCGCCAAGGGCCTGCCGCGCTTCCCGCGCTATCTGCGCGAGCGGCCGCTGGCGGAATAGCCGCGCTTGCCGCCATCGGCCCTGCCGGCGTTTCAGCGCACCACCCGCTCCATCTCGTAGCCTTCCAGCGCCAGGCTGGTGGTGGCGTTGCCGTCGGTACAGCTCCACCACATGGTGACCCAGGCGCGGCCCTGGGCGTCGAAGCGCTCGATCTCGCAGATGGAGCCCTTCATGAATTCGAACATCTCGCGCTCGTCGTCTTCCATCTCTGGGTCCAGGGTGACGTGCAGCACGCGCACCTCGTCGCCGATGGCGAGCGGATTGCCGTGTTTGTCGGCGTAGGGGCTGGAGGAGGCGGTGGGGGCTGGGCTACAGGCTTGCATCGGTCGGGCTCCGTTCGGGGGCGCGGTCGGTTGCCGCGCTGCCCCTTCAGAGGCAAAGCCCGTGCCGGCCGGCTTGCGCTGCCGAAGTGCCGCCGTTGCTGGGCTTGCCGCGCTCATTCCCGATGGCTTTGTCGTGAGCGCGACAGGGCGCACGGCCGCTGCGGTCGCAAAGCCGACGCCGATCGGCGAGGCGCGTCAGCTGCGCGGCCGGTAATGCACATGGCCGGGGCCATGCGGGTGTTTGTGGGCGTGGCCGTGGGCATGGTCGTGGGCGTTGGCGGCCACATCCACCGAGATCAGGTTGAGGCTGCCGTGGCGCACGCCGCTCTCCGCCATCAGCGAGTCGGCGAAGCGCCGCACCGCGTCGGCCGGCCCCTTGAGGATGGTGCATTCCATGCAGTTGTCGTGGTCGAGGTGGGCATGCAGCGTGGACACGGTGAGGTCGTGGTGGTCGTGCTGCAGGCCGGTGAGGCGCTCGGCCAGCACCCGCTCGTGGTGGTTGAAAACGTAGCTGAGGCTGGCGACGCAGTGGCCCTTGTCATCCTTCTGCTGGCGGGAGCTTTCGAGTTCGCGGCGCAGCATGTCGCGCACCGCCTCCGAGCGGTTGCGGTAGCCGCGCTCGGCGATCAGCGCGTCGAAGGCGGCGGCGAGGTCTTCTTCCAGCGAGATGGTGAAGCGGTCCATGGCGGTCTCCGGATCGGGGAGGCGCCATCTTAGCGGTGGTGGCCGTGGCGGCGAAGTGCTCAGCGCGGCGCGGGCGTCAGCGCGATCCGCCGGGTGGCGAGGGCGCCGACGCAGGCGGGGTCGTGGGAGGCGACGATCATGCTCAGGCCGCTGTCGGCCAGCACGCCCAGCAGGCGCTCGGAGGCCGCTCCGTCCAGACCGGTGGTGGGTTCGTCCAGCAGCAGCACCTTGGGCGACATCGCCAGCACGCCGGCCAGCGCCGCCAGCCGCTGCTCGCCGCCGGACAGCGCATGTACCGGCCGCTCGGCCAGATGGGCGATGCCGATGCGGGCCAGCGTCTGCAGTGCAATCTCCCGCGCCTCGGCCGCACTGGCGCCGCAGTTGAGCGGGCCGAAGGCGGCATCTTCCACCACCGTGGGGCCGAAGAGCTGATCGCCGGCGTCCTGGAACAGCAGCCCCAGCGGGCCGCGCAGCGGGGCGAAATCCTTCTCGCCGCGGCAGAGCCGGCCTAGCAGCTGAAGCTCGCCGCCGGCCAGCGGCACGAAGCCGAGCAGGCTGTGCAACAGCGTGGTCTTGCCGGTGCCGCTGGCGCCGAGCACGAACAGGCGCTCGCCCGCCTGCAGCTCCAGATCGAAGGCCTCCACCACCACCTTGCCGGCCCGCGCCAGGCGCAGGCCGCGGCCGAGGATCAGCGGGCCCGAGGTATTCACCGCAGCAGCCACAGCAGACTGCTGCCCAGGCACAGCACCGCGGTGCCGGCTGCCCAGCGCCAGGGCCGCAGTGGCCTGGCGCTGGGCACGGGCGCGGCGGCGAAGCCGCGGGCGCGCAGGGCGAGATCCACCCGCTCGGCGCGCAGCATGGCGTGCACCAGGATGAGGGCGAGCTGCTGCGCCAGCACGGCGACAGTGCGGCGGTTGGCGCCGGGGTGGAAGCCGCGGGCGCGCATGGCGATGTCGAGGCGGCGGCGGGTGTCGTCCAGCACGCCCAGGTAGCGCACGGTGAGCACCAGCAGGCGGGCCAGCCGCGGCGGCAGGCCGAGGCCGGCGGCGGCGCGGGCGATGGCGAAGGCGTCCAGTCCGGCAAGCAGGGCCATGCAGCCCAGGGCTATGGCGTTGCTGCGCAAGCTGATGAGCAGCGCATGGTGGGCGCCGGCCGCGGACCACTGCAGGCCGCCGTCCTGCAGTGCCCAGGGCAGCGTCAGCCACAGCATGGCGACGAAGAGATTCACGCTGGCGATGCGCCGCAGCAGGCTGTGCAGCGGCAGGGCGCCTTTCGCGCCAGCCGTCAGCGCCAACAGCAGGCCGGCGGCGCAGGCGGCCAGCAGCAGACCGGGCGAGGTGAGTTGCGACAGCAGCACGCTGATGCCCACCGCCGCGCCCAGGCGCAGGCGGGGGGCCAGCGGCGTGGCGGGGGGCGCCGCCCTCATGCGCGCACCGCGGCGAGCGCGGCCGGCAGCATGCGCGCCAGCAGGGCGACGGTAGCGGCGCTGATCAGCGCATCCACCACGAAGACCGGCAGGTGGGCCAGCACCAGCAGGCCGATCAGCTCGGTGAACAGATGGCCGCCGCTGAGTACCAGCGCCAGGCTAGCGAGGGCGGCGGCACCGCCGATGCCGACGATGCCGCAGGCCGCGCCAGCCACCAGCAGGCGCTGGCGCGGTGGCGGCGTGCCGTCGGCCGCCGGCCGCACCAGCCGGCGTAGCAGGTAGTGGGCGGCCACCGCCGGCAGCGCCATGATCAGCAGGTTGGCGCCCAGCACGGTGAAGCCGCCGAAGGAGAACAGCGCCGCCTGCAGCAGCAGGGCGACGAAGAACACCGGGAACACCGTCCAGCCCAGCATCAGCCCGGCCAGGCCGTTGAGGATGAGGTGCACGCTGCCGACGCCCACCGGCACATGGATGGTGCTGGCGACGAAGAAGGCGGCGCCCAGCAGCGCCGCCATCGGCAGCTGCGCCTCGCCCAGCCGGCGCAGGCCGAAGGCGACGCCAGCCGCAGCCAGCGCGGCAGCGCCGGCCAGCACCGGAGCGGAGAGCACGCCTTCGGCCAGATGCATCTCAGCCCCTCCGCCGCGCCGCGAACCAGGCGGCGATGCCGGCGATGCCGACGATGTAGCCGATGCCGCCGATGATGTCGCGCAGGCGGATCTGCTGTTCCAGCCGGGCGATGTCCTCCCGCACCAGACGCAGCGCCTCGGCGGTGGCTTCGCCGTTGCCACCGGCCGCCGCCGGCAGTTGCACCGCCAGCGTTTCGGCGCGGTGGCCTTCCTCCCCTTCCACCACCGCCCAGTAGGGCCCGCCCGGCGGCACCGGCAGGCGGAAGCGGCCGTCCGCGCCGGTGGTGCCTTCGGCCAGCGGGCTGTCGCTGTTTTCCGGCGTTACCGCCACATAGATGCCGGCGGCCGGAGTCTGGTCGGTGTAGCGCGCCAGGCCGGTGACGGCGTCGGCCTCATGCTGGGCGACCACCGCCAAGCCGTGGGCCTGGACGCTGGTGGCGAGCAGCAGTGCGGCAGTGGTGGCGAAAGGGCGTAGGGTCATCGCGCGGCTCAGTGGCGGGCGGCCGGCTTGGCGGCGGCAGCGGTGAACACCAGGCTGTACTCGATGCTGGACTCGGTGCCGCGGGCGTCGTCGGCCAGCGGCAGGCGCTGGCCGGACCAGATGCGGTTCACGCCCTTGCGCACGGTCAGTGTGGCGATGCCTTCGGCGTCGCTCACCGCATCGTTGCCTTCCTCGCCGAAAGCCAGCTTGATGCCGGCGGTGGGCTTGCCGTTGAGCAGCACCTTGAGTTTCAGCGGCTCGCCGGCATGCGGCGCCTCGGCGGAGAGCGGCACCAGCTCGAAGGGCTGGTTGTAAATCTGGATGGCGGGCTTGCCCCAGTGGGCGATGGTCTTGTGGTACTTCACCGCGTGCACGCCGCTGACGGCGCCGGGCACCTCGTCCATCGGCTTGTTGATGCTGCGGCCCTTGTCCGTCTTGCTCCACCAGCCATTGTCGAACCAGGCCAGCAGCACCGCCGCCTCCGGCGCCTGGATGCGCACGCCGTCCCTGCGGTCCTGGCGGGTGACGTTGAGGGCGTTGCCCCCGGCGTCGAAGGCGGTGACGCGCTTGAGCTTCTCCGCCGGGTAGGTCTCGGTCTTGCCCTGGTGGCCGCCGTACATCACCCGGTAGTTCTTGTGCGCCGGGTCGGCCTGCAGCCAGATGGTGTGGGCGGCGGCGGGCAGCGCGAAGCCTGCGAGCAATGCCGAAGCGGTGGCATATACGCCGATATGAAGAATTTTGTTAATTTTCATAATCAAAAACTCAACTGTGCGCCGACGCGGAAGGTACGGGGTGCGCCAGTGGCATAACCAATGGTGGAGACTGCGGTGGCGTACTCGCGGTCGGTCACGTTATCCACGGCCAGGTAGATCGTCGTGCGACGTTGACCGGAGAAGGTGTAGGACAGGCCCAGATCCAGGGTGTCGTAGCCCCGGTAGGTCTGGCTGTTGTCCGATGAAACCGCGTAGGAGCCGACCTTGCGCCAGGTGGCGGAGGCCCGCCAGTTGGCGACAGGACGCCAGTTCGCTTCAAGGGTGGCAGTGTAGCGCGGCACCGAGGTGACACGCTTGCCTTCCAGGCTGGAATCGGGGTTATCGACGATGCGGGTGTGGGCGCTGCCATAGGTCAAGGACAGGTCGAACTGCTCCGTCGGCAGCCACAGGAGGGAGGTTTCAAAGCCGGTGCGGCGAGTGCTGCCAGCGTTTACGTACTCGCCGGGGGAGATTTCGCTGATTTCATCCGAGGATTTGAGGTGATAGGCGGCGAGATCCAGCACGATCTGGCTACCGATTTTGATGTTTGCGCCAACTTCGGTCTGGCGGAAGACATTGGGATCGACGTTGTTCACGCCGATCGCATACTTGGCCATGTCCGGCGCCAGGGCGAAGCCCTCGGCCCAACTTGCGCGCAACTCCACGTTGTCGGCGACCTGGGAGCGGACGCCGATCTTGGGGCTGGTATGGGTCACTGATTTCATGTTGCGACATTCGTCAGTGGCGGTTTCCGCACCCTCAATGCCGCAGTCCCCTGTGAAACGATCCCAGCGCAGGCCGATGGAGGGCTTGAACAGCGGATGCAGTTCGATGCCGGCCTCACCGAAGATGGCGAGGTTGTTGAGCTCGAAGTGGCGGTCGTATTCGGCGGTGCCGACACGGCGGCGATACTGGATGTCCTCGTACTTCAGGTAATCGGTGCGTTCGCGGTAGTGCTCCACGCCCGCCACCCAGGTCAGCGGGCCGGCGGTGAATGCATGTTGGCCATTCAGATTGAAACCGGCGCCGAGAACGTCGCGGTCATAGGTTTCTTCGCGCTGGCGCCATGTGGGGGCGGTTGCCGAGCCGCGAGAGAACCAGCGGGTGAAATCCTGCTGGGTGGCGTAGGCGAAGGTGAGCAACTTCACCTCGGACGAGAGTCTGTAATTCACGTCGGTGCGCAGCGTGTAGAAGCTTTTTTCCGCACCATCGTTCTTGGTGCGCGGATCCTTGCCGTAGGGGTCGTCCTTGAACTGGGCCAGAGTGATGTAGCCGGGGTTATCGGATTCGGCCTCATGGGCGCGGCCGGAGACGGCGATCTCCAGTTCCGGCGATACCTCCAGCGACCAGCGGCCGGCCAGCGTGGCGCGGTCGGACTTGGACTGATCGCGGAAGCCGTCGGAGCGATAAACCTGCGCGGCGAGGTTCAGGTGCTGGCTATCGTTCAGGGCGACGCCTGCTGCACCTTGCAGGTCTACCGTGCCGAAGCTGCCGATGCTGATGTCGGCGTCCTGATACTCACCGCCTTTGCGCGTCTGCAGCGTCACCGTGCCAGCGCGGTTGTAGTTGCCATAAAGCGCGGACACTGGCCCGCGCAGTACCGTCATATTGTCCAGCTCCAGCGGGACGATGACGTTGAGGTCGGCGTAGCCGTCGGCGTGGGACATGGCCTCGTTGAGCGGAATGCCATCGACCACGAAGCCGATGTCGCCACCGTGGCCACCGCCGCCGAAGCCACGCAGGGAAATCGCATCGCCGACGCCGGGCAGGCCATAGCCGGTGAGGTTCATGCCGGGCACATTGCGAAACAGTTGCTGGGCTTGGGAAACGCGATGTTCCCGGATGTCGGTGCTTTCCTGGCGCGTGCTGGAGTAGGCCGCCGTCACACTGTTAGAGGCTTGGCCCTTCACTTCGATTGTGCTCAGTTCCACCGCATCGTCTGTGGCTTGGGCTGCGAAGGCGGGAAAAGCACAGCCCGCAAGCAGCAGGGAAAGCAGGCTAGGGCGCCGCAGGCTCGTGGGCAAAGCGGTATTTCTGAGCAACATCGGATTCGTCTCGTGTATGTGTATTGGTTCGGAGGGCGCGTCATTCTAGCCAACGGGTATGAAAAATTCAGCAAAGTTCATACCAGCGCTTATGGGGAGATTTCTCCTTGCCTACTTCGCTTGATTTGATGGTGTTTTCTTACTAGCGGAAAGCGCCTGCTTGCACGCGCGCGATGGGCCGTCTGCCAGGATGCTTATCGCTTTAGGCTGATTGCTGGAAATTAGTCTCCCGGCGCCGACAGGCTGCGGATCAGGCGCAAGCAAGAGCGGTGATGACTCTAGAATGTAAGCAGAAGTAATAAGGTGCTCGTTTTGGCTTCCTCGCTCGACATAGCAAGTGAAGCCGCGCTCGTGCGGCACTGCCTGGGCGCTGTTCAGCGCCCCGCCTACAGGAGATTCCCCGAATGAAGTTGTTTCCGCTTCCCCGTTCCTTCGCGCTCGCATGCGCTTCCGCCGGCTTGATGCTGGCTTCGGCGTCGGCGATGGCGGATTACGTGTGGCTGGAGCGCGCCGCGGCGGGGCCGGCCACGGTGAATCTCGGCTTCCTGGACGGCAAGCGCACGCCTACCAGCGCCCTGCAGGGCGCGCAGGCCACGCTGGCCGACGGCAAGGCGCTGCCGCTGGCCGCCGCCGGCGAACGCCTGGCGGTGACCGCGCCGCCGGTGGGCGATCTGCGCTTCGTCGCCTATACGGTGACGCCGGACGGCGCGCTGGTGTTCTATCAAGCCAAGGAAGGCCGCAGTGAAACCAAGGCGGGCAACGACCTGGAACTGGTGCCGATCGAGCCCAACGGCAACACTTTCCGCCTGATGTGGAAGGGCACAGTGGTGGCTGCCACCCAGGTGAACGTGAGCACCTCCGAAGGCTGGAACCGGGTGCTGCGTCCCGCCGCCGACGGCACGGTGACGCTGACCACGCCCTTCCCCGGCCTGTATGTGCTGGAGCTGAGCGCCAAGGTGAATGGTTCCGCGGTGGTGGACGGCAAGAAGTATGACGACGTGCGCCACACCGCGACGCTGAGCTTCACCGTCGCCCCTTGAGTTTTCGCTTGCGGAGGCGGCCCGCGCAAGCTCTGCGCGGCCCGGACAGGCAGCGGCAAGGGAGGCCCAGGCGGCGGGCCTGCCGCTGAAGTCTCCGCCGACGCGACGTAGGTGCGGGGCTTGTTGGGCAGCCAAGGGGCGGATTAAGATGAGAATAGTTCTTAATCCAATACGCGCCTGGCCTCATGCCGCAGGAAGTCCATTCCCTCTACCTAGACCACCACCGGTGGTTGCAAGGCTGGCTGCGCCACAAGCTGGGCTGCGCCCATCAGGCGGCGGATCTGGCGCATGACGTCTTCGTCAGGCTGCTGCTGCGGCGTGAACCGGCGCCGATGCGGGAGCCGCGTGCCTATCTCACCACGGTGGCGCGCGGCTTGCTGATCGACCATTGGCGCCGGCAGGACCTGGAGCGGGCCTGGCTGGAAGCGCTGGCGGCGTTGCCGGAGCCGGTGTCGCCTTCCCCCGAGGAGCGCCAGCTGGCGGTGGAACTGCTGCTGCAGATCGACGCCATGCTGGCCGGCCTGCGCGCGCCGGTGCGCACCGCTTTCCTGCTCGCCCAACTGGAAGGCGCTTGTTACGACGACATCGCCAGCCGGCTGGGCGTTACCCGCCGGTCGGTGGAGCGCTATGTCGCCGAAGCCCTGTTCCACTGCTATTCCCTGCGCCATGCGTGCTGAGCCGCTGTTGCCCGAGGCCATCGTGCCGGCGGAGGTGGTGCGCCAGGCCATCGCCTGGCGGGTGAAGCTGCATGGCGAGCCGGCCGGCAGCGCGCTGTGGTTGGCTTGCGCGCGCTGGCGGGCCGCCCATCCGCAGCACGAGCTGGCCTGGTGTCGCCTGCAGGCGATAGGCGAGGAGTTGGCCGGCGGCGTGGCCGGCCTTGGCAGCGCCCGCTCCCTGGTGGCGGCGCTGCATGCGCCGACCGATGTGCGCCGCCGGCGCTTGCTGAAGGGCGCGGCACTCGGCCTGGGCGCGGTGGCCTGCGGCTGGACGGCGCGGGAGCTGATGCCGTGGTCGGCCTGGCTGGCGGATCACGCCACCGCGGTGGGCGAGCGCCAGGACATGCTACTGGCCGACGGCAGCCGTCTGCAGCTGGATACCCACAGCGCGGTGAACTTGCGCTTCGATGCCGCCGAACGCCTCATCGCGCTGGAGCGGGGCGCGCTCTGCCTCAGCTGCGCGGAGGACGTGCTGCACCGTCCGCTGCGGGTATCCAGCCTGGGTGCGGTGTTTGAGACCCAGCAAGCGCGCTTCGTCGTGCGGCAGGAGGGGCAGGGCAGCGTGCTGGAGGTGACAGCCGGCCAGGTCGGCATCCGTCGCCGTGGCGAGGCGGGCGCATACGCGGCGCTGGCCCGGGCTGGCGACCGCTACCTGGTGGATGCGGCCGGGCCGCGCCAGGTGCCGCGGGCGGATATCGCCGCCGACGGCTGGGCGGAGGGCGTCATCGCCACCCAGGGCATGCGGCTGGATGCCTTCCTCGCCGAGCTCGGGCGTTATCGCCGCGGCTACCTCGGCTGCGACCCGGCGGTTGGCGCGCTGCGCTTGTCCGGCGTCTATCGGCTGGACGACACCGACAAGCTGTTGGCGGTGCTGACGCGGGCGTTGCCGGTGAAGGTGGTCTATCGCTCGCCCTGGTGGGTGAGGGTGCAGGCGGTGGCCTGAGCCGGGCGTCGCGCTGGCGGCGCCTCTCCTGATTCGGCAGACGTGTCGCAGCGGAGCAGCGCTGCGGTTATGTTACCCCTTTGCGCGGATACGCTCCCCGGTGGTCAATCCCAGGGCAGTCGCGGCATGCGGCCTGTCGGCGAAGAAATATTCGCATCCGCTGTCGGTTTTTTCCCGCTGGTCCGGCAAGCGAGGTGAAGGCCTTCACCTGCACACCTCCATCGACTTCCTGACCGGACTCTCCATGCACGCTTTTTCTCGCCGCCTCCCTGCGGCGCAACCGCCCAGGGCGGTGCGCCGTTGCCTGTCTCCCCTTCCCGCCGCGTTGTCGCTGACCGTGCTGTGGCGCGGTCTGGCCGCTGCCGGCCTTGCCGCTACGGTGCTGCTGCCCAGCGCGCCCGCCCTTGCCCAGGAGGTCCGCAGCTACGCGGTGTCCGCCGGCAGCTTGGGCGATGCGCTCAACAGCTTTGCCCGCCAGGCGGGCGTTACTCTCTCCTTCACGCCGGAGCAGGTCAGCGGCCGCAACAGCGCCGGCCTCAGCGGCAGCCATACGGTGGAGGGCGGCTTGGCCGCGCTGCTGGCCGGTTCCGGCCTGGTGGCGCGCGCGGGCACAGAGGGCTATGTGCTGCAGGTGGTGCCGACGGCGGCCCTGAGCCAGGGCGACGCAGTGCTGGGCACGGTGCACGTCAACGCCCAGGCCACCACCTCGCCCGGCACCACCGAGGGCAGCGGCTCCTACACCACCGACTCCGCCGCCACCGCGACCCGTCTCAACCTGTCGCCGCGCGAGACGCCGCAGTCGGTCACCGTGATGACCCGCCAGCAGATGGACGACCAAGGCATCCTCGAACTGGCCGACGTCGTCCGCCAGACGCCGGGCCTGACGCTGAACCAGTCCGGCAACATGGGTTCGGACAGCAGCGCCATCTATTCCCGCGGCTTCGTCGTCGAGAACTACCAGATCGACGGCGTCGGCATGGTGAACAGCAACTACAGCACGCTCTTTCAGACCACCGACATGGCCTTCTATGACCGCGCCGAGATCGTGCGCGGGGCCACCGGTTTGATGAACGGCATGGGCACGCCCAGCGCCACCATCAACCTGGTGCGCAAGCGGCCCACCGCCTGGTTCCAGGTTTCGGCCAAGGTGGAAGCGGGGTCGTGGGACTACTACCGCGCCGAGGCCGACATCTCCACTCAGCTGAACGAGGCCGGCACGGTGCGCGGCCGGGTGGTGGCGGCCTACCAGGAGAGCGGCTCGTATATCGACCGCCTGCAGCAGCGCAAGCAATTGCTGTACGGCATCATCGAGGCCGATCTCGCGCCCACCACGCTGCTCACCGCCGGCTTCTCTATGCTGCAGGACGACATGACCGGCCACGCCCGCTCCGGCCGGCCACTGTTCTATGCAGATGGCAGCCGCACCGACTGGTCGCGCTCGGATTCCGCCGCGGCCGACTGGGCATACTCCAAGCGCAATTACCAGTCCTTCTTCGCCGCGCTGGAACACGGCTTCGCCGAGGGCTGGAAGGTCAAGGGCTCCGCCAGCCACGCGGTCAGCGACTACGACGAGGTGCTGGGCTACGCCGCCGGCGGCTACCCGGACCGCAACACCGGCGCTGGGGCCAACCTGTGGGCGGGGCGCTGGACCGGCGCACCAGAGCAGACCAGCCTGGATCTCTATGCCACCGGCCCCTTCCAGCTCTTCGGCCGCGAGCACGAACTGGTGGTAGGCGCGACCGCCACCCGCACGGTGGATAACAGTCATGGCCACACCCTCTGGTTCTTCAACGGTTGGAGCAGCGCCATTCCCAATATCTGGACCTGGGATGGCGATATGCCGGCGGAGCCTTCCAACCCCAAGCTCAGCGACATCCACGGCAAGGAGCGCGTCACCAGCGCCTACTTCACCGCCCGCTTCCGGCCCACCGATGCGCTGTCGCTGCTCGTCGGTGCGCGCAGCACCAGCTGGGAGAACCGCCGAGCCACCTACACTTATGCCAGCGGCAGCCGCAGCGAGAGCAACCGCGCCGAGAAGGGCCAGCTCACCCCCTACGCCGGCGTGGTGTACGACCTCAACGACAGCTGGTCGGTGTATGGCAGCTATACGGACATCTTCAAGCCGCAAAGCAATATGACCCCGAGCGGCTCCTACCTCGATCCGCTGCTGGGCAAGGCCTACGAGTTGGGCACCAAGGCCGAGCTGTTCAACAAGCGGCTGAACCTGGCCATCGCCACCTACCTGATCCAGCAGGACAACTACGCCGTCCAGATTCCTGGCGTCCTGGCGCCGAATGGCGCCAATGCCTATCGCGCGGCATCCGGCACCGAAACCCGCGGCTTCGAAGTGGAGGCGAGCGGCGAGCCGCTGCGCGACTGGCAGATCGCCGCCGGTTTTGCCCGCAACCTGGTGGAAGACCGCGACGGCCACGCGCTCAACACCAACATTCCGCAGAATACGCTCAAGCTGTTCACCAGCTACAAGCTGGCGGGCGTGGGCCAGGGCCTGACGGTGGGCGGCGGGCTGCGCTGGCAGAACAGGATCTGGAGCGACAACCAGGGGCCGGCCGGCGTGCGTGTCACCCAGGACGGCTACACGGTGGTGGACCTGATGGCGCGCTATCCGCTGAACAAGCAGGTGACCCTGACCGCCAACCTCTACAACGCCACCGACGAGAAGTACTACACCACCACCAGCTCGGCCTACTACGGCGAACCCCGCCATCTGCGGCTGGCGATGGACCTGCGCTTCTGAGCCTCGCCCGGCGGCCCGCACCCGGGCGGGCTGGTGGGGGCGGCAGCAAAGCCCGCGTTGCACGGCTGCGACATCATGTTGTAAGAATTTGTAAAAACGAGCGCGTTTTTACGATCTCAAACGACATGTCTAGTGAGAGCCGGACAAAACGCGCCACACGTCGATAAGTGCAGCCGGGACGCCCGCCGGCGTCCTGCAGGGTCCGGTCCCTGCCCCATAGCCGAGGTTTGCCAATGAAATCCGCATCCATAGCGCCGCAGCGTCCGCGGCTCGCCATCTTCTCCCGCGTCAGCGCGGCCGTCTTCGGCGGCTACCTGTTGACGTCGGCCTGCATCGTGTTCCTGTCCTACATCATTCCCATACGTACCGCGGAGGCGGTGCTGACGGCCACGCTGCTCAGCTTCGCCCTCTACACCGGCGCGGTGATCTGGGTGTTCGCCGCGCCTACCGCCGGCCGCGCCTGGGCCGGCATGCTGCTGCCGACGGTGGCGCTCGGCCTGGCGTCCCTCGGCTTCTACCTGGCCACCGGGAGCGCGGCATGAAGAACACCTTCCGCCAGTCCATGTCCTGGCTGCACACCTGGGGCAGCCTGTGGTTCGCCTGGATTCTCTTCGCCGTCTTCTTCACCGGCACGCTGGGAGTGTTCGACGACGCCATCTCGCACTGGATGCGGGATCCGCTGGCGGTTACCGCGGCGTCCGAAGGCGCGCCGCCGCCCGACCGCCTGCAGGCGGCCAGGGTGGGCCAGGCCTTCCTGGAGAAGAACGCGCCCAGGGCCGAGTTCTGGAGCATGGGGCTGCCGGACGAGGAGAACACCAAGCTGCGCGTGTTCTGGCGCGACAACCCGCAAGCCGAGTTCCAGGACCGCGAGCTGGACCCGGTGACCGGCGAGGACGCCGGCCCGAGCAAGGAGCGCAAGACCGAAGGCGGCCACCACTTCGTCCATATGCACTTCGAGTTCCACGCCGGCGATGCGGGCATCTGGCTGGTGGGTGTGGCGGCGATGGTGATGCTGGTGGCGCTGGTGTCCGGCATCGTGGTGCACAAGAAGATCTTCGTGGACTTCTTCACCTTCCGCCCGGGCAAGGGTCAGCGCTCCTGGCTGGACAGCCACAACGCCCTGTCGGTGCTGACGCTGCCCTTCCAGTTCATGATCGTCTACACCGGCGTGGTCGCTTTCGCCTCCATCTACATGCCGGCGGCGGCGATGGTGCGTTACCACGGCGACCTGGATCATTTCTTTGCCGACATCCAGGAACGGCCGGCGCCGCGCCAGATGCAGAACGTGGCTGCCCCGGTGATGCCGCTGCCCGGCTTGGTGACCGCGGCCGAGAACCGCATCGGCCGCGAGGCCCGCTTCATCTCGGTGTCGCACCCCGGCGACGCCAGCGCCTCGGCGCGCATCTTCATGCGCGGCGACGAGGCGGAGATGGCCAGCCGGCTGCGCGGCTCCAACGGCTCGGTGCAGTTCGACGCGGTGAGCGGCGAGATCCTGGATACCGAGATGCCCGGCGAGATCCGCGGCGCTGGTGCCTTCTCCACCTTCCAGAGCATGCGCGCGCTGCATTTCGTGACCTTCGGCGGCTACACCATCAAGTGGCTGTACTTCATCTGCGGCATGGCCGGCGCGGCGATGCTGGCCACCGGCGCCATCCTGTTCATGGTGAAGCGGCGCAAGAAGCCGGCGGGCGAGTTCGGCGCCTCCACCGCGCGCGTCTATCGCGTCATCGATGCGCTCAACGTCTCGGGCATCGCCGGGCTGATGCTGGCCAGCGTCGGCTACTTCTGGATCAACCGGCTGGTGCCGGTGGCCCTGCCGGAGCGCGAAGTTTGGGAGGTCGGCCTGTTCTTCGCCCTGTGGTTCCTCACCCTGGTCCATGCCTCGCTGCGGCCCGTCATGCGCGGCTGGGTGGAGCAACTGGGCGCCACCGCCTTCCTCTGCCTGGCGCTGCCGCTGATCAACATGCTCACCACCGGCGACAACTTCGTCGCCGCACTGGCCCGTGGCGATGGCGAGGCCGCCGGCGTGGAGCTGACGGCGATGGCCAGCGGCCTGCTGTGCATCGCTGCGGCGCGCTTCGTGCGGCGCAAGTCGCAACAGGCGCCCCAGGCCGCCAGGGCCAGGGCCGGCAAGCCGGACGCCGCGGCGGATGCCGACGTCGAAGCGGAGGCCGCATGATGCAGACCATGCTGAACGTGTTCGCCGCGCTGCTGCTGTGCTACGCCGGCATGACTGCGCTGTGCCTGGCGATGGACCGCCACCACAACCAGGTGCTGAGGCGCGCTCCGGCGGCTTCCGCGCGCCAGGGCTTCCGCTGGGCCGGATGGCTGCTGCTGGCGCTGGCGGTGGTGCCTTGCGCCTGGGCCTGGGGCTTGAGCATAGGCGTGATCGCCTGGTTTGGCTTCCTGTCGGCGGGGGCGCTGGCCCTCGTCTTCATGCTGCCCTACGGTCCGCGGTTCGCGGCCATGCTGGGGGCTGGCAGCGTCGTGGCCAGCCTGTTGATGATGTTGATCGTCAAGGTGAGCACATGACTTCCAAATCCGATGCCTGCTATGACGCCGCCCGCGGGGAGCTGACCCGGGTCGGCCTGCGCGTCACCCTGCCACGCCTGCGCATCCTCAGCCTGTTCGACGAGGAGGTGGAGGGCATGCTGTCGGCGGAAGACGTGCATCGCATGCTGTTGCTGCGCGGCGACCGCATGTCCCTCTCCAGCGTGTATGCGGTACTCAAGCGGCTGGATGCGGCGCAACTCATCAGCAGCCATTTCGAAGAGGGCCGCAAGGTGTTCGAGCCGGCCGGCCGCACGCCGGGTGGCCACATCGTCTGCTCCTGCTGCGGGCGCGACATCGCGCTGCGCGACGAGCGGGTGGATGCCATGCTCAAGCGCATCGCCCGCACCCACGGTTTCGAACTCACCGAGTACGTCGTCGCGCTGCACGGCGTCTGCCTGGAGTGCGCGGAGAAGAAGGCGACGCGGGCCTTTGCGAGGCCGGCGGCCAAGGGGCGCACCACGATCGCCGCCTGACCGAGTCTTCCGGAACCCTGGGGTCGGCGCATAGTCTCTCCGCCGGCCCTTTCTTTTCCCCCTGCCGAACACGCGAAGCGCCGCCCATGGGCGATGTGGCGGAAGGGCCGGCCCCGCGCGGGTGGCCCATGCTTCAGCGTGTTCTCGTTTTTTTTGGAATCCCATGTCCCGGTCAGCATCTTCTTCGTCCTCTTCCCTCAAGCGTGGTGTCGCCCTCGGGCTCGGTGTGCTGGCCATTGGCGGTCTGGCGTGGTTCTTCATGCGCGGGCAGGGCGGCGCGGCGGACCAGCCGGCGGTGAACCCGTGGAATGCGCCGGTGCCGGTGCGGGTGGTGCCGGCGGAGGCGGGCAAGCTCGCCCTGCGCCTGCGCGCCATCGGCACGGTGACGCCGATGGCGGCCGTCACCGTGCGCAGCCGGGTGGACGGCGAGCTGCTGAAGGTGGCCTTCGAGGAGGGCCAGATGGTGCAGAAGGGCGCGCTGCTGGCCGAGATCGATCCCTCGCTGTACCGGGTGCGCCTGGCCCAGGCCGAAGGCCAGCAACTGCAGAACAAGGCCCAGCTGAAGAACGCGGAGAGCGAGCTGGCGCGCTACCAGACGCTGTTCGCCCAGGACTCCATCGCCCGCCAGCAGGTGGATACCCAAGAGGCGCTAGTCAACCAGCTGCGCGGCACCATCAAGGCCGACCAGGCGCAGGTGGACGATGCCCGGCTGCAGCTGCAATGGACGCGCATCGAGGCGCCCATCGCCGGCCGCCTCGGCCTGCGCCGGGTTGACCCCGGCAACCTGGTGTCCACCGGCGACACCGAGGGCCTGGTCACCATCACCCAGATGCGGCCGATCAGCGTGGTGTTCACCATTCCGGAACACCAGCTCGGCGAGGTGCGGCAGGAACTGCGCGTCGGCCATGCGCTGACGGTGGAGGCACGCGACCGCGACGACCGCCTGAGCCTGGCGCAGGGCGTGCTGCGCACGGTGGACAACCAGATCGACGTCGCCACCGGCACGGTGAAGCTGAAGGCCGAGTTCGCCAACGGCGACGAAGCGCTGTTCCCCAACCAGTTCGTCAACATCCGGCTGGACGTGCGCCGGGTGGACGCGGCGGTGACGATCCCGCTGGACGCGGTGCAGTTCGGCTCCAAGGGCAGCTACGTGTATGTGATCAGCGAGGGCAAGGCCCACATCCGGCCGCTGAAGCTGGGTGCCGGCGACGGCGACCGGGTGGTGGTGGAGCAGGGCCTGCAGGCGGGCGAGCAGGTGGTGCTGGAAGGCCTGGACCGGCTGCGCGACGGCCGCCAAGTGATCGTGGTGGAGGCCGATGCGGCGGCGCCGGGCCTGCCTGGCCACGGCGCCCCGGCCGCCGCTGCCGGCGGCTGATGCGATGAGCCTGTCCCGCCCCTTCATCCACCGGCCGGTGGCGACCTCGCTGCTGATGCTCGCCCTGGTGGTCGCCGGCCTGCTCGCCTGGCGCATGCTGCCGGTTGCGGCGCTGCCGCAGGTGGATTACCCCATCATCCAGGTGTTCACCTTCCATCCCGGCGCCGGGCCGGAAGTGACCGCCCGCACCATCACCGCGCCGCTGGAGCGGCGCCTGGGCCAGATTCCCGGCCTCAAGCAGATGAGTTCCACCAGCTCCGGTGGTGCCTCGGTGATCACGCTGCAGTTCGGCCTCACGGTGGAACTGGGCGTGGCCGAACAGGAAGTGCAGGCGGCGATCAACGCCGCCTCCAGCCTGCTGCCCGGCGATTTGCCGACGCCGCCCATCTACCGCAAGGTGAATCCGGCGGATGCACCCATCCTCACCCTGGCGGTGTCCTCCGCCGCGCTGCCGCTGCCCGAGGTGTACGACCTGGTGGACACCCGGGTGGCGCAGAAATTGGCCCAACTGCCGGGCGTCGGCATGGTCAGCCTGGCCGGCGGCCAGCGGCCGGCCATCCGGGTGCAGGTCAACCCGCAGGCGCTGGCGGCGCACAAGCTCACGCTGGAGCAGGTGCGCAGCGCCATCGCCGCCGCCAACTCCAGCCAGCCCAAGGGCAGCCTGGATGGCCCGCACCGCTACGTCATGGTGGAGGCCAACGACCAGATCAAGTCGGTGGAGGAATACCGCCGCCTCATCGTCGCCTGGAGCAACGGCGCGCCGCTGCGCCTGGGCGACATCGCCCGCATCGAGGATGGCGCCGAGGACCGCTTCCTCGCCGCCTGGGCCGGCTACTGCCAGCCCACCGCCGGCGGCGCGCCGGCCGGCGTGGGCGGCGATTGCGGCAGCGCAGCCGCGACGCCGGCGCAGGTACCGGCGGTGCTGGTGAACATCCAGCGCCAGCCGGGCGCCAACGTCATCGACGTCGCCGACCGGGTGCGCGCGCTGCTGCCGCAACTCACCGCCACGCTGCCGGCTGCGGTGGACGTGGCGGTGCTCACCGACCGCACGCTGTCCATCCGCGCCTCGGTGCGCGACGTGCAGAAGGAGCTGGTGTTCGCGGTGGCGCTGGTGGTCATGGTCACCTTCCTGTTCCTGCGCAACCTGCCGGCCACGCTGATTCCCAGCGTGGCGGTGCCGCTGTCGCTGGTGGGCACCTTCGGTGTCATGTATCTCGCCGGCTTCTCGGTGAACAACCTCAGCCTGATGGCGCTCACCATCGCCACCGGCTTCGTCGTGGATGACGCCATCGTCATGCTAGAGAACATCGCCCGCCACCGCGAGATGGGCGAGTCGCCGATGCAGGCGGCGCTCAAGGGCGCGGCTGAGATCGGCTTCACCCTGGTGTCGCTCACCGTGTCGCTGATCGCGGTGCTGATCCCGCTGCTGTTCATGGGCGACGTCGTCGGCCGCCTGTTCCACGAGTTCGCGGTGACGCTGGCGGTGGCCATCCTCATCTCGCTGGTGGTGTCGCTGACGCTGACGCCGATGATGGGCGCCCGCATGCTGCGCGACGAACCGGCGCACGAAGGCCAGGGCTTCCTCGACGGCGTCATCGAGCGCTACGGCCGCTGGCTGGACTGGGTGCTGGCGCGCCAGACCGCCGCGCTGCTGGTGACGCTGGCCACGCTGGCGCTCACCGCGCTGCTCTATGTCACCGTGCCCAAGGGCTTCTTCCCGGTGCAGGACAGCGGCGTGATCCAGGTGGTGACCGAGGCGCCGCAGACCATCTCCTTCGGCGCCATGGCCGAGCGCCAGCAGGCGCTGGCGGCCATCGCGCTGGCCGACCCGGATGTCGCCAGCCTGTCGTCCTTCATCGGCGTGGATGGCAGCAACAGCACGCTGAACAGCGGCCGCATGCTGATCAACCTGAGGCCGCACGGCAGCCGCGGCGCGGATGCCAGCACCATCGTGCGCCGGCTGGGCGACGCGCTGCGCCAGGTGCCGGGCATCACCGCCTGGCTGCAGCCGGTGCAGGAGCTGTCCATCGAAGACCGGGTGAGCCGCACCCAGTACCAGTTCACCCTGTCCACCCCGGACGAGGAGGAACTGGCCGAGTGGGTGGCGCGCACGGTGGCGGCGCTGGGTGAGCGGCCGGAGCTGGCGGATGTCGCCTCCGACCTGCAGCGCAGCGGCCTGCAGGCGCATGTGGAGATAGACCGCGAGGCCACCGCCCGGTTGGGCGTCAGCGCCGCGGATGTGATCGCCGCGCTGCACACCGCCTTCGGCCAGCGCCAGATCGCCACCCTGTTCACCCAGGCCAACCAGTACCGCATCGTGCTGGAGGTGGACCCGGACCATGCCCTGGGGCTGGCGGCGCTGGAGAGCACCTATGTGCCCACCGGCAGCGGCGGGCCGGTGCCGCTTTCCACCGTGGCGCGCATCACCCAGCGGCCGGCGGTGCTGTCGCTGTCGCACCAGGGCCAGTTTCCGGCCGCCACCGTGTCCTTCAACCTCGCCGCCGGCGCTTCGCTGGGCCAGGCGGTGGAGGGCATAGAGGCGACGATGCGCCGGATCGGTTTGCCGCCGGCGGTGGAGATGACCTTCCAGGGCGCGGCCGAAGCCTTCCGCGCTTCGCTGTCCAACACCCTGTGGCTGATCCTGGCGGCGGTGGTGGTGATGTACATCGTGCTCGGCGTGCTCTACGAGAGCGTGATCCACCCGGTCACCATCCTGTCCACGCTGCCCTCGGCCACCGTGGGCGCGCTGCTGGCGCTGCACTTGTCCGGCCGGCCGCTGGACCTGGTGGCGGTGATCGGCATCGTGCTGCTGATCGGCCTGGTGAAGAAGAACGGCATCATGATGGTGGACTTCGCCCTGGATGCGCAGCGCCGCCTGGGCCTGAGCCCGCGCGAGGCGATCCACCGCGCAGCGCTGCTGCGCTTCCGCCCCATCCTGATGACCACGCTGGCTGCCCTGGTCGGCGCGCTGCCGCTGATGCTGGCCGGCGGCTCCGGTGCCGAGCTGCGCCAGCCGCTGGGCATCGTCATGGTCGGCGGCCTGCTGCTGAGCCAGGTGCTGACGCTGTTCACCACGCCGGTGGTCTATCTGTTCTTCGACCGCCTGGTGCGCCGCCGGCAGGCGGCGCCGGCCGTGGGCGCCGGACCGGCATGAATCTCGCGCGTCTGTTCATCCGCAGGCCGATCGCCAGCTGCCTGCTCGCGCTGGCCTTGATGCTGGCCGGCCTGCTGGCCTACCGCATGCTGCCGGTGGCACCGCTGCCGGAGGTGGAGTTTCCCTCCATCCAGGTGACCGCCTCGCTGCCGGGCGCCAGCCCGGAGAGCATGGCGGCGACGGTGGCGACGCCGCTGGAGCGGGCGCTGGGCAGCATCGCCGGCATCACCGAGATCAGCTCATCCAGCTCGCAGGGGGCGACCACCGTGCGGCTGCGCTTCGATCTCGACCGCGACATCGACGAAGCGGCGCGCGACGTGCAGGCGGCGATCAACGCCTCGCGTGGGCAGCTGCCCTCCGGCATGCCGGGCAACCCCAGCTACCGCAAGGTGAATTCCTCCCAGGCGCCCATCATGGTGCTGGCGCTGTCCTCGCCCAACCTGGCGCCGGGTCGGCTGTACGACCTGGCGTCCACCATCCTGGCGCAGAAGATCGCCCAGATCGAAGGCGTGGGCGAAGTCAGCGTTGGCGGCAGCGCGCTGCCGGCGGTGCGGGTGCAGCTCAACCCCGGCGCGCTGGCCCACCACGGCCTGGCGCTAGATGAGGTGCGCAGCGCCATCAGCGATGCGAACGCGCTGCTGCCGCTGGGCGTGGTGGAGGAGGGCGACAGGCAGTGGCGGCTGGAGAGCGGCCGCACACTGCGCGACGCCGCCGGCTACCGCGGCCTCATCGTGCGTTACCGCGACGGCGCCGCGGTGCGGCTGCAGGATGTGGCGGCGGTGAGCGACAGCGTGGAGAACCGCTACAACAGCGGCTTCCACAACGACAGCCCGGCGGTGCTGCTGCAGGTGTTCCGCCAGCCCAACGCCAACATCGTGGCCACGGTGGATGCCATCCACGCCCAGCTGCCGACGCTGAAGGCGCTGCTGCCGGAGGACACCGGCCTCACCGTGGTGGTGGACCGCACGCCCGGCATACGCGCCACGCTGGACGAGGCCAGGCTGACGCTGCTGATCGCGGTGGTGCTGGTGATCGGCGTGGTGTGGGTCTTCCTCGGCGATCTGCGCTCGGCGCTGATTCCCAGCCTGGCGGTGCCGGTGTCGCTGATCGGCGCCTTCATCGTCATGTACTTCCAGGGCTTCTCGCTGAACAACCTGTCGCTGATGGCGCTCATCGTCGCCGCCGGCCTGGTGGTGGATGACGCCATCGTGGTGCTGGAGAACATCGAGCGCCACATCGCGAACGGCATGCGACCCTACCGCGCGGCGCTGAAGGGAGCGAGCGAGGTCGGCTTCACCCTGCTGGCGATGAATGTGTCGCTGGTGGTGGTCTTCCTCTCCACCCTGTTCATGGGCGGCATCGTCGAGCGCCTGTTCCGCGAGTTCACCATCACCCTGGCGGCGGCCATCCTGGTATCGCTGGCAGTGTCGGTGACGCTCACGCCCAGTCTGTGCGCCCACCTGCTGCGGGCGCGCGAGGCGCGGCCGCCGGGCCGGCTGGCCGCCTTCAGCGCCCGCCTGTTCGAGCGCATGCACCACGGCTACGCGCTGAGCCTGGCCTGGGCGCTGCGCCACTGCACGCTGCTGCTGGTGTTGCTGGTGGGCGTCATCGCCTTCACCGTCCATCTCTACATCGCCATCCCCAAGGGCATGCTGCCGGAGCAGGACACCGGCCAGCTGCGAGGCTTCGCCCGCGGTGACGACGGCTTCTCCTTCCAGGTGATGCAGCCCAAGGCGGACATCTTCCGCCGCCACCTGCTGGCCGACCCGGCGGTGGCCGACGTGGTCGGCACCGCCGGCAACAACGGCGCCGCCAACGTCTGGATGATGGTGCGGCTCAGGCCTTGGGCGGAGCGCGGCGGGGTGAGCGCACGCGAGGTCATAGACCGCCTGCGCGCCACCGCGCCGCCGGTGCCGGGCGGCATGCTCTTCCTCAGCGTGGACCAGGACATCCAGCTGGGCTCGGCGCTGAACTCCAGCGAGCGCGAGGTGCTGCTGCTGGCGGCCGACACCGGGCCGCTCAAGCAATGGGCGCTGCGCCTGGCCGAGGCCATGCGCACGCTGCCGGAGCTGGTGGATGTGGACAGCTTCGGCGACGAGGCCACCCAGCAGGTCACCATAGACATAGACCGCGAGGCGGCGCGGCGGCTGGGTGTGGATCTGCAGACCATCAGCAGCGTGCTCAACAACTCCTTCTCCCAGCGCCAGGTGGCCACGCTGTACGACCGCCTGAACCAGTACCGGGTGGTGATGGAGCTGGACCCGCGTTACACCCAGAGCGTCAGCGTGCTGGACGAGATCCAGATCATCACCGCCGACGGCAGCCGCATCCCGCTGTCGGCGGTGGCCAGCTACCGCAACAGCCTGGCGGGAGACCGCGTCTACCACCAGGCGCAGTTCGCCGCCTTCGGTATCGAGTACTCGCTGGCGCCCGGGGTGTCGGCCGAGCAGGCGACCCAGGCGATCAACGATGCCTTCACCCGGCTGATGCCGCCCACCGCGGTGCATCTGCGCCACGGCGGCCAGACGGGCAACTTGCAGGCCACGCTGAGCGCCCAGCCCTGGCTCATCCTCGGCATCCTGGTCACGGTGTATTTCGTGCTCGGCATCCTCTACGAGAGCACGCTGCACCCGCTCACCATCCTGTCCACCCTGCCTTCGGCCGGCATCGGCGCGCTGCTGGCGCTGATGGCCTCCGGCACCGAGTTCAGCCTGATCGCGCTGCTCGGCCTGTTCCTGCTGATCGGCATGGTGATGAAGAACGCCATCCTGATGATCGACTTCGCGCTGGAAGGCGAGCGCCGCCTCGGCCTCAGCCCGCGCGAAGCCATACAGCGCGCCGCGCTGCTGCGGCTGCGGCCCATCCTGATGACCAACCTGGCCGCGCTGCTGGGCGCGCTGCCGCTGGTGCTGGGCATGGGCGAGGGCTCGGAGCTGCGCCGTCCGCTGGGCATCGCCATCGTCGGCGGGCTGGCGGTCAGCCAGTTGCTCACCCTCTACACCACGCCGGCCGTCTACCTGGTGCTGGACCGCCTGCGGCTGCGCTTCGTCCGCCGCCGCGCCGAGGCCGGCGCCTGATTCTTCCCTCTTCCCCTGGCCGCACGATGTCCCGTATGCCCTCGAACCTCTCCCACCCCTTGCTCGCCGTGATGGCGGCCTGCGGCCTTTCCGCCTGCGCGGTCGGCCCGGATTACCGCCAGCCCGAACTCGCCACCCTCCCGGGCAGCTTCAAGCACGAAGCCGGCTGGCAGACGGTGCAGCCGCGGGAGGGCCAGGCGGCAGCCGACGAGAACGCACCCTGGTGGCAGCCCTTTGCCGACCCGACGCTGGACGCGCTGCTGCGCGAGCTGGCGGCGGCCAGCCCGGGCGTGGCCCAGGCGGAAGCCCGCTATCGCCAGGCCCAGGCGGCCCTGCGCGCCACCCGCGCCGCTTTCTCGCCCAACGTGGGCGCGAGTGCGGGCGCCCGCCGCAGCGGCAGCGATGCGAGCATCGCCAATGCGCTGACGCTGGACCTGAGCGCGAGCTGGACGCCGGACCTCTGGGGCCGGCTGCGACGCGAGGCCGAAGCCGGCCGCGCCGAGCTGCAGGCTTCTGCTGCTGACCTCGCCGCGTTGCGCCTGTCGCTGCAGGCCACGCTGGCGCAGAATTACATCCGTCTGCGCATCTTCGACCTCCAGCGCGAGCTGCTGGCGCAGACCGAGCAGGCCTACCTGCGCTCGCTGGAGCTGACGCGCAACCAGTACGACGCCGGCTTCGCCGCGAGGGCCGACGTGGTGCAGGCGGAGACGCAGCTGGAAAGCGTGCGCGCCGAACTGCTGGACCTGGCCGGCCAGCGTGCCACGGTGGAGAACGCGGTCGCTGTGCTCGCCGGCCGTCCGCCCTCCGCCCTGGCGCTCTCGGCCGACGGCAGCCTGCCGCAACTGCCGGCGGTGCCGCCGGCCATGCCCGGCAGCCTGCTCACCCGCCGGCCGGACCTGGTGGTGGCCGAGCGCCGGGTGGCGGCGGCCAACGCCCGCATCGGTGTGGCCGAGGCCGCCTGGTTCCCCGAACTCACGCTCAGCCTGAGCGGCGGCTACCAGTCCGGCAGCCTGCGCAGGCTGCTGGATGCGCCCAGCCGGGTGTGGGCGCTGGGGCCGACGCTGGCCGCCACGCTGTTCGACGGCGGCGCCCGCTCCGCCGCGGTGGATCAGGCGGTGGCCGCCCATGAGGAAAGTGCCGCCGCCTGGCGCGAAGCGGTGCTGGCCGCGCTGCAGGAAACCGAGGATGCGCTGGCCCGCCTGCGTGCGCTGGAGGCGCTGGCGGCCCAGCAGGGCAGGGTGGTGGCGCTGGCGCAGGAGAACGAGCGCCTGGTGACCAACCGCTACCGCTCCGGCTTGGTCTCCTTCCTCGAAGTGGCGGTGGCGCAAAACACCACCCTGAGCGCCCGCCGCGCTGCGCTGGACGTCACCCGGGACCGGCTGGAGGCCAGCGTGCAACTGGTGGCATCGCTGGGCGGCGGCTGGACGCAGTCGGTCGATTGAGGTTTTCGTGATCGGCTGGCGGCGGGGCAGGACGGTCGGACGCCCGGCGGCGGATCGGCCTGCTGGCTGGGTCGCGCGGCTGTGAATAGGCCGTGCTGTTTGGTTCGATCGGGCGGTGTCATGGCTGGCGGGCTTTGGTCGCCCTCAGCCCCTGCTGATCGCTGACGATCCGGGCACTTCCCGCATTCACCCAGCCGTCTGCCGCGCCGCCCGGGGGCTGTAGCCGAAGCAGCGCTTGAAGGCGGTGGCGAAGTTGTTGGCCGAGTTGTAGCCGGCGATTTCCGCTGCCACCGCCACGCTGGCGCCGCGGCGCAGCTCGCGATAAGCCTTCTCCAGCCGCAGCTCCCGCAGCCGCTCGAATACCGTGCGGCCCCAGGCACGCTTGGCCAGGGCCTGCAGCGTGGTGGGATTGCTGCCGACCTGGCGGGCGATCTCGCTCATGTTCAATTCCCCGCTGTCGCTCTCCATCAGCAGTGCCTCCAGGCGGGCGAGGCGGCGGCGTTCGCTGCTGGTAAAGGTGTTGCCCGCAGAAGCCGTGCCATCGGTACTCACCGCTGTCAGCGCCTCTACCGCGAGCTCTATGCACTGCGCTTCCAGTCGCAGGCGCTGCAGGCCGGGCAGGTAGGGTGTCGGCTCCAGGATGGAGCAGGCCAGCGCGCGGACGCGGGCGGGCACCGTCCATTGTTGGTTGGCGAGGTGCTGGCGGGTGAAGGCGCGCAGCGTCGCATGGGCGGCGCATTCGTCGAAGCCGCCGCCGCTCTCCAGCCATTCCGGCGTCAGCGTCAGACTGACCTTGCGTTCATCCCGGCCGCGCTGCCAGCGGCGGCTGAATTCCCCTTCTTCGGCGAGATTCACCAGCGCGCCCTGCGAGCGGGTGGCCGGGTCGGGGCTGCATGGGCCGAGCAGGAAGCGGTGCGGGCCGAAGGAGAGATCGGTGGCGCCACCGACCACCACCACGATCTTGATCGCCGGATTCAGCGTGTTGCGGGTGCGCATGTCGTGCAGATCGTGGCCCGCGGCGGCATGCAGGATCAGGCCGGGGCGCAGCTGCAGGGTGTCGAAACGGCCTTGCAGCACTGGCTGCTGCGGGTCTGGCGCCACGTCCTCGAAGGTGTAGTTGCCGCCCAGCAGGTTGGCGGAGCGCACCAGATCGCTAGGCGTAACTCGACGTTCCTCGGCCAGGAAAAGTTTCCCGCTTGCTTTTCCCGCAGACATTTCCCTTTCTCCCGCAGAGATTACCCGTATGACCGGATGCCATACTTTCGGCTGTTTTAGAAACAAGAATCATTCCTATTGTAGGGTTAATCAGCCTGTTCTGTGGAGAGTTCCGTGAGCGTCCGTATTTCCTTTTCTCCTCGCCAGCCAAGGTCCCTGGCCATGCTGGCGTGCGGCCTGTTCGCCCTGCCGGCGCTGGCCGCCGACGACCAGACCCTGGACACGGTGGTGGTGACCGCCTCGTCTACCGAGCAGACCCTGCGCGACGCCCCGGCCAGCATCAGCGTGATCACCAGCGAGGAGATCGCGAAGCGGCCGGTGCAGGAACTGGCAGAGTTGCTGGGCACGGTGGAGGGCGTGACGCTGACGCGCAACGGCAACCAGGTGCCGGGCGTGCAGATCCGTGGCCTGGGTCAGGCCTACACGCTGATGTTGATAGACGGCAAGCGGGTCAATTCCAGCAATGCGGTATTCCGCGGCAATGACTACGACACTGGTTGGGTACCTGCCGCCGAGATCGAGCGCATCGAAGTCGTCCGTGGGCCGATGTCTTCCCTCTATGGATCGGATGCCATCGGCGGTGTGGTGAACATCATCACCCGCAAGATTGGCAAGACCTGGCGTGGTTCGGTGAAGGCGGACGCGGTTGTTCAGGAGGACGCGGACGCCGGCAACGCCTTCATCACCAGCGCGAGCGTCAGCGGCCCGCTGATCGCCGATGTACTCGGGTTACGGCTGTCCGGGGGCTACGACAAGCGAGAGGCGGATGACAGCAATATCAACGATCCGGGGATCAACGGTACCCAGTCGGGTTTCCCCAAGGTTGAAAACCGCCAGTTCAGCGGTGCGCTCAACTGGCGGCCGGCGGACGGCCACGAGGTAGGGCTGAGCTATGACCGCAACCGCCGCAACCATGATGGCTTCATCCTCGAGCGCGAAGCCAGTTCCTTGAGCCACAGCGGCCGCTACGGTTTCGGTACGTCGGACATTACTTTCAACTACGACGAGACCCGCAACCAGACTGGTACGGTGAGCGGGCAGAAGAACCCGAACAAGGCCACCAGCCTCAGCCTGGATGGAAAACTGGTGCTGCCCTGGGAGGCGGCAAATCAACTGCTGACCCTGGGGGGCGAGTTGCGTCGCGAAAAACTGCGCGATCGCGCCAATCTCGCCGGCCTGCCGGGTACCGTCGGCTACGGCGCCAATCCTGAAGCGGAGGTGGCCCAGTACGCGCTGTTCATCGAGGATGAATTCACCCTGCGCGACGATCTCAAGCTGACGCTGGGTAACCGCTTCGACCATCATGAGAACTTCGGTGGACATAACAGCCCGCGCGCCTATGTGGTCTATCACGCCACCGAGTCGGTGAGCTTCAAGGCCGGCTGGGCGCGCGCTTTCCGTGCGCCCACGCTGCTGCAGGGCAGCCCGAACTGGGGCTCGGTCTCTTGCGGCAGCGCGGTCACCGGCTGCTACATCATTGGCAGCGAGGACATCAAGCCGGAGACCAGCACCAGCAAGGAACTCGGCGTGCAGTTCGATTTCGGCAAGGTGGGCGGCGGAGTCACGCTGTTCCACAACAAGATCAAGGACATGATCGACATCACCAACCGTACCTCCAACGTCGCCCTGGCGCCGACCTATGCCAATTTCGTCGGTTACCTGCCCGACGGCCGGCCGATCTTCGCTTACCAGAACATCGCAAGCGTGACGACCAAAGGCGTGGAGACCAGCTTCCGTGCCGAGCTGTCGCCGCAGTGGGCCATGCGGGCGAACTACACCTATACCGACGCCAAGAACACCAGCGGCGCGCGCGACATCCCCATGATCTATCGCCCGCGGCACTCGGCCAATCTGGGCGCGGACTGGAAGCCGGACGACAACTGGTCGCTCAATGCCACCGCACGCTACTCCGGCAGCCAGTACATCAGCGTCTCCAGCGACGGCCAGAACAAGGTGAAGAAATCCGCCTATGGCGTGGTGGATCTCAGCGCTGCCTACCGCATCAACAAGATGCTCACCGTCCGCGCCGGGGTGCTGAACCTGGGTGACGAAGGCGAGAACCGCGACGTCTCCACTGACTTCAACGAGGAAGGCCGGCGCTATTTCGTGTCGCTGGCGGCGGATTTCTGACCCGCGGTTTCACGGCCTGGCGAACTCGGCAGGCGCGCCCCGGTCGACAGCAGGCCGGGGCGTTGCCGTTCATGGAGGAGACCTTGCAGGCGAGCTGACAGCCCGCTTCGCATACCGTGATTGCATGCGCCGGCCGGGGAGGGGAGGGCGGACAGCCCGGGAAAAGGGACGGCGTCATTGCCCGGTCCCGGCGCTCCGGGCACAATGGCGGAATTCCTATTTTTCTAAGCCGGAAGATAGAGATGCACGCACACTCCGTACTTCCGGAACCCCGACAGCTGGAGACTAGCCAGGCCAATTCTGGCGATGCTTGTTTGTTGTTTGATCACGGGAGATACCGATGAAAATGAAGGTGAAGGGAATTGTTGCTGCCGCCATCCTCTCCGCTGCCGCAGTGCCGGCGTGGGCCGCGACGTGCGAAGCCACGGTGGAAGGCAACGACGCCATGCAGTTCAACGTCAAGGAAATCACCGTAGACAAGAGCTGCAAGAAGTTCACCGTGCACCTGAAGCACACCGGCAAGCTCGCCAAGGCGGCGATGGGCCACAACCTCGTCATCGCCAAGACTGCCGACCTGCAGGGCATTGCCACCGATGGTGCTGCTGCCGGCCCGGCCAAGGACTACGTCAAGGATGGCGACGCCCGCGTCATCGCCCACACCAAGCTGATCGGCGGTGGCGAAAGCGACTCCGTCAGCTTCGATGTGTCGGCGCTGAAGGCCGGTGAGTCCTACAGCTACTTCTGCTCCTTCCCTGGCCATTGGGCCATCATGAAGGGCGCGATCAAGTTCTGATCGTTTCCGGGCGCGGCCGCCAGCGGTCGTGCCCACCCGTTCCGGCGTGCCGAGATGGCGCGCCGGATACGGCGGCGCCCGGACTCTGCGGCATGCTCCCCGGATGAGCGCTGCGTGGGTCTAAGACGCTCACGTTCCGTTTCCTGTCCGGAGGTGTGTGAATGCGCTTCAAGCGTCTTGCGACCGTCGCGGCTGCCTGTGTGGCGAGCCTGTGCGGTGCGCTGGGAATGGTGGCGACGGCCCAGGCCGAGCCCCCCATCAAGATCGGCCAATCGGTCGTGCTGAGCGGTCCGCAGGCAGCGAACGGATTGCTTTACTCCCAAGGCATCAAGGTTCATCTCGACGCGATCAATGCCGCCGGCGGTGTGGGCGGGCGAAAGATCGAACTCATCACCCTAGACGACGGCTACGATCCTGCCCGCTGCAAGGCCAACACCAAGCAGCTGCTCGAGCAGGACAAGGTCATCGCCCTTTTCGGTTATACCGGCTCGCCTGCCATCATGGCCTGCGCGCCGATGGCGGAGGCGGCCAAAGTGCCGATGATTTCGCCGGTCAGCGGCACGCCGGAGCTGCAGGAGCACGCCGGCCGCTACCTCTTCTTCACCCGCGCCAGTTTCCGTGACGAACTGCGGGCAATGATCGACTACCTCACCACCACCGGCATCACCTCCTACGGCGTGACGCTGCAGGACGACTCTTTCGGCCATTCGGCGCTGAAGATCGTTGAGGAGCTGCTGGCCGAGCGCAAGTTGCCGCCGCCGGTTTCCGCACCGGTGGCACAGCAGACCTACGAGGCCGGCGCCAGCGCCGCGGCCATCTCCAAGGTGGCGCCGCAGGCGGTGATCCTTGCCACTGGCGGCAAGGCCTCGGTCAATTTCATCCGCGATTACCTCAAGACCGGCAAGCGCGCCCAGTTCCTCGGCCTCTCGGTGGTCAGCAGCAACCAGCTGGTGCAGGAACTCGGCAAGGACGCCGACGGCATCATCGTCACCCAGGTGGTGCCGTCCCCGTGGGCCAAGAAGACGCAGGTCGTGCGCGACTTCTACCGCGAGCTCGGCGAGCGCAAGGACGTGGAGATCAACTACTTCACGCTGGAGGGCTACATCGCTGCCCGCGTGCTGGTGGAGGCGGTGCGCCGCGCCGGGCCGGAAGTGAGCCCGGAGCGGCTGGTGCAGGCGCTGGAGAGCATGCGCAAGCTGAATCTCGGCGGCTACGAGGTGAATTTCGGGCCCGGCGTGCGTGCCGGCTCCAGCTATGTGGACCTCTCGATGGTGCGTTCCGACGGCCGCTACGTGCAGTAGCCCCTCCACTGGCTTTCGCCGAGGGGCGGTTTCCCGACAGGGGGCCGCCCCTCGCTGTTTCGTGTGCTTGCATTCAGGCCTGGAATTGAAGCGGATAATCCCGCTTGCATTGCCGTCCGGCATGCCCGGTGCGATACGAAACCAATTCCAGGAGGAAGACCATGCAAGCTGCCATTCCTTTGCGCCCGCTCATCCGGCGCAGTCTGCTTGCCGCGCTGTTCGCCGGCTCGATGCCGGCCGTGGCGCTGGCCCAGTTCTCGCTGCCGCCCTTGCCCTATGCACCCAGCGCGCTGGAGCCGCATGTGGATACCGCCACCATGGAGATCCACCACGGCCGCCATCACAAGGCTTATGTGGACAACCTGAACGCCCAGGCCAAGAACATCCCGGAGTTGGCCGGCATGTCGCTGGAGGCCATCCAGGGGCAGATCTCCAAGTATCCGGCGGCGGTGCGCAACAACGGTGGCGGCCACTACAACCATGACTTCTTCTGGACCATCATGGCGCCGGCCGACCAGGCTGGCCAGCCCAGCGCGGCGCTGGAAAGCGCCATCGCCCGTGACTTCGGTTCGCTGGACGAGATGAAGAAACGCTTCAACGAAGCCGCGCTGACCCGCTTCGGCTCCGGCTGGGCATGGCTGGTGGTGACGCCGGAGAAGAAGCTGGCGATCACCTCCACGCCCAACCAGGACAACCCGCTGATGGATCTGCCGGACATCCAGCGCGGCACGCCGGTGCTGGGCCTGGACGTGTGGGAGCACGCCTACTACCTCAAGTACCAGAACAAGCGGGCGGACTACGCCACCAACTGGTGGAACGTGGTGAACTGGAAGGAAGTGAGCCGCCGTTACGATGCGGCGCTGAAGTAAGCAGACAAGCAATAAGCGCTGGGCGAAACGCGCTGCCGCCGGGGGAGAAGCCCGGCGGCAGCGCGTTTCTTTTTGTCCTCGCGGTTGCGCGTTCCGGCTGCGGCGGCGATCCGCGTTTCCGGAGTCCGCGGTAGGTTCGGGTCCGTGTGCGTCCGAGGAACCGGTTGCTCCGCCGGCATCTAAGGCCGATGCAAACGAAGAGGCGCGGTTTGCGCTCCGTACCGCGGAGCCGCGCATGTCGCGCCGGATTGTGGCAAAGCCGCCAGTCTCCGCGTTTCCGGGAAGCAAGTCCCTGATTCCATTGCGTGGCACCCGCTTTGCTTGTCCCCCGTATCGCAACGAGGTGGACATGGAACATCGACTGGACTGGTCATCCTATGAAACCGCCGGCCAGGGCGACGCCTATGCCGGCATTCCGGCGACCGGCGGCGACTTCGCCAAGGCGGTGGCGGTCTGCATCAACGACCGCGCCTGCCAGACCAAACCCAAGGGCGTCATGTGCCCCAGCTTCCGCGCCACCGACGATCCGGCCCATTCGCCCGGCGGCCGCGTCAAGGTGCTTAAGGACGCGCTGAATGGCGAACTCGGGGAACAGCCTTTTGTTCATCCCGCAGTGCTGGACGCCCTGGAGCTCTGCGTTGGCTGCAAGGGCTGCAAGCGCGAGTGCGCCAACCAGGTGGACATGGCCGCGATCAAGATCGAGGTGCTGGCCCAGCGCAATGCGATCACCGGTGTGCCGCGCCGCGACCGCCTGTTCGGCACCCTGCCGCGCCTGCTGGCGCAGCTGCCCTGGCTGGGCGGGCTGGTGCGCTGGCGCAACCGCTCGCCATGGCTGGCGAAGCTGGGCGAGCGCTGGCTGGGCGTGGCCGCCACGCGCCAGCTGCCAGAGCCGGCGGCGCGGGCCTACGCGGCCCCCGCGGCCAGGCTGGAAGAAAGCTCGCCGCTGTACCCAGCGGACGAGCGTGCGGTGATCCTGTTCGTCGACACCTTCGCCCGCCACTTCGAGCCGGAAGTGGCCGAGGCCGCGCATGCGGTGCTCACCGCCGCCGGCTACCGTGTCGAGGTGCTGGCGCCAGCGGCGGACGATGCCGAGGGCGGGCGGCCGCTGTGCTGCGGCCGTACTCTGCTGTCGCTGGGGCAGGTTGAAGCGGCACGCACCGAGGCCCGCCGCATGCAGGCGGCGCTGAGGCCGGCGCTGGCGCGCGGCCTGCCCATCGTCGGCCTGGAGCCGTCCTGCATCCTGTCGCTGCGCGACGATCACCTGAAGCTCGGTCTCGGGCCGGAGGCAGAAACGCTGGCGAAGCAGGTCTACCTGTTCGAGGAGTTCATCGCCCGCGAGCACGACCGCAAACGGATGACGCTGGCGCTGAAGCCGCTGCCCGCCGGCACCACGCTGGTCCACGGCCACTGCCACCAGAAGGCGGTGGGGGCGATGAAGTCGCTGCGCAAGGTGCTGCGCCTGATCCCGGAATTCCAGTTCGAGTTCGTCGAGGCCAGCTGCTGCGGCATGGCCGGCAACTTCGGCCTGGAAGTGGAGCACGCCGGAATCTCCCGGCGCATGGCCGAAATGGACCTGCTGCCGGCCTTGCGTGCCGCGCCGGAAGCGCCCATTCTGGCAAACGGGTTTTCCTGTAGACACCAGATCCGCGAGGGCGTGGCGCGCGAGCCGGTGCATGTCGCCGTGCTGCTGCGCCAGGCGCTCGCCTGACATCCAGGGAGCAAGCTTGACCGACGATATTCCAGACTCATCGACGCTGGGCGCCGCGCTGTGGCGCGCCGGCCTGCTGGGCAATCTGCATGATGCGGCGGTCGCCATCGGCCTGTGCATCCAGGGCTGGGAGCCGGAAGCCTTCTTCGCTTCCCACATGGCCCGCCGCAAGGCCATGCAGTGCCTGCGTACCGTGGTGACGAGTGCCATCGACTTGCCGGTGGAGGTGAAGAACGCGATGCCGCGCATCGACTGGGAAGCCATCGAGGCGCTGAAGCCGCACCTGCGCATCCGCCGCGAGGAGGACAGGGAGCAGGTGTGGGAAGCGCTGCAGCACCAGGTGCCGGCCATGCTCGGAGAGCTGATCCGCTACCGCCGGCAACTACCGCAACTGTTCGCCTTCGACGCCTGAACTTTCGCCGTCTGCGGGCGGGGCGGCGTGCGGTAGCGGAAGGCGGCAGTCATCCGCGTTCCTGGGCGTCGCCCGCCGTCGCGGCGGCTCGTTGCCGGCAATCGGAGAGCCTGCCTTGCTGGGCGAATCCTCCGGCTGAAGGAGGGCAGGGCACTGAAGCCTGCGCTCCACGGGGTGTGCGTCCTTGCGGGGTGTGGAACGGCCCTGATACCGGTCATGGACCCCTAGGCCAGGCGAGAGCGGGGCTTCGCCATGCCCGCGTTGAAGGGATTGCACGACACGCACCTCGGCGAGCCTGCTCGCCCGCCTGTCGAAGGTTGCGCCCGGCGGTAATCGTGCCTGCCCGCCGTAGTGGCCGCAGCCCGGTCCGGCCTTCTCGGCGGCCCGCTGGCGCCCGGCGCTGGCCGGTCTCTTGCAATGGCTCCTTGCGCAGGCGTTTGCCCCTTTCACCCGCTGCGCGCGCCTGTCTCCAGGGGCTTGCTTTCTTCTGCCGTAGTTCACAACATACGCAAAACGAACGTCTTTCAAGTGCTTGACCAGGCGAATTAAAGCGAATCGGGTCACCTTTTTTTGCGAATTTTGTGAATGGTGTTGCGTATGAGCAGTGGTGCGAGAAAGGCCTTCATGGGCGTGCGCTTGCGACGGCTGCGGGAAGAGCGCGGGCTGACGCAGGTGGCGCTGGCGCGGCTGCTGGAGATCTCGCCCAGCTATCTCAACCAGATCGAGCAGAACCAGCGCCCGCTGACGGTGCCGGTGCTGCTGCGCATCAGCGCGGCGCTGGGCGTGGACGTGCAGCGCTTCTCCGACGACGACGAGGCCCGCTTGGTGGCCGATCTGCGCGAGACCCTGGGCGGCATGGCCGAGCCGGTGGCGCTGGCGGAGGTGCGCGAGCTGGCGGCCAACATGCCGGCGGTGGCGCGGGCGCTGCTGGCGCTGGACCGGCGTGGGCGCGAAGCGGAGGAGCGGGCGGATGCGCTCGCTGCCCGCCTGGGCGAGGACAGGGGTGCCGCACCCTTCGCCGCGCCCATGCCCTACGAGGAGGTGCGGGACTTCTTCTATGCCCGCCACAACCATGTGGCCGAACTGGACGATCTGGCGGAGCGGCTGTTCGAGGCCTGGATGCTGCAGCCGGGGCGGACCGCCGATGGCCTGGCGGCGCGGCTGGCGCAGGTGCATGGTGTGCGGGTGGTGCGCGACGAGCCGGACGGCGCGGGCGGCGGTGGCATGGAGGGGCGAGAGGATGAGGGCGCGCCGCTGCGCGCTTTCGATCCGGTGGCCCGGGTGCTGCGCCTGTCGCCGCTGTTGGAGCCCGGCCAGCAGGCCTTCCAGCTCGCCACCCAGTTGGCCTTTCTCGAAGCCGGCGAGCAGATAGACCGCCTCGCCGCCGGCGCCGGCTTCCGCAGCGAGCAGGCCGGGGCGCTGGCCCGCATCGGCCTGGCCAATTACTTCGCCGGCGCGCTGGTGTTGCCCTACCGGCGCTTCCTGGAGGCGGCGGAGGGTCTGCGCTACGACATCGACCGCCTGGGCCGCCGCTTTGGCGTCGGCTTCGAGACCGTCTGCCACCGTCTGTCCACGCTGCAGCGGCCGGATGCGCGCGGCGTGCCTTTCTTCTTCGTGCGGGTGGATCGCGCCGGCAACATCTCCAAGCGCCAGTCCGCCACCGACTTCCACTTCTCCCGCGTCGGCGGTACCTGTCCGCTGTGGAATGTGTACGAAGCCTTCGCCCAGCCCGGCCGCATCCTGACCCAGCTCGCCAGCATGCCGGATGGCCGCACCTATCTGTGGATTGCCCGCAGCGTCACCCACGGCCGTGGCGGTTACGGCGAGCCGGAGAAGCGCTTCGCCATCGGCCTCGGCTGCGACCTGCACCACGCCGCCCGCCTGGTTTACGCCAAGGGCCTGAAACTGGACGACCCGGAGGCGCCGACGCCGATAGGCGCTGGCTGCAAGGTCTGCGACCGCCCCGCCTGTCCCCAGCGCGCCTTCCCGCCGGTAGGCGTGGCGACCGCCGCGGACGAGAACCGCAGCCGCTTCGAGCCCTATGCGGCGGCGTGAGTTGGCGCCAGCGTTTGGGGATTCCTGCGCGCTCCGGGCTTGAGTCCTTCGGCAGGAGCCAGGGCCGGGGTGCGGAGCGGGGAAGAGGTGGCCGAGGCACTTGGATTAGTGCCAACGCCTCTGCTTCTCCGAGTACCAACGCTTCCTCGCCCCCGGCGAGGGGCGGGAGAAGAACGCACTCCCGCCGCCTGAACCGCAGCCCCGGCCCACCAGGCTGCTTCAATCCCCGTAGCGCACCCGCAGCGCCTTCGCCGCCTCCACCATATTCCGCAGCGCAGCCTCGGTTTCCGGCCAGGCGCGGGTCTTGAGGCCGCAGTCGGGATTCACCCAAAGGTTCTGCGCCGGGATCACCGCCGCCGCCTTCTCCAGCAGGTGTTCCATCTCGGCCGTGGCCGGCACCCGTGGCGAGTGGATGTCGTACACCCCGGGGCCGATCTCGTTCGGGTAGCGGAAATCGCCGAAGCCGGCCAGCAGTTCCATGTCGGAGCGGCTGGTTTCGATGGTGATCACGTCGGCGTCCAGCGCCGCGATCTCCGGCAGGATGTCGTTGAACTCCGAGTAGCACATGTGGGTGTGGATCTGCGTCTCGTCCGCCACCGGCGAGGCGGCGATGCGGAAGGCGCGGGTGGCCCGGGCGAGGTAGGCGCGCCAGCCGCCGCGGCGCAGCGGCAGGCCCTCGCGTATCGCCGGCTCGTCGATCTGGATGATGGCGATGCCGGCGCGCTCCAGGTCGGCGACTTCGTCGCGTATCGCCAGCGCGATCTGCAGCGCGGTGTCGGCGCGCGGCTGGTCGTCGCGCACGAAGGACCACTGCAGGAGGGTGATCGGCCCGGTGAGCATGCCCTTCATCGGCCTGGCGGTGAGACGCTGGGCGTAGGTGGTCCACTCCACCGTCATCGGCTGCGGCCGGGAGACGTCGCCGTAGATCAGCGGCGGCTTCACGCAGCGCGAGCCGTAGGACTGCACCCAGCCGTTGGCGGTGAAGGCGAAGCCGGCGAGCTGTTCGCCGAAGTACTCCACCATGTCGTTGCGCTCGGCCTCGCCATGCACCAGCACGTCCAGCCCCAGCGCCTCCTGGCGCCGCACCGTGTGGGCGATCTCCTGCGCCATGCGCTCGCGGTAGCTGGCGCTGTCCAGCTCGCCGCGCCTGAAGGCGGCGCGGGCGCTGCGGATCTCCGCGGTTTGCGGGAAGGAGCCTATGGTGGTGGTGGGGAAGGCAGGCAGCCCGAGGCGCTCGCGCTGGCGCGCCTGGCGTGCGGGGAAGGCGGAGCGGCGGCGGTCGGCGTCGGCCGGCAGCGCGGCCAGGCGGGCGGCCACCGCCGGGTCGGCCACCCGCGGGCTGGCGCGGCGGGCGGCGAGGGCGCGGCGGCTGGTGGCGAGGTGCTCGGCCACGGTGTCCTCGCCGTCGTTGAATACCCGCTTGAGGATGTCGATCTCCGCCAGCTTCTCGGTGGCGAAGGCGAGCCAGCCGCGCAGCTCGTCGTCCAGCGGCGCCCGCGGCCCGGTTTCGGCGGCCAGGCTCACCGGCACATGCAGCAGCGAGCAGGAGGGCGCCAGCCACAGCCGGCCGCCGCGCCGCTCGGCCAGCGGCAGCAGGCGGGCCAGCGCGCGGTCGAGGTCGGCGCGCCAGATGTTGCGGCCATCGACGATGCCCACCGACAGTTCCTTGTGCGCCGGCAGCCAGTCGGCCACCGCCGCCAGTTCGTCGGCCGCGCGCACCGCGTCTACATGCAGCGCCGCCACCGGCAGGCGGCAGGCAAGGTTGAGGTTGTCCGCCAGCGGCGAGAAGTAGGTGGCCAGCATCAGCCGCGCGCCGGCGGCGGCCAGGGCGATGTAGGCCGGCTCGAAGGCGGCACGCCAGGCGGCTGGCAGGTCCAGGCCGAGGATGGGCTCGTCGATCTGCACCCATTCCGCGCCAGCCGCCTTCAGCCGCGACAGCAGCTGGCCATAGACCGGCAGCAGGCGCTCCAGCAGCGCGAGGCGGTCGAAGTCCGCCTTCTCCTTGCCCAGCCACAGGAAGGACAGCGGCCCCAGCACCACCGCCTTCACCGCATGGCCGAGGGCGCGTGCCTCCGCAACCTCGTCGAACAGCCGGCTGGAGGCGAGGGAGAAGGCGGTGTCCGGCAGGAATTCCGGTACCAGGTAGTGGTAGTTGGTATCGAACCACTTGGTCATCTCCAGCGCCGGGCGGCCGCCGTGGGCGGGCCCGGCACCGGCGCAGCCGCGGCTCCCGGCGGCCACGCCGCGGGCCAGCGTGAAGTGGCGCGCCAGTTCGCTCTCGCTGCCGTCGAAGCCGAAGCGCGCCGGCTCGCAGCCCAGCAGCTGGATGTGGTTGGCGACGTGGTCGTAGTAGGCGAAGTCGCCCACGGTGACGAAGTCCAGGCCGGCGTCGTGCTGCAGCGCCCAGTGGCGCTGGCGCAGCTCGCGGCCGACGGCTTCCAGCGCGGCGGCGTCGAGCTCGCCGCGCCAGTGGCGTTCCAGCGCGAACTTGAGCTCGCGCTGCGCGCCGATGCGGGGAAAACCCAGGGTGTGGCTGAGGATCACGGTTCTGCTCCGGAGATGAATTTCGAGGCTGCGCATGATTCCCTGGCGGCGTTCATCATTCAAACGAAAGTTCTTATGTGTTTGAATTAGGTTTTCTAATGTTCATCGCCTCCCGCCATGAGCGCCTCCATCCTTGAACTGCGCCACCTCCGCACCCTGGCCGCGCTGCGCACCGCCGGCAGCCTGACCCGCGCCGCCGATCTGCTGTGCCTGACGCAGTCGGCGCTGTCGCAGCAGATCCGCCTGCTGGAGGAGCGCTATGGCGGGCCGCTGTTCGAGCGCAAGTCCATGCCGCTGGTGTTCACCGCGCTGGGCGGGCGCCTGCTGCAGCTGGCGGACGCGGTGCTGCCGCAGGTGGACGAGGCGGAGCGCGACATCGTGCGGCTGGCTTCCGGCGTGGCCGGCGAGCTGCGCATCGCGGTGGAGTGCCACACCTGCTTCGACTGGCTGATGCCGGCGATGGACGCCTTCCGCAGCCGCTGGCCGGAGGTGGAGCTGGACATCGTTTCCGGTTTCCATCCCGACCCGGTCGGCCTGCTGCACCAGAACCGCGCCGACCTGGCGGTGGTGTCCGAGCCGGAGGCCGACACCGGAGTGATCTGCCATCCGCTGTTCAGCTTCGAGATCGTCGCCCTGCTCGCCAACGGCCATGCGCTGAATGCGCGGCCCTTCCTGGTGGCGGAGGATTTCGCCGCCGAGACGCTGATCACCTACCCGGTGGCCGACGAGATGCTGGATCTGGTGCGCCAGGTGCTGGCGCCCGCCGGCGTCCGCCCGGCGCGGCGCACCACCGAGCTCACGGTGGCGATGCTGCAGCTGGTGGCCAGCGGCCGCGGCGTGGCGGCGCTGCCGGAATGGGCGCTGCGGCCCTATCTGGAGCGTGGCTACGTCAGCGCCCGCCGCATCGGCGCCGAAGGCCTCACCGGCCGCCTGTATGCCGCCACCACGGCGGAGAAGGCGCTGCGGCCCTATGTGGCCGACTTCGTGCGGGTGATGCGGGAGCGCAGCTTCGCCGATCTGCCGGGGATCGCGCTGCTGTAGGCATCGGCGGGGCAGACATGCCCGAGCATGCCTTCGGCCTCATGCGGAGCGGGTTCCCGTCGGCCGCCCGCATGCGGCGGTCCGCGGGCCTGTCTTCACTGCTGTTGCTGATAGCCCTGCCACAGCGCGGCCGCGATCTTCTTCGCGAACTCGTCGGCGCGCAGCCGCAGCGCCTCGTTCTCCAGCTCGGCGGTGGTGGCGTGGAACAGGTCCAGCCACTGCATGAACAGTGCCGGCTCCAGGTCCGGCAGCGCGGCGTGGGCACGCATCGGCGAGCCGTGAAAGCGGCCGCTGCCGCGCAGCATGCCGGACCAGAAATCCACCAGCTTGGCGAGGTGGGCCGGCCAGTCGCTCACATGGGCTTCGAAGATGGGGCCGAGCAGGGCGTCTGCCCGCACCCGGCCGTAGAAGCGGTGGACCAGGGTGGTGATTTCTTCTTCGGTGCAGAGATCCGAATTGACCATGGCGCGGCGGTGGAAAACGGGGCCGTCAGCATACCGCTTGCCGCCGCGCCGGGGGCGCCAGGGTTCCACGCTATGCGGAACGGCGTATAGAATGCCCGGCGCTTTTCCTGCCCGCAGGGGTGGAAAAGCCATGAATTCTCCTTCGAAGGTGCCCCGGCCGCCGCCCACTGGCGGCCGGGGTTAAACGGGAAACAGGTGCGTCTGCGCCGCCTCGCGCGGCCGACCAGGCCTGTGCTGCCCCCGCAACGGTAAGCGGATGGGGCGGCTTCACGCCGGCATCGCCACGGATGCCGGCAGCCACTGCGCCACAGGCGCGGGAAGGCGAAGCTGCCTGCCGTCGGATTCAGCAATGAAGCCGATGGCGCTCCGCGAGCCCGGATACCGGCCTTCGATAGACCTTGGACGTCGCGGGAGTGCGTTGTCCGGGCGGCTTCCGCATGCCCCCGGCGCGCGGCTGCCGGTCCGGCCTCGTTCGCCCCGCGTTTTTTCGCCATCCGGCCGGCGGGGACGCCCGGCCGCTTGCAGGGACCGTATCGACATGGCCATTTCCATCCGCCCGCGCCTTTCCCGCGCGGCGCGCTCGCTTGTTTCTCCCTCTCCAGCCCAAGGCCTTGCCGCCGGCCTCATGCTGGCGCTGTGCGGCGCCGCCTTCGCCGACACCGGCAAGGAAACCGTGCTGCCGGAAGTCACCGCCACCGCTAGCGGCGAAACCGCCGGCCTTGGCCTGGAACTGCCGGCCAGCACCGGCAGCCGCCTGCGCCTCACGCCGCTGGAAACCCCGGCCAGCGTGGACCTGCTGGAGGGCGAGACGATACGTGCCCGCGGCGACGCCACCCTGATCGAAGCCGCCGCCCGCGCGCCCGGCATCACCCAGAGCGGCACCTCCGGTGGCGGCGCGCTCGCCGTCCGCGGCTTCGCCGGCAACACCTCGGTGATGCGGCTCTACGATGGCACCCGCATGTATGTTTCCGGCGGCACGGTGAGCTTCCCCTTCGACCCTTGGATGGCGGAGCGCATGGAAGTGCTGCGCGGCCCGGCCTCGGTGCTGTACGGCGAAGGCGCCATCGGCGGCGCCATCAACACCGTGCCGAAGAAACCCACGCGCGGCGCCATCGTCACCGAGGCCCGCGTCGCCTACGGCTCGGACGACACCTGGCGCACCGCTTTCGGCAGCGGCGGCGCGGTGGACGAGCACTGGTCCTACCGCTTCGACGTCAGCCGCAACCACAGCGACGGCTACGTGGACCGCGGCGAGTCCGACTCCCTCGTGGTGGCCGCCGCGCTGCGGCTGGACGTGTCGCCCGCCCTCAAGCTCACCCTGTCGCACGACTACGGCAAGCTGGAGCCGATGCGCTACTTTGGCGTGCCGCTGATAGACGGCGACCTCGACAGCCGCCTGCGCGACACCAACTACAACGTCGCCGATGCCAAGCTGCGCTTCCGCGACAACTGGACCCGCCTGGACCTCGAATGGAAGCCGGCGGACCACGTGGTGGTGCGCAACCAGACCTACCGCCTGCACAGCCGCCGCGACTGGCGCAACGCCGAGGGCTACCGCTACAACACCAACGGCACCATCACCCGCAGCAGCTTCCTGCTCATCGGCTACAGCCTGGAGCAGGTCGGCAACCGGTTGGACAGCACCTGGAACGGCCGGCTCTTCGGCCTGGACAACCAACTGGTGCTGGGCTTCGACGTGAACCGCCTGCGCTACTACCGCGACCGCAACAACGGTGCCGCCGCGCAGACGCTGGACGCCTTCGCCTTCAACCCCGGCAACTTCCCGGGCACGCTGACCAACAGCGAGCTGTTCAAGACCCGCACCGACACGCTGTCGGTGTTCATGGAAGACAAGCTGCAGCTCAGCCAGCGCTGGTCCCTGGTCGGTGGCCTGCGCTGGGATCGCATCGAGGTCGATCGCGAAGGCATACGCAACGCCTCCGGCGCGGACTTCGACAAGACCTTCACCCACACCAGCGGCCGCATCGGCGCGGTGTTCGCCGCCACCCCGACGCTGTCCTTCTATGGCCAGTACGCCACCGCCGCCGACCCGCTCACCGGCGTGGTCAACACCACCGCCCAGCAGAGCCAGTTCGACATGTCCACCGGCGAGCAGGCCGAGCTGGGCGTGAAGCAGCGCTTCGACGGCGGCCGTGGCGAATGGACCTTCGCCGGCTACTGGATCCGCAAGGAGAAGCTGCTGATCCGGGACGCGGACGACCCCAACGTCTACCAGCAGGTTGGCGCCCAGTCCTCGCGCGGCGTGGAACTGGCGCTGGCCTACGCTTTCACCCCGGCGCTGAAGCTGGATGCCAACGGTACCGTGCTCAATGCCCGCTACGACGACTTCAACGAAGTGGTCGGCGGCGTGGTGGTGTCGCGCAGCGGCCGCACGCCCTCCGGCGTGCCGGAGCGGGCCGCCAACCTGTGGTTGAGCTGGGATTTCCTGCCGCAGTGGAACGCCGGCCTGGGCGCCCGCTACGTCGGCACCCGCTATGTGGACAACGCCAATAGCGCCAAGGTGGATGCCTACACGGTGGTGGACGCCACCCTGTCCTGGCAGTTGCGCCGCGACCTCCGCCTCAGCCTGTTCGGCTACAACCTGTTCGACCGCGACTACGCCCAGACCACCTACAACGGCAACAGCCAGTGGGTGCTTGGCCGTCCGCGCAGCGTCGAAGTGGCGGCGAACTTCAGCTTCTGAGCGGAGGCGATGAGATGGGCGAGGGGCGCGGGCGGCGGTTTGCGCCGGCTTGCGGCTGGAGGGGGCACGGACCATTGCGGCCTGTGTGTCCGACGAAGGCGCGGCAGTCGCGCTGCCACGGTCGCGCTGCCGGCCGGGCGTCGAACCCCCGCGCTGCTTGGCAAGCGGCATCGGCGCAGGCTTTCGCGCGAGCCCAGGCGTCTCGGCCCGACGCGGGCGATCACCGGCAAAACGTCATGACTGAGCACCGCCCCTTCCGCTTCTGGCCGCGCCTGCGCCGCTGGCTCTACCTCGTCCACCGCTGGCTGGGTATAGGCGGCTGCCTGCTGTTCGTGCTCTGGTTCCTCACCGGGCTGGTGATGATGTACGTGCGCTTCCCGGCGCTGAGCGAGGCCGAGCGCCTGGCCGGCCTGCCGCCGCTGCAGTTGGAGGGCGCGCTGCTGGGGCCGGACGAAGCCTGGCGCGCGGCCGGGCTGGCAGCCTTCCCGCTCGCCCGCCTGCGGCTGGAGATGCTGGCCACCGCCGACGGTGGCGCCGAGCCGGTGTGGCGCACTGCCGATGCCGGTTGGCCCATCACCCTGTCGGCGCGGGATGGCAGCATCATCCACGCGGTGGATGTCGCCCGTGCCACCGCCATCGCCCGCCGCTTCGCTGATGGCACCGAGGTCCGCTACCTGGAGACCCGCGAGCGCGACCAATGGACCCTGCCGAACGCCAACGCCTTCGAGGCGCTGCGGCCCTTGCACCGCTTCGCGGTGGCGGACGGCGCCGGCACCGAGCTCTACATCTCGGCGGTGAACGGCGAGGTGGTGCGCGACACCGATCGCCACGAGCGCGGCTGGACCTGGCTGGGCACCATTCCCCACTACTACACCTTCGCCGTGCTGCGGGAGCAGCACACCGCCTGGCGGCAGACTGTGTTGTGGACCTCAGGCCTGGGCATGGCCGCCGCGCTCAGCGGCATCGCCATCGGCCTGCTGCGGCTACGGCTGCGGCGGCGCTACCGCAATGGCGCGGTGACGCCGCACCGCGGCTGGATGGCCTGGCATCACCTCGCCGGGCTGGCCGGCGGGCTGTTCGTGTTCACCTGGGTCGCCAGCGGCTGGGTGTCGATGAACCCCGGCGGCTGGCTGGCGCGCAAGGCCTTCCCGCCGGCGGCGCTGCAGGCCTACGTGGGCGAGCGCGGCGAATTCCCCTGGTCGGCGGACTTGCTGCTGCGCTTGCAGAGGGCGGCGGGCGGTGGTCTGCGCGAGATCGAAGCCTGGTGGTTCGACGGCCAGCCCATGCTGCTGCTGGCGGATGGCGCCGGCCAGCGGTACAGCATGGCGGCGGTGGAGGGCGCTGCGCCGGCGCCGAGCGAAGAGGCCATCGCCACCGCCGCCCGCCGTCTGCTGCCCGGCGCCGGCATCGCCCGCCTGCGGCAACTCACTGAAGAAGACCGCTACTGGTACGGCCGCCGTCAGCCGGTGGTGCTGCCGGTATGGCGGGTGGAGATGGATGATGCCGCCGCCACCTGGTTGCATATCGACCCGGCCAACGGCCGCCTGCTCGCCAGCAGCGACAGCGACGCCCGGCTGCGGCGCTGGCTGTTCAACGCCGCCCACAGCTTCGATTTCCCCTGCTTGCTCACCCACCGCCCGGCCTGGAACGGCGTGATGTGGCTGCTATCGGCACTCGGCCTCGTCGTGTCGGCGAGTGGTGCCGTCGCCGGCTGGCGCCACCTGCGCCGGCGCGCGGCGCGGCGTTGATTGCTGCACTGGCGGCAAGTCCTGCGCTTCCGCGGGCGGGAGATCGGCGGCGGCTTCCGTCTCCACGGCCGCGGGTTCCGCTTCCAGCACCACCTCGCGGCTGCGCTCCAGCTCCACGCTGTGCAGCCACTCCCGCCAGATCGCCACCAGCAGCGCCATCAGCACCGGGCCGACGAAGAGGCCGACGATGCCCATGGTCTTGACCCCGCCGACCAGGCCGAAGAAGGTCGGCAGGAAGGGCAGCTTCACCGGCCCGCCGACCAGGCGCGGCCGCAGCGTCTTGTCCACGATGAACAGCTCCACCGTGCCCCACACGAACAGCCCCAGCCCGGCCGCCAGTTTGTCCGCGCCCACCAGGTAGATCGATACCAGCGTGAAGGCCAGCGGCGCGCCGCCGGGAATCAGCGCCATGAAGGCGGTGACCACGCCCAGCAGCACCGGCGAGGGCACGCCGGCGATCCAGTAGGCGATGCCCAGCACCACGCCCTCGCCCAGCGCGATCAGGCCCATGCCGGTCACCGTCGCGCTCACCGTCGCCGGCACCACGCGCGAGAAGCGGTTCCAGCGCTGGGGCAGGATGCGCTCGCCGACGATGTCCAGCTGGCCGGCGATGCGCACGCCGTCCTTGTAGACGAAGAACAGGGTGATCAGCATGAACAGCACCGTCAGCCCCAGGTTCACCAGGTTGCCGGTGGCCGCCAGCGCGGTGCGGTAGATATTGCCCAGGTGCTCGCCGCTCAGCAGCTGTACCCACTCGCCCAGCGCATGCGGCTCGCCCAGGTATTCCTGCCAGTAGTCCGCCAGCCGCTCGCCGACCATGGGCAGCGAACTGATCCAGCCCGGCACCGGCGCGCCCACCCGGTTGGCCTGCAGCAGCCAGGCGATGAAGGTGCTGGCCTCCTGCAGGGCGTAGTGCAGCGCCAGCGACAGCGGCACCACCAGCACCACGATGACCACGATGAGCGCAGCGCTGGCCGCCAGCGCGGTGTTGCCGCCACACAGCCGCACCAGCCGGCGGTACAGCGGCCAGCTGGCGAAGCCGATGATGAGTGCCGCCAGCACCGGCACCAGGAAGCCGCTGAAGAAATACACCCCGGCAGCGAGGATGAGGACGAGAAGACCGCGGGCGATGAGCGGAGCTTGCAGGACAGGCGGCATAGAAAAGGCGCAAAAAGTCTCGGAGCGGGGCGCTTGGGCCAGGATCGCCGCCGGAGCGGGCAGGCAGACCGCAATATACCGGGCCGGGGACCATCCGGGCGTTTTATGCACCAGCCCGGTGCCGGGCGCTGGCCGCAGGCTGTCGGCGCCCGCCCGGCTGGGGCATGATTGCCCCTTTCCAGACACATCCCCGGCTTTACCGTTCCCGCCATGAAGCACGTCCGCACCTCGCCCAAGGATGAGTTCGCCGGCTTCGTCGTCGACCAGATGGCCGCCTTCGCCCCGGTGGAAGCGCGCCGCATGTTCGGCGGCCACGGCATCTTCCGCGACGGCCTGATGTTCGCGCTGATCGTCGACGGCCGCCTCCACTTCAAGACGGATACTGCCAGCGCCCAACGCTATGCAGCCCTTGGCCTGCAGCCCTTCCGTTACAGCTCGCGCGGCCGCACGGTGGCGCTGGGCTACCACGAGGCGCCGCTGGAGGTGTTCGATCACCCGGCGCAGATGGCGGAGTGGGCCAGCCTGGCCTTCGACGTCGCCCTGCGGGCGGCGGCGGCCAAGCGCCAATGAACAGCCTGCGCACGCTGCGCAAGGCGGAGGCCGCCTTCGGCCGGGGCAACGCGGCGCTGGTCGCCGGCGAACTGGAAACCGCCGAAAAGGCCTACCGCGAAGTGCTGAAGCTGGCGCCCGACCTCGCCGAAGCCCATGCCAACCTCGGCCAGGTGCTGGACCGCCGCGGCCAGCCAGAGCAGGCCGAAGCCAGCTACCGCCGGGCCATCCGTCTGGCGCCGGCCAACCCGCGGCCGTACATCAACCTCGGCGTGCTGCTGCTGGCGCAGAAGCGCCATGCCGAGGCCGAGGCCGCCTTCACCGCCGCCATCGGCCTGCCGCCGGCGCAGCCGGAAGCCTGGACCAACCTGGGCGTGCTGCATGCCAGCCTGGGCCGGCTGGACGAGGCGGAGCGCTGCCACCGCGCCGCGCTGGCGATGGCGCCGGACTACCGGCCGGCGCGCTTCAACCTTGCCTATGTGCTGCTGCGCCAGGGCCGCTACGAAGAGGGTTGGCCCTGCCTGGAAGCGCGCGACTGGGCGCGGGTGCTGGAAGCCCACCTGCCCATGCCTCGCTGGCAGGGCGAGCCGCTGGCCGGCCGCCGGGTGCTGATCGGCTGCGAGGCCGGCCATGGCGACATGATCCAGTTCTGCCGCTATGCCATGCAGCTGAAGCAGGCCGGCGTCGCCGAAGTGACGGTGCTCTGCCACGCCGGGCTGAAGCGCCTGTTCGGCGGCCTCGCTGGTGTGGACCGCGTGCTGGGGCTGGACGAAGCGGTGCCGGCGGAGGTTGCCGAGGTCTGGATACCGGCGCTCAGCCTGCCGCATTGCTGCGGCACCCGGCAGGTGGCCGACATTCCGGCGCGGATTCCCTACCTGACGGTGGAGGCTGCGCTGCTCACGCAGTGGCAGGCGCGACTGAACGAGGTGGTGGGCAGCGAAGGCGGCGCACCGCGGGTCGGCCTGGTGTGGAAGGGCAACCCGCGCTTCGAGAACGATGCCGACCGCTCGCTGCCCGGCCTCGCCACCCTGGCGCCGTTGGCCGGGGTGGCTGGCGTGCGCTTCGTCAGCCTGCAGAAGGGGGCCGGCGAGGACGAGGCGCTGGCGCCGCCGCCGGGCATGACGCTGGCCGCGCTCGGCGCCGAGCTCGGCGACTTCGCCGACACTGCCGCGCTGTTGCAGGGGCTGGACCTGGTGATCGCGGTGGACACCGGCGTCGCCCACCTCGCCGGCGCGCTGGGCAAGCCGTGCTGGGTCATGCTGCCGGCCTACAAGACCGACTGGCGCTGGCTGGACGGGCGCGAGGACAGCCCCTGGTACCCCGGCGCCCTGCGGCTGTTCCGCCAGCGCGAAATGGGCGACTGGGCGCCGGTGGTGGCGCAACTCGCGGAGGCGCTGCGGAGCTTTGTTGTGGCGCGCTCCGGCACCTGAGCCGGCGAGCGGCATGGCGCGAGGACTGGGCCGGGCTTGAACCCCGCGGCCAGCGCGTATCCGCCCGCTTGCGACAGACGATGGCCGCGGCTTTCTCCCTCCGTCGGTTCAGTGCCGATCGACACCTGCTTCCCTGCTCCCGGGAACGCCGTTTGCATAGCTGGCGCCGCTCCTGGCCCGCTCGCAATTGCCATTTCCGGCTTCTATGGTTCAGGGAGTCGCAGCTGGCCTGGCTGCGCACAGCCGAAGGCGGCGGCGCTGCCTTCTTCCCGCTGATCCTGAACGAGGAGGCGTACCGATGAGTCTGGAAAAAGTGCTCTACCGCGCACATGCGCGTGCCACCGGTGGTCGCGACGGCCGCGCGGTTTCATCCGATGGCGTGGTGGACGTCAGGCTGACCACTCCGCGAGAACTCGGCGGGGGTGGCGGCGAGGGAAGCAACCCGGAGCAGCTCTTCGCCGCAGGCTATTCCGCCTGCTTCCTCGGCGCGATGAAGTTCGTCGCCTCCCGCGACAAGATCAAGATGCCCACCGATGCGGCGATAGATGGCAGCGTCGGCATCGGCCCGCTGCCCACCGGCTTCGGCATCGAGGTCGAGCTGAAGGTCTCGCTGCCCGGCATGGACCGCGCCGAGGCGGAGGCGCTGATCCAGAAGGCGCACATCGTCTGCCCGTACTCCAACGCCACCCGCGGCAACATCGATGTGAACCTGGTGCTGGCCTGAGCCGCCTCGGCGCGCGCCGGCCGTTCATCGGCGGTTAAGGGCCGGCGCGCAAGAATGACTCCCGTGACATCGACACGTCCTTTTCCTTACGGGAGACATCCAGCATGAACATCAGCAAGACGTTCCTCCTCGGCGGCATGCTCGCCGGCAGCCTCGCCCTGCTCCAGCCCGCCAGCGGCCAGGCGCAATACACCGGGCCTTCCACCCATCACGCCCCCGCCACCGTGGCCGAGATCCTGAAGAACCCGGTGGACGATCAGGACGTGGTGCTGCGCGGCCACCTGCTGCGCAAGGTCGGCAACGAGAAGTACATCTTCTCCGATGGCACCGGCGAGATCCGGGTGGAGATCGAAGCGGAGGATTTCCCGCCGGAACAGATCGACGACAAGGCCCAGGTCGAAATCCGCGGCGAGGTGGAGAAGGACTTTCTCGACAGCCCGGAGATCGACGTGGAGGCGCTGCGGAAGCTGCCGTGAGGGTGGGTTCCTGGTCCGGATTCCGACCAGGGGCGGCATGGGCCGGCTGTGCCCAGGCGGGCTGATCCCTTTCCTGAGTTCGACGTCGGAGCCTGCCAGGGGCGCGTGCGGGGAAACCGGTCGCGCGGAATGCCCTCGTGCAGGCTGGTGCCGGGCCAAGTTGAAGGGTTCAGGCTCCCGGGTACGCGCCGCCTTGCTCCCTTTTCCCTTCGCGGGAGAGGGAAAAACCAGCGCCTGCCCAGGGGGCGGGCGGCATTGCGGCAGGGGGCTTGTATGGGGCTAGCGATTGGCCTTCTTCCTCGACCTCTTGCGTCTCTGCGGCGTCTTACCGCCAGGTTCCGTCTCCGTCCGGCGCCATATTGCGGTGGAATCCAGGTCGCTTCCGTGCGGCTGAACCGCGGTAGCATTCCGGACCGCCAGCGCACCGAACCACCGATATCCCAAACCGGCAACACCCTAGACCGGCAACACCAGCACCGCCTCCAGCCCGCCCAGCGTGCCGCGGCCCAGTTCCAGCCGGCCGCCATAGGTCTCCGCGATGTCGCGGGCGATGGCCAGGCCCAGGCCGCTGCCTTCGGTGTTCTCGTCGAAGCGCAGGCCGCGCCGGCTGGCCTGTTCCAGTTGGGTGTCGTCCAGGCCGGGGCCGTCATCGGCGATGCGAATGCGCAGTTCACCGGCCGCTGCCGCGGCGTCCACCGTTACCCTGCTGCGCGCCCATTTGCCGGCGTTGTCCAGCAGGTTGCCCAACATTTCATCCAGGTCGGTGGGTTCGCAGCGCCAGTGCAGCTGTGCCGGCACCGCCTGCTGCCAGTCCAGTCCGCGCTCGCGGTGCAGGCGCTGCATCAGCGCAACGAGGTGGGCGATGCGGGGCGCCACAGCCACCCGCCGCAGTTCGCCGGCGCCACTGCCGGCGCGGGCGAGATGGCGGTCTATCAGGCGCGACATCGCCGCCACCTGGCCGCGCAGCAGTTCGCTGCCGCCGGCGGTGGCTTCGCCGCCCAGCAGGGCGAGCGGCTTCTTCAGCGCGTGGCTGAGGTCGGCGGCGTGGCCGCGGGCGCGGGCGACGACGCGGGCGTTGCGCGCCAGCACTTCATCCATTTCCTCCGCCAGCGGGTCAAGCTCCGGGCCGTAGCCGCTGCCCAGGCGCTCGGCGCTGCCGTCGCGCACCGCCGCCAGCGCGGCGCGTAGCCGGCGCAGTGGCGCCAGGCCCAGCCGCACCTGGGCGAGGGTGGCGATGACCAGGGCGAGGATGAGCAGCGCCTGCGTCAGCAACAGGATGCGGTCCAGCCGGGCGAGCTCCGCCTCGGTTTCCGCCGCCGGGCCGTAGACGTGCAGCATGGCGCGCTGGCCGCCGGCCTCCACCGGGACGGCGAGGCCGAGCAGGGCTTCGCCGCGCGGGCCGCGCAGGCTGCGCAGTGGAGTGCCGGGCGCCAGCAGGGAGGCGAGGCTGGAGGAGGGGGCTGAGGCGTCGGCCGGCGTCAGCCGGCTGTCCCACAGGGAGCGGGAGCGCTGCTCGGGGCCGGCGCCTTCCAGCTGCCAGTACCAGCCGGAGAAGATGCGGCTGAATTCGTCGTTGTTGCGGCTGCGCTCCGGCACGAGGCCGCTACCGCCGGGGGCGGCGAGCAGGCTGGCGGCGATGCGTTCAGCCCGTTCGTCCAGGCGTTGCTCCAGCCCGCGCAGCAGGGTGGCGTGTATGTTCTGGCGCAGCACCCAGCCGCCGGCGCCGCTCACCAGCAGCGCGGCCAGGCAGCCGAAGAGCAGCAGGCGGCCGCGCAGGCCGCCGCGCTCAGGCAGCGCCATCCTCCGATGGGCTGGCTGCGCCGGCGGCGCCCTCCGCCTCGGCGAGGCGGAAGCCGCGCCCGCGCTCGGTGTGCAGCAGCGGGTGACCGAGCTTGCGGCGGATGCGGCCGATGAGCACGTCCAGGGTGTTGGAGTCCGGGTCGAGATCGCGGGCGTAGACGTGCTCGGCGATCTCGCTGCGGCTCACCACGCAGCCCTTGCGCCGCATGAGGTGGGCGAGGATGCGCTGCTCCTGGGCGGTGAGGGCGAGCGGCTCCTCGTTCAGCGTGAAGCGGTCGGCGTTGCTGTCGTAGGCCAGCGGGCCGACCCGCAGCAGCGGTTCGGCATGGCCGCCGGCGCGGCGGGCGAGCACCCGCAGGCGCAGGGCGACCTCCTCCTGCAGGAAGGGCTTGGTGAGGTAGTCGTCGGCGCCGGCGTCGAAGCCTTCCAGCTTGTCGCTCCAGCGGCCGCGGGCGGTGAGGATGAGCACCGGCATGCGCCGGCCCTGCCCGCGCCAGTGGCGCAGCACGGATACGCCGTCCTGGCCGGGCAGGCCGAGGTCGAGCACTGCGGCGTCGTAGTCCTCGGTGCTGCCGAGGAAGGCGGCTTCCTGGCCGTCGCCGCACGTCTCGGCGACCATGCCGGCGGCGCGCAGGCCGTCGGCGATGCGCGCGGCCAGTCCGGCGTCGTCCTCGACGATCAGTACCCGCATGGCGTGTTCCTCGCAGCCGGCTTCAATCCGCTTCCTCCTCATGCAGGATGCGGCCATCCACCGCGTCCACCTGCAGCTCCAGGCCGCGGCCGTCGGGCAGGCGCAGTTCGATCTCGTAGTAGCGCCGGCCCTCGCGGTCGTGCTCCAGCTCCACCTCGTGCACCACGCCGCGGTAGCGCGCCTGCACCATGTCCAGCAGGTCGGGCAGGGGCTTGATGGCTTTCATCGCGGTCAGCCGGCGTTCGCGGCCGCCCAGCACCTCGCCGCTGCGGGCGTCGATCTCGATCTCGCGCAGGCGGCCGTCGTCCTGGGCGATGCGCACTTCGTACACCGGGTGGTCGTCCTCGTCCTCGCCCTGCTCCAGCTCCACGTCCAGCACCTGGCCGGGGTGCTTCGCCAGCAGCTTGCGCAGCACGCCGGCCAGCGGCTGCAGCGGCGTGGCGGACTCGGCCTGGCGGCCCAGCTCGGCGCCGGTCTCGGCGTCTACCCGGATCTCCCAGCGCTGGCCATCGCCCTTCAGCAGCTTGATCTCGTAGTAGCGGCGGCCCTTGCGGTCGCGCTCCAGGTCCACATCCAGCACCTTGCCGGGGTGTTCCGCCTGCACCTTGGCCAGGATTTCCGCCAGCGGTTTCAACTGCCCGGCCTCCACCGCCCGGCGGACAACGTCATGCTCGCCTGCCTGGAGCAGGGCGGGCAGGGAGGCGAGACAGAGGATGAGGGCGAGGGCAGGGCGGCGCATGGGCGGATGCTGCGGCAGGAGACTTAAACGCTTCGTGAATTGTAGCGGCACGGCGGTGTTCACCCGCGCCAAAGCACGGCCGCAAGGGCAAGCGTGGCACCGCCGAGCAGGGCCTGCAGACCGCCGAGGACGCGCGAGCCGACAGTCGGGTCGAACAATTGGCTCACGATCAGGGCCCAGCCGCACAGGGCGTGGCAGTGGCTGTCGTTCGGCGAGATGATGTCCGCCGAGAACAATAAGGAGATGCCGCCGGCAGTAACCCCCAGGCCCAACACCAGCAAGAGCCCGGCCAGTAATCGCTTTGCCTTCATGGCTGCACTGTTCTCCGTACATGGCAGCTGGCGTTCCTGGTGCCGGAGCAGCGGACGGGCATGCTGCAGCGCTGCCAGATGCTCAATATGGGGTCCATGGGGAGAAAAGGGGTTTGAAATCCGGCCTGGAGGTGGGAGACGCAGGCTTATCCCGGCGCCAATGTGACAATGTGTGCGCCACGGCACTGAACAGGGGGCAGATAATGGCAAAAAAATGAAGAACTTGTTGTACCGCCCCCAAGCAGCGTGAACGATGAACACCCCCTCCCAGCCTTCCCCGCTTTCGCCCGAAGACTCTCCTCCTGCTCCTGCGTCTGACCTTGCGCCCGCTGCCCGGGACATCGCCGAGGCGCTGGACGCCGCCACGCTGGATCTGTGCGCGCTGACGGATGCGGCGCCCGGCGTCTCCGTCCTGATCGACCGCGAGGGCCGTATCCTCGTCCTCAACCGGGCGGGCGCGGAGCGCTTCGGCGTCGGCCAGCAGGCGGCGATAGGCACCAATCTGTTTTCCTACTTTCCCGCCGAAGTGGCCGAGAGCCGCCGGCAGCGCCTGCAGCGGTTGCTGGAGGACGGGCAACCGCTGGTGTTCGAGGACGAGCGTGCCGGCCTGTGTTACCGCAACTCGGCGGTGCCGGTGGTCGACCGCGACGGCGAGATCCGCCGCATCGCGGTGTTCTCGGAGGACATCACCGAACGCTGGACCGCCGAGCGGCGCTTGCGCGACAGCGAGGCCCGCTACCGCTTCATCGCCGAGAACACCGAGGACGTGGTGTGGCAGTTGGACACGGACATGCGCTTCGTCTTCATCAGCTCCGCCGACGAGCGCATGCGCGGCGTGCCCCGGGAGCAGGTGGTGGGGCGGCCGGTGACCGAGGTGTTCGGCCAGCGTGGCCGGGCCATCCTCGCCGAGGCGACGGAGCGCCGCCGGCAGCAGGAAGCGCGCGGCGAGGAGGTTAGCGCCAGCTTCCGCTTCGAAGCGCCACAGCTGCGTCACGATGGCACCGAGGTGTGGACCGAGGTGGTCTCCACCCGGGTGTATGACGAGGCTGGCCGGCTCACCGGCTACATCGGCGTCAGCCGCAACATCGAGGCGCGGCGGCGCTACCAGAGCACGCTGGAGGATGTGAACCGCCGCCTGCGCGCCCAGCTGGAGGAAATCTCCGCGCTGCAGGCGGAGCTGAAGGACAAGGCGGTGCGTGATCCACTCACCGGCCTCTACAACCGCCACTACCTGCACGAGACCCTGCCGCGCGAGCTGGCCCGCGCTCGCCGCGAGGCCTACCCGCTGGCGATGGTGATGGTGGACCTGGACTACTTCAAGGCCATCAACGACACCTACGGCCATGTCACCGGCGACCAGGCCATCACCCAGGCCGCCCGGGTGCTGCAGAAGCTGGCGCGCGAGAGCGACCTGGTGTGCCGCTACGGCGGCGAGGAGTTCCTCGCCGTGTTGCCGCGCATGGCGCTGGATGAGGCGCTGCAGCGGGCCGAACGCTGGCGCGACGCCATCTCCCAGGCCACGCTGCACAAGTTCGGCACCGAGATCCGCCTCACCGCTTCGTTCGGCGTCGCGGTGTTCCCGGAGCACGCCACCGGCGGCGAGGCGCTGCTGCAATGCGCGGATGCCGCGCTCTATGGCTCCAAGGACCATGGCCGCAACCGGGTGAAGGCCTACCAGCCGGGGATGGCGGCGGGCTGAGCCCGGGCCGCCGGCCGGCATGCGCTCAGGCGCCGGCGCGGCGGGCGCCCCCGCCGACGGTGCCGATCTCCGCCCGGCCCAGCCATTCCTGCAGGAACTCCACGCACACCCTCACCTTGGCCGAGGTGGACAGCCGTGAGGGATACACCGCCCACACGTCCGCCGGCTGGGCGTAATCCGGCAGCAGCCGCTGCAGGCTGCCATCGGCCAGCGCCGGCGCCACATCCCAGGCCGAGCGCAGGATGATGCCGTGGCCGGCCAGCGCCCATTCGCGCACGATCTCGCCGTTGTTGGCCGACAGCGGGCCGCTCACCCGCACCGTCTCCGCGCCCGCCGGGCCGTCCAGCGTCCAGCGGCCGAAGTCCTGGTCGCGCTCGCGGATGACGATGCAGCGGTGCCGCGCCAGCTCCGCCAGCGTGGCCGGCGCGCCGTGGCGGGCGAGGTAGGCCGGCGCGGCGCACAGCACCCGCGCGTTGCGGGCGATGCGGCGGGTGATGAGGTCGGCCTCCCGCACCGCGCCGACGCGAATGTCCAGCTGGAAGCCTTCGCCGACGAGATCCACCGGCCGGTCCAGCAACTCCAGCTGTATCTCCAGCGCCGGGTGCTGCTGCGCCAGCGCCGACAGCGCCGGCGCCACATGGTTGCGGCCGAAGCCGGAGCTGGTGCAGATGCGCAGCAGGCCGCTGGGCGCGAGGCGCTCGGCGGACAGCGCCTCGCCCATCTGGTCCACATCTTCCAGGATGCGCTGCGCCCACTGGTGCACCACCTCGCCCTGCTCGGTGAGGCTGACGCTGCGGGTCGTCCGGTGCAGCAGGCGGGCGCCCAGCGCGGCTTCCAGCAGGCCGATGCGCTTGCTCACCAGCGCCTTGGAGGCGCCGGTCTCGCGCGCGGCGGCGGCGAAGCCGCGGCAGCGCACCACGATGCAGTACAGGCGCAGGTCTTCCAGCTGGGGTCTGGTGTTCACGATTCGTGGTCAATTTGGTCACGGAAAGGAGGATTATACGGTTCATGAACCTCGCTATCCTGGGGGCCTGACGCTGCCCGAGCGGTACGCGCACCCCACAGCCAGGCGGCGCGGCCGCCACCCCGAGGAGGAGAACCGCATGAGCAAGACCCATCGCATCGCCGTCATCGCCGGCGACGGCATCGGCCAGGAAGTGATGCCGGAAGGCCTGCGCGCCGTGGAAGCGGCGGCGGCGAAATTCGGCATCGCGCTCGAATTCACCCACTTCGACTGGGCCCACTGCGATTACTACCTGCAGCACGGCAAGATGATGCCCGACGACTGGTTCGCCCAGCTGAAGGGTTTCGACGCCATCTTCTTCGGCGCCGTCGGCTGGCCGGACAAAGTGCCGGACCACATCTCCCTGTGGGGCTCGCTGCTCAAGTTCCGCCGCGACTTCGACCAGTATGTGAACCTGCGCCCGGTGCGGCTGATGCCCGGCGTGCCCTGCCCGCTGGCGAACAAGAAGGTGGGCGACATCGACTTCTACGTGGTGCGCGAGAACACCGAAGGCGAGTATTCCGCGGTGGGCGGCAAGATGTACGAAGGCTCCGAGCGGGAGACGGTGCTGCAGGAATCCATCTTCACCCGCAAGGGCGTGGACCGCATCCTCAAGTACGCCTTCGAACTGGCGCAGAAGCGGCCGAAGAAGCACCTGACCTCCGCCACCAAGTCCAACGGCATCGCCATCAGCATGCCGTACTGGGACGAGCGGGTGAAGGAGATGGGCAAGGCCTACCCGGAAGTGAAGTGGGACCAGTACCACATCGACATCCTCACCGCCCGCTTCGTGCTCAGCCCGGAGCGCTTCGACGTGGTGGTGGCTTCCAACCTGTTCGGCGACATCCTCTCCGACCTCGGCCCGGCCTGCGCGGGCACCATAGGCATCGCGCCCTCGGCCAACCTCAACCCGGACCGGACCTTCCCCTCGCTGTTCGAGCCGGTGCATGGCTCGGCGCCGGACATCCACGGCAAGGGCATCGCCAACCCGATCGCCATGATCTGGTCCGGCGCGATGATGCTGGATTTCCTCGGCCACACCGCGGCGCACGACGCCATGCTCAAGGCCATCGAAACCGTGCTGGTGGAGGGCCCGCGCACGCCGGACATGGGCGGAGGCGCCAACACCACGGAAGTGGGCAAGGCGGTGGCGGAGGTCATCGCCCGCGGCTGAGGCCGGCGGCCTCCGCTACAACGTAAAACGGCCGCGCTCCGGCACGGAGGCGGCCGTTTCAGTCATGCCGCCGGGCCAGGGCTCAGGGCAGCTGGTAGGGCTGGCCGAAGCGTGAGGTGTCGAACAGCCGGTAGTGCACCTCGTCCAGCTTGAGGAAGGGATATTTGCGCCGGTATTCCAGCAACTGGTGCTGGAAGTTCTCCCGGCCCTGAGTGTAGTAGCGCCACAGCATGGGCGCCGGCTCGCAGTTCAGGGCGAAGTTGCCGATGTACACCGTTTCCCCGGCGCCCACCTGGAAGCTGCCGCCGGCCGGGGCGCCATCCTGGGCTAGCTCGCTGCGGGACAGATCGAGAGCGAGCGGTGCCGTGTCCCGCGTCGCCCTGATGCGCACGCGGCTGAGCGCATAACTGCCCGGCGGCAGCTGCAGGGCATAGTGCTGGAGGCCCGGTCGCATCAACACCGCCTCCGGGCCTTCCGCTTCCATATCGCCGGCAGCGGCGGGAGGACGGCCGCCCCAGGGCAGGCGGTCGAAGGCGAAGCCACGCAACTCGGCGTGCTGGAAGCCGCCGCAGTTCCACCGGCGCCCCCAGTTGACCGCCAGCAGCACCACCCCCAGCGCTGACCGCTGCGCGGTGTAGTCGCTCTCGACAACTTCGGGGGCGAGGCTGGCGCGCTTCGTCACCGTGCCGCCGCAGGCCGCAAGCGTGGCGCCCAGGAGCAGCGCCGCCAGGACGCTACCGCAACGATAAAAGAACATGATGGAGCCATTGAAGGATGCGTTTCCCCGAGCATACTTCAATGGCATTGAAAATGGCGTTTGCTCTTGGCAGTGATTAGCGTTCCAGCGGCTGGGTGGCGGCGTCCGGCCGTTCCAGTTCGAAGCGGTCCGAGCTGCGGGCGTAGATACCGGCGCCGCCCATGCGCGCGATGGGCGCATGGAGGGCGATGTGTACATGGCCGCGTTCCGCATCCTGTACCAGGGCGTCGTCCACATGCAGGGCCACCACCTGGCCCAGCATGACGCGCTGATGTTCCGACACCGGAATGCTCTGCAACAGCCTGCATTCCAGGCTGGCGCTGCAGGCGGCGATGCGCGGTACCCCCACCGCCAGCCCGGGTGCGGTCTCCAGCCCGACGAGGGCGAGTTCGCTGCTGCCGTAGGCGAGGTCCGCCGCGGTGGCGTTCATGGCGGCGGCGAGGTGTTCATCCACCAGGTTGACCACGAATTCACCGCTGCGCTCGATGTTGCGCGCAGTGTCCTTCAACGGCTTTTCCGGGTGGGCGAGGATGCCCAGCGCGACCACCGCCGGATCGTGTCCCATGAGGTTGAAGAAGCTGAAGGGGGCCGCATTGACCGTTCCCTGCGGCGACACGGTGGTGACCCAGGCGATTGGGCGCGGCACTACCAGCGAGGTGAGCAGGCCATAGCGCTGCTTCTCGGTGAGCCTGTCCAGGCTGATCTGCATGATGTGTCCTGTGGGAGGCGCGGCAAGCCGGAATCGCCTGCCGCGCCGGGTGCTTGCGTAGGTCTTACTTCACCCGCTCGGCCACGCGCAGGGTCAGGTCCAGCATCTCGCCGGTGGCTTTGTTCTCCCGCAGCATGGCGGAAGCGGCCTCACGCATGTCCTTCAGCAGTGCGGCGCGTTCCTGCGCGGGCAGCTGGAATACCTTGCCGCCCTGTTCTTCCCACAGCTTGTAGGCCTTGGCCTGGTCGTCGAGCACGAAGTCGTACAGCTCCGGCTCCAGCGCGGCGGCTTCCTCGCGCAGCATCTTCTGCAGATCGGCCGGCAGGGTGTCCCACCACTGCTTGCTCGCCAGCATCAGCTCGCCCATCACCCCGTCCTCGGTGGCGGTGACGTTCTTGACGATGTTGATGAGCTTGAGCGAGGTGAAGGCCGGCGGCGAGCTCTTGAGGCCGTCGATGGTGCCCTGCTGCAGTGCGGTGACGACCTCGCTGAAGTCCACCGGCACCGCGGTGGCGCCCATCAGCTCGACGCCCTTGCGCTCCACCCGGGAGGCCAGCACGCGCAGCTTGCGACCCTTGAAGTCGGCAACCTTGGCGCCCTCGAAGCGGGTCGCGAAGGCGGTATTGCCGTAGATGTAGGTGCCGAGGCCGACCAGGCCCTTGCTGGTGCCGATGTCGAGAAAGGCCTTGCGGAACTCCGGATCGCTGAAGGTGCGTTGAGCATGGCGGGCGTCGGTGAACACGCCGGGCATGTCCATGATCTGGTAACGCGCATCCACGCCCACCAGGTAGGCCGCCGGGCCGGTGTAGAACTCGATGGTGCCCAGCTGCAAGCCTTCGATCATGCGGGTATTGGAGCCGAGCTGGGCGGCGGGGTAGAGCTCGGTCTTGATGCGGCCGTTGCTGCGCGTCTCGACGCGCTTGGCGAAGCGCTTGATGGCCTCGGTCTGCACGTCGTTCACCGTGGCGGTGGCGAGCTTCATGGTGAAGTCGGCGGCGTGCGCGGCGCTGGCGCCGAGCACCAGCGCGAGGGCGCCGAGGGAACACGCCAGGCGGGAACGCAGGCGGCGGGGGGCTTTACCTTGAACAGCGGACATCACTTACTCCTTGTGGTCTTGGTGGCCGTAGCCAGGGGTTGGGCGTGGGTCAGCGGACGAACTGGGCGCCGGCGAGCGACAGCCAGGGGATGAAACTGATGACGAAGAGGGTGATCACCTGCAGCACGATGAAGGGCACGAGGCCGGCGCAGATGGTGGAGATCTTCACGTTGAACAGTGCGTGGGAAGTGAAGATGTTCAGGCCGAAAGGCGGGGTGAACATGCCGATGCTGAGGTTCACCGCCATGATCACGCCGAAGTGGATCAGGTCCACCCCGAGGTGGCTGGCCAGCGGCACCAGCATCGGCGTGAGCAGCACGATGGCCGATACCGGGTCGATCAGGCAGCCGACGACGAGCAGGAAGATGTTGATCGCGATCAGCACTATCCACGGGCTTTCGGCCAGGCCACCGACGGACTGCACCAGCGCCTGCGGAATGCCGCTGGTGGTCAGCACCCAGGAGAACACGCCGGAGGCGGCCACCACCAGCAGGATCTGCGCGGTGAGGCGGGCGGAACTGACCACCACTTCCCAGATCTCGAACCAGCTGATCTCGCGGTAGAGGAAGCGGGCGACGAGGATGCCGTACACCCCGGCGATGCCGGCTGACTCGGTGGGCGAGAACACGCCGGAATAGATGCCGCCCAGGATCACTAGCGGCGTGCCCAGGGCCGGCAATGCGCCCAGCACCAGCGCCACCGTCTCCACCGCGCTGCGCCTGGCTTCCGGCACCGGCTTCACCTTGCGGGCGTACCACAGGATGTAGAGCAGGGTGGCGAAACCCAGCAGCAGCGCCGGGATGACGCCGGCGGCGAACAGCTCGGTGACCGACTGCTCGGCCGAGGCCGCGTACAGGATCATCAGGATGCTGGGCGGCATCACGCTGGCGATGCCGCCGGCCGAGGTCAGCAGGCCGAGGGAGAACTTCTCGCTGTAGCCGCCCTCGCGCAGGCTGGGATACATCAGCTTGCCCATGGCGGCGACGGTCGCCGGGCTGGAGCCGGACACTGCGCCGAAGAACTCGCTGGCGGCGATGGTGGTGATCGGCCGCGCCGCCTTGAAGCCGCCGCACAGCGACAGGATGCAGGCGACGATGCGGCGCGACACGCCGCCGCGCGCCATGATCTCGCCGGCGAAGATGAAGAAGGGCACCGACAGCAGCGCGAACTTGTCCAGCCCGCCGAACATGATCTGCGGGATCAGCGTGGGCGGCACGCTCATGAAGCCGAGGATGGCGGCGCCGGCGCTCACCAGTAGCACCAGATAGATTGGCAGGCCGGCGATCAGCAGCACTGGCGGCAGGATGGAGAGAACGAGAGGGATGCTCACTTCGCGCCCTCCGTGGCCAGGATGGCGTCATCCACTTCGGCCGGCTCGGCGCCCGGCAGCGGGCGGCGGGTGTCGGCCATCTGCAGCAGGCGCACCAGGCTGCCGGCGAGTGCCAGCGCGAAGCAGGCGAGGATGGAGCCGTTGGCGACTTCCTTCGGAAGCTCCGCCACGGTGGTGAGCTGCTGCAGGCGGGCCACCAGCGCCACGACCACATAGGCGTGGTAGGCCACGAAGCCGGTCGCGGCCACGCCGAACGCGGTCACCGCCAGCAGCAGGGCCCGCTGCAGCGAGGCCGGCAGGAAGGGGCGCAGGATGTCGGTGACCAGGTGTTCGCCGTTGGCGGTGAGGCGGTAGGACATCAGGCAGACCGACCAGATCACCAGCAGGGTGGTGACCTCCTCGGCCCAGAACAGCGGCGCATGGAACACATAACGGCCGACCACGTTGACGAAGTTGATCGCGATGGCAGCCGCGAACAGCAGGCCGGCGGCCACGTTCAACGTGGTGATCAGCCCGCGGGAGAGTTTTTCCATTGGACTTCCTCTTGGGTGAGTGGAACGACGGCCGTCGCAGCGGCCACTTCGTGAGGAGGTGAGAGAAGGCTGCGGCGGCGTTCAGCCCCTGGCCGGGCGGACGTAGTTCACCGGCTGCTGCGGCGCTTCGTTCACCGTCAGCTGGAACACGTCCGGCCGGGCGTAATGGCCGGCGACGTCGAAGTCGAGCTTGCCGCGGGTGATTTCACCCATGTCCAGCGTTGCGGTGAGGATGCCCTCCTCGTCGAACAGCGGCCCGGCCAGCACCCGGCCGAGCGGGTCGATGATGGCGCTGCCGCCGCGCATCAGCAGGCTCTCGGGCGTGCCGTCGATCTGGCAGACGTAGTCCTCCGGGAAATCGCCACGGCGCAGCACCTGGCAGCTGGTGAGGACGAAGCAGCGGCCCTCCAGCGCGATGTGGCGCATCGTCGGCAGCCAGGACTCGCGGTCGTCGGCGGTGGGCGCGCAGTACAGGTTGATCTTCTTGCCGTACATCGCCATGCGCAGCATGGGCATGTAGTTCTCCCAGCAGATCACCGCCCCCAGGTTGCCGATGGCGGTTTCGTATACCGGCAGCGTGGAGCCGTCGCCGAAGCCCCACACCAGGCGCTCGGCGGCAGTCGGCATCAGCTTGCGGTGCTTGCCCAGCAGGCTGCCGTCCGGGCCGAAGAACAGCACCGTGCAGTACAGGGTGCCGAAGTCGCGCTCGATGACGCCCATCACCAGATGCAGCCCGGCCTGTGCGGCGGCCTTGCCCAAGCGCTCGGTCACCGGCCCCGGCACCTGCGCCGAGCTGTCGAAGTAGCGGCGGAATTCCTCGCGCCCCTCCGGGGTGCGCACGCCGATGCTGACGCCGTAGTCCTGACCCTTGGGGTAGGCCGAGAGGTAGGCCTCGGGAAAGACGACCAGCTCGCAGGCCTGTCGGCCGGCTTCGGCGATCAGGCGCTCGGCCTTGGCCAGGCTGGCCTCCAGGTCGAAGGGAATGGCGCCGGCCTGGACGACTGCGGCTTTGATCTGCATTGCGGTTCTCCTGTTGTGGGCGGGTCGCCAGCGGATGGGCGAACTGTCGGTTAGTTTCGACACGGTTTAAGTATTGGTTTGTCGATTTTTTTCGTCAACTCATTTCTTTCGTTGCTGAGGCGTTTACCCCTTGATTTAGCGGATTAATGCGCACTAATAGGGTGCGTTGCGCATCCTTTTGGGGCTTTTTGAGCTGGTGTTATGTGTTTTTTGTCGATATAAATAGACAGGCGATTGGAGCGGCCAGGATCTCTCTGTCGACAGCAATCAACAACTAGCGTAAGGTTCCGCCGCCTCACCTCTCGCATGGCATGGAACGGCGGAGTCACCACGGGATGGACATGGAAAGCAAACTGGCCCAGATCGGCATCAGCGGCACGCTGTTCAAGCTCTACGCGGCAGCGATCGAGCTGGGGGAGGCGCCCATCTCCGACGTCGCGGCGCGGGCCGGGCTGGTGCGCACCACCGCTTACGACGCGCTGTCGCGGCTGGAGCAGGAAGGGCTGGTGGTGCTGGAGAACCGCGGCAGCAAGCGCTATGTGGTGGCGGAAGACCCCACCGTGTTGCTGGAGCGGCTGGAGGCGCGCCGGCAGATGCTGGGCGAGCTGATGCCGCAACTGCGCTCGCTATACAACCGCGTCAAGGGCAAGCCCGGCATCCGTTTCTACGAGGGGGCGGAGGGCATACGCACCGCCCTGTGGGACACCCTGACGGTTACCGGCGAGCCCAAGGTGCTGCGCGGCATCCTCTCCATGGGCGAGCTGAGCGAGACGCCAGGCCTGGAAGAAATGGAACGCTTCATCGCCGCCCGGGCCTCCAAGGGCATCTGGCTCAAGGTGATCCGCTCCAGGCGCAAGGACGTGGAGCCCATCTGGCCCTCCAGCCTCGGCGACCTGCGCGACCTGCGCTATGCGCCGGATGACATGGTGCTGTCGATGACCACCTTCATCTACGACAACCGCGTCAGCCTGATCTCTTCGCGGCGGGAGAACTACGGGCTGATCATCGAGAGCGAGGAATTCGCCGCCATGCAGCGGCAGCTTTTCGATGCCCTGTGGAGCGTGGCGACGCCGACGCCGGACAGCGAATAGCGGGCGGCCCGCGCAAGGCGGAGAGGCTGCGCCTGGCCTCAGCCGCGCTGCCCCGGCCGGAATCCCGGCGGAAATCGGCGGAATGTCCCAGGCATCCAGGGCCGCAGCTGCCCGGCATCGCGCCAACACCTCCCGCACGCCGCTTGCGGCGCTGCCACATTCCGTCATCCCCCGACGCTAGAATTCGATCTTCATTTTTCGTTGAGAGCATCGAATGGAAACGTCGCCGTGCCTGGGGATAGATCTGGGGACCACCAACAGCCTGGCCGCGGTGTTCAGGGACGGACAGACGGAGCTCATTCCCAATGCCTTCGGCCATGTGCTGACGCCCTCGGCGGTCAGCCTGGCGGATGACGGCAGCGTGCTGGTCGGCCTGCCGGCGCGGGAGCGGCTGGCGACGCATCCCGGCAGCACGGCCACCGCCTTCAAGCGCTGGATGGGCACCGACCACCGCCTGCGCCTGGGCAAGCGGGAGTTCCGCCCGGAAGAGCTGTCCGCGCTGGTGCTGAAGTCACTCAAGCAGGATGCAGAGGCGGCGTTGGGCGTGGCGGTATCGAAGGCGGTGATCACCGTGCCGGCCTACTTCAACGAGGCCCAGCGGCGCGCCACCAAGGCCGCGGCCGAGATCGCCGGGCTGCAGGTGGAAAGGCTGCTCAACGAGCCCACCGCCGCCGGCCTCGCCTATGGCCTGCAGGAGCGCAGCGACCACAGCACCTTCCTGGTGTTCGACCTCGGCGGCGGCACCTTCGACGTTTCGGTGCTGGAGTATTTCGATGGTGTGGTCGAGGTACGCGCCAGCGCCGGCGACACCCGCCTGGGCGGCGAAGACTTCGTCCGCGTGCTGGAAGCCTTCTTCCTCGCCAGCTGCGCCAGCCTGGACAGCAAGCAGCGCGAACAGCTGCAAGGCTCGCCGGCCTTGTGGCGGATGGCGGAGCAGGCCAAGCGCGAGCTGTCGGAGGCGCCGGCGGCCAGCATGCAGCTGGTTCTCGATGGCCGCAGCCACGCCTGCGAAGTCAGCCGCGAGCAGTTCGAGGCCGCCAGCACCGAGCTGATCGCCCGCCTGCGCCGGCCGATAGAGCGCGCCCTGGGGGATGCCAGGCTGGACCCGGGCGAACTGGCCGAGATCGTGCTGGTCGGCGGTGCCACCCGCATGCCGCTGGTGCGCCAGACCGCCACCCGGCTGTTCCAGCGCCTGCCGCTGCGCACCATCAACCCGGACGAGACGGTGGCGCGCGGCGCCGCCATCCAGGCCGCGTTGCTGGCCCGCCACGAAGCGCTGGAAGAAGTGGTACTCACCGACGTCATGCCCTATTCGCTGGGCATCGTCAGCAGCGAGGAGGTGAACGGCCGCCGCTACGGCGACCGCTTCTCGCCCATCATCGAACGCAACATGCCGGTTCCGGTGTCGCGGGTCTCCAACTACAGCACGGTGGCCGACGGCCAGACCCGCATCCTGATCGATGTGCGCCAAGGCGAGTCGCCGGTCGGCAGCGAGAACCTCAAGCTCGGCGAGCTGGAGATCGAGGTGCCGCCGCTGCCCGCCGGCCACGCCACGGTGGACGTGCGCTTCTCCTACGACGCCAACGGTCTGCTGGCGGTGGATGCGCATGAGCTGGCCGGTGGCGGCAAGGCCTCCACGCTGATCCGCCAGCACGACGGCCGCCTCAGCGAAGAAGAGATCGCCGCCGCGCTGGCCCGGCTGGAAGCGCTGAAGGTGCATCCGCGCGAGCAGCAGGAGAACGTCTATCTCATCGCCCGCGCCAAGCGCCTGTACGAGGACAGGCTGGGCAACGACAGGCCGCTGATCCAGCAATGGCTGGCGGCCTTCGAGATCGCGCTGGACTCCCAGGACGAGCGCGAGGTGGCCCGTGCCCGCGAAGGTTTCCGCCGCGCGCTGGACAGCATAGACGGCAGCTTCGTGCTCTGAGGGCAGCGACATGCGCAATTGCTGGAGCGAGCTGGGACTGGACCAGGCCACCGCCGACAACGTTGTCATCAAGCGCGCCTACGCCCGCCTGCTGAAGCAGGCCAGGCCGGACGACGACCCCGAGGGCTACCAGCGCCTGCGCGAGGCCTACGACGCCGCGCTGGAGCAGGCCCGCTGGATGCGCCATCACCAGGCCCTGCTGGCGGCGGAAGCCGCTGAGGAAGCGCAGCCGGTGGTGCACGCAACCCAGGCGCAGGATAGTGCCCCTGCCGAAGACGGCGAGCCGGCCCGGCGGGCGGAGAGCGAATACGCCGCGGCCGACGTCTCCGCGGAAGCCGGGCCGCATGCCTCGTCCGGGTTGCCGGAGGAGCTTCATTTCGAGGTGCTGAACCCGCAGGCAGAGGCACCGGAGGCAGCCCGGCCCTCGGCGGAAACCGGGGCCGAGGCCGAAGAAACCCTGCCCGGCTGGTTTCCGCCCGAGCAGCTGGTGGAGTCGCTGCTGACGCACTGGCGCACGGAAGGCGACCAGGTGCTGCCCAGCGCCTGGCCGGCGCTGGTCGGCTACCTGGACGAACTGCCCTATGCGCTGCGCGGCGAAGCCTCGGTGCGCTTCGCCGACCTGGTGCTGGAACACGCCGACCTGCCGCAGGACTTCGCCCGTGCGCTGGCGACTTACTTCGGCTGGCTGACCGATTTCCGTTCCGAAGCCCAGCTCGGCCTGCCGCGCGCCCAGGCACTGCGCGACCGCCTGGAGCAGGCCCGCAGCCTGGCGGAGGCGGATCCGGTATTCGCCCAGCGGCTGGAGCGGCTGCAGCGCTTGCGCAGGCTGCGCAGCGAGCGTGGGGCCTGGCGTGCGTGGCTGTTCGCTTTTCTGCATCTGCCCAGCCTGTACATGTTGATGCCCGGCCTGACTGCGCCTGTTCTGGGTTCCCTCGGGATTGGCAGGGAGGAGCACGCCCGTTTGCTGCGCATGGTGGAGAAGCTGGGTTTCCTGCGCCTGCTGCCCGTGGCTTTCCTGGGGGCGTATTGCCTTCCGTCCAACTGGAAGCAGGGCTCCACTACCTTCGCGGCCCTGGGGCTGGTATTCATGGCGATGTTGATGCTGCTGGCGATGATGGCCGGTACTGCGTTCTTGCGCCGGGCAGGGTGGGGGCTGCTGCAGGCAGCCGCAAAGGTGGTGGATGTATCGACGAAGAGTGGCTATCGCTTCACGCTTTTCGCGAGTCTGGGAGGGCCTGTCATCTGCGGCGCGGTGCTGCTTGCGCGGGACCTCACGCCATCGCTGCCCGAGCCTTGGCAAGGCGGCGCATACAGCGTGCTGTATTCCTTGTTGTTTGTCGGCTCCGTGCTGGCTCTCCGCTTCGTCGGCAGCGCCGCGTCGACAGTCGGGTTGTGCTGGGGGCTTGCCGCTGTTGCCGCGGTCGATGCCACGTTCCAGCCGGAGCCGATGATGCAGGCGAGCTGGGTGTTGGTGGGGGCTGCACTGTGGATCAACCTCACCCTGTTCCTTTTGCATCGCTACCCGCAACAGGTGGAGACATGGGCGCTGGCCCCCTGGCGGGTGATGAGACCTTCCACGCCGATAGGCTGGCTGTTCGTCGTGATTGCAATCAAGTTCTACGTCGCGGTCATAGCGCTGCTGGTGGTGGCCTTGCTACCGGCGCTGATTGTGACGACGGGGCGCAATCTGGGGACTGGTTTCGTGGTGTCTGCGCTAGCGCTGGCCGTTGCCTTTGCGGAAATGCTCGGGATGACGCCCATGCTGTATTTCCTGTGCTTCATCGGCACCTTGCGCGTGATGTGCCTTGCCCAAAGATGGGCGGATGCGCTGGCGGAGCGCCTTTACAACAGGCGGTGGCGGATGGCTGCGGCTTGATCAGGCGCTGAGAAGCGCGGGCGGTTGGTGCCGCGCTGGCAGGCGAGTGCGCTCGCTGGTCATCAAGAGAACGGGCGGCCCCGCATCGAGGCCGCCCGTTTTCGTTCCGTGTAGTCCAGGAGGGGCGGAGCGTTCCGCGCCTGGCTCACCGGACCGGCAGGCCCGCCGTCCGCTCGAACCGGCGCGAGCAGACTATCCGCCCGCATCACTGCGCCTGACCTTCCCCCTTGCCCAGCAGCGTGATCAGCCCCTCGCCCAGCGTGCCGCGCCAGTGCAGGTAGTCGTGGCCGGCGGCGTATTCCTTGTAGCTCACCGGGTAGCCCTTGGCGCGCAGCACGTCGCGCATGTGGCGGCTGCTTTCCAGGATGCCGGTCTGGCCGGTACGGCTGGCTTCGAACAGGCCGGCCTCGATCAGGAAGGCGAGGGGCTTGCGCTCGGCGGCGGCGTACTGGCGCATCAGCCAGCCGGGTTCTTCGCCGGTGACGCCGGGTCCGCTGCCGGGCGACCACCAGAAGGAGCCGGACTGGCTGTAGATCTTGCCGAACAGCTCCGGGTGGCGCAGGCCGGCGTAGGCGGCGGCGAGGCCGCCGTAGCTGGAGCCAGCGATCACCGTGCGTTCGGCGGGCGCGGCGAGGCCGTGGGCGGCGGCCCAGGGCATCAGCTCCCCGGCGAGGAAGCGGACGAAGCCCGGGTTGGGCGGCAGCTCGCTGCCGCGCGCCTCGCGGGTCGGGTTGGCGAGCAGGATGGCGGCGGTGGGCGGAATGGCACCGGCGGCGATGAGATTGTCGAGGATGGTGGGGGTGGGCACTTCGTGCAGGTAGGCGTGGGCGTCGAACAGCACCAGCAGGGCGTTACCGTCGGCGCCTGGGCGGTAGCCGGCGGGGCGGTAGAAATGGACCTCGCGCGTATTGCCGAGGATGCGGCTTTCCAGCGTCAGCGTTTCCAGCGTGCCGGGGGCGACGCCGGGGCGCGCTGCGGTCCAGCGCTGGGGCGGCGCGGCAGGCAGTTCGAGGATGGATTCGCCGGCGTACCGATCGGCGGGGCTGGCGGGGAAGCTGCGGGCGTTGAGCGGGTCGCGCTGGGCGGTGGCGAGGATGGCG
>Ga0209699_100125_pt1 | contig 90153 bp, 91 predicted proteins | sample SynthPrep_1_END__FD_187204 | JGI IMG/M metagenome (GOLD analysis project Ga0209699, IMG submission 187204) | Synthetic microbial communities from Ohio, USA - SynthPrep_1_END_DS7_MetaG (SPAdes) (version 2) | ecosystem: Engineered > Bioreactor > Aerobic > Activated sludge | place: USA: Ohio...
GGGCCGGGGCCGGGCGGCAGGTACAGCGTGCCGACCAGGCCTTCTTCGCGCACGTCCTGGCGGGTGACGCCATCGGACGCCAGGCGCTGGGTGAAGCTGGCCTGGGCCTGCGCGCCGGCGGCGCGCGCCACCACGTCGGTGACCAGGGCGTCGGTCACCGGGTGGTTGAAATGTTCGCGGCTGGACGAGTCCACGGGGGACTGCGACCAGACCAGGCCCATGGGCGCTACGCCGGCGTAGTCGCCGGACACGGGCGCGTCGCGGCCCAGGTCGACCGTGCCGTCCGCGCCCGCCACGAAGGCGGCCTGGCTTTGCCAGAGCACGCCGTTGCGGCGGGTCAGGGCGGTGATCTCCACCGTCTGGCCGGGTGCGACGTGTTCGACCCGGATCTGGCGCGGCACGTCGATCAGGTCGACGGCCGGGGTGATGGTGAGGGTGGGCGTCATGGCTTACTTGCCCGCGTCCTTGGTGACCATCATGGCAGCCGTGCGGTCGCTGGTCATGGGGGTGACCTTCAGGCCCTTCTTGGTGGCCCAGATGTTCTTGTAGTGGAACAGCGGGATGATGGCCACGTCGTCGGACACGATCTTGACGGAGTCGCGCAGCACGGCTTCACGCTTGGCCACGTCGAATTCCGAGGTGGATTGTTCCAGCGCGGCGTCGACCTTGGGGTTGCTGTAGCGGCCCCAGTTGGACGCGCCCAGGCCCTTCTTGGCGTCGGCGGTGGCCAGGATGTTGACCAGCGCGTAGCTGCCTTCGCCGGTGCCGTTGCCCCAGGCCAGCATGCTGACCGCGAATTCGTTCTTGTTGGCGCGGCCCGAGTACACGGCCCATGGCACGACTTCCACCTGGGTCTTGATGCCGGCGCGGGTCCAGAACTGCGCCACGGCCTGGGCGGTTTCCGGACCTTGCGGGTAGCGGTCGTTGGGCACGTGCATGGTCAGCTTGAAGCCGTCGGGGTAGCCGGCTTCGGCCAGCAGCTTCTTGGCCTGGGCGACGTCGTTGGGGATGTCCTTGACGTCGGGGTTGTAGCCGATGGTGCCCTTGGGCATCCACTGGTTGGCTTCGGTGGCGGCGCCTTGCAGGATGCGGTCGGCGATGGCCTTGCGGTTGATGGCCAGGTTCAGCGCCTGGCGCACGCGCACGTCCAAGAGCGGGTTCTTGTCCAGCGGCTTGCCGTTGTTGTCGGTGATGTACTGGTTGGGCGCGGGGTTGAAGCTGGGCTGCAGGATCATGACGCGCAGGCCGTCGTAGGGGTAGACCGACACGTTGGGGGCCTTTTGCAGCTTGGCCAGGTCGGACACCGAGACCTTGTCGATCACGTCCACGTCGCCAGCCAGCAGCGCGGCGGTGCGGGCGGCGGCGTTGTTGATGTAGCGGTAGTTGACCTTGTCCCAGACCTGCTTGTCGCCCCAGTAGCCGTCGTTGCGTTCCATGATGACGCGGTCGCCGGGGGTGTAGGACACGAACTTGTAGGGGCCGGTGCCGACCATGGCCTTGCCCGAGTTGTAGTCTTCGGTGGTGGATTTTTCACCGACGTGCTTGCTGACCACGTGCACCGACGCCAGGTTCAGCGGCAGGTCGGGGTTGGGGGCCTTGGTCTTGATGATCAGGGTCAGCGGGTCCTTGGCGGTCATCGTGTCGATGGTGCGCAGGTAGCCGGCATAGGTGGCCACGCTGCCCGGCACGGCGCGCGCGCGGGTGTAGGAGTAGATCAGGTCGTCGGCGGTGAAGGGCGTGCCGTCCTGCCACTTGACGCCTTCGCGCAGCTTGAATTCCCAGGTCGTGTCGTCCAGCGGCTTCCAGCTGACGGCCAGGCCGGGCTGCAGCTTGTTCCACTTGTTCTCGATCAGCAGGTCCCAGAAGTGCAGGGCAACCGAGCGGTCGCCGGCGTGGTTGTTCAGCTGCGGGTCCAGGGACGACAGCGGGTCGGCGAAGCCGATGGACAGGTCGTCGGCGGACGCGGCAGCGGAGGCGCCAAGGATGGCGGCGGTCAGGGTGGTGAGAATCAGGCGTTTCATGTTCGGAGTCCTTGGTATAGGGGGAACTAGCGGTTAATCCGGGAGCCGCGGCGCGGCGGCTGGGTTCACGCCATGTCGTTCAGGTGACAGGCGCTCAGGTGGTTGATGGCGATTCCCTTCAGCGTGGGAACCTCGGTCTTGCAGCGCGGCATCGCATGCGGGCAGCGCGGATGGAAATGGCAGCCTCCCGGGGGATTCAGCGGGCTGGGGATCTCGCCCTTGATCGCGGTAAAGATCTTGTGCCGCGACTTCAGGGTGGGGATCTCGGCCAGCAGGGCTTGCGTGTACGGGTGGTTGGGGTGGCGGAAGACTTCTTCCACCGTGGCCGTTTCCACCACGCGGCCCAGGTACATGATCACGACGCGGTCGGACAGGTGCTCGACCACGCCCAGGTCATGGCTGATGAAGAGATAGGTCAAGCCCAGGTCTTCGCGCAGGTCCATGAAAAGGTTCAGGATCTGCGCCTGGATCGACACGTCCAGCGCGGCCACGGCTTCGTCGCACACCAGCATGTTCGGCTGCACGGCCAGGGCGCGGGCGATTCCGATGCGCTGGCGCTGGCCGCCGCTGAATTGGTGCGGATAGCGCTGGCGCAGCGCCGGGTCCAGGCCGGCGCGTTCCAGCTGGGCGCTGACGTAGTCGTCGAAGTCGCCGTTGCCGACCAGACCATGGATGCGGGCCGCTTCGCCCACGATCTCGTCCACGCGCAGGCGCGGGTTGAGGCTGGCGTAGGGGTCCTGGAAAATCATCTGCACTTGCAGGCGCGCCGCGTGGGCCTGGGCTGAGTTCATGTCGGCCGGGCGCACGCCGTTGATGCGGATCTCGCCGCCGGAAGGCGTCAAGAGGCCGGCCGCGATGCGGCCCAGCGTGGACTTGCCGCAGCCGGACTCGCCGACCAGGCCGACCACTTCGCCGGGATTGACGATCAGGTCTACGTTGTCGACGGCGCGGGTCACGGCGGGCGGCTTGGACAGGCCCAGGCGCTGCATGGCGCGCGTCGCGGGGCCGGTGGGGCGTTCGCCGAAACGCTTGCTGACCTGGTTCAGGGCGATCAGCGGGGTAGGGGCGGTCGTGCTCATGCCATTACCTCGCTGGTCTGGATCGTGGGGTGGAAGCAGCGCACTTTGTGTTCGGGCAGGGCCTGGGTGATGCCGGGTTGCTGGCCACAGGCGGCGGTGGCGCGCGGGCAGCGCGCCGCGAAGGCACAGCCCGCGGGCAGGTTGAGCAGGTTGGGCGTCATGCCGGGAATCTGGCGCAGGCGCTGGCCGCGCCGGTTGTTGCTGGGCAGGCTGTCGATCAGGCCCACGGTGTAGGGGTGCTGCGGACGGTCCAGCACGTCGTCGACGGTGCCGTGCTCGACGATGCGGCCGGCGTACATGACGGCCACGTCGTCGGCCAGGCCGGCCACCACCGACAGGTCGTGGGTGATCCAGATCAGGCTGGTGCCGTGCTGCTGCGCAAGCTTCTGCACTTCGGACAGGATTTGCGCCTGGATGGTGACGTCCAGCGCGGTGGTGGGTTCGTCGGCGATGATCAGGTCGGGCCGGTGCAGCATGGCGATCGCGATGGCCACGCGCTGGCGCATGCCGCCGGACAGTTGATGCGGGTAGGCCAGCAGCCGCTCTTCGGGGCTGGGGATGCCCATCATGCCCAGGGTGTCGCGCGACAAGGCGCGGGCCTGGGCCACGCTCATCTTGTTGTGGGCGCGCACGGTCTCGATCATTTGCGCGTCCACCCGCAGCACGGGGTTCAGCGTCATCATCGGATCCTGGAAGATCATGGCGATGCGGTTGCCTTGCAGCTTGCGCAATTCACGCGGCGCCAGCTTGGTCAGGTCGCGGCCCTGGAACAGCACTTCGCCGCCGACGATGCGGCCGGGGGCGTCGACCAGGCCCATGATGGAGAAGCCCGTGACGGACTTGCCCGAGCCGGACTCGCCGACCAGGCCCAGGATCTTGCCGCGTTCCAAGGTGAAGGAAACGTCGTCCACGGCGGGCAGCACGCCCGCGCGGGTATGGAAGTGGGTGCGCAGGTTGCGCACCTCCAGCGTCGGCGCGCCGGCGTTGTCGCGGTCGGCGCTCATTTGTGGGTCCTCGGGTTCAGCACGTCGCGCAGGCGGTCGCCCACCAGGTTGATCGCCACGATGGTGACCAGCAGCGCGATGCCGGGGTAGAAACTGATCCAGTATTCGCCGGACAGCATGGTCTGGAAGCCGTTGGAGATCAGCAGCCCCAGCGACGGTTCGGTCACGGGCACGCCCAGGCCCAGGAAACTCAAGGTGGCCTCCAGGGTGATGGCGCGCGCGATTTGCAGGGTGCCGATGACGATCAGCGGCGGCAGGCAGTTGGGCAGGATGTGCTTCAACATGATGCGCCAGTTGGGGATGTCCAGGCAGCGGGCGGCTTCCACGTATTCGCGGCGGCGCTCGACCAGGGCCTGGCCGCGCGCGGTGCGGGCGTAGTAGGCCCATTCCAGGATCACCAGCGTCAACACCACGTTGCCCACGCCCTTGCCCAGGTAGGCCAGGATCATCATGGCCACGAGGATGGACGGGAACGACAGGATCAGGTCGACCAGGCGCATGATGATCGCGTCGGTCTTGCCGCCGGCGTAGGCGGCCAAGAGACCCAGCAGCGTGCCGATGATGCCGGCGATGACGGCCGAGCCCACGCCCACGATCAGGCTGATGCGCAGGCCGTACAGAATGCCCGAGAGCAGATCGCGGCCCTGGCCGTCGGTGCCCAGCCAGTAGTGGAAGGTGTCCAGGCCGTTCATGCTGCCCGGTGGCAGGCGCGCGTCCAGCACGTCGATCTGCAACAGGTCATACGGATTCTGCGGCGCGATCCAGGGCGCCAGGACAGCGGCCAGGATCAGCAGCGTGGCGACAGCCAGGCCCAGCACTGCCGTCTTCGACGACATGAACTCGGCCAGGTTGCGCCGCCAGGGCGATTCGCGGCGCAGCGCGGGAGTGGGGTTTGTCGATACGGCGCTCATGCCGAGGCCTCCAGCCGCACCCGCGGGTCCAGCACTTTATAAAGAATGTCCACGATCAGGTTCAGGGTCACGAACAGGCACACCACCACGATCAGGTAGGCCACGATGACGGGGCGGTCCAGCGCGTTCAGGCTGTCCAGGATCAGCTTGCCGGCGCCGGGCCAGGCGAAGATGCTTTCCGTGACCACGGCGAAGGCGATGGTGGAGCCCAGCTCCAGGCCCAGCACCGTCACCAGCGGAATCATGGTGTTGCGCAACACGTGCACACAGACCACGCGCATGGGCGACAGGCCCTTGGCGCGCGCGAACTTCACGAAGTCCAGCGGCAGCACGTCGCGCACGCCGGCGCGGGTCAGGCGGATCACCAGGGATATCTTGAACAGCGACAGGTTGAACGCCGGCAGGATCAGGTGGCGCCAGCCGTCTGCCGTCAGCCAGGACCACTGGAAGCCCAGGAACTCCACCGTTTCGCCGCGGCCGCTGGCCGGCAGCCAGCCCAGCGACACGCTGAACGTCATGATCAGCATCAGCGCGATCCAGAACGTCGGCAGCGAAAAGCCGACGATGCTGCCCGCCATGATCATCTTGGAGAACCGGCTGTCCGGATACAGGCCCGCGTACAGGCCCAGCGGCAGGCCCACGGTCACGGCCAGCATCATCGCGGCGATGGCCAGTTCGAAAGTCGCCGGCAGGCGCTGGATCACCAGTTCCACGGCCGGGATGTTGTAGACGAAGCTATTGCCCAGATTGCCGTGCAGGGCGCCGTTCAGGAACGCCAGGTATTGTTCCCACAGCGGTTTGTCCAGGCCCAGCTCGGCGATGATGCGGGCGCGGTCCACCTGGTCCACGTCCTGGCCGATCAGGATGTCCACCGGATTGCCGATGGCGTGCAGGCCCACGAAGACGATCAGCGTCATCAACAGGACGACCACCGCGGCTTGCGCCACGCGGCGCAGCAACCAACCTGTCATTGCGCGGTCTCCGATTGCGGGGCTGGCGTCGGGGCTGGTACCCATTCATCGCCGAACACTTCCGGTTCGGAGAACGCTTCCATATTGGCGTAGTGCGTCTCCACGTCCTCGCGGTAGAACAGGCCGGCGATGCCTTGCGCCAGGCGCTTGGCGCCTTCGCTGATGGCCGGAATGTCGCCCGAGATCGTGCCCTGCGTCAGCGCGGCGGGGTAGGAGAAGCAATGCACGCGGTCCAGGCCGGGACAGGCGCCCGGGGTTTTTTCCTGAAGCTCGAACACCGCGCCCAGGTCGGGCGAGTCATGCAATTCCTGGTCTTCCTCGCCGGCGGCCGGCGTATAGCGGTCGCCCCAGGCGCGCACGTGCGGCGCCAGCGCGGCGAATTCCGGACGCACGGTCCAGTCGATGCGGAAGCCCGTGGAGAAGATCAGGAAGTCCAGTACGAACACGCCCTTGGGCGTGGTGACGTGGATTTCATCGCCCACCAATGCCAGGTCCTGCACGCCGGCGCCCAGGTTGAAACGGGCGTTGGGGTGGCGCGACACGCGCTGCGTGCTGCCGCGCGGTGGCGGCACCTGGGCGGCGTTGATGTAGTGGCGGATCTTCCACTTCCATTCGTCGGGTAGGGTCAGGTGGCCGTGGGTCAGACCGGGGTTGCCCGCGCCCTTGCCCTTGTTGATGCGCGGAATGTCGTTGCGGCGGATCAGCAGGTCCACGCTGGCGGCGCCGGCTTCCAGCGCGGTGCCCGCGCTGTCCATGGCCGACGCGCCCGCGCCCACCACGCCGACGCGCTTGCCGGCCAGGGTGTTGTAGTCCATCACGTCGGACGAATGCGCCCAGCGGTCGCGCGGCAACTTCTTCGCAAAATCAGGCACATAGGCGCCGCCCAGGCCGTCGCGGCCGGTGGCCAGCACCACGCGGCGCGCCAACACCGTGCTGCGTCCGGCGGGGGATTCGATGTCCAGCTGCACCAGCTGGTCGGCGCGCGGCAGCACGGCCAGGATGCGGTGCTCGTTCCTCAGGTCCAGGTCCAGCGCGCGGCGGTACCAGCGCAGGTAGTCCATCCATTGCAGGCGCGGAATCTTGTCCAGCGCTTCCCAGGCTTCGGAGCCGAACTGCGCCTCGAACCAGGCGCGGAAGGTCAGCGCCGGCAGGCCCAGCGCGGGGCCGGTCAGCTGCTTGGGCGAACGCAGGGTTTCCATGCGGGCGGTGGTGGCCCAGGGGCCTTCATAGCCTTCGGGCGCCTGGTCGAAGATCGGGGCGTTGATGCCCAGGTGCTTGAGCGAGGCGGCCGCGGCCAGGCCGGCCATGCCGCCGCCGATGATGGCCACGTCCAGCACCGGCTGGCCGTCGACGAGGCGGGGCGTGACCCAGTTCTTGGCGGGGATTTCCAGCCAGGACAGGTCTTGCCGCAAGCGCGCTTCCAGCGCGGCTAAACCTTGCGGCGGAGTGGCTAGGGGCTGATTCATATAGCAGGGGATTCCGTAAGAGGGGCGTCGTCGCCATAGATCGACTGCAAGAGCGCCGAATGCTCGGCGGCGTCATGCAGGGCGAAGCCGGGCAGCAGGGCCGCGGCGGCTTGGGCGAGCGCGTCCGCCATGGCCTGGCAGGCCGGCGTCAGCGTTTGCGACTGCGGGGTGATGACCCCGAAGAAAAAGGGAATGTCCAGGTCGATGGGACGGATCGCCACGCCCGGCATGGGAGCGCCGTAGGCGGTGATCGGTTCCAGCACCGACACGCCCAGTCCGGCGCGCACGGCGGCCAGGGCGTTGACGGACGAATTGGTTTCCATGGTGCCCAGCGTCTGGGCGTTCTGCGCCAGCGCGGCGTCCAGACGGCGGCGCAGGCGGTAGGGGTTGGCCATCGTGATCAGGCGGCGTCCGGCCAGTGCGGCGACTGGCACCACGGCTTGTTGCGCCAGCGGATCGTTTTCCGGCAGCGCGACCACACAGGGGGCTTGCCCGATCCAGTGCACCGTCAGGCCGCGATGTTCCAGCGGCAGGCTGGTCGCGCCCAGTTGCGCGGCGCCCGACAGCACGGCGTGCACCACGCGTTCGGGCGAGGCGCTGCGCAATTGAATGCGCGCGGCGCCGACCTGGTCTTCGATGCGCTTGAGCGCTTCGGGAACCAGCCCCGCCGCCAGGGCGGAAGTGGCGGCCATCAGCAGCGGCTGGGCCTGGCCGCGGGCGATCTCGTCGGCGCGGTTGCGGATCTGCCGCAGACTCGCCAGCGCGCGCTCGACGTCGTCATACAGCAGGAAGCCCTGCTCGGTAGGTGTCACGCGCGGGCCGCTGCGCGCAAACAAGGGATAGCCGATCTCGGCTTCCAGTTCCTGCAACAACCGGCTGATCGCCGGCTGCGAGCGTCCGAGCAGCCGGCCGGCAGCGGTGACGCTGCCCGTGGACATGACGGCCGCGAAGGCCTCTAGTTGACGAAGTTCCATCTGTATTGATCTATACCAAGGACGAATTCTTGCCCGGCAAGTATGCGCTTTGCAAATAATTAAAGCGCATAAGTAAATTCCCTGATGGGGTTTTCATCAGGGAATTTCATAACTGGTAGTTATTTCAAGGGCTTAGGGCGCACGGAACTCAGCCGCCAGCTTCTGACTGGCGGAGAGCCTGCGGGCGTGGTCACCTGCGAACGCGGAAGTGACTCGGGAAAATGCTCAGGTCCGGGTGCGCAATGCGTCTGCGACCGAGTCCAAGGCGTACCCGAGGTTTTGCAGGACTTTCGCCGTGGCGGTGCGCGTGAATTCGTCGGACGCGGTCTTCATGAAGGCTGCGATCAATTCCGGATGCTCGCGGGCGTAGCCACCGCCGAAAACCGCGTCGATCTGGGTTTCGGCCGTTCGTAGATAGCTTTCGGTACGGCTCTGGGCCAGGGTGAACAGCGTGTCAAGGTTCGCTTCAATGAATTCGGGCATGAGAGGTCTCCAATGACAGTGGCAGACAACTCCAAGCCTAGCACTCGGCCCCGGCCGCCGCCATCGGGATGGGACTTCCTTGACTCACGAATGCCCGCGCCCCTCGCGGCGGTAATACAAGTAGCGCTCGACCTCCGCCTGTTCCACCGCAGGTTCCAGCAGCCGCCATCTGACGACGTAGCCTCGGTACGCCGGCGGCATCCAGCCCAATACGGAGTACATCGTGACTTCGGTCTCGCCAGTGTTGAATTGGGTCTCGAAGAATCCCTGGCGATCCGGCGGCTCGCTGCCGCAAATCCAGTTATCTGGCATGGCGGTCTCCCCATACGCGTTCAATCCTACGCGCCGCCACACCAAATGGCATACGTTTTAGCCCCGATGTGGGCTGCGGCTACCTTGTGTTAGAAACGTGGATGGGGCTGCTGCCGCAACCTTTGCGAACCTTTGCAGTTCGATTTAGCGGATCCCGGTAGTATTCGGCCATCGAACCTCAGGAGCCCGTCATGCACAGTCAGCAACCCGCGCCCGAGCCGAACAAGCGCCGTTGGCCTTTCGGCTATGGCGAAGAGGAGTAGTCCAGCTGTCCTAGCCGATACGCGCAATCCGGTCGCCCGGACCGGACAGCTCGTGATAGATGTCATCCAGGTACTCGGCCAGCGCGTCCGCGGGCACATCGGCAGGAATGGCAAGGTCCGCAGCCCGCACGCGCTTGCCGGCATCCGAACGGTACGCCGTCCACACCCCGCCCTCGCGCTGGACGTCCAGCTGAAACCTGCCGTAGATGTCGAATTTCATCGATGTCCCGAAAAGCTCATGACCAGGTCAATGCCAACTCGGCAGCCACGCCGCGCGTGAGTCCCAGCAGCGCCTGAGCGGCCGGGCTGAGCGTCTCGCCGCCGCGAGTCAGCACTTCCAGGCTGCGGACGGCGCTTTGATCTGCCAGGGGCACGATCGCCAATTTTGCGCTTGCCGTGACCGCAAGGGCGGGCAGGATGGTGACGCCAAAGCCCTGTTCGACAAAGGTCAGCAAGGACGTGGTGTTGCGCACCGTCAGCAGCGAAGCGTCCACCAACGCGGCCACTTCCGCGGAGTCAAACCGGGCGCACAAGCCGTTTGCAATGAACTCCACGGCGTCGATATCGCGCCAGCGCGCGTCGCGCCGCAGCTTCGTCAGGCGGTGCCCGGCCGGGCACACCAGCACGAAACGGTCTTCGAACAAGGGCTCGGTCACGATGCCGGGCAGGGGCGCCGGCAGCGTGGCAATGCCGAAATCGACCTCGCCATCGGCCACCGCCTTGCCCACCGCGGCCGAGTCTATGTCGCGCAGGTCCACCCGTACTTGCGGATACTGCCTGCGCATCGAGCCTATGACCTGCGGCAGCAGCCGGATGGCCGCCGAGGGCACGGCGGCCACCTTGGCTGTTCCCAGGGCGCCGCTGGCATAGCGGACCATGTGGGCCACGGCCGAATCGAATTCGGCAATGGCCCGCTGCGCCTGCGCGCGGACATACAGGCCCAGGGGAGACAAGCGGATCTTGCGCTCGCCTTCGAACAATGGGCCGCCCAGCTCCGATTCCAGCTGCTTCAAGGTCATGGAGAGCGCCGCCGGCGTGCGGCCGACCCGGTCGCCGGCCTGGGCCAGTTCACCGGCATCGACCACGGCCATGAACATGCGCAGATGCTCGAGTTTCATATTTAAGAAAATATTAAATAAATCGAAGTTATTTTAGTTTGACTGAATTCTCGCCGGAAATCTACAGTACCGCTCACTGCCATTCAAGGAAGCAAGCAATGAGCGCAAGCGCCTTACGCGTCGACGGACTGCAGTACAGCAACTGGTCCGAGAAGATATTCCGCCAACTGCGTGAAGGCGGCGTGGACGCGGTCCACGTCACCATCGCGTATCACGAGAACCTGCGCGAGATGATCCACAACATCGAGCGCTGGAACCGCTGGTTCGAGCGTTATCCGGATCTGATCGTGCAGGCGCGCAGCGGCGATGACGTCAGGCGCGCTCGCGAGGCTGGCCGCACCGCGATCATTTTCGGGCTGCAGAACCCGTCGCCCATCGAAGACGACATTGGCTTGGTCGAGGTAGTCCACACGCTGGGCGTGCGCTTCATGCAGCTGACCTATAACAACCAGTCCTTGCTGGCTTCGGGCTGCTACGAAGCGGTCGACAGCGGCGTCACCCGCATGGGGCGGGAAGTGATCAAGGAAATGAACCGGGTCGGGCTGGTCATCGACATGAGCCATTCGGGCGAACGTTCCACGCTGGAAGCGATAGAACTGTCCGAGCGGCCCATCACCATCAGCCACGCCAATCCGCATTCCTGGGCGCAGGCGCTGCGCAACAAGTCGGATACGGTACTGAAAGCGCTGGCTGGCGCGGGCGGCATGTTCGGTTTTTCGCTGTATCCGCACCATCTCAAGAACAAGTCGGCCTGTGCCCTGGACGATTTCTGCGCCATGGTGGCGCACACCGCCGATCTGATGGGGGTGGAACACCTGGGCCTGGGCTCGGACCTGTGCCAGGACCAGCCGGATTCGGTGGTTCAGTGGATGCGCACGGGCCGCTATACCAAGAACATCGATTATGGCGAAGGCTCGGCCGCGCAACCGGGGTTTCCGCCGCAGCCCGGCTGGTTCCAGGACAGCCGGGACTTCAACAACATCGAGCAGGGCTTGCGCACGACCGGGTTTTCAGCGGACGAGGTGGCGCTGTTGATGGGCGGCAACTGGATGCGCTTCTTCGACGCAAACTTCGGCCCGCAAGCCTCTGCCATCCACAATCCCTGAACGGCCGCAACCTCGGAGCACTTACATGAAGAACGCCATTCGCATCCTTGCGTGCGCCACGCTGGCGCTGGGCGCCGTCTGCAATGCCAGCGCGCAGGACTTTCCCAATAAAAGCATACAGATCGTCGTGCCGTTCCCGCCGGGCGGCGTGGCTGACCTGGTCGTGCGCACCGTGGCGCAAAAACTGGGCCAAGACGTCAAGCAGCCCGTGCTGGTGGTGAACAAGCCCGGCGCCAGCGGCATCATCGGGGCCGAGTTCGTGGCCCGCGCGCCGGCGGACGGCTACACGCTGCTGTTGGCGAACCTGCCCATCATGTCGATCAACGAACTGCAGTACAGCAGCCTGCCGTATTCCGCCGCGCGGGACTTCGCGCCCGTGATCCTGCTGGCCGACCAGCCCTATATCATCGCCACCGGCAACGCCGTGCCGGCAAAGACGATGAAGGAGTTCATTGCCTATGCCAAGGACAAGCCGGACACGCTGACCTTCGGTTCGGCGTCCAGCTCGACCTTTCTTGCAGGCGAATTGTTCAAGCAGCGCGCGGGCATACGCATGGCCCACATCCCCTACAAGGGCAGCGCGCCCGCCATCAACGATCTCCTGGGCGGACATATCAGCCTGATCCTGGACCCGGTGATCACCTTGCTGCCCCACGTCCAGGCCGGCAAGCTGCGGGCCCTGGCGGTCACCTCGTCTGAACGGATAGATAGCGCGCCGGACATTCCCAGCTACAAGGAGGTCGGCCTGGTGGATATGGACATCACTTCCTGGCAGGGCATCGTCGCCCCGGCGGGTACGCCCGAGGCGGTCGTCAAGAAGCTCAACGAGGATTTCAACCGGGCCTTGCAGTCGCCCGAAGTGGCCTCGCGCCTGAAGGAGCAGGGGGTAAGCACCAAGGGCGGCTCGGCTCAGGCTTTCGCCGATTTTGTCGCGGCCGAGAACAAGCGCTGGGCGACGCTGGCCAAACAAGTGAACTTCCTGCCTGGCAGTTTGTGATGAGCATCCTGAACGGAGCCGATGCGCGCTTGCAGGCCCTGGGCCTGGCCTTGCCCCAGCCCACGCCGACTCACTATGCCTATTTGCCGGCGCTGCGGCACGGCGGCACGGTGTATGTTGCCGGGCAGATTCCGAAGCTCAGCGCGGACCAGTTGCTGGTTCAAGGCGCGGTTGGCGAGCAGGTCGGCGAAGCGCAGGCGCGCGAGGCCGTGCGCCTGTGCGTGCTGCATGCGCTGTCGTGGGTGGCCCATCACGCGCAGGGCAGCCTGGATGCGGTGGAACAGATACTGCGCGTCAACTACTTCTTCCAGGTGGGCGAGCGCGCCAGCACGCGGCTATCCGCCATTGCCGACTCCGGATCGGAACTGCTGGTCGCGATCTTCGGCCGCCAGGGCGAGCATCCGCGTTCGGTCATCGGCGTGCGCGAGCTGCCGCGCAACGCGCCGGTGCTGGTTAGTATGGACGTGGCCCTGGCGGTTGCGGACTCCTCGCGCGTGCCGGCAGGCTGACACCGCTGGCAGCCTCGTGACGCCTTGCTCAGCGCTTGGGCAACACGAACTCCACCCGCCGGTTCTGCGCCCGTCCTTACGGATTGTCCGCGCCATTGGCCAGCCGGTTCGACTGGATCGGTTGGGTATCGCCCAGTCCCTTGACGCTCAGCCGCGACTTGTCCACGCCGTGGCTTGCCAGCCATTGCGCCACCGCCTGGGCGCGGCGCAATGACAGGTCCTTGTTGTAGGACGCCGATCCCTTGGAATCGGTATGGCCTTCGATCGCGACCGTGCCGGCCGAGCTGGACTTGATCAGGCTGGCGATGTCCCGCAGCGTGGGTTCGGCGGCGGGGCGGATGGCGGTCTTGTCGAAATCGAACAGCACATCGCCCAGCATGGCGACGGTCACGGCATTCTTGTCCTGCCGCACCGACAGGCCGTCGTGGCGCGCGGCCAGGCCGTCAATCTGCGCGCTCAGATCGGACACGCCGCCGCTGGCGTCGGAAGGGAATCCCTTCAGGTCCAGGATGGTGGCCTGCAGATCCAGGATCTCGGCCTTGTAGGGTGGCTCCTGCGCCATGGAGCCGCTGGCGGCGGCCAGCAGAGTGGACGCGCCCGGGTAACCGGCCATGGCTAGCGGTCGGTGATCTTGATGGCGTCGAAGGTCTCGACGCTGGGTATCGTCAACGAGACCTCTTTGATCTCCTTGGGCGGGGCGGGGAATTTCCCCTGCCAGGAGCCGGCGATCGGGGCGTCCTTCTCGGTCCTGATCATCAGTTTGGGATTGGTCAACGGCTTGTCGTTGGAGTCTTTCAGCAGCAGATGCTTTTTGTTGCCGGCGACCACGTAGAAGCTGTTTTCATAATCGCTCTTGCTGATCTGCGGATAGAGCATCTCCGTCTTGCCCATGACGATGGGCTTGAACCGTACCTTGATGGACAGGATATCGCCGCTGCGCACCGCTTCGATCACCTGGCCCTCGGCGGCGCCGGAGTCGGTCAGGCCGGTGGCCAGGGGCGTGGGGGCGTTGGCCTGGGCTTGGGCAAACGCGGCCGGGCCGGCCGCCGCCAGGGTCATCAATGCGCCCAGCGCACAGGCGGCGGCGGTCTTTCTGATCGGAGTCACGATTAGCATCCTTTGTCGGTGAAAACCACTCAGGGCAAGACGGAAGGACCAGGACTCATTCTTTTGGCCCAGTCCAAAGTCCAACGCATGATGGTCCGACTTTCAGGCGCTTATTTCAGTTCGATGTTTTTCCAAGAAGTTACGGAATCTAGCTGGCGCGGGCGCTTAGCCGCCGCGGTGGCCGTGGTAACGCGGCGCGGCGACGCTGTGGGTGTTGTCCTTGTGCTGCGATCCGACCAGGGCCTTGCGCCGGGCTTCCTCGTGCTGATGGTCAGCACGGGCGCGTTCCTTGTCGGCCTGTGGGGCCGCGTGCGCGTCCGGTGCGGCCTGGGGAGGATTGGGATGGGGGGTCTTGGGCGTCATGGTGCGTACCTATGCAGGTGCCGCGGCATATGCCGCATTTCCACATTACGCCCGGTGTACGCGTTTCTCAAGCGGTGATTGCGGCGCTTTTTTTGATTGCGGCAGCGCAATGTTTGAGCAGTTGAAGGCGCTATGGCAGCACAATGGTCATGCGCTGTTTTCCTAGACGTCCGTCTTTCAGGAGAGCCTCATGTGCGACTGTTCCTCTTGCGCAAATCCCCCACAGTTCAATCGCCGCCGCCTGCTGTTCGGCGCCGCAGCCGTGGCGACGGCCGGCGCTTCGGGCTGGCTGGGCGATGCCCAGGCCGCCGTGCCGTCAAACGATATCGGTCCCGACGCGGCCTTGAAACGCTTGATGGCCGGCAATGCCCGCTACGCCGCCAACAAGCCGAACATGCGGGATTATTCCGCGGGGCGCGCAGCCCGCGCCGTGAAGCAGAAGCCCATCGCCGCCATCCTGGGCTGTTCGGACTCGCGGGTGGCGCCGGAACTGGCGTTCGACCAGGGGCCGGGCGACCTGTTCATCGTGCGCGTGGCCGGCAACTTCGTGAACGAAGACGGCCTGGCCAGCCTGGAGTACGGCACGCTGGTCTTGCGCGCGCCGCTGATCCTGGTGCTGGGCCACGACAACTGCGGCGCGGTGGACGCGACGGTGAAAGCGCTCAAGGACAAGACCGAGTTCCCGGGGCATCTGCCCGCGCTGGTGAATGCGATCAAGCCCGCCGTCGAACTTGCCAGCCAGTCGGGCGCGAAGGATCTGATGGCCGCGGCCGTCGCGGCGAATGTGCGCCTGGCGGTCGAGCGCCTGAAGACCGCGCAGCCGCTCTTGCAAGAGATGGTGCAGCAGAAAAAGCTGGGCGTGGTGGGGGGCGTGTACAGCCTGGCCACGGGCAAGGTGACCTTGGTCTGACGCCGGCCCAGGGCCGCCCGAATCACAGCGCCAGCCGGCCCTGGGCGGTGAGAATTGCTGAACTTTGATGACTCTTCCCTTCGTAATATCCCGTTTGAAAGGGTATTGAAAGGGGAAGAGACATGGGGGCGTGCAAAAAATGCGAGGCGATCGTGACCGACCGGCGCGATGCGCCCGGGCATGAGAACCTGATCAGCCTGGGCATGGTGAGATCGCCCGGCCAGACGCAGCGGAGCGTGCAGCACGAAGCGTTCACCTGTGCTTTGTGCGGCACGGACTGGGATTATCTCTACGACAAGCGCGACCCCGCTTCGGGGTGGCGCCGTTGCGGCTCTGATGCCGGCCTGCCGATCGAGGCCGCCGTGCAGCCTGTGGCAAGAGCGGTTGGCGCGGCCTAGCGCAAGCCGCCTTCATGCGGGCGGCTTTATCGTGCCGCGGCGTCGACGGCGGCGCCGTCCGCTGCTACATCTGCATCTTCTTCTTGCCTAGCAACGTCAGCGCCAGGCTGCGGCCCGTGCGCATGAAAGGATACAGCGCGGTCGACAGGCAAGGGTTGCGGAACACGGCGGCATTGACGCTGTTGAACAGGTCGTTGCCGGTGCTGATCAGCGCCAGCCGGTTGATGCAGTCCGCGCCCCAATAGTCCTGGCCGTCCAGGTGCAACAGCATGCCCTGGTTCAGGTCATACCCTTGCGCCTTGTAGGCCACCGCCAGGTCGGGATGGTCGCGCATGTTCAGCAGATCGATGGGGCCGACGGCCTTCTGCAATTGCAGCATCCGCACGTAGTTCGAGCAGAAAGGGCAGTCTCCGTCGTAGAGCAGAAAGTTCTTTGCGATGGCCATGATGCACCGTGTGGAAATGCGCGGGCGCGGAAAACGCGCCTGCCGCTTACTCCCCATTAAAACGCATATCGCTGGACGCGCCCACCGCCCGCACTACGGGTGCGCACGGGATGCGGGGCTTCAGCGCATCTGGCGCACGCCTTGGCCCAGGCGCCGGCGCAGCAGGTTGCGCAGCGTGACGCCGTCGGCGTAGCCGACCTGCGCCGCGACCTGTTCGAGCGACAGGCTGGTGGTCTTCAGCAAATGGGCGGCGCGCTCCACGCGCAAGTCCTGGAAATACGACAGCGGACTCTTGCCCAGCACCTCCTGCGTGCGGCGCGCCAGCGTGCGTTTGCTGGCGCCCAGTGCCTGCGCCGCGGCCTCCAGCGAGAATCCCTGCGCCAGATGCGCGCGCGCCCAGCGTTCAAACGCCTGCACCAGCGGCTCGGCATGCGTCAGGTGGTCGGTGATGGCATAGGCGGATTGCGCCGGCCGCTGGTCCACGATCAGATAGCGGGCCACCAGCGCGGCCAGCTCGGGACTGGCCTGGCGCACCAGCCAGAGCGCCATGTCCATGTGGCTGAGCGCCGCGCCTGCCGTCAGCAACGACGACGAGCGCACCAGCATGCGGCCGTCCTCCAGGTCCACCGCCGGATAGCGTTGCCTGAACAGGGGCGCCAGCCACCAGGTGGTAGTGGCCTTATGGCCGTCCAGCAGGCCCGACTCCGCCAGCACGAAGGTGCCGATGCAGGCCGCGGCGGTGTTCGCGCCGGGGGCGCGTTCCCGCAGCATCCGGCCGGCATCGCGCACGTCGGCGCGGGCCAGCGCGGGCACCAGCGTTTCGGGCATCTTGCAGCCGATGGCCGGGATGACGAGCCAGCCCGCGTCCGACGGGTCCGGGCTGCCTGAAATGGGTACGCGGAATCCCTGCGAGGTATGCACTCTGCGGCGCATGCCGACCACGCGCGCCTCGAGCGGCTGTACCGGTTCCGGCAACAGCGGCGACAGCTCGTTGGCCGTGGTGAACACGTCCAGGATGGCGGACAGGCCGGTATCGAACACGCCCTCCAGGGCCAGGATCTGGATTTTCATGGCAAGAATGCTATCAAAGATGTCAAAACCGCCAATATTAATCAGGCCGGCCCGGAGCCACAATGCCGCTGTCTGATCGTCGGCGCAAGCGTGCGCCGCGTGCAACCGGAGTGGTGCCTTGTCTATTGAAAATCTGCTTGCCCTGGCGGTGTTCGCCTTCGTGACCTCGGTTTCGCCGGGCCCCAGCAACGTCATGCTGATGACCTCGGGAGCGAATTTCGGCTTTGGCCGGACGCTGCCCCAGGTGCTGGGCATCACCGTCGGGTTTACCTTGCTGCTGTTGGGGGTAGGGCTGGGCCTGGGGGCGCTGTTCCAGGCTTGGCCGCCGTTGTCCGTGGCGCTGAAGATCGGCGGCGCGGCCTATCTGCTGTACCTGGCATGGCGCATCGCGCTGTCGCGCTCGATCGGCGCGGGGCAGGCATCGGCCAGGCCGCTGACCTTCATGGAATCGGCCTTGTTCCAGTGGATCAACCCCAAGGCGTGGATCGTGGCGCTGGCCTCGGTAGCGGTCTATGTCGACGCCGCGGCGCCCTGGATTTCACTGGGTTGGATGTGCCTGGTGTTCGCGCTGGTGAACTTGCCCAGCGTGTCGCTGTGGGCCGGCTTCGGCGTGGCGCTGCGCGGATTCCTCGCGCAGCCCGGACGCCTGAAATGGTTCAACATCGGCATGGGCGTGTTGCTGACGCTGACGCTGTGGCCGATGCTGCGTTGATGGCGTCAGCTCGCGGCGGCCTCGCCGGATCCGTGCCACGCTAATTGCATGGCGTAGCCGCGCACATCTTCAGGCCAGGCCGCGATCTGCTGCGCGAAACGCTCGCGGTCGCCGGCATACAGCGCCCGCGTCGCTTCCTCGAAACCAGGCAGGTTCCCGCCCATGCCGGACATGTAGCGGTAGGCGGCCTCCTGGCGTTCGCGCTGGCGGTCCTGCGCCTCGTTGTCGCGGCGGGCCTGTTCCACCAGCTTGCGCAAGGCGACCGAAGCGCCGCCGGGCTGCGCACCCAGCCAGTCCCAATGGCGCGGAAGCAGGGTCACCTCGCGCGCCACCACGCCCAGCTTGGGGCGGCCCCGGCCGCGCGGCTGCGTTTCGTCGGCTGCCGCTTCGGCGGCCAGGCCGGATGCCAAGGGCGCGGGCTCGGCCCGGGCGCCATGGCGTTGCGCAATGGCGGCATCGTCGCCTCTCAGGTCCAGGTCGACCTGCTTGCCGGTCTGATCGTCGAACACCAGGATGGAAGCGTCGCTGCCCGCGTCCATGGCCCGTTTGACGGCGAGCGCCACGTCGGCCAGGGCGCCGGCGGCCAGCATGCGGTGGCCGGCGAAGGCGGTGTGTGGATCGGTGGGTTGGGGGGCGGATGGTTGATTCATGTTTTTGTCCGGGTGAAAATTACAGATGAATTATGATCCGGGTAAAAATACAAGTCAATACATCCGGGTAAAAATATTGCGAGGCGGCAAAAGGCCGCTTCGGCGCGCAGAAATATCCCCGAGAACCTAGGGTCAACACCTAGGCAAAACACCCAAGCGGCGTATAATCTTGCTTTGCGCCCGGAGTTACCCATGCGTCTCGTACAAAAAGCGCTCACCTTCGACGATGTGTTGCTGGTGCCTGCGTATTCCGAGGTCCTGCCTCGCGACACTTCCCTGGCTACGCGCCTCACTCGCAACATCAGCCTGAACATCCCGCTTGTGTCCGCCGCCATGGACACCGTCACCGAATCGCGTCTGGCCATCGCCATGGCACAAGAGGGCGGCATCGGGATCATCCACAAGAATCTGTCCGCGGACGCCCAGGCGCGTGAAGTCGCCCGCGTCAAGCGCCACGAATTCGGCATCGTGATCGATCCGGTCACAGTCACCCCCCAGATGAAAGTGCGCGACGCCATCGCGTTGCAGCGCCAGCATGGCATCTCGGGCCTGCCGGTGGTCGAAGGGCGCAAGCTGGTCGGCATCGTCACCAACCGCGACCTGCGTTTCGAAGAAAACCTGGACCAGCCCCTGCGCAACATCATGACGCCGCAGGAACGCCTGGTCACCATGAAGGAAGGCGCCACGCTGGAAGAGGCGCAGTCCCTGATGCACAAGCACCGCCTGGAGCGCGTGCTGATCGTCAACGACGGCTTTGAACTGCGCGGCCTGGCCACGGTCAAGGACATCGTCAAGAACACCGAACACCCGATGGCCAGCAAGGACGCCCAAGGCCAGCTGCGCGTGGGCGCTGCGGTCGGCGTGGGCGCCGGCACCGAAGAACGCGTGGAAAAGCTGGTTGCGGCAGGCGTCGACGTGCTCATCGTCGACACCGCTCACGGCCATTCCAAGGGCGTGCTGGAAGGCGTGCGCTGGGTCAAGCAGAATTACCCCAAGGTTGAAGTCATCGGCGGCAACATCGCCACCGCCGCCGCCGCGCGCGCGCTGGTCGAATACGGCGCCGACGGCGTCAAGGTCGGTATCGGCCCCGGCTCCATCTGCACCACCCGCATCGTCGCGGGCGTGGGCGTGCCGCAAATCCATGCCATCTCCGAAGTCGCCAAGGCGCTGGAAGGCACGGGCGTGCCCCTGATCGCCGACGGCGGCATCCGCTACTCGGGCGACGTCGCCAAGGCCCTGGCGGCCGGCGCTTTCGCCTGCATGATGGGCGGCATGTTCGCCGGCACCGAAGAAGCGCCTGGCGAAGTTGTGCTGTTCCAGGGCCGTTCGTACAAGTCCTACCGCGGCATGGGCAGCCTGGGCGCCATGACGGACGGCTCCGCCGACCGCTACTTCCAGGATCCGTCCAACAACGCCGACAAGCTGGTTCCCGAAGGCATCGAAGGCCGCGTCCCCTACAAGGGCAGCGTGCTGGCCATCATTTACCAACTGGTCGGCGGCATCCGCGCCTCGATGGGCTACTGCGGCTGCGCCACCATCGACGACATGCGCACCAAGACCGAATTCGTGGAGATCACCTCCGCGGGCGTGCGCGAGTCCCACGTGCACGACGTACAGATCACCAAGGAAGCGCCCAACTACCGCGCCGACTGATCCGTACAGTCAACTACAATGTCATGCATCGCGCACCGGCAGAACCGCAACATGAATCAGCGGTTCTGCCGGTGCGGTTTTATTTACTGCGGTTTTATTCTTTACCGGTAGAGTCTCCATGCACCAGCGCATCCTCATTCTCGACTACGGTTCGCAAGTCACCCAGCTGATCGCCCGCCGCGTCCGCGAAGCCGGCGTCTATTCCGAAGTGCACCCCGGCGACGTCGACGACGCCTTCGTGCGCGACCAGGTGGCGCAAGGCTTGAAGGGCATCATCCTGTCCGGCAGCCACGCTTCTGCCTACGAAGAAGGCTCCATGCGCGTGCCGCATGCGGTGTTCGAGCTGGGCGTGCCCGTGCTCGGCATCTGCTACGGCATGCAGTCCATGGCGCAGCAGCTGGGCGGCGTGGTCAGCTACTCCGACCACCGCGAATTCGGCTACGCCGAAGTCCGCGCCCACGGCCACACCAAGCTGCTGGAAGGCCTGGAAGACTTTGCCACCGCCGAAGGCCACGGCATGCTCAAGGTCTGGATGAGCCACGGCGACAAGGTCACCCAGCTGCCCCCGGGTTTCAAGGTGATGGCTTCCACGCCGTCCTGCCCCATCGCCGGCATGGCCGACGAAGACCGCAAGTTCTACGCCGTCCAGTTCCATCCCGAAGTCACGCACACCGTCCAGGGCAAGGCCATGCTGGCCCGCTTCGTCAACGAGATCTGCGGCTGCGAAGGCGACTGGAACATGCCCGACTACGTGGCCGAAGCCGTCGCCCGCATCCGCGAGCAGGTCGGCACGGACGAAGTCATCCTGGGCCTGTCGGGCGGCGTGGACTCCTCGGTAGCCGCGGCGCTGATCCACAAGGCCATCGGCGACCAGCTCACCTGCGTGTTCGTCGACCACGGCCTGCTGCGCCTGGACGAAGGCAAGCAGGTCATGCAGACCTTCGCCGAAAACATGGGCGTGAAGATCATCCACGTCGATGCCACCGCCCAGTTCATGGGCAAGCTGGCCGGCGTGGCGGATCCGGAAGCCAAGCGCAAGATCATCGGCCGCGAATTCGTCGAAGTGTTCCAGGAACAGGCCGGCAAGCAGCAAAGCGCCAAGTGGCTGGCCCAGGGCACGATCTACCCTGACGTCATCGAATCCGCTGGCGCCAAGACCGGCAAGGCCACCTCCATCAAGTCGCACCACAACGTGGGCGGCCTGCCGGACACGCTGAACCTGCAACTGCTGGAGCCGCTGCGCGAACTGTTCAAGGACGAAGTCCGCGAACTCGGCGTGGCCCTGGGCCTGCCGCCGCAGATGGTCTACCGCCATCCGTTCCCCGGCCCCGGCCTGGGCGTGCGCATCCTGGGCGAAGTCAAGCACGAGTACGCCGAACTGCTGCGCCGCGCCGACGCGATCTTCATCGAAGAACTGCGCAACACCAAGGACGAGGCCAGCGGCCTGACCTGGTACGAGCTGACCTCGCAAGCGTTCGCCGTGTTCCTGCCGGTGAAGTCGGTGGGCGTGATGGGCGACGGCCGCACCTACGAATACGTTGTGGCGCTGCGCGCGGTGCAGACGTTCGACTTCATGACCGCTGATTGGGCGCCGCTGCCGCATCCGCTGCTGGCTCGGGTTTCTTCGCGCATCATCAATGAAGTGCGCGGGATCAATCGCGTGGTGTATGACGTGTCGAGCAAGCCGCCGGCGACGATCGAGTGGGAATAATCCCGCGAATTTCGCGGCATTAAAAAAGGCGCTTCGGCGCCTTTTTTTCACCCGCTCAACCAGCCAAATCCGGCGGCGTCAGGCGTTGCTCGTTCAAGTAGCTCGATTCCCGCGCAAGCGCGGCCGGCGTGAGCTGGATCTCTCCTTGTTCTGAAAAGATCTCCAGTATCCAGTTTACGAAGCAGCGCACCCGTACTGACAGGTGCCTGGAGCTGGGGTAGACGATATGAACCGGCCTGGCGGAAAAGTGCCATTCCGGTAGCACGGGTACGAGCTTTCCAGACCGGACGAACCCTGCCACGGCAAACGGGGCGCCCGGGCAGACGCCGCTACCCGCCATGCATGCCGAAATCGCGACATCAGGTTCATCGAACTGCATACCGTCGCCAGATGGCAGCACAAAGCGGTTGGCGCCCGATTCCAGTTCCCACATGAAGGGATTGCGTTCCTTGCCGCTGAACCAGCTCAGGCGTCTGAGTTGAGACAGGGCGTCCGGGGTGTCGACGCGGCCTGCGGCGGCCAGGTAGCCGGGCGAGGCGTACAAGCCCATCTGGATGTCGCAAAGATGGCGGGCGATCATGCTGGAATCCTTGAGCAAGCCACCCCGAATCGCGCAATCGATGCCGTCCTCAAGCAGATTGCTGATCCGGTCCGAACCGCTCAGGCGCAGTTGGATTTTCGGGTAGCGCGCCTGGAAGGCGTGCAGCCGTGGCGCGATCACCCATCTTGCGACGGTGATCAGGGAATCCACCCGCAGCCGGCCCATGGGCGTCGCCGTTCCCCCGCTTAGCGTGGCTTCCACTTCGTCAATCTGTTGCAGCAGGGCCTGGCACTTGTCGAAGTAGGCGGCGCCGTCGTCCGTGAGGCTGAGGGCGCGGGTAGTGCGGTGGAGCAATCGCACGCCCAGATGCTTTTCCAGGTCGCTGATGCGCTGCGAAACGCGTGCTTTCGGCAGCCCCATGGCGTCGGCCGCACGGGTGAAACTTCCAGCATCCACCACCTTCACGAAGGTGGCCATCGCGGTGAGCTTGTCCATATATTGTTCACAAATATTGAACTAAGCATGATTTTGAACCATATTTTTCTTTTTTGCACCGCCAATTACGATTCTTCCCATCCACTTCACACACATGGGATGCCGAAATGTCAAAACCTGTCGTTGTTTACTTCTCCGGATATGGCCACACCAAGCGCGTAGCGCAAGCGGCGGCGGAGGGCGCGCAGGCCGCGCTGGTCGAAATCGATGTTGACGGCAACATTGCCGAGGCCGCTTGGGACCAACTGGACGCAGCGAAGTCCATCATCTTCGGCGCACCCACGTATATGGGCTCGGTGCCTTGGCAGTTCAAGAAATTCGCGGATGCCACCTCCAAGCGATGGTTTGTCCGCCAATGGCAGGACAAAGTCTTCGGCGGCTTCACCAATAGCGCCAGCCTGAATGGCGACAAGCAGGTTTCCCTGATCATCATGCAGACGCTGGCGTCCCAGCACGGCGGCATTTGGGTAAGCCTGGGGTTGGCCCCCGCCAATACCTCGGCCGCCACCCGCGCGGACATCAACAACCTGGGCGGATCCGTCGGCGCGCTGGTGCAGTCGCCTTCTGACATGGACGCTCAAGGCATTCCCGGCGGAGACCTTGAAACCGTGAAGCTCTACGGTGCCCGCGTGGCGCAAATCGGGCAGCGGCTTCACGCCTGAGCGGCAGGCCGCCGATCACGCATGCCCAAGGGAACGCTCCCTAGTGGCATCAAACCCGGGTCTGGACAAAACGTTCAGGCCTGCAAACAACCTTTAGCGAATCCAACCATGAAACTGTATTACTCCCCTGGCTCCTGCTCGCTGGCTGTTCACATCGTGCTCCGGGAAGCCAATCTGCCCCATGAATTGGCCAAAGTCGATCTATGGAAGCACAAGACCGCATCGGGTGGCGACTACTACCTGATCAATCCGAAGGGCTCAGTGCCCGCCCTCGAGTTCGACGGTGGCCTGCTGACGGAAGGTCCGGCCATCACCCAATACCTTGCGGACCACTACGCGCCAGCATTGGTGCCCGCCAACGGCACGCTGGAACGGGCATGTCTGCAAGAGATGCTGAACTACCTGTCTTCGGAATATCACAAGTCGTTTACGCCGCTGTTCTACCTGGCTCCCTCGGACGATGCGACGGACGCGCAGCGCCCGGTCATTGCCAAGTTGGCCTACCTGAACAGCGTGCTGGAAGATGGCCGTGCGTATCTGATGGGTGACGCCTTCAGCGTTGCAGATGCCTACCTCTTTGCCCTTACGCGCTGGTGCGTCAAGTTCAGGATTTCGCTCGACGCGTTCTCGGCGTTCAACGGCTACATGGCTCGCGTCGAGGCACGTCCGGCGGTCAAGGCCGCGCTCCAGGCCGAAGGGCTTGAAGACCAATACGGCCGGCGTTGATGTGATCGGGAGACGAGGGTGTCCATGCGATTTTCCAAAGACCACTATTGGGTTTACGTCCTTGAAACCTCCTATGCGCAGCAAACCATGGTGGCCGTCGTGGGAGTCACCCCCAAGGCGCTGGAAGGTCTGGGCGACCTGATTTCCGTGACGCTTCCAAACATCGGAGAGACCTTTGCGCAGGGCGCTGCCGCCGCCTCGGTCGAGTCAGCCAAGACGGTTTCAGATGTGTACCTGCCCGTCTCAGGTGAGATCGTCGAGGTCAATGCGGCCATGCGTGACAACCCGACGCTTGCCAACACGGACCCTCTTGGCGCCGGATGGTTTTTCAAGGTCAAGGTCAGCGACCCAGGCGAACTGGATGCGCTGCTTGATGAGCCGGCGTACATGCAGTCGGTGGGAGCGGTTCCCCGGTAGCCGAATGCGGACTGTGGTCAGAAGGCCGAGGCCCGATAGACCTCCTGGCCGCCCACGTAAGTGGCCAGCGCAGTGAGGTCTTTCACCTCGGCGGCCGGGATGTCCAGGTAGTCGCCGGAAAGCACCACGAAATCGGCCAGCTTGCCCGCCTCGATGGATCCCTTGATGGCTGCTTCGTCGGTCAATATGGCGTTGTTGATGGTCATCAGCCTGAGCACGGCGTCGCGCGAAGAGACCGCCTCATCGGCGCCATAGACGTCGTCCGAAATGGTATCGCGCGTCAGGAAGTGATACATGGCCCAGAACGGGTTGACCGGAATGACGGGGGAATCGGTGCCTCCCGCCAGCATGAAGCGTTGATCCAGGTAGGTTTTCAGCGGTGTCACCCGCGCTGCGCGTTCGGCGCCCCAGTAGCGTTTGAGCACGGGCGCGGCAAGATAGAGATGGTCCTGGACCGACAGGCGCAGATTCATGGCGCGGATGCGCGGATACTGGTCTGGCCGGGTAATGAACGCGTGCTCGATAGTCCAGCCGTCGCGCGTGAGGTCATGTTCCGCATTGGCTTTCTCGAACCCCTGTAGCACCTGGTCCACGCCGGCATCGCCCACCGCATGGACAGCCGCGCGCCAACCGGCGCGGTTGATCTCCGCTACGTATTCGTCGAAGACCGCCTGCGGAATGGTCTGCAGGCCGTAATAGGTTCCGCCCTTGCCCATGGCGCCTGCATAGGGGCGCGTCATGCGCCCGCCTTCGAAGCCCCCATCCACGCTGATCTTGATGCCCCATACCTTGACCCATTCATCGCCTTCGTTCTGTTTGATGCCCGCATCGACAACGCTGGAACGGAAATCGGCAAGGCCGGCGGGGCGGAACAGAATGCTGTAGCGCACGGTCGCCCGGCCGCTGTCGCGTAGCGCCTGGAACTGCCGGTAGGCAGCGACAGTCGTGCCGGGGATGCGGATGCTGGTGAGCCCATACTCATTGAGCTTGCGTTGCTGTGCTTCGAGGGTGGCGAGGGTGATGGGGCGAGCTGGCGGCAGCGCGGCCAGCCGCTTGGCGTTGCCGGTGAGTTCGCCGGTCAGGCGTCCGGACGCGGCGCGGGGGACGGAGCCCCCCGGAGGCACCGGCGTCGCTGCCGTAATGCCGTATTTGGACAAGGCCGTGTTGTTGAGGAAATAGCTATGGCCGCCCCGCACGAGTATGACGGGAACGCCGGGCGCCGCTGTTTCCAGTTCGTCGGCGGTGGGCAGCCTCTGCTCCTTGAGTTGGGCTTCGTGCCAGTCGCTATTGGAGATCAGCACTTCACCTGGGGCCGCGGTCTTGGCGGCTTCGGATACCTTGCCGAGCAACTGCGCCAGAGACCTGGTTGCGGACAGGTCGATGCCGGGGCCGCCTCCGACCGCGTGCAGATGCGAATCGGCCAGGCCAGGAATTACCGTGCGTCCCTTGAGGTCGATGACCCGGGTGGCGGGACCTGCATGGGACATGACGCTGTCACTCGTGCCGACGGCGAGAAACTTGCCGTCCTTGACGGCCAGGGCCTGGGCGACGGAGGAGCGCGCGTCGACCGTGACCACCTTGCCGTTGATGAAGACGGCGTCGGCAGCCGCCGCGGGCGTGCGGGGTGCGCCAGCTCCCGAGCAGCCTGCGATCGAGGCGGCCAGAATGGCTGCTCCCGCGATTTTCCCTGCACAGATTGCATCGGCGATCTTGCTCATGGGCTGCTCCGTTCCGGTGGGTATTGATGGGCGTTAGTTTCTGATATGAAATATTTAAGTGTCAAATAAAATTCATACGACTACGCCCGGATCGTCGAAGTGAAAATGGTTCGTGGCAGGGACGTCGCCCCTTGTGGGCGCCTTGTCCGTGCCGTTGTTCTCAAAAATTGAACTCAGAGTTACTTTTTCGCCGTGTTTTTTGCGCATCCCATCTCAATTAGGATCATGTCATTCACAGCCCCATGAGGTGAGGACATGTTTAGAGCAGTTGCGACAACGGCGTTGCTGATGGGGGCGGGCATGGCGGCCGCCATGGCGCAGGAGTTGCCCAACTCTCCGATGGCGCTGACGAGAACCTTCGAGCAGCGGTTCAACGCGCGCGACCTCGATGGCCTTGCTGCGCTGTACCGGAAGGACGGCACGAGCACCGACGTGGCCACTCGCCGACCAGACGGCAAGTGGCTATATGCCATCGATAACCCCCGGGGTCTGGAGGCGACGGCGCAATGATGAACTGCGATTCGGAGAAGGGCGCTTGCGCCTTGCCGCTGTCTGACGATATGCCGGCGCGCAGATCCACCGATGCCCGGCTTGGGTGGGTCGTCTATTATGTCGGAGACCCGATGTGCTCCTGGTGCTGGGGCATGGCGCCGGCCATAGAAAGGATCGCATTGTTCTGCCAGGCCGAGGGAGTGCCCTTCAAGCTGACCGTGGGCGGCCTGCGGGTGGGCGGCGGCGACCCTTGGGACGAGAATTTCAAGCGTTTCCTGCGGCACGAATGGAGCCACATTGCCAAGGTGACCGGACAGCCGTTCGGCTTCGATCTGCTCGACAGGACCTATTTCAACTACGACACGGAGCCGCCATGCCGGGCGGTCGTGGTTGCGGAGAGGATGGCATCCGCGCGCGGCCTGCCTGCCATGACCAAGCTGGCATTCTTCGCTGCGGTGCAGCGCAAGTTCTATGTTGAGGGGCAGGATCCCGCTCAGGCCGACTACTACCGCGAGCCTTGTGCGCACGCGGGCCTGCCGTTTGGTGAGTTCCGTGATGCTTTCACCTCGGCCTTCGCCCGGCATGACGTGGCGCAGGATTTCGCCTTGAGCCGTCGCCTGGGAGTGCGCGGGTTTCCCTCGCTGCTGCTGGAGGGGCCAAGCCAGGTCACTGTTCTTGCCACGGGGGCCATGGACGTCGCGGCCATCCTCGCCCGCTTGAGGCAGGCAGTTCCCATAGGCGCCGTCCAGGCATGAACCGCAAGACAGGCCCTTGCGTCCAGTACCGCTCATCGAGGTGTCGGCAATGAACAATAGCGTCCTCCCTGGCTTGATGCATGTGGATCACGTGGCGCTGACCGTCCCGGATCTGGATCGCGCCGTCGATTTCTACCGTGATGTCATGGGTGCCGTGGAGCTCTATCGTCTGGGGCCTTTCGACGCGGCAAGCATGCCGCGTGGTCCGGACGGCGCCGATTGGACCGAAGCCCACCTGCGCGTGCCTGGCGCACGCCTGCAACTGGTCATGCTGGCGCTCGGCAGCAACCTGATGCTGGAGCTGTTCAGGTACGAGCTTCCCGGTGATGCGCGTCAGATTCCTCCCCGGAACTGCGATCTCGGGGCGAACCATATCGCATTCAAAGTGGCGAGCATGGATGCTGCTCTTGCCCATTTGCGGCGGGCCGGCGTCGCGACGATGGCCGGGCCTGTGGCCGTGACCTCTGGCCCGTGCGCGGGGTTGCGCATCAACTACTTCCTCGATCCCTTCGGCAATCAGCTTGAGCTGGTGGAGTATGGGGAGCTGCCCTTCATGCGCGACACCACGGCGGCGTTGTACGCCCGGGGCGCAGGCCACCAAGAGCGGAAGCGCGGATGATGCCGGATGAGGTCGACGCCATCATCGTGGGCAGCGGCATCAATTCGCTGGTGTGCGGCGCACTACTGGCGCGCCGGGGCTGGCGTGTCGCCATTCTGGAACGCAACACGCGGCCCGGCGGCTGCATCGTCAGCGAAGAATTGTTCCCCGGCTACGTGCACGACCTGCTGTCCACGTCCTATCCTTTGTTCACCAGCGGTCCCGCATATGCCGAGCTGAGCCGCGACCTGCACGGGGAGGGGCTTGAATTCGTGCAGAACGGCTATGCCACGGGCGTGATTCGGCCCGATGGGCGGTTCTTGGCGTTCAAGCAAGACATCTCCGATACCGTCCAGCGATTGAACACGGCTTGCGCGGGTGACGGGGACACCTTCGGCCGTGAGGCCGAGCGCCTGTTCGGGGCCGACGCGGGCCTGACGTTCGGCTTGTTGGGACAGGATCCCTACAGCTGGCGGACCATGCGGGAAGTCGTGAGCGTGGGCATGCGGCGGGGTGTGGACGGGTTGGCAGAATTTGGCGCCCGCGGCATAGAGAATCTGCGCCGCTGGAGCGACCGCGAGCTGCGCGGCGAGTTGTTCCGCACGGCTCTTGCGCCCTGGCCCTTGCATATGGGCATGGGTCCGGACGATGCTTGCTCGGCCCTGATCGGCAAGACGGTGTTTGCATCGATCATCGCCAACGGCATTCCCCTGGTGCGAGGCGGAAGCGCCAAGATCGTCGAGGCTTTCTGCCGGTTGATCGCACGGCACCATGGCGTGGTGCACGTCGACACCGATGTCGAGCGCATACTCTTCGACGGCGCGCGGGCCGTGGGGGTGGCTGCGAACGGACAGGTCTGGCGCGCGCGGCGGGCGGTGGTGTGCAATGTGACGCCGACCCAGCTTTACGGCCGTCTGGCGCCGAACGCGCCGGCGCAGTGGCATAAGCGCGCCCACGCCTATCGCTACGGAAGGGGCTGCATGCAGATCCATTTCGCTTTGTCGGCCCCGCCATCATGGCCGGATTCAGAGCTTGCGCAGGTTCCGCTATTGCATCTGGCCCAGAGCCTCGAAGCCGTGTCCATGGCGGTGGCCCAGGCGAACAACGGTTTCCTGCCCGCGAGGCCCACGCTCGCAATTTCCCAGCCGGCTGCCATCGACGCCACCCGTGCGCCCGCAGGCGGCGCCATTCTGTGGATCCAGATGCAGGACATGCCGGCCACGCTTACGGGCGATGCGACGGGTGAAATCCAGGTACCCGCCGACGGCAAGTGGAACGACGCCGTGCGGGAACGCATGGCCGACCGGGTGCAGCGGCTGCTGGAAGAAGTACTGCCGGGCTTCGCTGCCACCGTGGTTGGCCGCCGCGCATACTCGCCGGCCGACCTGGAATCGCTGAATTGCAATCTGGTGGGCGGGGATCCCTATTCGGGCATTTGCACACCCGATCAGTACTTCTGGCTGCGCCCATTTTCCGGGGTCAGCGGTAAGCGAGGGCATGCCACGCCCTGGAGCAACGTGCATCACATCGGGGCGTCCACGCATCCGGGCCCAGGCTTGGCTGGTGGATCCGGCTGGATGGTGGCGAAGCGCCTGCTGCGCTAAAGGCGGCAGGCGCCGCAAGGCCGAGTGGATCAGGGTCTGGCTGCGGTCCCGCGTAGTTGACTGGGCGTCGCGCCGTATTTGCGCAGGAAGCGGCGGCCGAAGTAGCCGGCATCCTTGAAACCGCAACTGAACGCGATCTCCTGGATGGAGCGGTGACGCTGGTTCAGGTTCAGCAATTGGCACCGGGCGCGTTCCAGGCGTTCGTCTTCTATCCATTTGTGCAGCGTCGTCCCCGTGGCGGCGAATACGCGATGCAGGTAGCGGATGGAGATACCCACCAACTCGGCGATGCGGCTCGTCGACAGATCCGGATCGGAGAGATGGGCGAGGGCCATCGTTCTGATGCGCCTGATCAGGTGGTCATGCGAGCGGCCCAGCGGAACCGCGGAGCCATCCTGGGTTTCCGATTCGGCGACCAGATCGAGCAACGCGGAGGTGAGCGAATGGCCGATCGGTGGAATCTGGTCGGTCGTCTCCGCTGCCACGGCCTGCAGCAGGCGGGAGGCCAGCCCGCTGGTGCCTCGCGCGCCGCTGAATACACGCCCGCACATCGTATCGGTGGTGAGGCCGCGCAGCATGAACTCATGCCGGGGAACACGCATGACCAGGCGTCTGGCCGAACTGTTGGCTTCGATCCGGTATGGCAGGGTGCTGTCCACTATCGTGAAATCGCCCCGCTGGAGCGGCATCTCGCGGTCCAGGTGCTTCATGTGCACCCGGCCGTCGAGATGGACTGCAAGCAGGAAATCGGTCTGCCGGTCGCGTGCGATATCTGCCGGGCCGCGCTCGATGCTGACGGAGTCGTAGTCGACGAGCGAGTATTCGAGGAACCCGACCTTTCCCTGTTTGATCTTCGCGTTGAAACCGTCTGTCACGGTCCGGCGCACCGAAATTTCCGCGACGCGGCATACGGCGAGCCGGAACACTTCGAAGCGCCTGCCCGGCGTGAGAAGTTCGGTGTCGAGTATGGTCTGCATCTTGTTCGATCCATGGGGCCGCAGGCAGCAAGTCGCGCTTGGGTGTCGCCGCAGCGTCGGCACGTCAGGTGCAGCAGCGGGAACGGGCACGAGGCAGATTAGCGTTTCCGTACCTTGCGGTCCAGCGCGTGTAAACGCGCTGCCGCTATCGGACCCGCTGCATGCGTGTTGGTTCGGCACCGCGGAATGTGGCCCCACGCGTCCAGTCGCGGCAGCGAGTGCACGAAAGTCCGCAAGATCATGCACTTTCTCCAACTTTCTTCCCTTCTGGCTTTGCTACTTTTTTCCTGATGGGCGCAAGAGCCGGTTTCATGCCGGCGCGCGGCCGCTAACCAGGGAAGGAACGGACATGAAATTGATACAGGACAGCGACGAAGTCGAAACATCGATGCAAGGCATCGCCCATCGGACGATCGCATCGCATCGAGACGGCCTGACCGGCCTCTCGGTCTGGCATCAGAAGATAGCCGTGGGGATGGCGACGCCGGACCACTGGCATGAATGCTCGGAAGTGATCGTGTGCGAGCAAGGCAGGGGCAGGGTCGAGTCGGACGAGGGCTCGCTGCGCTTCTCAGCGGGGATGAGCGTCGCCATTCCTGGCTGTGTGGTTCATCAGATATTCAACGATGGCCAGGACACGCTGGTGATCAGAGGCATACTCGCGGCCTCGCCGGTGGAGGTGTTCCATCCCGACGGCGAACCCTTGCCCTTGCCCTGGATCAGCTGAAGAAGAAATCCTTGGCGGCGTTCTATTGATGCCGCATCCAGCGGCGTCGAGAGCGCGGCTGAAATCGAAACAGGAGAGCAGGGTGAGGATGACATTTGGTGATCGGCTGGTCGACCTTCTACTCGAGGAGAAAGTCGAGGTGATTTTTTCCCAGGGGGATCTGAGCCTGGTGGAGATCCAGAAATGCGCGCAGCAGAAGGGCATCCGGCTCGTTGGCCCGCGCCATGAGCAGGTGGCGGCCTTCATGGCTTCGGGCTATTACTGCATGACGGGCCGCATGCAGGTGGCCATGGGGGCCATGGGGCCGGGCGTTTCCAACATGCTCTCGTCCGCTGTCTGTGCGGCGCAGGAGAACATTCCTCTCCTGCTTATCGGTTCGCGCAGGCAATCCTCCACCAATCTTGCCGTGCGCCGCAACAGGTGGCTGTATGCGCCGATGCTCGAAATGTTCCGCGTGCCGTGTAAATTCGTGGCGTCCATCGACACGCCTGGGCATCTGGACGACATCGTCAGGGAAGCATTCCGACAGGCGTGGGCAGGCACGCCGGGGCCTGTGTATCTGGAATTCGACTATTCCATCCAGGACATGAAATGGGATTTTCCGCCCCTGGAAAGCCCGGCGCGCTATCGCGCACAGCCTCGCGCCGCTGACGCCGCCAGTATGGATAAGGCTTGCGACCTGATACGGAGCGCTCGCAAGCCCATCCTGATGGCTGGACCTGGGGTCGTTAGGAACCGCTTGCACGCCGAGTTCCGCAAACTGGCCGATCTGGTCGCGGCGCCCGTGCTGACTTCGCTTGGCGGCTCCGGCGCGGTTCCCGAGAGCGATGGCAGGTACTTGTTCCAATTCAGCGAAGCGGGCAGAGAGGCGATAGAGAAGTCCGACCTCCTGATCGGGATCGGAACCAATCTCCCCGAAATGGACGGCTATGGGCGTCACGGGCAATTCGCCGCAGGTGCGGGAGCGGACCGCAAGATCCTGGTGCTGGAGACCGACCCCGGCATGGTAGGTGTGAACCGCTGCGCAGATCACGCGGTGGTGGGAGACCTGGCGCTGACTTTGCGTCAGCTTGTCGCCGGACTGGAACGGGCAGGAGGGGCGGCTGCATGGGGAGAGTTATCGCGATTGCGGGCCGGGTACGAAGCGGAGCGCGAACGCCTGGCCGCGGCCATTCCCGAATCCGAGCAGATTCATCCGTCCCGGCTCATGCTGGAGGCTCGCAAGGCCGTTCCCGACGACGCCGTCATCGTGTTGGACGGCGGCCTTACCATCCTTCACAAGATGGCGTTCTTCGAGCAGCGCAGCAGCGATTTTCTCTACACTTCCACTTTTTCGCACCTTGGCTCCGGCCTGGGTTATGCCCTCGGCGCGCAGCTTGCCGCCGGCTCGCGGCGGCGCGTCTGCCTGCTGACGGGCGATGGGGCGCTGGGCTTTCATCTGGCGGAGTTCGAAACGCTGGTCCGACACCAACTTCCCGTGGTGGTCATCGTCAACGATGATCGCGCGCTGGGCGCGGAAATGTCGTCTCACATGCAGCATGTCGGCCATGCCATCGAGGCCACGTTCAGCCCCGTTAGATACGACCAGATCGCGCGCGCCATGGGAGGGCATGGCGAATACGTGCAGGAAGCGCAGGAGATTGTCCCGGCCGTTCAACGCGCCTTCTCCGCCGGAAAGCCCGCGTTGGTTCAGGTCATCACCGACCAGAAAGCCAGCTACATGGGCGCTCCCCCCTACCTGGATGCCTTGGCGGGATGGCTGGGGAACGACGCCTTGTCGCCGTCCGGACTCCTCTGATCAAGGGCCCTCGACCATGACCATAACCATGGAACACGAACTGTCCGAGGCGTTGGGCAGGCAGAAGAAGTCGTTCATGCGCGCGGGTTATCCTGCTCTCGATGTCCGGCTCGACCGTCTCAGGCGGTTGGCCAACGTGCTGGATCGGAACCGGAACGAAATCGTGGAAGCGGAAGCGGCCGATTTTGGCGGACGCAGCCGTTTCCTGAGCCATTCCGCGGACATCCTGGGGGGACTCGAGATCATCCGTCACACCTCGGACCAACTCGGCGAGTGGATGAAAGCGCAGCCACTCGACGTCGGCGATCCGGATGTCGACGTGGAGCTCAGTTTCGCGCCGCTTGGGGTGGTGGGCGCCATGACACCTTGGAACGGACCTGTCCTTATCAGCTATCTCGCCTTGGTGGGGATATTGGCGGCGGGCAACCGTGCAATGATCAAACTGCCGGAATTGACTCCGTCGACCTCCAGCCTGCTCGCCAGGGAACTGGGCAGGGAGTTCGACGCCGCTGAAGTTCTGGCGGTACAGGGCGGGGCCGACGTCGCGGCGGCCTTCAGCCGTTTGCAGTTCGACCATCTGCTTTTCACGGGGTCGACTGAAACCGGCAGGAAGGTCATGATGGAAGCGGCAAAGAACCTGGTGCCGGTCACCTTGGAGCTGGGAGGAAAGTGTCCGGTCTTCGTCGGCAGGAGCGCGGACATCGACATGACGGCCGCGCGTCTGGCCCACGGGAAGTTGCTGTTCGCGGGGCAGGTATGCGTGACGCCGGACTATGTGCTGGCGCCGCGGCAGGTGGCGGAGCGCCTGGCCGAAGGGATACTCGCGCACGCGCAACAACTTTATCCCTCGATTGCTGGCAACGACGATTACTCCGCCATCATCAGCGACAAGCACTACGCCCGCTTGCAGGGCCTGGTGGACGATGCCGTGGCGAAAGGCGCGAGCGCGAAGCAGCTGCACGGCGCGCGAGCGCGCCTGGCGGGATCGCGGCAGTTCCCGTTGACGCTGTTGCTGGAGACGAGCGCCTCGATGGCAGTCATGCGCGAGGAAATTTTCGGCCCCATTTTGCCTGTCATCGGTTGCGACTCCTTCGAGGAGGCTGCCCGATATGCCCAGTCGCTGGCTCGTCCTCTAGCATCCTATTATTTTGGCGATGACCCCGAGGAAATACGCTGGCTGCGGGAGAACTTCCTGGCTGGGTCGCTTACCCTTAACGACGTCGTGTCCCAGCTTTTTCACGAGCAGATTCCGTTCGGCGGGGTCGGCGCCAGCGGCATGGGCCGATATCGTGGAGTCGCCGGATTCAGGACGTTCAGCAACCTGATGCCCGTCGTCACGCAGAATGCCGCGGAAGCCAAGCTTGAGAAGCTGCGGCCGCCGTATCCTGTCGGTTGATGGGGCGGAGAGCGGCGCCACGGAAGCCGGTGAGCAGATGAATACCTCAGGCCCGCGCAATGAGGGATTTCTTCTTTTCGAAGAATCTTCCCGTTGCCATCTGGCACGTGCGTCCCGCCTTGTCGTAACGGTTGCGCTCCAGAAGCGCTACCGGCCCGCAGCCAGCGCACGCCCGTCTCGCGCCTTTCGCCCCAGATAAGGCAACAAGCTGACCAACCCAAGCACGGCCAACGCAGCGCCCACCCACAGCGGCGAACGCACGCCATGCCCCGCCGCGATGCCCAGCCCACCGATCCAGGCGCCAGCCCCCAATCCGATGTTGATCACCGACGTATGCACGGTATTCACCAACGCACCCGGATGCGCGGTCTGCATGACGCGGGCGATCATCGCGGGATTCATGGGCACGCCAACCAGGCCGATCACGATCAGCGCGCTCAGGCTGAGAACCTGGTTTTGGGCGAACACCGCGAACAGCGCCAAGGTTGCGGCCAGTATGATCAAGCCAGCCGCCATGATGGGCATGGCGTACTTGTCCGCATACCGCCCCACGACCATGTTTCCCACCACGTTGGCCGCTCCGTAGATTCCCAGCAGCCAGGGAATCGACGCTGCGGTGAAACCGGTCACTTCGGTCAGTATCGGAGCGAAGTAGCTGAAGGCCGCAAACGTCGCGCCGATAATCAGCCCGCTGGTGGCGAACGCCGCCCACAGGTGCCGATTTCCGAACGCTGCGATTTCCGCGGCGAGGCTGACCGTTGCAGAGGCCTGGGAGCGCGGCACCAGGATGGCGATGACCGCCGCGCACAGGATGGCTAGCGCTACTACCAGCCAAAAACTGGCGCGCCAGCCCAGATGCTGGTCGATGACCGTGGCGATGGGAACACCCAGCACCGTTGCCAGCATCAACCCTCCGATCACGATGGAGGCCGCCCGTCCGCGCGATTGGGCGGCCACAATCTGGGCGCAAATCGCCAGCGATACCCCAAAGCACGCGGAGCCGGCCACTCCCGTCGCGACCCGGGCGGCCGCCATGACGTCGTAGCTGGTCGCGGATGCGGCAACGGATTGCGCGATGGCATAGAAGCCCAGCAGCCAGAGCAGCGCCTTCTTGTTGGGTACGCGCAGCTTGATCAGGCCGACCGTGAGCAAGGGTCCTCCGACGACCATGCCGATGGCATAAAGCGAGATCAGGTAGCCGATCTGCGTCACCGAAACGCCGAAGGCTTGCGTCAGCGAAGCCATCATGCCCGCCACCATGAACTCGGACGTGGTCAATGAGAAGATCGTCAATCCCAGGATATAGACCGCTAATGGCATGGGAAAACTCCTAAAAGTTTATTGATCAGTACAAAATTGCCCCAAAAGAACCGGCCAGCGGGCCGGTGATCATTGTTGGGGTAGCAGACTTCCCGTTGGCTTCACCGCTGCGACGATGAGCATGCGGTTCGGCGCGGACCCGTTCTCATGGGGAGACGGCCTCGTTGGCTGTTGCGCGGGTAAGTGGTGCAAAGGCCACCGCCTTGATTTCCACCAGCCCGCCGTCGGGGTTCAAGTCGGCAACTTCCAGTTCCACCGCGGCAGGGTAGGGCGCGAAGAAGAATTCATCCCGAACCCGGGCTATGGCGGCCAACTGGCCGGCCTTGTCCAGGTCCAGGCGGTCACGGCCGAACACATGGAACATCTGCAACTCGATGACATCCTCCATCTGCGCGTCGCAGGCGGAAAGCAGGCGCTCAATCTGTTTGAACACAATGCGCAATTCATCGCAGAACGCGGCTTCGCTCATTGGCTCGCTGGTTGGGTTGCAAGCCACGATGCCCGAGAGGTACACAAAGTCGCCTGCGCGGCGGGCCGGCGCATAGTGGTACTGCGCGACATCAGACTCCAGAGAGGCTGGAATTGCGACTGCGCCGGTTCTGGTTGCTACGCGGCGTACATCAGCGTTTGAAGGATGATTCATATGGGCTCTCTTTGATTGATAGTGTACTGATCGATAAACAATTACTGAAAAAAATAGGCCGGGGCCTGCGATGGTTATCGTGATTCCAACGCGGGCTTCATGGCTCATAGACTTGCCAAGGTGCCCTCCAGCACATCTTGAAGAAACGCTCGGTCCGGCATGGATTGTCCAAGGATGCGTAGCCCGTAATAGCTGGCGAGGAACGCGCGCGTCACTTCCAACGCCGGCCGGCCGCTTGCCAGCTCGCCATTGCGCTGGCCCACGGCGATGACGTGGCAGATTGTTGCTTCCAGCTTGTTGACATAGCTGCGGTTGATCCGGTCGATGATGGGATCTTTGCTGCTGCGCTCCATGACCGAAAAAAGAGCCATGCAACTGCGGCGCCGGGCCGGATCCAGGTCGCCATCGACGCCCCATTGCAGTAACGCGCGCAACCGTTCCTTGGCGGTGCCTGGGCCGTTGAGGATGTCGGATTGTGCCTGGAGCCCCAGCTCCTGATAGCGGCGCAAGGCTTGCTCGTAGAGGTTCTGCTTGCTGCCAAAGGCATGGTAGAGGCTGCCACGCCCCAAGCCTGTGCGTTCGCATAGCTCTTGTGTTGAGCTGGCTTCGTAACCGTGGGTCCAGAAAACGTCCATCGCGGCGTCTATGACGGCAGTGTCGTCGTACTCTTTGGGCCTTCCACTCATGGTTGCTGTCCTTCGCCGCAGTTCATGCGTCGGATTATAGGTAATAATTTACTGACTGGTAAACAACTGTTTTTTGTCAGTCCATTCCTGTGCCGGGCGGCCGATCGCTAAAGCGCTTGGTCATGGGCGGGCGTTTGCAATTCCGTTCAAGACGGAGCGTGCCAAGGCCGGTAAAAGGCAGTGAGCAGAGGACAACGGAGAAAACATGGGCGACATCGACGCGGCATTGGCAGAAGCAAGCACTCTCAGTCCAGGCGCCATCGTGGCGCGCTTCAGCGGAAAATCACCAAGCCGCATTACCGTGGCCGGACACGTCGATATGGAGCGCTCAGCCGTTCTGGCGCCTGACGCGATTTTCCGTATCTCGTCGATGACCAAGCCGATCACGGCGGTCGCGCTCATGATGTTGATCGAGAGACTCAATATCGAGCTGACCGAGCCCGTGGCCAAGTGGCTGCCAGAGCTAGGCAAGCCGAAGGTGCTGGTCGATCTGCACGGTGAACTGGATCTAACGGTTCCGGCGAAGCGCGAGATCACTGTCGAGGACATCCTGACATCCCGGCTGGGCACGGGCATCGTGCCCGCCGCGCCCGGCAGCACGCCGTTCCAGCGGGAAGTCACGCGCCAACAGCTGGTGGGTTTTGATGCCCCCCGGCCTGCCGCGGCCATGGGACCAGATGAGTGGCTTCGAAGGCTCGGCGCATTGCCGCTGTTGGCGCATCCCGGCGACCGGTGGTTTTATTCGGTCGCGTCCAATGTGCAAGGAGTGCTGATTGCCCGGCTCTCAGGCATGGCATTGTCTGAGTTCCTGGCTACGCATGTGTTCGAACCGTTGGAGATGAAGGACACCGGCTTTTACGTCAAAGCCGGGCAGTTGTCCCGACTCACACCCGCCTATTTCGGCGATCTCCGGCTCGCGGACGGTCCGAAAGAGGAGAGCGCTTGGGCAAACCCTCCCGCATTCGAGGGCGGCGAAGGCGGTTTGGTCTCAACGGCTGCCGACTACATGGCCTTCGTGCGCATGCTGCATGCGGGGGGCGAAACGCCCACGGGGCGGCTGCTGGGCAAGGCTTGGATCAGGCGCATGCTGACCGACCATCTGACGGCCGGACAGCGCGCCGATGCCGCCAGTTTTCTCGATGGCCGCGGCTGGGGTTATGGCGTTTCCGTTGACGCAGGTCGGCCCTTCACCGACGCCTTGCGAGGGACCGTGGGCTGGTCAGGAGGGCTGGGAACCTCATGGCTCAGCGACCTCTCCAGCCATCGAGCCGTAGTGGTCATGTGCTCAAGGGCGCTCGATGAGCCGGCGGTCCATGCGGATCATCAGGCGCTTCAGCTGGCTGCGCTTCGTTAGCGTCTGGTCTACGCTCCTGCCAGGCGCCCGCCGTCGCGCGTGGCAGGCCGCCCAGGCAAGGGGAGGGGCGTCATGGACGCAAACCGCAGATGTCGCGCAACTGCGCGATGTCTGGCTCCACGCCCAGACCCGCCTCGTTTCCGAGCTTGGCTTCTCCTTCGACGATTGCACCCAATGCCGGGCTCAGAACTGCGCGCAGAGGATTCTCGTTGGAGTCGATTTCGAGCATGCCGCCCGTTCGTCCGCGCGCCGCGAGGATGTGCGCCGAGGCGAGCTGGCCGACGCCCGCCCCAAGGAAGTGCGGGCAATAGCGCAGGCCCGCCTCGTGAATCCTGTCGATGACCGGCAAGCAGCCGGAGATGCCGCCCCATTTGGCCAGATCGGGCTGCACGATCTTCAGAGTCCTGCTATTGATCGCCGCCTCGAAGGCGTCTGGACCGATGAGATTCTCGCCGGCCGCGAGGGGGATTTCCGTTTGCTCAGCCAGTTGCGCCCATTCCGATAGGGGCCGGTTCGCGCGCAGCGGCTCCTCCAGCCAGCGCGGCGTGAACTCGCTGAAGCGGCTGGCCATGTTCAGCGCGCTCTTCAGATCCCAGGCCTGGTTGGCGTCCAGCATGAGCTCGGTGCCCGGGGGCAGCCAGGCATGGATCGTTCTGACGTTGGCGAGATCCCGTTCTTCGCCAAAACCCACCTTGAGTTTGAAGGCGCGATAGCCTTCCGCGTGTTTGGCGCGCACCGTATCTTCGGGGCGATCCGGGTTGATGCCGCTGGCGTAGACGCGGATCACCTCCGAGGCGCCGCCCAGGAATTGCCACAGCGGCACGCCTGCTCGGCGGGACAGCATGTCCCACAAGGCCAGGTCGATGCCGGCGATCACTTGCGCGATGGGTCCCGGCTCGCCGGATTGGATGGCAAGCACGGCGGTGCGCGCGCTCATGTGGGCAAACGCGGCTTCGGCTGACGGGTAGGACTGGCCAAGGACCAGTGGCGCCACGACGGTCTCCAGCAGGCGGGCGCGGTGTTCCGCGCCGCAGCTCGGGAAGTTGCACCAGATCTCTCCCCAGCCCACCGCCCCGTCCGCGTCTTCGGCCCGCACCAGCAGCGCGGGGCGGTCCAGCATGGTGCCGAAGGAGGTCTGTACCGGACGCTTGACCGGCCAGCGCAGGACGTGGGCCTCGATGCGCGCCAGCGTGAACGGCCGGACGGCCCAAGCTTGTTTGGTATTAGGGTTTGTCATGGCATTAAGATGTTAAGTGCTGGTCTATAGTATGTTTAGCACTTTCGGAATGCAACTCAGGTCTAACCCTCTATACACACCATGCGTCTTCCGTCCTTCATCTCGCGCCCGCTGCTCATCGCGGCGCCATGGCTATGCATCCTCGGGCTGTGGCTGGCGGTACGGGCCAGCGGGCTCGTCAGCCCCGCTCTCGTGCCTTCGCCTGCCGCGGTCATCGAAAAGTTCATCGAACTCTCCAAGGACCGCCTGTGGCTGGACATCTGGATGTCGGCCCGCCGCGTCTTCACCGGGGTCACGTTAGGCATCCTGGTCGCCGTGCCTGTGGGTTTTTGCCTGGGCTGGTATCGCGGGCTGCGGGTGTTCATTGATCCCGTCATCAACTTCTTCCGCGCGCTTCCGCCGATCGCGCTGATTCCCCTGGTGATCGTCTACTTCGGGATCGGTGAATCGGCCAAGACCGTCATCCTGTTCTACGCCTCGTTCTTTGCCGGCGTCATCGTGATGTACGAAGGAATCGCCCAGATCAGCCCGATCTTCGTGCGCGTCGCACGGACGCTGGGCGCCAATGACGTGGAGATCTTCATCAAGGTCATCGTCCCGCTTACGGTGCCGCATATCCTGACGGCCATCCGGGTGGCGTTGGGCGTGGCTTGGGCCACGCTGGTGGCGTCCGAACTCATCGCGGCCCAGCAGGGGCTGGGGGCGCTCATCCAGAATGCGTCTTCGTTTTTCCAACTGGACGTGATCTACGTCGGGATCATCTGCATCGGCCTCATCGCCATGCTGATGGACCTGGCCCTGAGGGCCGCAAGCCGGCGCCTGGTCGCGTGGCAAGACCGCATCGCCTGAGACAGACCCCGGACATCCAAGACCATGACCATCAGCACTCAACTGCGCAGCGTGGACACCGCCACGCCGAAGCCGTCGCCGGATCCCAAGGTCAGGATCCGGTTCGATAACGTCACCGTGGATTTTCCCACCGCCACCGGCCCGATGAGGGTGGTGGACGGCGTGACCCTGGACATCCACGATGGCGAGTTCGTATCCATCATCGGTCCCTCGGGCTGCGGCAAGACGACTTTGATGAATATTGTCGGCGGTTTCGTGCAGCCGACCTCTGGCGCCGTGACGCTGGACGGCCGGCCCGTCACGGCCCCCGGGCCCGACCGCGGCGTGATCTTCCAGGAGTACGGCGTGTTCCCGTGGCTCACGGTCCGCGGCAATATCGAATTCGGCATGAAGCTCGCGGCCAACAAGGCGAGTCCGCGGGAACGCGCCGAGATCTGCCAGCGCTACATGAAGCTGATGGGCCTGACCGATTTCGCGGATCACTTTCCGAAGCACCTGTCCGGCGGCATGCGGCAGCGGCTGGCGATCGCGCGCGCCTACGCCGTCAAGCCGCAGTTCCTGTTGATGGACGAGCCCTTTGGCGCGCTGGATGCGCAGACCCGGACCGCCATGCAGGACCTGCTGCTCGAAGTGTTGCAGACCGAAGGCAAGACGGTGATGCTGATCACCCACTCGGTGGAGGAAGCCATCTACCTGTCATCAAAGATCGTCGTGGTCACAGCCCGGCCTTCCAAGGTCAGGAAGGTGATAGAGGTTCCTTTCGGCTACCCCCGCTCGGAGCGGGTTCACGAGGACCCTCGCTTCGTCGAGCTGAGCCGCGAGATCCGGGAGCTGGTCATGTTCGAGTACGAAGCCCAGGCCCGCCAATCCGTCCGGCCGACCGATTGAGACCGCGTCAGCAGCCCCACCACAAGGAGACTCCATGAAACTCGACCGCAGAACCCTACTCAAGGCCGGCATGGCCGCTTCCATCGCAGCAATCGCGGCGCCCGCCATAGGGCAGGCGCGCAAGAAGCTGCGCGTGGGTTACCTGCATACGCCTGCCGTCGACGGGCATTTGTGGCTGGGCCTGCAGATGGGCAGCTACGCCAAGCATGGCCTGGAACTGGAGCCCATCGTCTTCACCACGGGCCTCGAGATCTTCCAGGCCATGATAGGCGGCAGCCTCGACGTGCTGGCTACCGGCGCGGTCGTTTCGAACTTTCCCGCGCGCGGCCAGGGCAAGGTCTTTCTTGTGAACGACATCGAGTACGGCACCGCCCAGCTCTGGGTGCGCGACGAGTCGATCAAGACCGCGGCCGACCTGAAGGGCAAGCAGATCTCCACGACCACGGGCACAACCGCCCATGTGTTCCTTGACCGCGCCTTGCGCGCGGCCAAGCTCGACCCGGGCAAGGACGTGCAGATCGTCAACCAGCGCATGGCCGATGCCGTGACCTCGTTCGTATCCGGCGCGGTCAGTGCGGTCGCGCTCTGGGTGCCATTCGACACGATCGTCAGGTCCAAGGTGCCCAATGCGCGCATGCTGATCGACGCGTCCGCGTTCTATCCGGAGGCGGCGATCATGGGCGGATGGGCGGCCAGGAACGATTTCTACGAGGCCCAGAAGCCGGCCATCCGCAGCCTCATCGCCGCCTGGGGCGAGGCCAACGACGCCATCGTGAAAACCCCGGACGCCGCGGTGGAGACGCTGCAGAAGACGCAGTACAAGGATGTGCCGCTGGCCGAGTTCAAGGCGCAGTTCAAGCAGGCCAAGTATTTCTCCACGGCCGAGTGGCGCACCAAATATGAGGACGGCTCGGTGACCCGCTGGCTGCAGCAGGTGACCGACTTCTTCGCGCAGGCCGGGAACATCCCGAATCCCGTTCCCGCCTCGCGCTACTTCGATCCTTCGGTCTACCTGGAGGCGATCAAGGCATGAGCATTCCGGCTGGCGCGGGCTTTGATTACATCGTCATCGGCGGCGGCTCCGCCGGATGCGTGCTGGCCAATCGGCTCAGCCGCGATCCCGCGGTGCGCGTGTTGCTGCTGGAAGCGGGCACGGCGGCGCGTAGTTTCTGGCTCAAGCTGCCGGTGGGCTACTTCAAGACCATTTACGATCCGCGTTTTTCCCGGTTATTCCCGATCGAAGCCCAGGCCGAGACCGGCAATCGCACCATCCTGTGGCCGCGTGGGAGGGCGCTGGGCGGTTCAAGCGTGATCAACGGTCTGTTGTACATCCGTGGACAGCATGAGGACTACGATGACTGGGCCGAGCTGGGCGCGACGGGCTGGGCCTATCGGGACGTGCTGCCGTATTTCAAGAAATCCGAGCGCTACGACGCAGGCGAGTCCGAGTACCACGGGGCCTCCGGCGAACTCCGTGTCTCCAACCTGCGCAATGACCATCCTTACACGGCTGCGTGGGTGGAAGCGGCAGTCGAGGCCGGCTGCCGGCGAAATGACGACTTCAATGGCGCCGAGTCGGAGGGCGTGGGATCCTACCAGCTGACGCTGGGCAGCCGTTGGCGTTGCGACGCCGCGACCGCCTTCTTGAACCCGGCCCGGTCGCGCCCGAATCTGGTGATCGAGACCGGAGCCCACGTCACGCGCATCCTGATCGATGGCGGCCGGGCGCTGGGCGCGGAGTGGGTGCAGGACGGCCAACTGAAACGCGCGATGGCGGACGCCGAGGTGGTGCTTGCGGCTGGCGCGTTGCAGTCGCCCCAGGTGCTGCAGCTTTCCGGCGTGGGCGACGCGGCGCTGCTGGCCAGGCACGGCATTGCGGTTGCGGCGCATTCGCCGGAAGTCGGCCGCAACCTGCAGGACCATTACCAGGCACGCGTGATCGTCAAACTGAAGCAGCGCATGTCGCTCAACGATGCGGTGCGCAATCCGTTCAGCCTCGCGGGCATGGGAGCGCAGTGGCTGTTCCAGGGCAGGGGACCGCTCACGGTGGGCGCGGGCCAGGTGGGCGGACTGGCGGCGACCGAGCACGCGGTGGGCGGCCGGGCGGACATACTCTTCAATGTCATGCCGCTATCGGTCGACAAGCCCGGCGACGCGCTGCATCGGTTCTCCGGCTTTTCCGCGTCGGCGACGCAATGCCGGCCCGATTCGCGCGGCACCGTGGAGATCGTGAGCAAGGATCCGTTGGCATCGCCACGCATTGTTTCGAACTACCTGACCGAGCCGCGCGATGCGAAGGTGCTGGTCGCGGGCTTGCGCATGTTGCGCGATATCTATGCCCAGCCATCGTTCCGCGATCTGGTGACCGGCGAAGAATACCTGCCGGGAAACGAGGTCACGACCGCCGCCGCATTGGAGCGATTCGCCCGCGACAAGGGCGGCACGGTATTCCATCCTGCCGGCACCTGCCGCATGGGCGGCGACGCGGGATCGGTGGTCGATGCGCGGTTGCGCGTCCGAGGGATAGATCGCTTGCGTATCGTCGACGCTTCGGTCATGCCTCGTATGGTGTCGACCAACACCAACGCTGCCGCGATCATGATCGGCGAGAAGGGCGCCGCGCTGATCCTCGAGGACGCACGCGGCGCTGTCCGGCCGCAAGCGCGTGATATAGTCGCGGACACTTTGACGCCATGATTCTCGACACCGCCCAAGCTCCCCTCTACGTGCAACTTTCGGATCTGTTCCGGCAGCGGATCCTGAAGGGCGTATGGAAGAACGGCGAGAAATTGCCCTCGCTCGACGCGCTGGCCGAGGAGTTCCATGTGGCCAAGGTCACGGTACGCCAGGCGATCGAAAGGCTTACCCGCGACGGCTTGCTTTCACCGCAGCGGGGGCGCGGCACCTTCGTGACGGGAGCGCCCCAGGACAACCGTTGGCTCCGTGTCGAAACCACGCTCGAGAACCTGTCCAGCGTCTATCGGGATACGCACCCGACCATCCTCAACATCGACGAGTCGACGCGCACGCCATTGCTGAACGAAGCGGACGGCGTCGCCGCGGAAAAGTACGTCTTCATGCGGCGCATCCATGCCCGCAACGGACAGCCGTACTGTGTCATCAATATCTACTTGGATGCCGCCATCTTTGCAAAGCATCCCACGCGCTTTCGCAAGGAAACCGTCATTCCCATTCTGATGGGCATGTCCTCGGTGGAGATCGTCTCCGCCCGCCAGGTGCTGACCATTTCGACAGCCGATGTCGAGGTGGCAAGGCATTTGGGCATCAATGTGAACGCGCCCGTGGCGGAAGTCCGGCGCGTGTTCACCGGGCCGGAACGCCGCGTCATCTACCTGGGCGAAGTGACCTATCGCGGCGACTTCGTGCGCATGGAAATCGACCTGAAGCCATGACGGCGGAAGGATGGTCCGCGCGGACCGGCCGGCCGTTCATGGGGTCCAGGATCTTCCGAGGGTTTCAGAGCTTTTCGATCGCACGGCGGGTGTGGGTAATGTACGCCTCGGTCTCGGCCGGGTGTTGCGCCAGATCGTCGTCCTCCTGCCCCAAATAGATCCGGCGCGCCTTGTTCAGGACCTCGCGATACGGCGGGTCCAGCCTCTCCAGCAACCACGCCGCCGCAGCGGCCTTGGAGGCGATGCCGCCCGTGACAGCCGTGTACCAGATGCGCGCCAGCGCGAGGATGATGTGCTTTTCGTCGCCAGCCCAGTCTGCGGGCGTGTTCCACTGCGCAACGGTATCCAGCAGCGCGCGTCTGAGGTCTTCGTGAGGTACGGGCTCGAGTACCTGGTCAGCTTGCGGGCCGACGATAGGGATGCTGTGTTCGCGCACCTTGGTGAGCAGTATGGCCAGGTCGTGGTCCATCATGGGCGGTTCCACGACGCCTGCCGTCAGATCGGCGCGCAACCACTCGCCGAACTGGAGTTCGCGCCTGGCCGGGTGGCGCCAGGGCACGATGTGTGCAAGCGCCAGCACGGTTACTTCGAGCGCGCGCAAGCGGGGCGATGCGCCGGGCGGGGCAGAGATCGCCAATAGCTCCGTGGCCAGCGTGCGCAGCACGGCCTCGTCCGGCGGCTGCGTCACGGTGACGAGCAGGTCGATATCGCTGTGGGGCTGCAGCCCGCCGTCCACGGCGGAACCGAACAGATGGATGGTGGCGAGGCCAGCGCCCAGATGCCGTTGGATGAGGCTGCTGGCCGCGGCGACCTGGGGGGCGATTGGGGGAGGAATGGGATGGGCCATGCATCGATAGTAGCCAAGATTGCGTGCCTGCCAGCAGGCCAGCGGCGCGCAGGCCATGGCTGCGGGGCCGGCACTGGTACTATGCCGGCGCAAGGCCCAAGCCCGATGATCCCCATGAGCCCAAGACAGGCAGCGATCAGCGCATGAACCAGACCCTGCAAGTCGAGGACGCCCCGCTTACCGAGGACGACATCCTGCTGCTGCGCAAATGCAGCCGCGGGAGACTGCTGATGGCCGTGTTCGGCGTCTTGGTGGTGCTGCTGTTGGCGCTTTCCGTGTTGACCTTTGTCGCGCTCGGTCTGTCCGAGTGGCGCACGCTGGACTTCGGCGTGGGCGCGATGCTGCTGACGGCCATCACCGTGATGGGAGGGCTGGCGGTGTTTTTCGGGCGCAGGCTGTTGCGCATTCCACGAGGCTGGCGCAGCCTCGACCGGGCGCTGAAAGGACGGCTGACCAAACAGATCGTTTCAGGCTGGCTGACGTCATTCGGTCCGGGCTCGACGCCAGGCGTGTGCTACGGATTCGGCGAGCAGCGCGTGGAGGCAGCCTTGCCGTTCTGGAACGAGATCGCCAGCGACACCCGCAGCGGGCACGGGCCCGCGACGGCCGTGGGCTTGACGGATCTGCCGGTGCGCCTGCACCTGCTGACCCTGCGGCCCGACGCGCCTGCCGTGCTGTTGCGGGCGGAGTACCCCATGAGCGCGGAGTCCCTGGTCGCCGTTGAGGAGATCAGCGATGCCGACCGCGCGGCGGTGCGCCGGGAAGAGTTGGATGCGCGCAAATTCATGCTCATATTTGCCCTCGTGCCGCTCGCGGGAGGGCTGTTTCTTCCGCCGCTGCTGTTCGTGGCGGCGATCTTCGCGATCCTGGCGATGCTGTTCGGCATGCGCAGCCGCAAACTGAAGCGGGGGATCTACAAGCATGGGGTGCGGGGCGTGGTCGAAGAGGCCGTGGTTTACCGGCTGCGCAGTCCCAACTCCTCGATCGTCTCGCTGGTCCACAACTACCGTATCGGCGGCGTGATGTATCGGGTTGAATATCTGGGCGACGTGGTCGAACCGGGCAGGCGCGTCGAGTTCGAGTTCCTGGATGCCGGCCTGAAGGGGCAAACCGGTTTGTTCTTCCGCGTGGACGGCGAGCCTGCGTAGGCGTCAATGAATCGGCGGGATTGCCATCAGTGGATGCCGCCAGGAAAAAGGAGAGTAGCGTGTCCGTACCCATAGACGTGTCCGGCGAGCCTGCGGGTTCAGTGAGCGAGGCAGGGCGTTATCAGCTGAGCCTGACCGCGCCGGGCAGCCATGTCTTCGCACGCGAAGCAGGGCGCGGCAATCTGATCATCGGCCCCGCCAGCATGGGCAAGAAGGCTGATCTGCACGTGGCTGGCGACGAGGCCATCAACTGGGCTGCATTTGAACCGTTCTCCACGCCTGCCGGCTCGCCGTGGCCGCGGCATATCGATTATTACGGCAACGACAGCGGTTTCTTCGGCTGGTCGCGGGATCGCGAAATCGAGCAGTTCAGCTGGGCGCCGGCCTACTCAGGCAGGCACGCCATTGACGCAGGCGCGGCAAGAATCGAGACGCTGCGCATCCGGCTGGACCAGGTGTCGGGGCATCTTGAAACCAGGTTGCCTCAGGTCCGTGACCTGGAGCTGTTTGGCGACCTGACGCGCATTGCCGTGGCGGGCGAACTGCCCGACATGTTGTCGCTGCGGCCGGCGCTGGGGCGCCGGACTGGCGCGGCGCCTTACGCCTTGCCCGACCTCGGCCCGCTGCAGGACGTGCGCGCACTGGCGCTGCACGGCGCGCCGCTGGGGCAGCCTATTTCGCTGCAGGGAATCGATCGCTTTCCGGCGTTGGAGAGCCTGTCGCTCTGGGGCGGCTTCAGCGGCTGGGAGGCGCTTGCCCGCCTGCCGCGCCTGACGAGTCTGGAGATCCGGTTCACGCCCGATCTGGACGGCTTGCCGGAACTGGCCAGTTGGCCCGCGCTGGACAGGTTCATCGCCTACAACGTCGACGAAGCCGCGGGCAAGCGCTTGAAGGCGCAGATGAAGGCGCGGGAGAAGGTCCGCGCATGGGGCGGTTACAACTCCGTCTCCCAGCTGCGCAAGCGGGAGTGGTGGCAAAGCGAATACGGCCGGCCTTTCTCGGGCTGGAACAGCCGCATGGCGAAGTCGGCGAATACGGCCTACGACACGGCCCGGTCGGCGCTGGAAAGCGCAAGCAATGCCGCCGAGGTCCAAGCCGCAATCTCCGCCTTTGCCAGCCACTTCAACGGCATGAAGGGCATCGAGACCACGGAGCGCGAAGACATCGGCGAGGCGGTGTGGCAGTTCAGCCAGCTTGCCCGGGTCGAACGGCTGGGCCTAAGCGATGCGCAGACGCAGCGCTGGTTCGACGAGGCGAGGGATTACTGAGGCTTTGCTTCCCGCCCGGCGTTGCGGCGGCGCGTACATTGCTTCGCACAGGCTATTCTGGCAGTCGGACTCACTTTCGGAGCATCTCATGGAACCAAGAATCACGGTCATCACGCTGGGCGTCGAGGACCTGGAAAGATCGGTGGCTTTCTATCGCGATGGGCTGGGGCTGTCGACCGAGGGCATCATTGGCAAGGAGTTCGAACACGGCGCGGTCGCGTTCTTCGATCTGCAGAATGGCGTGAAACTTGCCGTGTGGCCGCGCGCGAGCATGGCTGCCGACACGGGCATTGCGCTGCGGCCGGGCGGCTCTCTTGAATTCACTTTGGGACACAATGTGCGTTCCAAGAGCGAGGTGGACGCGGTGATGCTGCAGGTCAGCGGCGCGGGCGCCAGCATGGTCAAAGCCGCGGGCGACACCTTCTACGGCGGCTACGCGGGCTACTTCATGGATCCGGACGGGCATTTGTGGGAAGTGGTCTACAACCCCCAAATGATGCCTCAGGAATAGCCGCGTATCGCTCTGTTACGGTGGCAATGGGCCGCTTCCCTTAAGCTGCGCCAGTCTCAATTCTGATGGAGCTGGCGCATGTTCAAGCCCTTGATTTCCGCGACGTCGATGGTTGCATTGTTGGCGGCGGGCGGCATGGCTCGAGCCCAGGATCTGGTCCTGCCTTCCATTCCCGAAGCGACGGATGCGATCGTCGACATGCTGGCGGGTTCGGGCATGCCGCGGCCGTCCAAGGTCAAGCTGGGAACCTGCATCCCTGCGGTGGATGCCACGTATCCGGGCCAGGCCGCCTGCACGGTCGCGGTGACCCTGGGGGCCGCGGTCAGCGAGAACCAGATGGATTTCTACAAGCAGGACGGCAAGTGGAAAGCGCAGCCCAGCGTTTCCCAGGATAAGCTGCCGTTTCCTGATCCCAAGCTGGATTGAGAACGACCTCCGGCGTGGCGACGGGCACAGGCACTTCAGTGTGCTGCACAAGCCGCCGGAGTGGACGCATGTCGTGATCGAGGAAATCGATACGGACAACTGGGGCTTCGGGGGAGTGACGACCACCGAGATGAGGGCGGGCAGGGCGCCGACGCCGGGCGCCAAACCGCAAAGCGGCGGCTAGGGACAACTACCCGTCTTGCCAGGCTCCGCCATGCCGCAGGCCTGTGAGCCGCAAGGGCTTTGGCGCTATTGGGGCTGACGCTCCAGCGCCATGGCGGGCTTTTGCAGCTTGCGATAGGCCAGAACCAAGGTCAGGGAAAACAAGGAAACCAGCAGCGCCGCCGCGGGCAGTTGCGGCAGCGCGTCCCGCGGGAAAACATAGGCCAACAGTGGAAACGCATACACGGCGGGCATGCGCATCTCGAACAGGCGCAGCAGCAGCCACATCAGCGCCAGGTCCAGCAAGACCACCGCCATCCAATCCTCGACCGTCAGATAGAGCGCCACGCCGACAGCGGCCGACAGGGTCAGCACCGCAGTCTGCTTGAACAGCATGCGCCACGAGTACATCTTCATGTGCAGGGACTCGTACACCACCACGGCCACCGGGGGCAGTACCGCCAGATGCGTATTGCCGGCGAGCGCGGCGAGGCCGATTCCGGCCAGGATGATCGCGGCATAGGCGGCCATCAGCCTGGGCTGGACGGAAGCGGTGCGATCCGTGCTGGCGTGCAGCCGTCCCAGCATCACGCCCAGCATCAGTAGCAGGGTGCTGACCACAATGGCGGCAATGAATGACGGCTCGGTGGCGTTGGTCACCACCGGCAAAAAGCCCGTGGCCAGCGCAGGCGCCAGGCTGTAGCGCAGCAGCAGGAAGAACAGCAGCATCGCTGCCAGGACGAGCGCCAGTTTGGCGGTATAGGGTAAGGCCAGCAGGTTGATGCCGAAGCCCATCAAGGCCGTTGCAGTGGGCCAAAGAAAAACCTTCTCAGGATGGCGCATCCAGCCGGGTTCGCGGTAGACCCACAAGGCGACGGCCATGGCGGCGATCTCCGGCAGCACGATCTCGCGATCGTTCCAGAAGGCGGCGGCCGCGACCATGGCTGCGATGAACGCGAAGGCGCAGAAATACGACAGGCGTGCCTGGCGTGGCGTGAGCGTTGCGTGCTGCATGGCGGAACCCTTCTCGAAAATGCGCCTAACCCGCTGCGCTACACCAGGCAGCCGGGGGAATACGATGGCGTCAGTTTCAAGCTTGACACGATAGGAAGGTCAAGCGAAGGGGGCGGAGGGGGCATTTCGCGGGCCCGTGCCGGGCCCGGCCGGATTACCCCTGCCGGCTCATGATGCTCAAAGCCACCGCTTCGGCGATCTTGATGCCGTCCACGCCCGCCGACAGGATGCCGCCGGCATAGCCCGCGCCTTCGCCAGCCGGGAACAGGCCCTGGGTGTTGATGCTCTGCAAGGTCTCGTTGTCGCGCTTGATGCGGATGGGCGACGAGGTGCGGGTTTCGACGCCGGTCAGCACCGCGTCGTGCATGCCGAAACCCTTGATGGTCTTGTCGAAGACGGGCAGCGCTTCGCGGATGGCGGTGATCGCGAATTCGGGCAGCGCGGTGGCCAGGTCGGTCAGGTGCACGCCCGGCGTGTATGAGGGCTGCACGGAGCCGAAATCCGTCGAGGCGCGGCCGGCGATGAAATCCCCGACCAGCTGGCCCGGCGCGCTGTAGTTGCGGCCGCCCAGTTCGAACGCCTGGGATTCCCATTTGCGCTGGAAATCCACGCCCGCCAGCACATGCTCGGGGTAGTCGACCTCGGGCGAGATCCCGACCACGATGCCCGCGTTGGCGTTGCGCTCGTTGCGCGAGTACTGGCTCATGCCGTTGGTGACGACACGTTCGGGTTCGGAGGTGGCTGCCACTACGGTGCCGCCCGGGCACATGCAGAAGCTGTAGACCGAGCGTCCGTTGCTGGCATGGTGCACCAGCTTGTAGTCCGCCGCGCCCAGGATGGGATGGCCGGCGTTCGGGCCGAAGCGGGCGCGGTCGATCAGCGATTGCGGGTGTTCGATCCGGAAGCCGATCGAGAACGGCTTGGCTTCCATGAACACGCCCTGGTCGCGCAGCATCTGGAAGGTGTCGCGCGCGCTGTGGCCGATGGCCAGCGCAACGTGGTCGGCCTCGATGTGCTCGCCGCTGGCCAGGGTCACGCCGGTGACGCGGCCGTTTTCCCGGTGCAGCGTTTCCACCCTGCTGGAGAAGCGGACTTCGCCGCCCAGCTTGGTGATGGTGTCGCGCATGACTTCCACCATGCCCACCAGGCGGAAGGTGCCGATGTGCGGCTTGCTGACGTAGAGGATTTCTTCCGGCGCGCCGGCCAGCACGAATTCCTTGAGCACTTTTTCGCCGTAGTGCTTGGGGTCCTTGATCTGGCTGTACAGCTTGCCGTCGGAGAAGGTGCCGGCGCCGCCTTCGCCGAACTGGACGTTCGAATCGGGGTTCAGGACTCGCTTGCGCCACAGGCCCCAGGTGTCCTTGGTGCGCTCGCGCACGGCCTTGCCGCGTTCCAGGATGATGGGCTTGAAGCCCATCTGCGCCAGGACCAGCCCGGCGAACAGGCCACAGGGGCCGGTGCCAATGACGATGGGGCGCTTGCTCAGGCTGGCAGGCGCCTGGGCGACGAACTTGTACTCGGTGTCGGGAGTGGGCTTGACGTTGCGGTCGTCGTGAAAGCGCTGGAGCAGCGCCGCTTCGTTCTCGACGTCGACGTCCAGGGTGTAGATCAGCAGGATGTTGTGCTTCTTGCGCGCATCGTAACTGCGGGAGGCGATGGTGTAGCCGCGCAGGTCGCTGGCCGCAACACCCAGTTTCTTGAGAATCGCGGTGGGCAATTCTTCGGGCGCGTGATTCAACGGCAGCTTGATTTCAGACAGTCGCAACATCTTTGGTCCAGATAAAGGGGCGAGCACAACGTCGCCAAGCGCGGATTGTACTGGAGCCGCAGGGGCGGCCTGGCCGCCACGTCCTGGTTGTTCTGGAAGGATATTTTGGATTTTCTGTCTCATTGAATTGACGATTTTGTTTTTATTTTGGTATTGTTATCTCAATCAAAAACATCAATAGAGATTATTTTGATGATTTTTTGGAATTTCTTGAGACTTTAGCGTGGTGCTTGTCTCAAAATCCGCCGTGCAGGCGCACAGAATCCATAGGAACTTCCAGATGTTGCAACGCACTTCTCCCTGGCCTTGGGCCTGCCGCTGGTGCCGGACGAATACAGGAACTCGCGTCCGACCGCGGGAGGCGGCGCCGGCAGCGAGGCGCCATCAAAGCGCGCTAGCTGCGGTTCCAGGGAGCCGGCCCCGGACGCGTCCCTGCCGGCGACGTAGCACGGAATTGCCTGGCCGCCGGCTGCGGCCGCCTGGCCGGCCAGTTCTACCAGTTCGGCCGTGGCCACGATGACGCCAGCGCCGCAGTCCTGCAGGACGTAGGCGATTTCCGCCGGCTTCAGATGCGGGCTGATCGGCGTCAGGTAGAGTCCCGCACGGCGTGCGCCCCACAGCACTTCGAAGAACTCGAAGCCGTTCTCCATCAGCATCGCGATGCCTGAGCCCGAGGGCAGGCCCAGCGACAAAAGCCATTGCGCCACCTGCGAAGAGCGTCGATGCAAGTCCAGATAACGCAGCGGCTCCAGGGAGTCCTCCAGCCACACGGCCGGCTTGTCGGGCTGTTCCAGCGCCCAGCGCTCCAAGTTGTCATACATTGCCTTCAGTCTCCTATCGTTCTTCTTATCGCACGGTCTTTGCCGCATGATTGTCCTTGCATGGTCTCCGTCATGGGCAGGGCGTGCGGCATGACGGGAATGCGCAGGGCTCTGGTTTCCTACTTGCCTGTCCAGACCGGCTTGCGTTTTTCAGCAAAGGCGGAGGCGCCTTCACGCGCATCGGCCGAGGAGAACACGGGGGCCGTCAAGGCGCGTTGGCGCTCGAACATTTCCGCGGTGCTCCAGTCGACGGACTCGGCGACGACCTGCTTGCTGACCGCGACCGCCAGCGGGCCGTTGGCGCCGATCTCATCGGCCAGCGCCAGTGCGGCATCCAGCGCCTGGCCCGGGTCCGCCAGGCGGTTGATCAGGCCATACGCATGCGCCTGCCTGGCCTCCAGCATGTTGCCGGTCAGCGCGTACTCCATGGCGATGTGATACGGAATGCGGCGCGGCAGGCGCATCAGGCCGCCAGCGGCGGCCACCAGGCCTCGCTTGACCTCGGGCAGGCCGAATTTCGCGGCCGTCGACGATACGATCAGGTCGCAAGCCAGCGCCAGCTCGAAGCCGCCCGCCAGCGCATAACCCTCGACGGCTGCGATCAGCACCTTGCGCGGCGGCTTTTCGGTCAGGCCGCCGAAGCCGCGGCCGGGCAGGCTCGGGCGCTTGCCTTCCAAAAAGCCTTTCAGGTCCATGCCGGAGCAGAAGGTGCCGCCAGCGCCGGTCAGGATGGCCACGCTCAGGTCGTCGCGGCTTTCCAGCTGGTCGAGCGCGGCCGCCAGGGCGGTTGCGGTCTCGAAGTCCATGGCATTGCGCGCTTGAGGCCGGTTGATGGTGATCAGCAGCGTGTTGCCGCGGGTTTCCAGTTGCAGTGTGTCGCTCATCAGTGAGACTCCTTGGTTATGCCGGATGTGGTGCTGGCAGGTTCAACGCGGCGCCATGCGGATGGCGCCATCAAGGCGGATGGTCTCGCCATTGAGCATGGGGTTCTCCAGGATATGCAGCGCGGTGGCGGCGAATTCGTCCGGCGCGCCCAGCCGCGCGGGATGGGGCACCATGGCGCCGAGCGAGGCGCGCACGTTCTCAGGCAGCTTGGCCAGCAGCGGCGTGTCGAACAGGCCGGGAGCGATGGTGCAGACACGGATCGCGCGCTGCGCCAGGTCTCGCGCCGCCACCAGCGTCATGCCGATGATGCCTGCCTTGGCCGAGGCATAGGGAATCTGCCCGATCTGGCCTTCGTAGCCTGCGACCGACGCGGTCAGCACGCAGGCGCCGCGCTCGCCGTCCACCGGCTCATTCTTCGCCATGCGGGCGGCCGCCAGACGCAGCGTGTTGAAGGTGCCGATCAGATTGATGCGCACGATGGACTCGTACTTTTCGAGTGAGCCCGGCGAGCCGTCCTTTTCCACCAGGCGAACTGGCCCCCCCAGCCCGGCGCAATGGATCAGGGCGCGCAGGGCGCCCAGCGATTCGGCGGCGTCACAGGCCGTGTTCATCTGCTCGGGGTTGCAGACATCCGCCTTGACGAAGCGGACCTTGGCGCCGAACTCGTCGGCCACGGCATTGCCGCGTTCTTCATTCAGGTCGACGACCACCACGCCTACGCCGCGCTCCACCAGGCGGCGGGTGCTGGCCAGGCCGAGGCCGGAAGCGCCGCCGGTCACGATTGCGGACATGTTTTCGAGTTTCATTGCTTGTCTCCTTGATTGGGGGTCTGCCATGCAGGGGCAGGCCCGCGCCAGTGGACGCGGACCCGCGCAGACGAGTAGTGCGCCGGTTTACAGGCGTTCGATGATGGTGGCGTTGGCCATGCCGCCCGCTTCGCACATGGATTGCAGGCCGTAGCGGCCGCCGCTGTCTTCCAGCGCGTGCAGCATGGTGGTCATCAGGCGCACGCCCGATGCGCCCAGCGGATGGCCCAGCGCGATCGCGCCGCCGCGCGGGTTCAGGCGCGCGGCGTCGGCGCCGAGGGCGCGCTGCCAGGCCAGCGGCACGCAGGCGAAGGCTTCGTTGATTTCGTAGTGGTCGATCTGGTCCAGCGTCAGGCCGCTCTTCTTGAGTGCGCGCTGGCTGGCGGGGATGGGCGCGGTCAACATCAGCAAGGGGTCGTCGCCACGGACGTCGAACGAGACGAAGCGGGCGCGCGGCTTGAGGCCCAGGCGTTGCGCCATGGATTCACTCATCAGCAGCATGGCCGAGGCGCCGTCGCTGATTTGCGATGCATTGCCCGCCGTCACGTTCCAGCCGATCTGGGGAAAGCGCGCGCTCAGTTCGTCGGTGCGAAACGATGCCTGCAACGTGCCCAGCTTTTCCACCGAGGTGCCGGGCCGGATGGTTTCGTCGTGCTCGACCACGCCGTTGGGCGTGATGATGGGCTGGATTTCGCGGCGGAAGGCTCCGTTTTCGCGCGCGGCGGCGGCCAACTGGTGTGAGCGCGCCGAATAGCTGTCCATCTCCTGGCGCGACAGTTCGTACTTGGCCGCCACCAGTTCGGCCGAGACGCCTTGCGAAACCAGGCCGGGAGCGTAACGCGCCTGCATGGAGGGGCCGATCGGATTCTGGCCGATGCGCGCCGAGCCCATGGGCACGCGGCTCATCGACTCGAGGCCGCAGGCGATGACGACCTCATAGGCGCCAGCCATGATGCCTTGCGCGGCGAAATGCACGGCTTGCTGGCTGGAGCCGCAACGGCGGTCGACGGTGGTCGCGGGCACATGTTCGGGAAATCCTGCCGCCAGCCATGCCACCCGGCCCGGCCCCCCCGATTGTTCGCCGGCCTGGGTGACGCAGCCGGTGACGACATCGTCGACCAGGCCCGGATCCAGCTTGTTGCGTTCCACCAGACCCTTCAGGACCTGCGCCAGCAGCTCGGTGGCATGCAGATCGGTGAAGGCTGATCCTGGCTTGGAGCGGCCCATCGGGCTGCGGATGGTGTCGACGATGACGGCATGTTGCATTCAAGTCTCCGTATTGCTTTTAATGAGATTGCAGTATTGAAATTCGCCTGTTACTAGTCCTTGTTTGGGATTATCATATTGAAAAACGAGAAAGTAAACCCAAAATAATATATTCGTGACCAAAAACACGTAGGGCGATACACTTGTTTCGAGACTCGGGTATCAGAAAACCACACTTATCCATACACATGCTCAATTCTTCAGCTATGACGGACAACGAAGGCGATGCGCGGCTGGTAAGCGCATTGGCGCGAGGCATTTCCATCCTCAACTGCTTTACCCCGACGGCGCAGGAACTCAGCAGCCGGGAGTTGATCGAGCGCACCGGCCTGGCCAAGCCCACCTTGTTCCGGCTGCTCGATACCCTGTGCGAATTGGGTCTGCTGCGCTATTCGGAGCGGCTGTCCAAGTACGTCCCGGGAGTGGGCATGCTCAATATGGCCGCGCCCGCGCTGGCCCGCATGACGGTGCGGCAGCTGGCGCGGCCCTTGATGCAGGAGCTGGCCGACTATCTGGGCGGGCAGGTCCAGCTGATGCTCGGGTACGGCAATGCGCTGACCTATGTGGAAATCGCCCAGGGCCTGGGCAGCCGCCTCTATCGTCCCGAGGTAGGCACGCACGTTTCCATGTCGCGCACTTCCTCCGGCCGCGCCTATCTGTTGACGATGTCCGAGGCTGAGCGAGCCCGCTATCTGGACCAGCTCAAGGCGGCGGACCCGGAGCGCGAAGCGCTGCTGCGCGAGCGCCTGGCCGATGCGGCGCGCGATCTGGAGGAACACGGCTTTTGCCGCGGGCACCGCGACTTGCATCGCGAGGTCGAAGGCATCTCGGTGCCCATGCGCATCCGCCGCGACAACGAGGCCTGGCTATTTTCGGCGGCGCTGCCGGTCTTCAGTCAGCAGAGCAAGCTGCTGATCGAGGACGTGGGGCCGCGGCTGGTGAGCCTGGTGCGCAATGTGGAAGGGTCCCTGGGGGTGGCGGGCTAGGCGTCCGCGCGGGCCGCACGCCGGCTTTCCGGCCACAGGATTTTCGCGGCCATGCCATCCTGCCGGTAGGTGTGGCATGAGTCGAGCAACTGCGGTTTCGGCATGGGCTGCGCGTCCGCGCTGCTCTCGCCAGCCTTGTGCGCGCTGCGCTCGCTGCGTTTGATCGCCAGGATGGTCTGCATGGCGGTCGTGGCCATCGGTCCCAGCAGTTCCGTCAGGTGAGTGCAGCCCCGGACGCCGCCAACTATGCTTTTGACCTGTTGACGGAAGCCGCCTCGAATCTGCAATCCCTTCAAGGCTGAGTACGCGGGCTCGATGGCCGCGCAGTATGGGGTTGGGGCCGTGGGGAGGCGCGCTTGCAGGTCCTGGATCACCAGGTCTCGATCCACCGTCATGATCACCCGCATGTGGTGTATGGCGCCGCCCGCCGGCACGACCTTGAAGAGCAGGTCGGTGTCCGCGGCGCTGATGTCGTGCAATTCGGCCTCGATATCGAACAAGCCATCGCTGCGCTGGTATCCGGTGCAATGCACGCGGCGCGTGTGGATGGTCTTGCGGCTGGGCGCGCCGGAACTTGTCGGCAGTGCGTTCCTGTCGTTGCTCATGCGCGCTGGTCCGTCGACGCGCCGGCGGGCCAGGCGGAGTCGGGTTTTTCGCCTCGCAGCAACGAGACGATCTGCGCAGTATGCTGGCCGCGCGCGGGTATCGTCCCGGGCGTCCTGGCGTGGCCGTCGAAGCGCGGCGCCGGCCTGGCCTGCAGGTGGCCTTCCGTTTCGAAATAGACGTTGCGGGAGATCATGTGCGGATGGCGCGCGGCTTCCGCTGGACTGAGCACCGGTGCAAAGCACACGTCCGTGTTCTCGAGTACCGCGCGCCATTCGTCGCGGCTCTTGCTGGCGAACACCACGCTCAGGTGCTGCTGCAGTTCGGGCCAGCGCTGCCGGTCCCATTGCCGGGCAAAGCGCGGATCCTCGTGCAGGCCCAGCTTTTCCAGCAACAGGCCATAGAACTGCGGCTCAAGCGCCCCGATAGTGATGAATTCGCCATCCGCGCAGCGATAGGTCGCGTAGAAATGAGAGCTGTCGTGCACGTTGTCTCCGCGCGGTCCCGTCACGAGTCCTTTTTTGCGGGAGGACAGCAGCAGCTGCATCATGTGGGCCGACCCGTCGACGATGGCGGCGTCGACCACGGTGCCTTTACCCGTGGCGCGCGCGTTCAGGATGCCGGACAGTATTCCGACCGCAAGATAGAGGGCGCCGCCGCCGATATCGCCGACCATCGTGATCGCGGAGGAGGGCGGCTCCGATGGGCCGCCATGGTAGTAGAGCGCGCCTGACAGCGAGATGTAGTTGTTGTCGTGTCCTGCAGCCTGAGCCATGGGCCCGGTCTGCCCCCAACCGGTCATCCGCCCGTATACCAGGCGCGGATTTTTCTGCATGCAGACATCGGGGCCGAGTCCCAGGCGTTCCATGACACCAGGCCGCATGCCTTCGATCAGGGCGTCCGCGCCTTCGATCAGGCGCAATACGATCTCGCGGCCTTCCTGGGTCTTGATATCCGCGACGACGGAACGTTTTCCGCGATTGAGCACATTTCCCGCCGCCGCGGGCGCGCCCGGTTCGCCGGGCGCCGGACGTTCGACCGCTATCACTTCGGCGCCGAGATCGGCCAGATGCATTGCGCAAAATGGTCCAGGACCGATTGCCGAGATTTCCACGATTCTGATGCCGGCCAGCATGGTGCTCCCTTTCATTGCGGTCTCATTAAACGAGACGAAAAATCCAAAAAACTCTATCAGATGCCGATTATGGTCAGTTTTTATGGCTCTTGCAATTGAAAACGAGACGATGGTCTTGATGGGAAAAGTCTTCCGATGGCTAGCCTAGGGCGCCATGCGAGCGTCGCGCCGCACCGCCTGGGGCGGCATGCCGAAGCCGCGCAGGAAGGCCTCGCGCAGATGGCGCCGGTCGCGAAAGCCGGTTTCCCTGGCCACCACTTCCAGCGGATGCCGGCTGCTTTCTATCATGAGGCGTGCAGCTTCGAGCCGCAGCCCTTCGATGGCCCTGGCGGGCGATTGGCCGGTCTCGGCCGTGAATACGCGGCTGAACTGGCGCGGGCTCAGGCTGGCGGCCTGGGCCAGATCCTCCACGCTCAGCGGCTGGGCGAGGTTGCGCCGGGCATGGTCCAGCGCCTGCTGGATGCGGTCGGACTTGGGCGCGAGCCTGAGCATTTCCGAGTGCTGCGATTGCCCGCCGGAACGGCGCTGATGCATGACCAGCCGGTGTGCCACCGCGCGCGCGAGTTCCGCGCCCAGGTCTTTCTCAACCAGCGCCAAGGCCAGGTCCATTTCCGCCGTCATGCCGGCGGAGGTCCACGCCGGTCCGTCGGCGATGTAGATGCGGTCGACCTCGACCTGCACGCGCGGATGGCGCTGCTGCAAGGCGTCGGCCCAATGCCAGTGCGTGGTGGCGCGGCGTCCGTCCAGCAGGCCGGCGTCGGCCAGCAGGAACGCGCCGGTGCACAAGCCGGCGACGCGGCGCGAGCGGGGCGCGAGCTTTTCCAGCAGCCGCGGTAGTTCGGGCGCCACGGGCCTGGTAAGGGGCGAAAGGACGCCCGTCACCAGCCAGGTGTCGGCCTGGCTGCGGGCGGTGAGCGGGCGGGCCTGCACCGTCAGGCCCGCCGAGGCGCGCACCGCCCCGTCCAGGGCGTAGCTATCCACGGCATAGAAGGGCACGCGCGCCACCACGTTGGCGAGTTCGAACACGGCCTGCGTGCCCAGGCCGATGATCTGGAAGCCTTCGGGAAGTATGTAGCCGATGCGGTGCATGGGGGCGTCCTTGCCGGGCTCGGGCCCGGCGAATGTCCTGCGTTAATGTCCTGATTAATGACTATATACGTCATTTACGCCATGAGCTGCAAGCTGCAACATGGATCCCATCGCAATCACCTCTTCTGGAGTTTCACCATGGCACAAACCCAATCCGGCACTGCCCTCGTCACGGGCGCATCCAGCGGCATCGGCGCGCTGTACGCGGAGAAACTCGCGCAGCAGGGCTACGACCTGATCCTGGTTGCCCGCAATCGCGAGCGCCTGAACGCCCTGGCCAGCGACATCAGCACCCGCAGCGGCCGCGCGGTGGAGGTGTTGGCGGCGGATCTGGGCGACCGCGCTTCGCTAGCGCGCGTCGAAGACCTGCTACGACAGGACGCCAGCATCACCTTGCTGGTGAACAACGCCGGCATCGGCACGCACACGCCGCTGCTGCAAAGCGACGTGGAGCAGATGACGCGCATGGTCGACCTGAATGTCACCGCGCCGATGCGGCTGACCTACGCGGCGGTTCCGGGCTTTGTGGCGCGTGGGCGAGGCGCCATCATCAACATCGCTTCCGTCGTGGCGCTGGCGCCCGAGATCTTGAACGGCGTCTATGGCGGCAGCAAAGCCTTCGTGCTGGCGTTCAGCCAGTCGCTGCAACAGGAGCTGGCCGCGACCGGCGTGCAGGTCCAGGCGGTGCTGCCCGGTGCGACGGCCACGGACTTCTGGGCCATCGGCGGCCGGCCGGTGGAAACGCTGGATCAACGCATCGTGATGCGTGCGGAAGATCTGGTGGACGCCGCCTTGCTGGGCTTCGCGCGCGGCGAGAAGGTCACGATTCCCTCGCTACATGCCGCCGAGGAGTGGGATGCCTATGAAGCCGCGCGCCGGACCATGGCGCCTCACCTGTCCAGCAACACCGTTGCGCAGCGCTACGCGACGGCGGTCTGAGCCATGGACACCACCATCTCTGCCGCGGCGCCGGGCAGTGCGGCGCCTGTGCGCCTGACCGGACGCCTGTTGGCCGTGCTTGCGGGCCTGGCGGCCTTGGGTGCGCTGTCCACCAACATCATCCTGCCGGCGTTTCCCAGCATGGCGTCCGAGCTGGGCGTGGACACCCGCGATATGGGCCTGGTGCTGTCGAGCTTTTTCCTGGCCTTCGCCATCGGGCAATTGTTCGTCGGACCGGTGTCGGACCGCTGGGGGCGGCGCGCTCCGGTGCTGGGCGGACTGGCCTTGTTCATCGCCGGCAGCCTGGTCTGCGTGTGGGCGCCAACCTTGCCGCTGCTGGTGGCGGGCAGGGTGGTGCAAGCGCTGGGCGTATGCGCGGCCTCGGTGTTGTCGCGGGCCATCGCGCGGGATCTGTTCGAAGGCGACGCGCTGTCGCGCACCCTGGCCTTGACCATGGTGGCCATGGCCGCCGCGCCGGGCTTTTCGCCGCTGTTGGGCAGCGCGATGGAGTACGGGCCGGGCTGGCGCGCCAGCTTTGCGTTGGTCGCGGCGCTGGGGCTTGTTCTGGCGCTGGCCTATGTGGCGACGGTGGGGGAGACGCATCCGGCCGACCGGCGCGCGGCGGCGACGCCGACTGCCGTGCTGCGCGGTTATGCGGGCCTGGCGCGGGATGGCCGGTTCATCGGTCCGGCGCTGGCGGTGAGCGTGGTGATTGGCGGCCTGTACGCTTTCTTCGCGGCCACGCCGGCCATGCTCATGGGGCGCATCGGCCTGAGCGCGCTGCAACTGGGGCTGTTCTTCGCATGCACGGTGTTCGTGGTCTTTGCCGCCGGCATGCTGGCGCCGCGCCTGGCCCGCCGCTTCAGCGCGGCCGGGGTGGCCAGATCCGGCTGCGCGGTGGCGCTGGCCGGCGCGTTGACGATGCTGGCAGGCGGCGAGGACAGCGGCCTGGCGCAATTCACGGCCGCCGCCGTGCTGTACCTGTTCGGCATGGGGCTGGTCAATCCGCTGGGCACGGCGATGGCGCTGGGACCGTTCAGCAGGCAGGCCGGGCTGGCGTCTTCGCTGCTCGGCGGCCTGCAGATGGCTTGCGCGGGCGGCATGACGGCGCTGGCCAGCCTGGCGGGCGGCAGCCCTGCGCTGACGCTGGGCGCGGTACTGGCGGGCGCCTCGGTGTTTGCATGCGCTGCGCTGATGGCGGGCAGGCATCAGCGGTAGTAACTTCCTTACTTTCGACAACCTGTACAGAGGACATACGCAATGTTGCGCGCCCCCGAAACCATAGAAAGTCTCTTCGAACGCCAGCGCGGCACGCTGCCCGACACCTTCGGCGTGAGGCCGCTGTCCATCGGCGAGGGCCGCATGTCCATGGAAATGACCGTGGCGCCCTGGATGATGGCGCCCAACGGCTATCTGCACGCAGCCTCGCAGGTGATGCTGGCCGATACCTGCGCCGGCTACGCCACCCTGGCGCATCTGCCTGAAGGGGCAAAGGGCTTCACCACGCTGGAGCTGAAATCGAACTTCCTGGGCACCGCGAAGGAAGGCGTGCTGACCGTCGAGGCGGTGGCGGAACATATGGGCCGCACGACCCAAGTCTGGTCGGCGACCGTGGTCGACGCAAGCGGCCGCAAGCTGTCGCTGTTCCGTTGTTCGCAGATCATCCTCTGGTGAGCGCGCGGCCCGGAGATGGGCCGCAATGGTAGAACCCGCAAGCCATTCCAGTCCTTTCGTCCGTTTCTCAGACGGATTCCGCCTTGGTTCCCGCGAGTGCCCTGGATAAGCTGCAACGTCGGCTTTCAGGGCCGGCGGCCGTGGCCGCGAAGGACGCTATTCATCTCATCGGCTACGTCCGGCGCTGTTGGCATCCCCTGAAGCTGTGGTTGGGTTGTCTATTGACAACCTATTTGAATGTCTTCATACTGGATGCCAATGATGGCTCGTCCGTCCCATCCCAAGAAAGAGGTAGAGGCAGCACTCCGCCACGCCGAAGAAAACGGTTGGCGCGTGGAAGTCGGCGGCAGCCACGCCTGGGGTCGGATCTATTGCCCGAGCAATGTTGCGGAATGCCGTTGCGGCGAATTCTGCATCACCAGCGTCTGGAGCACGCCGAAGAACCCCGGCAACCATGCGCGCGCCTTGCGGCGTGTCGTGAACCACTGTACTGCGCACTGCGACTTGCCTGAGGCAGGCCGCGGCATCTGGGAGTAGCGCGATGGAATACACCTTTACCTTGAAGTACCAGCTTGCCGAAGGCCATCAGGACATGGATGCGCTGGTCGAGCGCCTGGGCGCGGCCGGTTGCGACGACGCCCTGATCGGCACCGGACTGCCGGGGCGCTTCGCGCTGGAGTTCACCCGCGAGGCCGGCAGCGCGGAAGCCGCCGTACGCTCGGCGCTTGAGGCCGTCAGGCGTGCGGCGCCATCCGCGAAACTGATCGAGGTCGCGCCTGATCTGGTGGGCCTGACCGACGTGGCCGAAATCGTGGGCGTCTCTCGCCAGAACATGCGCAAGCTCATGCTGGCTTATCCAGACAGCTTTCCGCTGCCGATCCACGAGGGCAGCACATCGATCTGGCACCTGGCGGACGTGCTGGCGTGGCTGCAGGCCAAGGGCGGCTATCCGCAGGCAGAGCGTGTGATGGACGTGGCGCGCGTGGCCTTGCAGGTCAACGCAGCGAAAGAAGGGCAGCGCGTGTCGCGTTCCGCCTCCAAGGCGCTGGAAGCGCTGGTGGGATGACGCTCCCGCCTAGCGGGGCGCGCTGGCCCGCGCCAGCGTCCTGATTTCGTCCAGGAATCGCACGGCGGGCCCCGGCAATATTCCTTCGCGCCGGTGGTACGCCGAAAAACTGCGCTCATGGTCCAGGCCGTCGACCCGCAGTTCGCGGATCAGCCCAGCTTTGAGTTCGGCGCCGTACATGGGCCGGGTCAGCCAGCTGACGAAGCCAGAGTGTGCGACCAGACTCTTGATCAAGGGAATGGACGTGCTGGAAACCGCGATGACCGGCGCGGGCAGGCCCCGGGCCTTGAACAGCGACATGAGCCGGTTATGCGGCTCGGTGCGTGGCGGCACGAAACACCAGCGTTCCGCCAGCAGCGCTTCCATGGTCGCCGAGGCGCCGCCGTATGGCGGATGGCCGGCGCCGACGACCACATTCATGTTTTCCTGCCAAGCGCAATTCCTGGCGGAAACAATGCTGGCCGTCTCGGGCGCCTCGGGGGCGATCACCAGGTCGACCTGGTAGTTTTCCAGGGCCGTGGCCAACTCGTCCCAGATGCCTTCGACGACATCGATGGCGATGCCGGGCCATTTTTCCAGGAATGTCTCCAGCGCCTTGGGGATGAACAGGGCAGACGCGCCCGCCGTGACACCCAGGCGCAGGGCGCCGGTGGCCAGGCCGCGCATGCGGTTCATCTCATCGCGCGCGATCTTTTCTTCACGGCATAGCAGTTGCGCATGCGGCGCCAGGGCCTTGCCGTAAGCCGTCAGGCGCATGCCGCCGGAATGCCGCTCGAACAGCGGTTCGCCGACAGCGGCTTCAAGGCGCTTGATGATGCGGCTCAGGGCGGGTTGCGTCAGGCTCATCCTGTCCGCTGCCTTGCCCAGCGAACCTTCGTCGAGCACGGCAAGGAATGCTCGCAGTTCGTTGAGGTTGTAGGTCATGCCAAACTGTAATGACTTTTGCGCAAATAAACAATTTTCAGGAATGAGCTGCGGCCTCACACTCTCGCCATCCGATACCGCTCGCCCTGCCGTCTGGCAACGTCCAGGGCGCGCGGCCATACACTCATGGAGAGTAGCGACATGCGAAAACGTCTATTCCTGAAAGCGCTGTTTGCATTGGCGGCCGGCTCGGGCGCGGCGGCCTGTTGGGCCCAGGCCAGCGACAAGCCCATCGAGTGGGTCCACCCCTATCCGGTGGGCGGAGGCTCGGACGCCATCGCGCGCAAGCTGGCGGAAAGCGTGGGCGCGCAGATGGGGCGCAGCTTCTTCGTCAGCAACAAGCCGGGTGGGGCCACGAACATCGCCGCGGCCTATGTGGCCAACGCCCGGGCCAATGGCAACATCGTCTTCACGGGCGACTTCGCCACCCTGGCGGCCAATCCGCATCTGTTCGCCAATCTGCCTTATGACAGCGCCAGGGACTTCGTTGCGGCCGGCCTGTATGCCCGCTATCCAATACTGCTGGTGGTCTCCAGCAAGGTGCCGGCCAGCAATCTGAACGAGTTCCTGCAATGGGCGCGCGACCATCCCGACAGCGCCAATTTCGCCAGTTCCGGCGTGGGCTCTCCGCAGCACCTGGCCGCCGAACTGTTCCGTGAGCGGACCGGCCTGAAGATGACGCACGTCGCCTACCGGGGCGGCGCGCCGGCGGTGACGGACCTGATGGCAGGCTCGGTGTCCTTCGCCTTGATGGACGCGTCCACCGTGGTGCCGCAGATGAAGACGGGCAGGCTCAAGGTGCTGGGCGTGGCCAGCCCCCAGCGCATGAAGCATTTCCCGGACATCCCCACGCTGCACGAACAGGGACTGAAGGACTTTGAGGCGTTCGCCTGGCAGGGCATGCTGGTGCCCGCGGGTACTTCCCCGCGCAACCGTGGACGCGTTGAACCAGGGGCTGGCGGCCGCGCTGAAGACGCAGGCGGTCATCGATTTCTACGCCAATATCGCGGTCGAACCTTGGTTCAGTTCGCCGGAAGAGATGGCCAGCTTCGTCGCGGGCGAGAACAGCCGCTGGGGCAAGATCATCCGCGAACGCGGCATCAGCTTGCAATAGGCGCCGCATGCTGTTGACGATGGAGGACTACCGGAGCCGGGCCAGAAAGGTCCTGCCCCGTTTCGTGTTCGAGTTCGTGGACGGGGGCGCGGAGCACGAAACCTGCTTGCAGGCCAACCGGGACGACTTCGAGCGGATCCGGCTGACGCCGCGGGTGCTCAGGGATACCCGCGAGGTCGACACTTCGGTTGAAGTGTACGGATCGACCTGGCGGCAGCCGTTTGCGCTGGCGCCCACCGGCCTGAATGGCGTGGTCCGCCCCGGCGGCGACGGCATGCTGGCAAGGGCGGCGGCGGAAATGGGCGTGCCGTTTGTCCTGTCGACGGCCTCGAACCAGCGGGCCGAGGAAGTGCGCGCCATCGCCGGCGGCGGCGAGCAATGGCTGCAGCTATATGTGATGCAGGACCGCCGGCTGGCCGAGCAGCTCGTGCGCCGGGCGCGGGCGGCGGGCTATCGCGCGCTGGTGCTGACGGCCGACGTCCCGGTCGGGGGCAGGCGCTGGCGCGACGTGCGCAATGGGTTTTCCATGCCGTTCCGGATCACGCCCCGGATCGCCTGGGACGTGGCGCGGCGGCCTGGGTGGGCGCTGCGCATGCTGAGCGGCGGACCGCTGCGCTTCGTGAACCTGGCCGAGCAACCCGGCGAGTCCCTGTCGATGGAAGTGCAGGCGTCCCTGCTTGCCCGCAGCATGGACCGTTCATTGACCTGGGACAGCCTGCGCTGGCTGCGCAGCCTGTGGGGCGGCCCCTTGCTGCTGAAAGGCGTGCTGCATCGCGAGGATGCCGTCCTGGCGGCGCGGCATGGCGTGGATGGCCTCATCGTGTCCAACCATGGCGGCCGCCAACTGGACGCCGCGCCTTCGTCGATCAGCGTGCTGCCCGGGATCGTCGACGCGGTTGCCGGCCGCATTCCGGTATTCCTGGACAGCGGCGTGCGCAGCGGCGCGGACATCGTCCGCGCGCAGGCGCTGGGCGCGCGCGCCGTTTTCATCGGCCGGCCTGCGCTGTACGGCCTGGCTTGCGGTGGCGCGCGGGGCGTGGCCGATGTCATGCGTTTGCTGGCGGAAGATTACGAGCGCACCATGATTCTGTCGGGATCGGCGGGCGCTTCCGATGCGCTGCTGAAGCAGGCGTAACCTGGCTTTTGCTCCAGCGCCGCAGTCGCTCTTACAATGCTGCATCCATCACTTCACCAGGAGTCATTCGCCATGCGCCACTGATGCCGCCGTCTTCTCGACGGCCAGTCTCCACCCACCCCCAAAGAGCAGGGGGAGTTCTTGGCATTCTTGGAATCGCACATGACGAATCCCTATATCGCGCTGGAAGGCGTGTCTTATGTTCTGCCGGATGGCGGAACGCTATTCTCCGGTCTCAACGAACAGTTCGACCTGCGGCCTACCGGGCTGGTGGGCCGCAATGGCGTGGGCAAGAGCGTGCTGGCCCGCATTCTTGCCGGCCTGCTGCCGCCCGCCAGCGGCCGTTGCCTGCGCTCGGGCAGCGTGCATTACCTGGCCCAGCAGGCCGCGCCGCGTGTGGCAGAGACCGTGGCCGGCCTGGCGGGCATGCAGGCCACGCTGGCTGCGTTGGGGCGCATCGAAGCGGGCAGCGCCGCCGCCGAGGACTTCGACATCGTGGGCGAGCGCTGGGACGCGCGCCTCGCCTTGCAGCAGGAACTGGAGCGCTGCGGCCTGGGTCATCTGGATGCCGCGACGCCGGCCGCCGCGCTCAGCGGCGGCGAGGCCATGCGTGTCGCCTTGATCGGCGCCTTGCTGTCGGACGCCGACTTCCTGATCCTGGACGAACCTACCAACCATCTGGACAGGCCGAACCGGCTGGCCCTGGCCGAGCAGCTACGGCGCTGGCCGCGCGGTTTGCTGGTGATCAGCCACGACCGGCAACTGCTGGAGGCGATGCAGCGCATCGTGGAACTGTCCACGCTGGGACTGCGCGGGTATGGGGGCGGCTACAGCTTTTACGCGCAGCGCAAGGAAGATGAGCGGTGCAACGCGCTGTCGCTGCTGGAGCAGCGCAAGCATGAGCGCCAACGCGAAGAACAGGCCCTGCGCGAACAGCGCGAACGCCAGGAACGCCGTCAGGCGCGCGGCAACCGCCAGGCGCGCGACGCCAACCAGGCCAAGATCCTGCTGGGCCGGCAGAAGGCGCGCAGCGAAACCTCCGCGGGCAAGCTGCGCCACCAGCATGCGGCGGCCAGCGAGCAGCTTGTCTTGCGCGTGCGCGAGGCGGCGGCGCGGGTCGACGACCAGGACGCCATCGTGCTGCATGCGCCGCCAGCCGCGATGCCAGCGCAGCGCCGTGTCGCCGAACTGGAGGCGGTGGAGCTGCCGTTTGTCCCGGCCGCTACGCGCTGTATCGACCTGACGCTGGGCGGGCAGCAGCGGGTGGGGGTGGTCGGTCCGAACGGCTGCGGCAAGTCGACCTTGCTCAAGGTGCTGGCGGGACAACTGCAGGCATCGGGCGGAACCTGCCGGGTCGCGGCAAAGGCCGTGTATATGGATCAGGGGCTGGCCATGCTGGCGCCGCAGCTGCCCGTGCTGGCGCAGTTGCAGGCGGCCAATCGCGGCGCGACGGAAGCAGACTTGCGCACGCGCCTGGCCCAGCTGGGTCTGGACGCGCGCAAGATCGCGGCGCCCAGCGGCGCGCTCAGCGGAGGAGAGCGCCTGAAGGCCGCGCTGGCCTGCGCGCTGTACGCGGACCCGCCCGCGCAGCTGCTGTTGCTGGATGAACCCAGCAATCACCTGGATCTGCCTTCGATGCAGGCATTGGAGGCGATGCTGCGCGCCTACCGGGGCGCCCTGGTGGTGGTGTCCCATGACGACGCGTTCATGGACAGCCTGGACCTGACGCACCGGCTGGCCGCGGGCAGCGGCGGCTGGCGCCTGGAAACTATCTGATCGACAGCTCCAGGATGTCGTCGCCGGCTTCGTCCCGTTCGCCGGTGGGAATCCAGCCCAGGTGCCGGTAGAAGCCGTGAGAACGCACGGCGGGATCGCTGGCGCAGGCCAGGAACAGGCGTTCATGTCCCAGGCTTGCCAGATGCTGGACCACCAATTGCAGCAGCGTCTTGCCCGCGCCCTGGTTCTCGCTTTCGGGCAGCAGGGCCAGCACCACGATTTCGCCGGTATCGCGGTCGCCGAAACAGTAGCCTGTCACCCGGCCGTGCGCGCAGGCGACGAAGCCGGGCAGGTCGCCCGCGCGCACGCCGGCGGCCCAGCTCTCCACGGTGACGCCCAAAGTGCGCAGTGCCTCGACGGAAAACGCGTTCTCTCTGGTCTGGCCACGGATCGTCAGGCAGGCAGGGACGTCGTCGGCGGTGGCGGGGCGGTATGTCAGTGTGTTCATGGCCGTATATTGACACCCTGTGCGCAATCGTGGCGAGCAGTAACACTCCGCGCCTCCCCGCGGCATTAAGATCGTCCGCTTCAATCCGCGCACTGCAGGGTGTAGGCATGCTCGAGTCCGTACTCGCGCCATGGGCGCTCACCGGTCGGCTGTGGCTGCGGTTCTGGCCGCAATTGATGGCGCTGGTGCTGGCAGGCACGCTGGCCCGCGATGTGCTGCTGTGGGTGGCGGCGCAGACCGGCTTCGCCAACCATCTGGCCGGCCTGGCCGTGCTGACGTTGGTGGCGCTGGCGCAGTTGGTGACCACCGTCGCGATGTTTCTCGTGCTGCTGCCGGGGCTGCCGGCCTTGCGAGGCGCGCAGGAAGCGGCGCGCGCCGGGCAGGCGGAGACGGACGGGAGCAGAGGGCGGCTGGGGCAGGCGTTGACGGTGGCCTTGCTGCCGTTCTTCGCCTACTACGCGGCCTGGGGCTTTCTGGGCGACATCGTGCGGCAGTACTCGCGCCTGGCCTATGGGCTGGATCCGCTGGGCGAGCACGGCAATGTGCTGGACGCGCTGGATTCCCGCTGGCTGCTGGTCTCGGTAGTGGTTTCCTGGCTGGTGCGCAAGGCGGCGGTCAAGGCGCGCGACCGCACGGGCCGTGGCCGCTGGCAATGGTTGGTGGTGCTGTGCGAGACCAACTGGATCCTGATCGGCCTGTACGTCATCAGCCGCTGGAAGGACCAGGCCTGGCAATGGCTGGCCGACCGGCGCGGGCTGGAGGCGCTGCTGCAGTCGCTGACGAACATGCTGACGCCCGTCTCGAACGCCTGGGCCGCGGGCGTGACGCCGGTGGAGGCGCAAGGGCCCAGCCTGGGCGCGGCGCTGGTGAGCCTGTTCTTCTATGCCTTGCTGCCGGTGCTTTGGCTGGTGATGGCCGCGCTGGTCTATGGCTATGACGTGCGCGACGACGCCGAACTCAGGCGCTATGAACGGCTGCAAAGGCTGGGCGACCGCTACCGCGCCGTGCCGCGCTTTCTGCGCGATTTCGTCGAGCATTTCGTGGCTGGGTACCGCAAGCGCTATCTGCCCCTGGCCAGCGGCGTGCGCCTGGCTTTTCACAGCAGCGCGGTGCTGCTGGTCACGCTGATCGTGGGTTATCGCCTGATCGATTGGGGCGCCGCATGGTTGTGGTACGGCGCGACGCGCCTGATCGGCCCGCATGACCTGGATACCTGGCAGGTACTGGCGCACGTCGTTTCGCTGCTGTTCGGCAGCCCGTTCCGTGATTCGTCCACCGGCGTGCTGATCGAGCCGCTGCGCATCTGCTTTCTCGCCGCCGTCCTAGAGTGCGCATACGCGCCCTGGAGGATGCGCAGCCCGGCGCCAGCGCCGGCTGCCTGATTCAACCGGCCGGATCCGGCGGCGCGAAGCGCAGGTAAGCCGGCCGTTCTGCGTCGATGGACACGGTGACCGACCAGGGCGCGGCCGCGTCGGCGGGCACCATGAAGGCTTCCATGATCTCCACGCTGGCGCCGGGCGCGGCGCTGCTATGGGCGGCGGCCACGCAGCCGCGCGCCGTGCCGCGAGGCAGGCGCAGCGCCGGAGCGATGGCCGGCAGCCAGGTGCGCCCCTGCGCGTCGTGCAGCGCAATGCGGCAGCCGCGCCAGCGCGTGGGCAGATCGGCGGCCTGCACCTGCACGGAGAATGCGGCCAGCGCGGCGCGCGAGCCGGGCTGCCAGCCTCTGCCGGCGGGCGGCTCCAGGACGGCGAATTGCCGCAACTGCCATTGCGCGCCGCCCAGCGGCGCCCGCGCGCCCGCCGCGACCTCGCGCGGCTGCAATTCGCGGCCTTCGAGCCAGCGGGCCGCGCTGTCGCGGCCGCTCCAATACAGGCTCAACAGCAACAAGGGCGGCAGCAGCCAGAGGCTGCGGCGGCGCCAGCGGCGTTCATTCACGGCTGCGTCGTTCATGGCGCCGCCTCCTGGTCCAGATCGTACTGGGCCGCCGCGACGGGGCGTCCCGAGTCGTCCACCGGCACCTCGTCCAATGCGATGCGCACCTGCGAATCGAGGCGCGGGCCATAGCGGGCGGAAAGCAGCAGCGTGGCGCCGCGCGCCTGATCCGGGCGGATCTCGAACACCAGCCGGACGCTGCGTGGCAGGCCCGGCTCCACGGCATGGGGCGGCTGATGGCGTGCGAGCACGAGCCGGTCCGTGTGGCGGTAGGCCAGGCCGTCCGGCCCGAGCCAGGCCGCTTCGCCGACCGAGGCCGAGGCGTCCCGGGCGGCCAGGCGCAGCCAGACGATGGCCCAGACGCCGCCTGTCGTGCGCGTCTGCGTAGCGCTCAGGCTCTTGTAGCTCAGCTGCTGCGCGAACTGCACGCGCTCCACGGTGACCTCGAACTGCCTGGCGCTCACGGTCTGTCCCATGGTGCCGCTTGCCGTGATGGGGCCGGTCAGCGCCATGTAGCGGGGCGTGCTGCGTTGCATGGCGTACAGGGCCAGCGCGGCGGCCAGCACCAGCAGCAAGGTGCCCAGCCGCGCGCTCATGGCGCGGCCTCGGGCGTGCCGTCAGGCGTCACGGGCAATTCAACCCGGCCCACATTGGCGGGATTGAACCAGCCGGGGGCTCCGTACAGATTGTCGACGGGCTTGTAGATCTTGCTCTGCACGGCAAGCGCGGTGCGCGCCGGCGCGGCGGCCGATGGCGACAGCATCCAGACAAAGGCCATGCGTTCAGGCAGGCCGGGCTGCAGGTAGGGCATTTGCTGCGTGTCGCGCAGGCCGACCACCATGGGCTTGCCGGCAGTCGCCGCAAGCGGCGTGTTCCAGCGCAGCAGCCCGAGATAGTCGGCGCTCGATTCGGCTGTGCGGTTGGTGAGGTCGGCCTCGACCACCAGCGCCGTGGCGCCAGGCTTGACTGGCACGCCGTAGACCTTGGCGGTGGAGGCAGTCCAGGCCCGGCGCGGCACCATCTGCCACTGTCCGGTCTGGATCGAAGCATCGGCGCTGTACACCGGTTCGGACGCGCGGTTGAGCTTGCCGTAGGCGCCGTACAACGCAACGCTGGCGGCGGCAAGCAGAGAGCCTATGCCTGCGAGGCTGGCGGCGACACGGGCTCTGAGCGAGTGCAGTACGCGCATCCGGACTCCAAGCGCGCAGGCGGCGCGCATCGGCAATCCCAGATCGTAGGCGCGCCGCTCCCGGCGGGTTCTGTCCTTATGTTTCCATGCATGTCGCGCATGGCGTTGCCGCGTGCGGCGGCCAAGTTTTGAAACAATTCGCCGGGAGCATTCGTCAGAATAGGTTCAGCGCCCGAGCCACCCACCAGCCCAGGCCGATCGCGACGCCGATCAGCAGCATCCTGCGCAGGCCGCCGTTCCTGGCGGGCACGGCGCCCGGCGGCAGGCCGGCGTCCGGGCCGGGTTGCACGGATGCGGCCGCGGCGCGGGCCGGTGCCGGGGCATCGGTCTCGATCACGAATTCCGGCTTGGCGTCCTGCGGCTTCAATCCCGGCGCAAGGTTTTCCACGTCCACCCCGGCATTGCGCAGCATGTCCCACAGGCCGCCTTCTGCCTGGCCGGCGCGCAATGTCTCGATGCGTTCGCGTTCGGCGTGCGGCACTTCATCCAGGCTGTCGTACTTGCGGCCATTGACCGTGACCGCGCCATTCTTGATCTCGACCTTGAAGGATTCGCCGTTTTCGATGCCGGCATAGCTCCAGGTCTCACTGACCGTGGCGCCGTCCATCCCGCCGTCCAGCAGTGCTTCGATGTTGGCGCGCTGTTCGGACGTCAGGTCCTGCGTGGCGCTCCAGCTGCGCGTCGTCGTGGTGCTGCGCCAGGTCTTGGTTTCTTTGTTCATTGCTCATCCATAGGTGTGCGGATCGCGTCCAGGGTCGCCGGCCTAGTCATTAATGCAGAAGGTGTTTTCATGTCAAGGAAATCAGCAGGGCCCGCAACTTGCCGGGCTGCAGCCGTGCGTTGATATATCAGATCTCCCTGACGATAATTCTTCCACTGTTGCCAGCAAGGAATCGTGATGCAGAAGCCTTACCCCGCCACGGCGGCTGATCGGATACGGCAGACGCTGGAGGATCAGATCGTCAATGCCGAGCTGCCGCCGGGCCTGGCGCTGGACGAGGCCTTGCTGGCGCAGCGTTGCGGCGTTTCGCGCACGCCGGTGCGCGACGCCTTGCTGCAACTCTCGGCCCAGGGCTTTGTGCAGATCAAGCCCCGTGTCGGCATATTCGTGGCTGCGCTCGAGCCCGACGAATTGGCCAATATGTTCGAGACCCTGGCCTACCTGGAAGGACTGTGCGCGGGGCTCGCCAGCCAGCGCATCACCCAGGCCGGACGCGGTGAACTGCTGGCAGCCCACCGCGACGCCGAGCCGGCTCGGGCCGCAAGCCGTCCTGGCGGCTACGCAGCGGCGAACCTCCAGTTCCACGACGTCCTCTATCGCGCCAGCGGCAACAGCTACCTGATCCAGCAGATCATGGCGATACGCAAGCGCACGCACCCTTACCGCTTGCGGCATTTCGATCAGCCGGGCCGTCTTGCCTGTTCATGGCGGGAACACGCCGGCGTGCTGGAGACGGTGCTGGACGGCGACGAGCGAGCAGCCTCGCAGGCCGCCACCCGCCACATCGTCGAGGGCGGGCAGCAGTTCCGCGAATTCGCCGAACGCTTTCCGCAGGGCCTCTACGCGGCGGTAGGCAGCATGCGCGCGGAGCAGCAGGCTGCGCCCGCTGCGGCCACGCTTGCCTGGCTATATGGCCCGCGCACGGCGGCCAGGCATACCAAGCCGGTCAACTGAACCTTGTCCACCGCGTTTACCGGCGCCGGCCGGGGCGTGATGCTGTCCGGCGCTTTTGCGCCATCGATCAAAAACAGAAGCAGGAGACTAGCCGTGTTCCATCGAATTGCAGGCCTTGCGGCCGCCGTGTTCATCGCCGCCGCCGCCAGTCCGGCTGCCCGGGCGCAGACCACGCCGGTCAATATCGTGGTCGGGTTTTCGCCCGGTGGCGGCGTGGATACGCTGGCGCGGCTGCTGGCTCAGGGGCTGGCACAGGCGATCGAGCGGCCGGTGGTGGTTGAGAACAGGGCGGGGGCGGGAGGCACCATCGCCGCCGACGTGGTGGCGCGGGCCGAGCCCGACGGCGCGACCCTGCTGCTGGCGGATACGTCGCTGCTGCTCGCGCCGCACATCTATCCGAAGGTCAATTACCGGATGGGCGTGAGCTTCACGCCGGTTGCAATGGTGGGCGACGCCGGGCTGGCCTTGGCTGTGCCTGCAGCCAGCCCGGCGCGCACGCTGCCGGATCTGCTGGCCATGGCGCGCAAGGAGCCGGGCCGCTATACCTATGCCTCGGTGGGCGTGGGGTCCATGCACCATCTGGGCGGCGAACTGATCAAGTCCATGGCCGACGTGGACCTGGTGCATGTGCCATACAAGGGCGGCAGCCCGGCCACCCAGGCGGTCGCATCGGATCAGGTGTCGTCCGCCATTTCCAGCCTGCCGGCGGTGATTCCGCAGGCGAGCGCAGGGCGTATACGCATCCTGGCGGTGCTGGGCGCCGAACGGTTCCCCGGCTTGCCGGATGTGCCGACGGTGGCGGAGACGCTGCCGGGCTTTGACGCGACCCCGGCGATCTTCCTGCTGGCGCCGGCCAAGACGCCGGCTGCCGCGCTGGAACAGATCACGCAGGCGTTGCCGCAGGTATTGGCCCAGCCCAAGTTGCGCGAAGCGTTCATCGCGCAGGGCTCGCTGGTGCACTACCAGCCTGCCGCCGCGCTTGCCGCATGGCTGCCGGTGCAGGAGCAACGCTGGGTCGACCTGATCTCGCGCGCCAAGCTGACCTTCGCCCCTTGAGATTTTCGGTATCCACAGTAGGAGAACTTTTCATGCAGCAATCAAGCACCCCCATCATCGGCATGATCGTGCCGCCCGCCGCGGGTCTCGTGCCGGCGGACGGGGCGCGGCTCTATCCCGATCTGCCCTTTATCGCCAGCGGACTGGGGTTGGGCTCTGTCACGCCGCAAGGCTATGACGCCGTGATCGAATCGGTGGTGGACCATGCGCGCCGCCAGCGGGAGCAAGGCGCCGCGGTGGTGTCGCTGATGGGCACCTCGCTCAGCTTCTACCGGGGCGCGGCCTTCAATGCCGCGTTGACCGAGGCGATGCGCGAAGCCACCGGACTGCCATGCACGACCATGAGCACGGCGGTCCTGAACGGATTGCGCGCCCTGGGCGTGCAGCGCGTCGCGCTGGCGACGGCCTACATTGACGATGTGAACGAGCGCCTGGCTGCATTCCTGGCCGAGGAGGGCCTGGTTCCCGCCGCGTGCCGCAGCCTCGGCATCACGGGTGTCGAAGCCATGGGGCGCGTGGATACGGACACGCTGGTCGACCTGTGCGCGCGTGCATTCGAGGCGGCGCCCGATAGCGACGGCATCCTGCTGTCTTGCGGCGGCCTGCTGACGCTGGACGCCATACCCGAAGTCGAGCGCCGTCTGGGCGTGCCGGTGGTGTCGAGTTCGCCTGCAGGGTTCTGGGACGCCGTGCGGCTTGCGGGGGGAGGGGGCAAGGCAAGGCCCGGGTACGGCCGCCTGTTCGACGAGTCCTGACGATAGCGTCTCGTCCGCGGCAAAGCCGCAAGCGCGCGCCAGCCGCGCACCGCAGTGCCACGAAACCCGCGCAAGCGGGTTTCTTACTTTGTCCTTAATGCAAAACTTATTTTCATGTCAAGAAAATCGATCTGATATGGTCGATAGAGCGTATCAGATGGACTAAAAAGCGCATAATGTGCGCACCCTTTCCCAAGCTCCATGTCGTGGGGATCGGGTCGATTTTCTGCAAGCGAAGAGCGTGTTGTCACTAGCTCGGCGGTTCGTGTTCCCAGGTTCATGTTCGGTAGCTAGGACAACTTGGAGTATTCACGGAGATGTCTATGACAGAAGACGCAAAGCCGCGCAGGCGGTTCCTGCAGGCGTTGGCCATCGTGCCGGCGTCGACGCTGGCGGTGGGCGCAATGACCGCCGGCTGTACCAACGAATCGGACGGCGCCGCCGCGCGCGCCGCCAAGCCCTACGAACCCACCTATTTCACCAAGGCCGAGTGGGCCTTCATCGTGGCTGCGGTGGATCATCTGATTCCCTCCGACCAGTACGGTCCCGGCGCCATCGAGGCCGGCGTGCCCGAGTTCATCGACCGCCAGATGGAAACCCCGTTCGGCCACGGCAAGCTCTGGTACATGGAAGGTCCGTTCCACACCGACCAGGTGCCGGAACTGGGCTACCAGCTGAGCCAGAATCCCCGCGAGGTCTACCGCCACGGCATCGAGGCCTGTGACGCCTGGTGCGTGAAGACGTATGGCAAGGCCTACGCCGGACTGGACAAGCCGCTGCAGGAGCAGATCCTGAAGGACCTGCAGGGCGGCAAGATCAAGTTCGAAACCGTGCCTGCCACGACGTTCTTCAGCTTCCTGCTTTCCAACACCAAGGAAGGCTTCTTCGCCGATCCGATGTACGGCGGCAACAAGAACATGGTGGGTTGGAAGATGGTGGGCTTCCCGGGCGCGCGCGCGGATTTCATGGACTGGGCCGACCAGCCCAACGCGAAGTATCCCTACGGCCCTGTGTCGATCTCTGGGGAGAAGGGTTAAGCCATGGCGATCAAAAAAGACAAAGTGGATGCGGTGCTGGTCGGGTTCGGCTGGACCGGCGCGATCCTCGGCCAGGAACTGACCGAGGCCGGGCTGCACGTGCTGGCGCTGGAGCGCGGCGCGATGCAGGACACGCCCAAGGACGCCGAATACCCCAAGGTTGCGGACGAGCTGGCGTACTCCGTGCGCGGCAAGCTGTTCCAGGATCTGTCCAAGGAAACCGTCACCATCCGCCACGGCGTGGACGACGTGGCCGTGCCCTACCGTCAGAACGGTTCGTTCCTGCTGGGGACGGGCGTGGGCGGGGCGGGCTTCCACTGGAACGGCATGCACTACCGCGTGCTGCCCGAGGAACTGGAGCTGCGCACCCGCTACGAAACGCGGTACGGCAAGAACTTCATCCCGGAAGGCATGACCATCCAGGATTTCGGCGTGACCTACGACGAGTTGGAGCCGTACTTCAGCAAGTTCGAATACGTGTGCGGCACTTCCGGCAAGGCCGGCAACCTGGACGGCAAGATCGTGGAAGGCGGCAATCCGCTGGAAGGCAAGCGCAGCAAGGAATTCCCGCTGCCGCCCCTGACCACCACCTACGGCGCCCAATTGTTCGACAAGGCGGCGCGCGAAGTCGGTTTTCATCCGTATCCGGCGCCCGCGGCCAATGCCTCGGGTCCGTACACCAATCCCTATGGCGTGCGGCTGGGGCCCTGTAATTTCTGTGGTTTCTGCGAGAACTACGGCTGCTACATGTATTCGAAGGCCTCGCCGCAGACCACCATCCTGCCGGTGCTGCTGAAGAAGCCCAACTTCGAACTGCGCACGCAATCGCATGTGATCAAGGTCAACCTGGACTCGACCGGCAAGAAGGCCGTGGGCGTGACCTACATCGACGCGCAAGGGCGCGAGGTGGACCAGCCCGCCGACCTGGTGATCCTGTCGGCCTACCAGATGCACAACGTGCGCCTGCTGCTTCTGTCTGGCATCGGCAAGCCCTACGATCCCAAGACCAATGAAGGCGTGGTAGGCAAGAACTACGCCTACCAGATGAACGGCGGCGTCAACGTGCTGCTGCCCAAGGGCACTCAGCTCAATCCCTTCGTGGGCACGGGCGCGGGCGGCGTGGGCATGGACGACCTGAACGGCGACCAGTTCGATCACGGTCCCCTGGGCTTTCTGGGCGGCGCCAGCATCCGCCACGTGCGCTATGGCGGCCGTCCGATCAAGCAGACGCCGACCATGCCGGGCACGCCCACCTGGGGCACGGGCTGGAAGGCCGGGGTGCAGGACGCCTACCAGCGCCACATGACCATAGGTATTTCCGGTTCGGTGATGTCGTACCGCGACGCCTACCTGTCGCTGGATCCCACCTACAAGGACAGCTTCGGCCAGCCTCTGCTGCGCATGACCTTCGACTGGCATGACAACGAATTCGACATGCTGGGCTACATGGGCAAGCGCATGGAAGACGTGGCCCGCGCCATGAAGCCGGAGAAGTACGCCGTGGGGGTGCGCAAGAAGGGCGCGCGCTACGACACCCGGGTCTACCAGAGCACGCACAACACGGGCGGCGCCATCATGGGCACCAACCCCAAGGAAAGCGTGGTCAACAAGTACCTGCAAAGCTGGGACGTGCCCAACTTGTTCGTGATGGGCGCCTGCGCGTTCCCGCAGAACATGGGCTACAACCCCACGGGCCTGGTCGGGGCGCTGGCTTATTGGTCGGCGCAGGCGATCCGCGACCAGTACCTGAAGAACCCCGGCCCGCTGGTTCAGGCTTAAGGAGACGGCACAATGATTAAGCAGACCATTGTTGCGGCTCTTTCGGCCTTGGCGGCCAGCGCCGCGTTCGCCGCGGACGGCACGCCGGCCGCCGTCGACGCCCAGTTGATCAAGCAGGGCGAGTACCTGTCGCGCGCCGGCGACTGCATCGCCTGCCACACGGCCAAGGATGGCAAGCCGTTTGCGGGCGGCCTGGGCATCGATTCGCCGCTGGGCATGATCTATTCCACCAACATCACGCCCGACAAGGACACCGGCATCGGCGGCTACTCCTACGAGGACTTCGACCGGGCCGTGCGCCATGGCGTGGCCAAGGACGGACATACGCTGTATCCGGCGATGCCGTACACGGCCTACGCCAAGGTCACGCCCGAGGATGTGAAGGCCCTGTACGCCTACTTCATGCACGGCGTGGAGCCGGTCAAGCAGGAGAACAAGGACACCGACATCATCTGGCCCTTGTCGATGCGCTGGCCGCTGGGCGTGTGGCGCTGGATGTTTGCGCCCGACGTGGCCACGGCCCCCGTGACCGCCGACACCCAGGGCGCCGACCGCGCCGCGCTCTTGCGCGGCCAGTATCTGGTCGAAGGCTTGGGCCATTGCAGCACCTGCCACACGCCGCGCGGCGTCGCCTTGCAGGAAAAGGCGCTGACCGAGGCGGACGGCTCGGCCTTCCTGTCGGGCGGCGTGGTCGAAGGCTGGCTGGCCAAGAACCTGCGCGGCGACACCACCGACGGCCTGGGCAGCTGGAGCCAGGCGGACATCGTGGCCTTCCTGAAGTCCGGCCGCAACGGCCATTCCGCGGCCTTCGGCGGCATGGCGCAAGTGGTGGGCGACAGCACTCAGCATCTGTCCGATAGTGACCTGAACGCCATCGCGGCCTATCTGAAGAGCCTGCCGCCGGTGAACAAGGACGCCACCAAGCCGCTGGCCTACAACGAGTCCGTGGCGCAGGCGCTGCGCACCGGGCACGACAAGGGCGACGGCGCCATGGCTTTCCTCAACAATTGCGCGGCCTGCCACCGCAGCACGGGCAAGGGCTATGCGGAAACCTTCCCGCAGCTGGCGCTCAGCTCCACGGTGAATTCGGCGGATCCCGCGTCGCTGATCCACATCGTGCTCAAGGGCGCGCAGATGCCGGCCACCGCGGCGGCGCCTACCGCCTATGCGATGCCGGGCTTCGATTGGCGCATGAGCGACAAGGAAGTCGCCGACGTGGTGACGTTCGTGCGGTCCAGCTGGGGCAACCAGGGGGCGGCCGTCACCGCCGCCGACGTGGCCAAGGTGCGCAAGGACGTGGGGGCGGCGCCACAGCCGGCGCGTTGATGTCTTGAGGCAATCGCGGCGCCGGCAAGCCCTTGTGGCTGCCGGCGCCGCGTTTTTCATGGGCGATTGACAAGCCTGCAGGCGAGGCGCAAGCTACCCCACATGCATAGCCCCGCAACTTCCTTCGCGCTGATTATTACCACCATCAGGTCCATGGTGGGTTAGCGCGCGTCGGTACATCGCCACACAAACCCGCCAGAGGCGGGTTTTTTGTTGGCCCGCCTCCTGCCCATAGTTTCTTCCAGGAGAGCACTTCATGATGTCCACTGAACCTTCCGCCACGGCCACGCCCATGCTGCATTTTTTATGCGGCAAGATCGGCGCCGGCAAATCCACGCTGGCGCAGGCGCTGGCTGAACAGCCCGGCACCATCCTGCTCAGCGAGGACAGCTGGCTGGCGGCGCTGTACCCCGGAGAGATCGTGGACCTGGCGGATTACGCGCGCTGCGCCAGCCGCCTGCGCAATGCCATGGGCAGCCACGTGGCGGCGCTGGCCGGGGCGGGCTTGTCGGTGGTGCTGGACTTTCCGGCCAATACGCGGCGCAGCCGCGAATGGCTGCGCCAGGTGGCGCAAGAGGCCGGCTGCGCCCATCAGCTGCATTACCTGGATTTGCCCGACGAGGTCTGCAAGGCCAGGCTGCGCGCGCGCAACGCGTCGGGTACGCATCCGTACACCACCACGGACGAACAGTACGACGCGATCACGGCGTACTTTGTCGAGCCGGATGAAGACGAAGGATTCGATCTGGTGCGCCACGGGCAACGCTGAGCGGAGGGACGCGGCCCGGGCGCGCCTGCTATGATTGCTGGATAAATATCCAGTCCTTCCGGCCCGGCCGATGTTTCCCGCCTACCGTTACTACTATCTGCACAACTTCCAGCGCGCGCTGACCTGGGTGGGCGAGCGCTACGCCGACCTGCTGGACGACGCCGAGCGCCGTTTCATGGCGGAGTTCCCGGCCTTGCCGCAGGCCTCGCAGGCGCTGATGGTGCGCATGCTGATGCGGCGCGGCCCGTGGTTCCGGGCCAGCCGGCTGATCTACGAGGAAATCGGCCAAGCCGAAGCCGCTGCCGCGCCGCTGCTGGCGCTGGGCTGGCTGGACGCGCAGGCGCCGATGACGCTGGACGAGCTGTTCGGCCTGCACACCAAGCCGGAGCTGAATCGCATGTTTGCGCATGTGGCGGTCAAGTCCGCTACGCGCAAGGGCGATCTGCTGGAGGCCGCAAGCGCGGCGGGCGCGGATGCGCGGCCTTATGCGGACTGGAATCCCTCGGCGGCGGAGCCGGTCTGGCGCGTCACTGTGTCGGACATCTGCGAGCGTGTCCGCCTGATGTTCTTCGGCAATCTGCACCAGGACTGGTCGGAGTTCGTGCTGGCCGACCTGGGCGTGTTCCAGTACGAGGCCGTGCCGTTCGACGCCTCTTCCCGCGCGTTCCAGACGCGGGAAGACGTGAACTGCTATCTGGCGCTGCACGCCTGCCGCGTGGCGCTGGACGAGGGGGGCGACGCCGATGCGCTGATGCAGGCCGTGCAGGCCTGCGCCAGCGGCAATCCCTGGCTGGAAAAGCGCCGCGCCAAGGTTCTGCTGCGCATCGGACAGGCGTGCGAACGGACGCAGGACTGGGACGCCGCGCAGCGCGTGTACGAGGCTTGCGCGTATCCCGGCGCACGCCACCGCCGCATCCGCGTGTATGAGCGCATGGCGCGGCACGGCGACGCGCTGGCCCTGGCGCTACAGGCGCAAGCCGAGCCCGAAAACGAAGAGGAAAGCCAGCGCCTGGCGCGCATGCTGCCGCGCCTGTACCGCGGCGCGGGGCAGGGCGCCCCGGCGCGCGAGCCGGCGCCCGTCCTGCTGCGCACCGATCTGACGCTGGCGCGGCCGGCAGAGCCCGCCTCGGTGGAGTTCGTCACGCGCGACCATCTGCACCGGGACGACGCGCCCGTGCACTACGTGGAAAACGCGCTGATCAATTCGCTGTTCGGATTGCTGTGCTGGCCCGCGGTGTTCGCGCCCTTGCCGGGGGCTTTCTTCCACCCGTTCCAGCGCGGCCCGGCGGACCTGGACGCGCCGGATTTCCACCCGCGTCGCGCGGCGCTGTTCGCGCAATGCCTGGCGCAGCTGGACACGCCGGACTACCGCGATCTGATCCTGCAACGCTACGCCGAAAAATCCGGCCTGCAGTCGCCTTTCGTGTTCTGGGGCGCGTTGTCCGAGGACCTGCTGACGCAGGCGCTGGACTGCCTGCCGGCCGCCCATCTGAAGCTGTACTTCGAACGCCTGCTGCGCGACGTCAAGACCAACCGCTCCGGCCTGCCGGACCTGATCCGCTTCTGGCCATCGGAGCGCCGATATGAGCTGATCGAGGTCAAGGGACCGGGCGACAAGCTGCAGGACAACCAGATCCGCTGGCTGCAGTATTGCGTGTCGCACGGCATGCCGGTGCGGGTATGCCACGTCAGCTGGCGCGAGGACGCGCCATGAGCTACGCGGTGGCGGTGCGCGCCCTGTGCGAATTCACGGCGCGGGCAGGGGACCTGGACCTGCGCTTCACGCCCGCGCCTAGCGGCCTTGAAGGCATGGCGGGCCACGCGGCCGTGACGGGCCGCCGGGGGCCGGATTACGAGACCGAGGTGGCGCTGTCCGGCCAGCATGAAAACCTGCTGGTGCGCGGCCGCGCCGACGGCTACGACCCCGTGGCGAAGCAGCTCGAAGAGATCAAGACCTACCGCGGCCAGCTGGATAGCGTGCGCGACAACCACCGCGCCGTGCATTGGGCGCAGGCCAAGGTGTACGGGCACCTGCTGTGCCAGGCGCGCGGACTCGCAAGCCTGCGCGTGGCGCTGGTCTACTACAACGTCGTCACCGAGGAAGAAACGCTGCTGGTGGAAACGCACGAGGCCGCCGCGCTGGAGGTGTTCTTCCGTGAGCAGTGCGGGCGTTTCCTGGCCTGGGCGGCGACGGAGCTTGCACACCGCCAGTCGCGCGATGCGGCATTGGAAAAGCTGAAGTTTCCGCATGGCGAGTTCCGTGCCGGGCAACGCGAGCTTGCCGTGGCGGCCTACCGCAAGGCGCGCGACGGCGGCTGCCTGATGGCGCAAGCGCCCACCGGCATAGGCAAGACGCTGGGCACAATCTTCCCGCTGCTCAAGGCCAGCCCGGGCGCGGGCCTGGACAAGATCTTCTTCCTGGCCGCCAAAAGCCCGGGGCGCGGCCTGGCGCTGGAGGCGCTGGACACGGTCAACGCGCAGCCCGCCGCGCCCGGCTTGCGGGTGCTGGACCTGCAGGCGCGCGACAAGACCTGCGTGCATCCGGACCTGGCCTGCCACGGCGAGTCCTGCCCGCTGGCCCAGGGCTTCTACGACCGTTTGCCGCAGGCGCGCGAGGCCGCGCTGACGCATGCGCGGCTGGACGCCGCCACGGTGGCCGCGGCCGCGCGCGAGCACCAGGTCTGCCCGTACTACCTGTCGCAGGAACTGATCCGCTGGAGCGACGTGGTGGTGGGCGACTACAACTACTACTACGACGCCACTGCGATGCTGTACGCCATGACCCAGGTCTACCAGTGGAAAGTGGCGGTGCTGGTGGACGAGGCCCACAACCTGGTCGACCGCGCGCGCCGCATGTACACGGGTGAACTCGACCAGGCCTCGCTGGCGGCGGCGCGCTATGCCGCGCCCAAGGCGCTGAAGAAGTCGCTGGACGGTTTGCAGCGCTCGTGGAACGCGCTCAACAAGAAGCAGGCGGAGCGCTATCAGGCCTATGACGAGGTCGCGGCCGGCGTGCTGGCCGCGGTGCAGAAGGCAGTGGGCGCGATCATGGAGCACATGGCCGAAACCCCGCTGCCGCAGGACGATCCCGTGCTGGGCTTTTACTTCGAGGCTCTGCAATTCATGCGGCTGGCCGAGCAGTTCGGTTCGCACGCGCTGTTCGACGTGACGCTGTCGGACGCCAGCTCGGCCGGCGCCAAGACGCCGCCCTCCGTGCTGTGCGTGCGCAACGTGATCCCCGCGCCGTACCTGGCGGCGCGCTATGCGGGCGCGCACGCCACGGTGCTGTTCTCGGGCACGCTGAGCCCGCAGCAGTTCTACCGCGACACGCTGGGCCTGCCCGCAGCCACGCCCTGGCTGGACGTGGCTGCACCGTTCCAGGCGGAGCAGCTGGCGGTGCGGGTGGTGGGCAACGTGTCCACGCGCTATCGCGACCGCGAGCGTTCGCTGCAACCCATCGTCGAACTGATCGCGCGCCAGTACGCCGAGCGGCCGGGGAATTATCTGGGCTTTCTCAGCAGCTTCGACTATCTGCGCCAGGTCTCGGACCTGATGCGCGAGCGCCACCCCTCGGTGCCGATCTGGCTGCAGACGCCGGGCATGGACGAGGCCGGCCGCGCCGCCTTCCTGGCGCGCTTTACTGAAACTGGGCAGGGCGTGGGTTTCGCGGTGCTGGGCGGCGCCTTCTCGGAAGGCGTGGACCTGCCCGGCAGGCGGCTGATCGGCGCGTTCATCGCCACGCTGGGGCTGCCGCAGGTGAATGCCGTGAACGAGAACATGAAGCGCGCCATGGACCAGCGCTACGGGGTCGAGAACGGCTACGACTACACCTACTTGTACCCTGGCATGCAGAAGGTGGTGCAGGCGGCGGGCCGCGTCATCCGCACCGAGCACGATGTGGGCACGGTGCACCTGATCGACGACCGCTATCGCCGCGCCAAGGTGCGCGGCCTGCTGCCAGGTTGGTGGCGGGTGGAGTGATCAGGCCGGGCGAGGGGGGCAACCGTGCCCTGATCCGGCGCAAATGCCTGCGCCTGCCTCGCGTATCATCCGGCCTTCGCTTTTCTGACCCCGGATGCCCCGATGACCCGATTCCGTTTCCTGGCCGCTTGCGGCTTGCTTTGCGCCCTGGCGTCCAATCCCGCTCTTGCCCGCGAGCGCGACTTGCCCTACACGGACGCGGACCTGTGGTCCAAGAAAAAGGCGGGCGACCTGATCACGCTATGCCGGAACGAAACGCCTGCGATCCTCAAGCAGATAGCCGCCGAGGACCAGGGTTCGCCGTTGTACCAGGCGACCGATCTGGACATTCCCGACGTTTACGATGTGATGCAGGACGTCGGGCCGCTGGCGTGGATGATCAGTACCGACTACACCTTCACGGATGCCAGCGGCAGGAAACGCGAGTTTGTCGCGTCCTGCCTGTTCGACAGGAAGGGAAAGTCGGGGTTCGATACGGTGTCCAACGAGCCCTCCTGATCCGCGGGCGTAGTATTGTCTGCCTGCGCGGCCGGCGTCCGGCCAGCGCCGCCCAACATGACAAGGCGCCCGGTTTCGAGGTGCGCACAGAGGAGACAAGCATGTCCATCGCCGCCCCATTGAACGACATCGTGGCCATGCCCGCCCACGCGCTGTCCGAGGCGATCCGGCGGCGCCAGGTGTCTTGCCGCGAGGTCATGGCGGCCTATCTGGCGCACATCGACCAGGTCAATCCCAAGCTCAACGCCATCGTCGCCCGGCGCGACAGCGATGAACTGCTGCGCGAGGCCGACGAGCGCGACGCTCAGTTGGCCGCGGGCCAGTGGCTGGGCTGGCTGCATGGCATGCCGCAGGCGCCCAAGGACCTGACCGCGGTGCGCGGCATGGTCACGTCGATGGGTTCGCTGGTCTACAAGGACCAGGTCACGGCGCACGACTCCATCATTATCGAGCGCATGCGCGCGTCCGGCGCCATCTTCATCGGCCGCAGCAACGTGCCGGAGTTCGGCCTGGGCTCGCACACCTACAACCAGGTGTATGGCGCTACCGGCAACCCCTACGATCCCTCCCGGACCGCGGGCGGCAGCAGCGGCGGGGCGGCGGCCGCGCTGGCGGCGCGCATGCTGCCGGTGGCGGACGGCAGCGATTTCGGCGGCTCGCTGCGCAATCCGGCGGCGTTCTGCAACGTCTACGGCATGCGCCCGTCCGCCGGCCGCGTGCCCTACGGACCGTCGACCGAGGTGTTCCTCAAGCAGCTGGCCTACGAAGGGCCGATGGGCCGTACGCCGCGCGACGTGGCCATGCTGCTGTCGGTGATGGCTGGCCCGGACAAGCGCGCGCCGCTGTCCCTGACCGGCGACCCCGCCCAGTTCGCGCAGCCGCTGGATGTGGACCTGCGCGGCAAGCGGGTGGGCTGGCTGGGCGACTGGAACGGCTATCTGCCGATGGAGGCGGGCATCCTGGAACTCTGCCAGCAGGCCTTGGCCGACCTGGCGCAAACCGGCTGCAAGGCGGTCGATTACCAGGTGCCATTCGCCGGCGAACGCCTGTGGCGGATCTGGCTGGCCCACCGCCATCTGATGGTCGGCGGACAGCTCCATCCCCTGGTCCACAACCCCGAAACGCGCAAGCTGGTGAAGCCGGCGGTGGTCTGGGAAGTCGAGGGCCTGGAAGGCATGACGGCGCGGCAGGTCTACCAGGCCACCGAAGAGCGCAGCGCCTGGTACCAGACCGTGCAGCGCATGTTCGACGATGTGGACTATCTGGCGGTGCCGTCGGCCCAGGTGTTTCCGTTCGATGCGGCGCTGGACTGGCCCAAGGAGATTGCCGGGCGTCCCATGGACACCTACCACCGCTGGATGGAAACCGTCACGCCCTGGACGCTGGCGGGCTGCCCGGTGATCAGCGTGCCGGTGGGATTCAGCGCCGCCGGGCTGCCCATGGGCATGCAGTTGATCGGGCCGCCGCAGGCCGACCTGGCCGTGCTGCAGCTGGCGCATGCCTACGGGCAGGCGCGCGACTGGGTGGAATCCCGGCCGCCCGCGGCGCTTTGGAGCTGAGCCCGAAAACGGGTCCGGTACGCATTGTTGCGGGAAAAGACAAGCCCTTGTAAGAGGGCTTTGCTTTTTTCCGACGCAAACTGCCATATTTCCCGCAAATTCCGCGTTTTCCGTGGCTCCGGGCGTTTGCCTTTGCAATAATTGTCAACCAACTCACAACATCCCGTAATAAATGGATAGCCTTGTGTCCCCGGTTCTGTTCCAGAATATTTCGGTCCAATCGACGAGTTGATTTTGCATAGAGGTTTCCCGGCATGAAGAATCTGACACTACGCCAGCGCATCCTGGCCAGCTTCCTGGCGATCCTGGCCATCATGGCGTTGATGGTGGTGATGGATTACCGGCGCCTGCTGGTCATCGAGTCGGAGGTCGAGCTGATCAACAACGATGCCGTGCCCGGCATCTACTACAGCACCTCGATCCGCGCCTCCTGGTTCGCCGGCTTTGTGTTGGTGCAGGATGCCTTCAACATGGAAACGGACCAGGAGCGCAGCAGCGTCCTGGCGGGACTGCCCGAGACCGACAAGCTGCTGGCGGACCATACCGAGCAATACCGCCGCACCATCGCCCGCGATGACGACCGCCAGATGTTCAATCAGTTCGAGAAGGAACTGCAGGACTACAAACGCATCCGCGCCAACATTCTTGCGCCCGCCACGCTGGCGGACCCGGCGCGGGCGCAGGCGCTGATCAAGACGGAACTGCGGCCGGCGTTCTACAAGGGCCGCGACATCCTGGCCAGGATGGTGCAGGAAAACAAGAAGCAGGCCGATGAAGCGGCCGTCGCCATCAAGCAGTCGGTGAGCAGCGCCGAAACGCGCATGTTGCTGTCGCTGGGCCTGGCGATCGTGGCCGCCATCATCTGCGGCATCCTGTTGATGCGCGCCATTGCCAACCCCATGCGCGCCATCGTCAAGACCTTGGAAGCCACGGGCGGCGGGGACCTGACGCGGCGCCTGACGCTGGCGCGCAAGGACGAGTTCAACGCCATCGAAACCGGGTTCAACGGCATGGTGGACGAACTGACCGGGCTGGTCGGCAAGACGCAGCGCTCGGCGGTGCAGGTGGCGACTTCCGTGACCGAGATCGCGGCCACCTCCAAGCAGCAGCAGGCGACGGCGTCCGAAGTCGCCGCCACCACGACCGAGATCGGCGTGACCTCGCGCGAGATCTCCGCCACGTCGCGCGAGCTGGTGCGCACCATGGCCGAAGTCTCTGGCGCGGCCGAGCAGACCGCGGCGCTGGCGGGCAGCGGCCAGGTGGGCCTGGCGCGCATGGAAGACACCATGCGCAACGTGGTGGGCGCGGCAGGCTCGGTCAATGCCAAGCTGGCGATCCTGAACGAGAAGGCCGGGAATATCACGCAAGTGGTTACCACGATCACGAAGGTGGCTGACCAGACCAACCTGTTGTCGCTGAACGCGGCGATCGAGGCCGAGAAGGCGGGCGAATACGGCCGCGGCTTTGTGGTGGTGGCCACCGAGATCCGCCGGCTGGCGGATCAGACCGCCGTCGCCACCTACGACATCGAGCAGATGGTGCGCGAGATCCAGTCGTCCGTGTCGGCCGGCGTCATGGGCATGGACAAGTTCTCCGAGGAAGTGCGGCGCGGCATGGCGGACATGCAGCAGGTGGGCGATCAGCTGTCGCAGATCATCCAGCAGGTGCAGACGCTGGCGCCGCGCGTGCAGATGGTCAACGAAGGCATGCAGGCGCAGGCCACCGGCGCCGAACAGATCAACCAGGCCCTGCAGCAGCTGAGCGACGCCGCCCAGCAGACCGTGGAATCGCTGCGCCAGTCCACGCTGGCGATCGAAGAGCTGACGCTGGTGGCCAACGACCTGCGCAGCGGCGTTTCGCGCTTCAAGGTGTGACGGCTGCCATGGCGGAGCGCGCTCCCTCTGCTGCGGCCGGACGCCGGCTGTATCTGCTGTTCCGCATCGGCGGCGACCGCTACGCGCTGGACGCAAGAGACATTGCCGAGGTGCTGGGCCTGCGCGACTTCAAGCAGGTGCCGGGCGCGCCGGCCTGGGTTGCGGGCGTGATGGACCGCCGCGGCGTGGCCATCCCCGTCATCGACATGAGCGCGCTGGCGGGCGGCGGCGCGGCCGCGGCCGTGACCAGCACCCGTCTGGCCCTGGTGCGCTACCGGGCGGGGCTGGACCAGCCCGAGCATCTGCTGGGACTGATCCTGGAGCAGGCGACCGAAACCGTGCACTACGATCCCGCCGCGTTCCAGTCGGGCGGCCTGGACAATCCGGGCGCGCGCTATCTGGGCGCGGTGCTCAGCGATGCCGGCGGCATGGTGCAGGCCGTCAACGTCGGCGACCTGTTGCCCGCGCCGGTGCGGGCCCTGCTGTTTCCGCTGGATGCCGCAGGCGCGGCGCGCGAGGCGCGGCCATGATGCTGATCGACGAATTCAGCGCCTTGCTCAAGCGGCGCATGGGCCTGGACAGCGGTTCCATCGGCAAGGCCGCCGTGGAGCGCGCGGTCCGCCGCAGAATGGGCATGGCCGGCATCGCCGACGAGCAGGATTATCTGTGGCAGGTGCAGGCCTCGCCCGCCGAGATGCAGCAGCTGATCGAAGCGGTCATCGTGCCGGAGACCTGGTTCTTCCGCTATCCCGAATCGCAGGCGGCCATGGCCGCGCTGGCGCGCGAGCGGCTCAATGGCGCCGCCGCGCAAGGCCGCGTGCTGCGCGTGCTGAGCGTGCCATGTTCCAGCGGCGAAGAACCGTACTCCATCGCCATGGCCTTGCTGGACGCCGGCGTGCCCGCCGAACGCTTCCAGATCGACGCCTTCGACATCAGCGTGCGCATGGTCGAATTCGCGCGGCGCGCGCTGTACGGGCGCAATTCCTTCCGCGGCGATGACCTGGGCTATCGCGACCGCTATTTTTCCGAGACCGCCGACGGCCATCAACTGGCTGCCCACGTGGCGGCGCAAGTGCGGTTCCGGCCGGGCAATCTGTTCGATCCCGATCTGCTGGCCGGGGCGGCGCCCTATGACTTCGTGTTCTGTCGCAATCTGCTCATCTACTTCGACGCGGCGACGCAGGCACGCGCGGTGCAGGTGCTGCGCAGCTTCACCCGCGAGGACGGCGTGCTCTTCGTCGGCCCTGCCGAAACCACGCTGCTGACCGGCCGCAGGCTGCCCGCGGTGCCGCTGGCGCGCTCGTTCGCCTTCCTGGCCAAGCCGCTGCCGCCGCCCGCCACCCCCGCCGCGCCGCCGGCCGCGCGGCCCCTCGTGCACAGCT
>Ga0209699_100126_pt1 | contig 89799 bp, 90 predicted proteins | sample SynthPrep_1_END__FD_187204 | JGI IMG/M metagenome (GOLD analysis project Ga0209699, IMG submission 187204) | Synthetic microbial communities from Ohio, USA - SynthPrep_1_END_DS7_MetaG (SPAdes) (version 2) | ecosystem: Engineered > Bioreactor > Aerobic > Activated sludge | place: USA: Ohio...
GGGCCGGCGTGGCGGGCGCAGGCTCGACCACGGGCGGCGGCGCAGGCTGGGGCTGCGGCGGCGTGGGAACCATGGGGGTGCAGGCGGCGACCGAACCCAACAACAGAAGACGATAAGCGATACGCATAGTCACAGGCTAACGCCCCCGAATTCCACGACCAATCACAAGCGCGCGAAGGTCCGATGAGTTTCCGTGATAAGGGTGAAAGCGCCGTTAACCATTCTTGCAAGCAGGCGGTTAATCAGCCGAATTTACATTGCGGCGTTCCCTGAGCATGGCCTGGTGGCGGAGGGGCGACGCGCCGGACGTGCAAGTCCGGAGATCCTCCGTTCGACTCGGGGGCCAGGCCTCCAGCGGATTCCCCGCGCGGAATGTTGACGAAAGGCGAAGGCCTCTCTATACGACCGCCTCCGCCGCAGGTTCGCCCGCGGCTCTTTTGTTTTACTCGCCCTCACGGGCCTCCAACCGGGACGTCCGACCATGAAGGTCCGTAGCTCGCTGAAGTCGCTGAAGGGTCGCCACCGCGACTGCAAGATCGTTCGCCGCAAGGGCGTTCTGTACGTCATCAACAAGACCGACCCGCGCTTCAAAGCCAAGCAAGGCTGATCAGGCGCGATCGGCGCGCCCCGCCTTTCGCGGGCGAGGCGCGCGCCGACCGTCGGTGGATGGGATGACTATCCACAGGGCCGCGGGCGTTGTCCGCGGCTTTTTCGCGTCCGGCGTTGAGCGCAGGCTCGCGTCTGACTAGTGATTCTTTTCCAAGTCGTCCCAATGGCCCTCGGCCTGCTTGAGGACGTGCTTTTTTCTTGCCCTAACGGCCCTAGGCCTGCTTGAGGGCGCGGTTCTTTCCTGCCCTGACGGCCCTCGGCCTGCTTGAGGGCGCAGCTTGATTTGAGTTCTGGAGTTCAGTCATGGACGACGCTTCCTTCGACGCCAGCCCCGACGTCCTGACCGCCACGGCCCAGGGCCGTCTTCGCTCGATCATCGAACGCCTGGAGCGCCTCGAAGAGGACAAGCAGGCCGTCATGGTCGACATGAAGGAGGTCTTCGCCGAGGCCAAGGGCGAAGGCTATGACGTCAAGGTGCTGCGCAAGGTTCTGCGCCTGCGCAAGCAGGACAAGGCCAAGCGTCAGGAAGAAGAAGCGATTCTGGACCTCTACCTCTCGGCTCTCGGCGAGATCTGAGGGAGGCGGGCCTGAAGCGCACGCCCTTCAAGCCCTCCGGCGACGGCCCTTCACGCTCCAGCAGCCTGAAGGGCGGCGGCGCCCTTAAAACCAAACCTTCTCTGAGCCCCTGGGAGCAGCAGAAGGAGGCGGCGAAACGATCCGCGCTCAATGCCCTGAAACGCGCCCGCCGCTCGGCAGAGAAGGCGGGCGTTTCCCTGTCCGAATGGGAGGGGGAGTTCCTCGATTCGGTGGGCGAGCGAATCCAGACCCATGGCCGCGCCTTCGCCGACCCGGAAAAGGGCGCGCCGGGCCAGGCGCTGTCGGCCATGCAGGGCCGCAAGCTGAAAGAGATCACGGCCAAGGCCAAGGGCGAACCGCGTCGATTCGGGCGACGCCGGAAAGAAAGGCAGTCGACGCCCGATGAGGTTGAATGAAGCCCGCAACCGTTCAGCTTGGCCGTGCGTTGCGTCTGCGGATATCCAAGCCTCTTGAGAGGGAAGACTGATGAAACCCTTCGCCCCCGCCGTCCTGACCGGCGGTCTTCTGAGTTTGAGCCTGGCGCTGGCGGCGTGCGGCGATCGTCCGGGGGCGGCGCCCGAGGCCGCGTCTGAGGCGACGGTCGATCTCAGCGGCGGCCCGGCGGCGGCGCCCCAGGCGGTCAGCCCGACGCCGAACGCCGTCCCGACCCTGCCTGTCGTCGACGAGGCCGCCGCGCGCGCCTTCGTTCGCGAGGAAGGCTCCACGCTGGAGGTGCTGACCTTCGAGCGGGCCGGATCGGTGACGAAGGAAGGAACGGTGAAGGGCTATGCGGCGCCGGTCTACGCCGTACCCGTCGCGGCGGGACAGACGCTGAAGGTCGCCTTCAAACCGTCCAACACCAACCTGTATTTCAACATCAGCGACGCGGCGGACCAGAGCGGCGCGGCCGTGTTCCGGGGCGAGGTCGAGGGCGAAACGGCCGAGTTGAAGGCCGCCAAGGACACGACCTATGTCATCACCCCGTTCCAGCCTCGCGCCACGGCGCGTCGGGGGTCGGAAGGCGCCTACGCCCTGACGGTCAGCCGGAACTGACTCGGGAAAGCGAAACGATGGCGAAGGGCGGCGGAGGCGAACTCCGCCGCCCTTCCAATCGCTTTCAGGGCAGGGCGTTCAGGCGCATGGCCGACAGATAGGGTTGATAGGCCGTGCGGGCGGCCGCCGCGCCGGACAAGTCGTCCTGTTCGATATGGATGGTCAAGCCGTAGCGGCCCTTGAGCGCGCTCATCGCCGAGCCGACGCGGCCGCCTGAATCCTTGGGTTCGACGCCGATGACGATGGGCTCGCCGGACGGAGCGTCCATGACCACGGGCAGATAGTCTTCGCCGCCGATCGAAGCCAGGGCGGGCGGGGAGGACAGGGCCGCTTCGCGCAGGCCCTTGGTCATTTCAACGCCCGCGCCGACGCTCTTGAAGGCGGTCTCCTGAGCTGCGGCGAGCAGGCCGGACATGGGGCCGCTTTCCTCGGGAACGGGGGCCTTGGAATCGATCAGCAGGATTTCGGCGCTGGTCCCCGGCTCGCCATAGGTCATGGAGACGGAGAAGGGTTGGCACTCGACCTCGGTCAGCGGCTTGCCGGCGATGGTCTGGACCGTCGGCATGGCCGCCAGAAGCGGGTGATCCACGCACTCGGACGGCAGGGCGGCCTTGGACAAAAGGGCGGAAGCGCCGGCTTCAGCCGGGGGCGGGGCCTCGGCGTTGGAGCAGGCGGTCAGGGCGACGACGGACGCCACGGTCAGAACGGCGGCGGTATGACGAAACAAGATGGCGGGCTCCCCCCGGTTGAACTGGCGGGGAGACCTGTGGCCGGAACCGCCGCCGTTTGGAAGCCTCAAGCATCGTGGGTCAGTCCAGTTCCTGAACGCCGCCGCCGGAGACGGTCAGGATCTGGCCGCTGATCCACGACGCGGCGGGCGAGCACAGGAACAGGGCCGCGCGGGCGATGTCCTCGGGCTGCCCCAGGCGGCCCAGCGGCGTGTGCTTGAGCATGGCCTGTTCGATCTCGGGCGTCAGGACGCCGGCCAGGGCGTCGGTCTTGATCGCGCCTGGCGCGATGGCGTTGACGCGAACGCCGCGCGGACCCAGGTCGAAGGCGACGTTGCGGGTCAGATGGCTGACCGCCGCCTTGGACGAACCGTAGGAGGCCATGCGGGCGTTCTTGTTGTCCCCGGCCATGGAGGTGATGTTCAGGATCGCCCCGCCGCCTGCGTCCTGCATGTGCGGCGCCGCCAGTTGCATGAAGCGGAAGGGGGCGAAGACGTTGAGCTGATAGGCGCGCTCGAAATCGCTCATGGGCATGTCGAAGGGCTTGGGGCCGCCGCCGCCCGCATTGTTCACCAGCAGGGTCAGCTTGCCGAAGGCCGCGACCACGGCCTCGACAGTCGCGATGCGCTGGGCTTCGTCGGTGACGTCGCAGGCCAGGCCGACCGCGCGTCCGCCGGCCCGGGCCACGCCGTCCGCCACGGCCAGGGCCTTGGCTGCATCCAGGTCCGTGACGGCCACGGCGGCGCCCGCTGCGGCGAAGGTCTCGGCGATGGCGCGGCCTATTCCGGCCCCTGCGCCCGTCACCAGGGCGACGTGACCGTCCAATCGGAAATGGGCGTCCATGGTGCAGCCCCTGTGTGAAATCCCACTAGGGAAGCGTCAGGCGCGCGCGAGGGTTCCTGCGCCTGTGGTCTTCGGGCCTCTCAGCCGGCTTCCTTGAGCTGTTCCTCAAGGCCCTGTTCGCGGACCTTGCGATAGAGGGTGGAGCGGCCGATGCCCAGGCGGCGGGCGATTTCGGACATGTGGCCGGAGTAGACCTCGATGGCGTGCTGGATCAGGTCGCGTTCGATCTGCTCCAGTGTGCGGACGTGGCCGCGGTCATCGGTGATGCGGACCGGGCTGTCGTGCTGGGCGTCCTCGTCGCTCGAGGCGGACTCGGAGGCCGAGGCGGGCGCGTGCTCGCCGCTCCGGGGAGCGGCCACGGCGTCCAGCGGCACGGCGACGCCCGAGATGGCCGGGAAGTCGTGCGGCTGCAACAGGGGAGAGTCGGCCAGGACCAGGGCGCGATAGACCGCATTCTCCAGCTGGCGGACGTTGCCGGGCCAGTCGTGGCCCTGCAACAGGGCCAGGGTCTCGGGCGAGCAGCCCGCGACCCGCTTGCCTTCCTCGACGTTGAAGCGGGCGATGAAGTGCTCGACCAGGGCCGGGATGTCCTCGCGTCGTTCGCGCAGGGCCGGGGCCTCGATCGGGAAGACGTTCAGACGATAGAAGAGGTCTTCGCGGAAGGCGCCTTCCTTGACCTGTTGGGCCGGGTCGCGATTGGTGGCCGAGACGATGCGGACGTCGACCTTGACCGGGCGCTTGCCGCCGACGGGATCGACCTCGCCTTCCTGAAGCGCGCGCAGCAGCTTGACCTGCATGTCCAGCGGCAATTCGCCGATCTCGTCCAGGAACAGGGTGCCGCCGTTCGCCTCGACGAACTTGCCCGCGTGTTTTTCGTGCGCGCCGGTGAAGGCGCCCTTCTCGTGGCCGAACAGGATGGATTCGACCAGATTGGCGGGCAGGGCGCCGCAGTTGACCGCCACGAAGGGCTTGCCCGCCCGGTCCGAGGCGCCGTGCAGGGCGCGAGCGATGACCTCCTTGCCGACGCCGCTTTCGCCGGTGATCAGCACGGGGATGGAGGACTTGGCCGCGCGCTGGCCCAGGGCCTTGACCATCCGCATGGGTTCGCTGTCGCCGACCATGTCGTCGAAGGAGGAGCGGCCCGTGGCGCGCTTCTTCAGGCGGCCGATCTCGGCGGTCAGCTGGGTCATCTGCAGGGCGTTGCGGACGCCGACCAGCAGGCGGTCGGGGCCGACCGGCTTGACGAAGAAGTCCTGGGCTCCGGCCTGCATGGCCTTGACCACCGTCTCTATGCCGCCGTTGGCCGTCAGCACGATGACCGGCGTGGCCACGCCCGCCGTGCGCATCTCGGCCAGGGCCTCCATGCCCGACAGGCCGGGCATGACGAGATCCAGAAGCACCACGTCGGCGCCGCCGCCCTTGGTCAGACGGTCGATGGCCTCGCCCCCGCTTTCGGCGTGGACGACCGCATAGCCTTCACGGTCGAGCACCGCCTGAATCAGGCGGCGCTGCGTGGGATCATCGTCGACGACCAGAACGGTCTTGGCCATTGGAGCACACCCTTCAACATCACCATCGAACGGCCGTCCTCATTGGGTCGGGACTGGCTCGTTTCGACACAACCCTAGAACGGAGGGAATGAAGATCGGGTTTCGGAGACCTGAGTCAGGGGTTAACGGGGGCGGGCTTCGGGCAGACGACTTCCGGCTGCAGCCGCCCGGTCACGGCGCCCATGTTCAGATCGGGCCAGGGCGATGCGACGGTCTTCAGGTCGGGGTGTTTGAGCGACTCGCGCAGATCGCGGCCGCCGGGACCGGGACAATGCGGAACCTGATAGTCGCCCTGATGGACCCAGCGACCGTCGGCGCCCTGAGCGAACAGGGCGATCCTGTAAGTGGTCGCCAACAGGATTTCGTCGCGGCCGTCGCCGTTCAGGTCGCGCTGTGCGGCGAGGCAGTTGTAGTCGCTGTTGCAGGCGTAGCGCGGATCGCCGGACGGCGCCGGGGCCAGGAAGGCGGCGGGTAGGGGCTTGTCCGCCGGCCAGGGGGCGATGTTCGGCGCGCGCGGGGGCAGGGCGGCTTCCTCTATGTCATAGCGCGAGGTCACGGCCTGGGCCGCCTTGGCGCGACGGGCGATCTCGGCGTCGGAGGATTTCGCCAGCTCGGCCAGGGCCGCGCGTCCCGTCTTGCCCGCGCCGAAGCGCAGGAAGGCGTAGTCGAACTGGGCCGCGCTGACGGCGCCGCGCTTGAGCCGGGCGGTCTGGTCGTTGACGGACAGGCGGGCCGGATCGGCCAGGGGGCTGAACAGGGCGAGGATGACCAGCACCGTCAGGACTGCGGCCAGGACGTTGGTGCGCTCCAGCGGCTTCATCCAGGCGGTCTTGCGCCACAGGGGCGACAGGGCGGCCCAGCCGTATCCGACGGCGTACAGGACGCCGACCAGGGCGCAGGCCGAGGCGATGATGCGGTCGGGGGTCAGGCCGTGCTGGCCGATGCGAAGGCTCAAGCCCCAGACGGCGATCAGGATCAGCGGCGTCAGCAGCACCGAGGCGACCCGCACCGCCAGGCGCAGGGCGGCGGGCGGCAGATTGTCCTCGCGTCCATCCTGATAGGCGGTGTTGATCAGCACGATCAGGGCGGCGGCGGCCGACAGCACCAGGGCCGTGGCGCTGCCCGTCTTCCACAGCCCGTCCAGGCCGGTGAAGGGCAGGGCGGCCAGGAAGCCCGCCACCAGGACGGTGATGACCAGCAGCAGCCAGGACAACAGCATCAGCGCCACCGTCCGCACGCCCCGGATCAGGCCGCCGCGCACGTCGGTCAGCTGCACCGCCACGGCGAAGACCAGGCAGGTGACGGGGATGGAGAACCATTCCTCGCCCAACAGGTCGCTCAGGAAGCTGAGGCCGATGACGCGGAACAGGGCCGCGCCCAGGAACAGCAGCAGCCAGAAGGCGCCGGTGAAGCCCAGCGACAGGACCAGTTGCACGCCCGCCTTCCACGCCGTGTCGAAATAGTCGTCGTAGTCGGCGATCCAGCGCCGCCCCTCGACCGCGGGGACGATCAGGTGATGGGCGATGAACAGGGCCGCCGCCGCGAAGGCCACGACGGGGAAGCGCAGATAGGGCGGGCGGAAATAGTCGCTCGCCTGCTGGGCCGCGTCGTGCCAGCCCAGCAGCGCCAGAACCGCCGCCGCCGCCGCGCCCCACAGCGCCAGCGTCTTCCATCCCATCCGCCCGACGCCCGCCAGCAGCATGATCGGCGTGAAGGTCGCCGCCAGCACCAAGGCGGCGAAGAGCGAAGGCTGGGTTGCGGGCCAGGCCAGGGCCGTGGCGTCCGACGCCGACCGATACAGCAGATAGAGAACCAGCCCCTGGATCAGACCGATCCCGATGCGGATGGCGGCGAGCCCGCGCGCGCCTTCCAGCGAGGCGCGGCCGGTGGGGTCGGGGGCGGTATGGGTCATATTTGAACAGTGCTCGATTTTGAGGGCGAAGGGAAGACGCTTTTCATCGTCCTGGTTTGAGACCGACTTGCCGAGAGAAGAGCGGCTTGCATCGCGCCCCTCGTCTCCCCACAACCAAGGGCATGAACGCGCCCGTCAAACCAACCGAATTCGCCGACGCCCCGCTGTGGGATCTGTCCGACCTCTACGCCTCGCGCGAGGATGCGCGCATCGCCGCCGATCTGGAGCGGGCCAGGGCGTTGGTCGACCGGATGAACGCCTGGCAGGGGCGACTGGCCGCGCTGTCGGGCGCCGAACTGGGCCGGGCGCTGGACGAGGCGATCGGGCTTTATGAGCAGGCGGCGGACGTGATGGGGGCCTTGGGCGCCTACGCCTTCCTGGCCGCCTCGACCAATCGCGAGGACGCGGCGGCGCAGGGCTTCGAGGCCGATGTGCGCGAGAAGCTGACCGTCATCGCCACCCCGACCGTCTGGCTGACGCTGGAGATCAATGCGCTGGACGAGGCGGCGGTGGAGGCGGCGCTGACGGCTCATGCGCCCGCCGCGCGCTGGGCGCCGTGGCTGCGCCGGGTGCGGGCGATGAAGCCGCATGAACTGTCAGCCGAGCTGGAGACCTTCATCGCCGAGCGCGGCCCGATTCAGGCGCAGTGGCCGCGCCTGTTCGACGAGACCCTGGCCGTGCTGCGCGCACCCGTGGGGGATGAGGAGCTGACCCTGGCCGAGGGGCTGAACCGTCTCAGCGACGCGGACGGCGCCAAGCGTCAGGCGGCGGGCGAGGGCCTGTCGACGGCCTTTTCCGGCATCGCCCGGACCATGGCCATGGTGCTGAACACCGTCGCCGCCGAAAAGGCGCTGGAGGATCGCAAGCGCGGCTTCAAACGCCCCGCCGACAGCCGCCATCTGGGCAATGAAGTCGACGGCGAGAGCGTGGACGCCATGGCCGAGGCGGTGGCGCAGGCCTATCCGCGTCTGGCGCATCGCTATTATGCGTTGAAGGCCAAGGCGATGGGCAAGGATCGGCTGGCCCACTGGGACCGCAATGCGCCGATCGAGGCGGCGGCGTCGCGCGGCTATGACTGGGCGGGCGGGCGCGCGGTGGTGCTGTCCAGCTTTGCTGATCTGGGCGGAGACTTCGCCGAGCGGGCGGGCTGGTTCTTCGGCCGGCCGTGGATCGATGCGCGGGCGCGGGCGGGCAAGCAGTCCGGCGCCTATGCTCACCCGGTGACGGCGGATCGGCACCCCTATGTCTTCTTGAACTGGATGGGCGAGCGGCGCGACGTGCTGACGCTGGCGCATGAACTGGGCCACGGGGTGCACCAGACGCTGGCGGCGGGGCAGGGCAGCCTGCTGGCCGATACGCCGCTGACTCTGGCCGAGACGGCGTCGATCTTCGCTGAGGGCCTGACCTTCGACCGCCTGCTGGCCGAGGCGACGCCGGACGAACAGCGCGCCCTGCTGGCCGGCCGGATCGAGGACGGGCTGAACACGGTGGTGCGCCAGATCGCCTTCCACCGCTTCGAGACGCGCTTCCATGACGAGCGTGCGGCGGGCGAGGTGCCGGTCGAGCGCATCCGCGAGATCTGGATGGAGGAGCTGGGCGCCAGCCTCGGGCCCGCAGTGGACCTGACCGGCTATGAGGACTGGTGGGCCTATGTCAGCCACTTCGTCCACGCGCCCTTCTATGTCTACGCCTATGCGTTCGGCGACCTGCTGGTCGCGGCGCTGATGGAGACGCGGGCCAAGGATCCGGCCGCCTTCACGCCCCTTTATCGAGAGCTGCTGTCGGGCGGCGGGGCGCGGACCTATGTCGAGGCGCTGAAGCCGTTCGGCCTGAACCCGCGCGACCCGGCCTTTTGGACCATCGGGACCAAGCGGCTGGAAGGCCTGATCGATCGGTTCAAGGCGCTCTGACTTCTTCTCCCCTTGTGGGAGAAGGGAAGGGCGTTGACAGGCGGAGCGCGGCGTTGAAGCGTGGCCGCATGAAATCTGTGTCCCGCGTGCTTGTTCTCGCCGCCGTCCTCGCCCTGCCGACGACGGTCTTCGCCCAGACGGCTGAGCCTTCCGCCAATCACCGCGCCCTGGCGGCGGGCTATAAGGCGTTGACGGTGTGCAGCGCCCTGCATTCGGCGCGCGCGGCGGGAGCCGATCGCACGGTCGCCAGCGTCGAGGCGAACGAGCTGGTCGGCGTCTATCCCGAGCTTCAGCCGCTGGTCGGAAGCATGAAGGCCGAGATGGCCGGGAACGCCGTCACCGTCGCCTGGGATCAGGCCGCTCCGCCGCGCGTCGCGACCTGGACCGACGGACGCGGCTGCGTCATCGAGCCGATGGGCTATGCGCCGGGCGCTGCGCCTGAGCGGACGCCGCTGGCGCGTCGGGCCTCGGCGCCGGACCTGCCGACCGCGCGGCCCAAGGGGAACGCCCGCGCGCTGGAGGCCGCCGTCGCGCGCGCCTTCGATCAGGGCTTCGGCGCAGGGACCAACACCACAGGCGTCGTGGTCATGCAGGGCGGAAAGCGGGTGGCGGAACGCTATGCCGCCGACTTCGGCCCGAACACGCCCCAGCGCACCTGGTCGGTGGCCAAGAGCCTGGCCGGAACCGTCATCGGCGCGGCGGTCCAGCGTGGCGAACTGGATGTGAAGGCGCCCGCCGCCATCGCCAATTGGAGCCGCCCCGGCGATCCGCGCGCGGCCATCACGGTCGACGCCCTGATGCGGATGTCGTCCGGCCTGACCAGCGACACGGCGGGCAACCGCACCGACGGCCTCTATTTCGGCGGCGTGGCCGTCGATGAACAGGCGCCCGGCTGGCCGCTGCTGGCGCCGGTGGGGATGGTCTATCGCTACGCCAACAACGACACCCTGCTGGCGACCCTGGCCGCCGCCCCGACCTTCACCGCCCATCCGCCCGCCGAACTGTTCGATGCGCTGGGCATGACGCACACCTGGGCCGAGACCGACTGGCGCGGCAACTACATTCTGTCGAGCCAGGTCTGGACCACGGCGCGCGATCTGGCCCGCTTCGGCCAGCTGTATCTGCAGGACGGGGTGTGGGAGGGCGAGCGCCTCCTGCCGGAGGGCTGGCGCGACTACGTTACCGCCCCGACCGGGCCGCAGCCGCCGACGGGCGACTTCGGCTATGGGGCGACCTTCTGGCTGATGAACCGCTCCGAAGGCGTGCCCGCTGACGCCTTCGCCGCCTTCGGCAACCGGGGGCAGTATGTGGTGATCGTGCCCAGCCGCCAGGTGGTGATCGTGCGGCGCGGCGAAGACCCGGCGGGCAAGCCCTTCGACGTCGCCGCCTTCGCGCGTTCAGTGCTGGAAAGCCTCGACTGAGGCGCCCTTGATCCTGACGGGCTTGAGCCGCGCGCAGGCCTCGCTATAAGAGCCGTCGAAATCTCGACTCTTTTTTTGGATGCCCCATGGCCGACCAGCACGCTGAAGCGACCGCCCCCCACGTCCACGGGGATATGAACATCTCGGAACAGGCCTGGACCTGGAGCCTGTTCATGGGCCTGACCAAGTGGCTGTCGCTGGCCACGGCCGTGCTGATCCTGTTCCTGACGGTGTGGTTCGCCGTCGGCGCCGGCTTCGTTCCCGCCTTCATCAGCGGCGCGGTTCTGTCGGTGGCGGGCTACTTCATGCTGAAGAGCAAGAAGGCGCACTAAGGGCGATCCCCCCTATTGAATGCAGCAAGGCCCGTCGGCGTGTCCGGCGGGCCTTTTGCTTGTTTGACGACCCTTCGACCTTAGGCCTAACGTCGATCTGACCCTGGGGAGTGGGAGGGATTCGCTTGGCCGTCGCCATCGCCGTGACCCGTGAACGTCGTGAAGGCGAGACGCGCTGCGCGGTTACGCCTGAAACGGTGAAGAAGCTGATCGCCTTGGGCGCGACGGTGAGCGTCGAGGCCGGGACGGGCCTCGGCTCATCCTTGCCTGACGCCGACTACGCCGAGGCCGGGGCCAGCGTGAAGCCGGATCTGTCGGCGGCGCTGGCGGGAGCGGACATCCTGCTGAAGGTGCGCGGCCCGACGGCGTCTGAGATCAGCGCCCTGAAGCCCGGCGCGGTGGTCGTCAGCCTGCTGGACGCCTGGCGCGACAAGGCCACGCTTGAGGCGTTGAGGGGCGCCAACGCCACCGCCTTCGCCATGGAGTTCGTGCCGCGCATCACGCGGGCGCAGGTGATGGACGTGCTGTCGTCCCAGGCCAATCTGGCCGGATACCGGGCGGTGATCGAGGCGGCCTACGCCTATGGCAAGGGCTTCCCCATGATGATGACGGCCGCCGGGACGGTGGCCGCCGCCAAGACCTTCGTCATGGGCGCGGGCGTCGCGGGGCTTCAGGCCATCGCCACGGCGCGGCGTCTGGGCGCGGTCGTCACCGCCACCGACGTGCGCCCCGCCGCCAAGGAGCAGGTCGAGAGCCTGGGCGCCAAATTCGTCGCGGTCGAGGATGAAGAGTTCAAGGCGGCCGAAACGGCGGGCGGCTACGCCAAGGCCATGTCGGCCGAGTATCAGGCCAAGCAGGCCGAACTGACCGCCGCCCACATCATCAAGCAGGACGTGGTGATCACCACGGCCCTGATCCCGGGCCGTCCGGCGCCGAAGCTGGTGACGGCGGCGCACGTCGCCTCGATGAAGCCGGGCTCGGTCATCATCGACCTGGCGGTCGAGGCGGGCGGCAACGTCGAAGGCTCCAAGCCGAACGAGGTCGTGACGACCGCGAACGGAGTGAAGATCGTCGGCTGGAGCAACATGCCCGGCCGCATCGCCGCGGACGCCAGCGCTCTTTATGCGCGCAACCTGGTCGCCTTCCTGGGGTTGATGATCAAGGACGGCGCCCTGGCGGTCGACCTGGAGGAGGAAATCCTCAAGGCCGCCGTCGTCACCCACGGCGGCGCCGTGGTGCATGAAGGAGTGAGAGGCTGATGGAACACGTCGATCCCACCGTCTTTCGCCTGGCGATCTTCGTCCTGTCGATCTTCGTCGGCTACTATGTCGTCTGGAGCGTGACGCCCGCGCTGCACACGCCGCTGATGGCCGTGACCAACGCCATTTCCAGCGTCATCATCGTCGGCGGCCTGATCGCGGCGGCGGCGATGAGCGCGCAGGCGGGCGGGCCGAACGCCTGGATCGCCAAGGGCGCGGGCGTGGCCGCCGTGACCCTGGCTAGCGTCAACATCTTCGGCGGCTTCATGGTCACGCGCCGGATGCTGGCCATGTACAAGAAGAAGGAGCGCGCCTGATGTACAATCTTATCAACGGCCTGATCCTGGTTCTTCTGGCCGTCGCCGTGTTGGTGGTTCTGGCAGCCGCTACGTTAGGCGGCAGGTTGTCGGCTGAGGCGCGTCGTCGCGTCGAGCTCGGCCTGGCGCTGGTCTTCTTTCCGATCGGCGTCGCCCTGTTGATCTGGCGCGCGGCGGGGTTGATGGAGGCCGGAGACAAGTTTGCGGCGCTGGGCGCCGTGGTGTTCACCCTGTTCATCGCCTGGAGCGGCGTTCGCATAATCTGGGCGCGGCGCAAGCGTCTGGCTGAAGGTTCCGCCGCCTCGTGACCCTGTCGCCTATCCTGCTGGCCTTCTATGCCTCCTGGGCCGTCACCGGCTTGGGCGTGGCCCTGTGGATCTGGAGCTGGGTGCGGGCGAAAGACCCCATCGGGCGCCTGCGGTTCCAGGACTGCGGGGTCGTGCTGGTGTTCGCCGCCGTCCTGACGCGCATCATCATCCAGGATCGTCAGATGACGGTCTTCGACTGGGCGATGATCCTGCTGGGGCCTCTGTTCATCGCGGCGGCGCTGTGGCGTCTGTCGCGCACCCAATCCGTCAAACGTTAACCTCGAAGAGTATTGCGTGATGAAAGCTTCCCTGATCTCCGTCCTGGCCCTGTCGGCCGCCGCTGTCGCCGGCGCGGCCTCGGCGCAATCCGCGCGCGAAGTGGGCAATGACCCCTATACCGGCCTGCACTGGTCGGTGGCCGCGCCCCAGGGCGCCAGCTGGACGCTGGAGTGCGGCTTCGCCCCGGTGACCATCAGGGGCGTGCACATGAACCGCATCAACCACACCGGCTCGGGCCGGATGGCCGGACGCCTGCCGGGCGACAACGGCAGCTGCCGCGTGACCAAGACGGGCGGCCAGGGTCCGGTCGGCGTGGCCGTGGTCAAGAACGGCCAGGCGACCGCCGCCGGCACCAACGGCGCGGCGCCCGCCGTGGTCAACGTTTTCTGATCTAGGCATGAAACAAGGGGGGAGGGGATGAACGCATCGATCGCGGCGCTGGCCTATCTGGCGGCGGGGGTTCTGTTCATCCTCTCGCTCAGGGGGTTGTCCAGCCCTGTGACCAGCCGACGGGGCAATACCCTCGGCATGGTCGGGATGGCCCTGGCCGTCGGCGTCACCCTGCTGACGCTGGGGACGTCGGGTGCCCTGGACCCCCTGACCCTGGCCCTGATCGCGGGCGGGGTCGTGGTCGGCGGCGGCGCGGGCGCGGTCATCGCCAACCGCGTGCCGATGACGGCCATGCCGCAACTGGTCGCGGCGTTTCACTCCCTGGTCGGCCTGGCGGCCTGTCTAGTGGCGGTGGGAGCGGTCTATGCGCCCGACGCCTTCGGCATCGTCACGGCGACCGGCGGGATCAAGACCCTATCCATCGTCGAACTGAGCCTGGGCGTGGCCATCGGGGCCATCACCTTCACCGGATCGGTCATCGCCTTCGCCAAGCTGGACGGGCGGATGAGCGGGGCGCCGATCATCCTGCCGGCGCGGCACCTCATCAACATCGCCCTGGCGCTGGCCCTGGTCTTCCTGATCGGCATCCTGATCGGGACGGGCGGGACGGCGATCTGGGCCTTCTGGGGCGTGTTCGCCATCGCCCTGATCCTGGGCGCGACCCTGATCATCCCCATCGGCGGGGCGGACATGCCGGTGGTGGTGTCCATGCTGAACTCCTATTCCGGCTGGGCGGCGGCGGCGCTGGGCTTCACGCTGGAGAACATCGCCCTGATCATCACCGGCGCCCTGGTCGGGGCGTCGGGCGCGATCCTCAGCTACATCATGTGCAAGGGCATGAACCGCAGCTTCATCAGCGTCATCCTGGGCGGCTTCGGCGCCGAGGCGGGCGCGGCGGCGGGCGGCGGGGCGGTCGAGACGCGGCCGGTCAAGCAGGGCTCGGCCGAGGACGCCGCCTTCATCATGAAGAACGCCTCCAAGGTCATCATCGTGCCGGGCTACGGCATGGCGGTGGCCCAGGCCCAGCACGCCCTGCGCGAAATGGCCGACACGCTGAAGGAAGAGGGCGTCGAGGTGAAATACGCCATCCACCCCGTCGCGGGCCGGATGCCGGGGCACATGAACGTCCTGCTGGCCGAGGCCAACGTCCCCTATGACGAGGTGTTCGAGTTGGAGGACATCAACAGCGAGTTCGCCTCGGCCGACGTGGCCTTCGTCATCGGCGCCAACGACGTGACCAATCCGGCGGCCAAGACCGATCCGCAGTCGCCCATCTATGGGATGCCGGTGCTGGACGTGGAGAAGGCGGGCACCGTCCTGTTCATCAAGCGGTCGATGGGCAGCGGCTACGCCGGGGTCGAGAACGAGCTCTTCTTCCGCGACAACACCATGATGCTGTTCGCCGACGCCAAGAAGATGGTCGAAGGCATCGTGAAGGCCCTTTGACGGTCGTGCGCGAGAACCCTTCGCGCGGCGGTGCGTTGGCTTGCGACGCTCAACCTGAGCCGTGGAGAGATTATGACCGCATTCCAAGGACTGAAAACCGTCGCCGTGCTGGGCGTGCTGGCGGGACTGGCCGCGTGCGGTCAGGCGGAGAGGACGGCCGACAAGACTGACGCTCCGGCCGAGGCGACCCAGGCGGCGCCTGAAGCCGCGCCTGCAGCGGGCGGCGCGCCGACCATCGACCAGATGATGGGCGTGCAGGTGGCCTATCTGGAATCCAAGCTGGGTCCGGCCCGCACGGTTCAGGACAAGGAACGCACCTATGAGATCGGCGGCTGCACGGTCCGCGTCCGCGCCGAGGGCGAGGAGGTCGTCGGCTACGCCGTGCCGATGACGCCGGCCTGCTCGACCCAGGCCCTGGCGGCGCTGAAGGACTATGATCTGCCGCAGAAGATCGACCTGACCATGGGCGAGTTCGCCGCCGCGCGCGGCAACGTGGACTTCAAGGCCGACTGCCTGATGCTGTGCGGCAATGCGGCCGACCCGTGGGTCTATCTGGAAAGCGCCGGCCCGCGCGTGTCGCCGGGTATTCGCGCCTCGGCCGTGATGGTCAGCGACGCCACGATCGACGCCTCCTTCCGCATCCGCGACGCCATCAAGGCGGCCAAGGGCGAGGACTACGTCATCGATGCCGGCTTCAACTGCAGCGCGGACTTCGACCAGATGGCGGTGCGCGAGCTGAAGGCCGTCCGCATCGACGAGATCGAGGTCGGCTACGTCCCCTACGGCCGCTGCTGAGGCGAGGGCGATGAAACGCGGCGCGGTTTGGCGCGTCGGAGCGGCGCTGGCGACGACGGCCGTCGCCCTGGCCGCGTGCTCGGCGATGATACCGGTCAACATCAGCGGCGGGCTGGAACGGCCAGTTGCGACCTTCGGCGCCGATCCCGCCAAGCCCGAGAAGGCCTGCCTGGGCGGCATCGCCGTGCATGAGCGGTCGAACGCCATGATGCGGCCGGTCTGGTCGATCGAGGCGCGCGGCCGCAACTGTCGAGGCCTGAGGCAGGTCGTCTACGGTCAGGCGCCTGAGGGGTTCGAGACGACGGTGGACGCCGCTCCGTTGAAACCCGGCGTGCGCTACGCGATCGTCGGCTACGGCATGACCGGCGGCCCGCTGAGCCGCGTGCCCTGGCGCGGCGGGGACGAGGTGGTGTTCGAGAACGGCCGTTGGCGTCCTGTCACGCCGCAGGAGCGCGGTCCGCGCGTGGACGCAGGCGACGAAGCACCTCACTAGCGGCTGGATGGAAGGCGAGGCGGATTTCACGCTCGAAGAGGTCGTCGAGAACCTGGGGCTGCGGCCGCTGGTCGAGGGCGGCTGGGGGCGGCCGATGGCGGGGGCGGACGCTGCCGCGCGCGGAGAGGCGGTCGGCGCCTATCGCCTGCTGACGCCCGAGGCGCCGCCCGATTGGCGCGTGGTCGAGGCCGAGGAGCTGTGGACCGCCTATATGGGCGCGGCGCTTGAGGTCGAGCTGGCCACGGATACGGGCGTGCGGCGCGAGATCCTGGCGGCGGGATCGGGCGTGTGGGTGACGGTTCCGGCGGGCGGCTGGCTGAGGACGCGCGCGGTCGGCGGATGGTGTCTGGCGGGCCGGATCGGACAGGCGCAAGGTGACGGCCTGTCCTGAGCGGGAGGCCGGAATGAGCGAGCCGAAGACCAAGCCTACCGACGCCTCGGTCGAGGACTTTCTGGCGACGGTCGAACCGGCGCGGCGGCGCGAGGAGGGGCGGACGCTGTGCGCCCTGATGCAGGCGGTGTCGGGCGAGGCGCCGGTGATGTGGGGGCCGTCCATCGTCGGCTTCGGCCGCTACGCCAACGTCACCGCGAACGGCAAGAGCGCCGACTGGCCGCGCATGGGCTTTTCGCCGCGCAAGGCGGCGCTGACCCTGTATCTCGCCTCGACCCCGCAGACGGAGGCCATGCTGGCGCGGCTGGGTCCGCACACGACCAGCACAGCCTGCCTCTACATCAAGCGGCTGGATCAGACGGACATGGGCGTGCTGCGCGACCTCTGCGTGGCCAGTTGGGACGAGATGAAACGCCGCTATCCGTGATTGGCTTGCCGACGGCGGCCAACGGACTATAGCGGATTCATGCGCACCTTCCTGATCGCCGCCTCCGCCCTGTTGTCCGCCTGCGCCCTGGCGCCGCTGGCCGCCGCCGAAACGCCGGTCCAGCCGGTCGATCTGCTGCTGACCTCGGCCACGGTGGTCGATGTCGAGAAGGGAACGACGACGCCGGATCAACTGGTCGCCGTGCGCGGCGGCGACATCGTGGCCGTGGGGCCTGAGGGCGAGGCGGGCCGCTATCGGGCCGCGCGGACGCTGGATCTGGGCGACCGCTACGTCATGCCGGGCCTGTGGGACATGCACGTTCACTTCGGCGGGGGCGAGACCCTGATCGATGAGAACGCCGAGTTGATGCCGCTGTTCGTGGTCAACGGCGTGGTGGCGGTGCGCGACGCGGCGGGCGACCTGGCGCAGCAGGTGCTGGACTGGCGCGCGTCGCCGCCGACCGCCGATGCGCCGCGCATCTTCACCTCCGGCCCCAAGATCGAGGGCGTCGCCCCCGTCTGGAAGGGCGTGATCGAGACGGGCAGCGAGGCGGAGGTGGATGCAGCCCTGGACCGGCTTCAGGCCCTGCGCGTCGACTTCGTCAAGATCACCGACAACACCCTGACGCCCGAGCTTTTCCTCTACGCCGTGCGCGAGGCGAAGAAGCGGGGCATGAAGACCTCGGCCCACATCCCGGCCAGCATCACGGTGCTGGAGGCCGCCGAGGCGGGCCTGTCGTCGATCGAACACCTCGACTACGCCATGAAGGCCGGCTCGCGCGATGAGGCGGCGATCGCGGCCGACTATCTGGCGGGCAAATACACCTACGCCCAGACCATGCGGCGTTACGCCGACACCTTCGACGTGGAGACGGCGCGCCGGGTCTATGCGCGGCTGGCGGAGCTGGGTACGGCGGTATCGTCGACCCTCTACGGCTCGACCACCCTGGCCAATCTGGACAAGGACGACCACACGCACGACGACGGCCTGGCCTATGTCGGGCCGGGCATCCGGGCGACCTATGACTGGCGCGTCCAGCGCGCCGCCCAGGCCACGCCGCAGCAGGTTGAGGACCGCCACTTCGTCAAGGACGTCACCGCGCGCACCCTGCCCATGCTGCGCGATGCGGGCGTGACCATCCTGACCGGGACGGACGCGGGCTTCCTCAACTCGTTCAACTATCCGGGCTTTTCGCTGCACGACGAGCTGGAGCTCTATGTGTCGCTGGGCCTGACGCCGCGCGAGGCCTTGATGGGCTCGGTCGTGGACGGGCCGCGCTTCCTCAATCAGGGCGAGCGTTACGGCGCGGTGGCGACGGGCAAGTCGGCCGATCTGCTGGTGCTGGAGGCGAACCCGCTGGCCGACGTCAGCGCCACGCGCGACGCCGAGGCCGTGGTGCTGCGCGGCCGCCTGATCGATACGGCTGAACTGGAGCGGATGCGCGCCGAAATCCGCGCTCGGGTCGCGGCGCGCAATGCGGTCTTTAAGCCTTCGCCAGCTTCCTGACCTTGAAGGCGACCCAGATCAGCAGCAGGCCGAACAGCACGGCCCAGGCCGCGATCAGCCACAGCAGACCCAAGGCCCCCGCGCCGGGCATGAAGACCAGGATCAGGCCGAAGATCACCGACAGGGCGCCGGCGACGCCCAGCGTCCACTCATTGGCGATCTCGTTGCGCAGACGGACGGCGCCGATGATCTCGAGCACGCCGCGCAGGATCGACCAGAAGCCGATCAGATAGACCAGGACCAGGGCCGTCAGGCCCGGCCAGGCGAAGGCGACGACAGCAGCCAGGATGCTGACCACGCCGCCCAGCGCCAGCCACCAGCGCGGGACGAACCCGCCGCCCCGGATCGCAGCGATCAGGGCTAGAACGCCGTCGATCAGGGCGTAGACGCCGTAGACCATGATCAGGGTCAGCAGGCTGATCTGCGGCCAGACGAAGGTCAGCACGCCGAAGGCCACGGCGGCGATCCCGCGCAACAGCAGCAGCCACCAGGATCGATGCAGGGCGGATTTGACGAAGCCTTCCAACGAAGGCGCGGCGTTGGACGAGGACATGGTTTCAGCTCCCCTTGGGCGTGGCGGCATATGGCCACGCTGGCGCAACGTCGGAGCGGGGCGGGGGTTCCGCAAACTTCTCGGCTCAGGCCGCCGCGCGCCAGTCGGACCGGGCGTTGAACGGCGGGGTGTGGAACTCGTCCCACAGGGCGTCTTCGTTGGTGTAGCGGCTGGTCGAGGCGCTGATGACGTCCACGACCTGTTCCTCCTGACGGTCCCAGATGACGGCCAGGTCGCTCTCGGTCTCGCACGGCACGATCATGTAGCGGTCGGAAAAGGTCTTGCGGGCGGGCTTCTGGACGGTGGGGGTGCGGACGAAGGCCATAGGGGAAAACTCCTGGTGCGGAGGCGGTCGCCTCTTGCTGACAGGATGAAGATGCGACAGCATTGCGCCAGTTTCGGACGTATCTCTGTGGAGAAGTCATTTGCGGCACGACAAGGCGGCCATGGTCATCGATCTGGCGCGGGGCATGGCGGCCAGCGCCGAGGGGCTGACGCTGAATGAGATGGCGGCGCAGCTGAACGTCGGGCGCCGCACGGCCGAGCGCATGCGCGACGCCGTGCTGATGCTGTTCCCTCAGGTGGAGGAGGTGTCGGATCCGCCGACCAAACGCTGGCGCATCCGGGGCGGGCTGTCGGCCTTTGAACAGGCCCCGACGGCCACCGAGATGCTGGAGCTGACCAAGGCGGCGGCCGCCCTGCGCGCGGCGGGCGAACCGGCGCGGGCGGCGGCGCTGGAAAGCCTTGAGCGCAAGGTGAAGGCGGCGATGCGCTCGACCACCCTGAACCGCATGGCGCCCGATCTGGAGGCTCTGGTCCGGGCCGAAACCATCGCCGTTCAGGCCGGGCCGCGCCCCAGCGCCGATGAGACGGTGCTGGCCGAGATTCGCGGGGCGGTGCTGGCCGAGCGGCCGCTGAACTTCATCTACGCCCGGCCCGGCGCCGAGGCGCGCACCCGCACCATGACGCCGTGCGGCCTGATGTTCGGGCGGGCCAACTATCTGGTGGCGGCCGACCGCGAGAGCGGGCGCATCCAGACCTTCCGTCTGGACCGGATGAGCGCGGTCGAGGCGGGCGAGGGCACGGCGCGTCCGCCCGAAGACTTCGACCTGGGCGCCTTCGCCAGCCAGTCCTTCGGCATCTATCAGGACGAGATCGAAGAGGTCGCCGTCCGTATCGCGCCCGAGGGGGCGGACGAGGCGCGCGGCTGGCGCTGGCACCCGACCCAGATGATCGAGGATCAGGCCGACGGATCGGTCGTGGTGCGGTTCCGCGCCTCGGGCATGCGCGAACTGGCTTGGCATCTGTTCACCTGGGGCGAGCAGGCGACCATCCTGGAGCCGGACCGGCTGAAGACGGTGATGGCCGAGGCGCTTGGGGCGGCGGGCCGCGCCCTCGAACGGGCGTAAAGCTGAGGAAACCGTAAGGTGACGGGCGACGTTTGGGAGCCCTAAGCTGCGCCGTTCCTTGTAGGAGACTGCTCTTCGTGCGTCTGAAAGCCTTGTCTGCAACCGCCCTTTCTGTCGTCGCCCTGCTGACCGCCTGCGCCGCCAGCCCTGCGCCCGGCCCCTGGAACGTCGAGGCGGCGCCGCAGGTGACGGTGACGCGCGAGGACGGGCGGCTGACGGTGGATTACGTCTTCAACCGGGACGCCGTGGTCTGGGCCTTCATGGATTCGGCCCTGATCTCGGAGGTGCGCGAGCCGTGGAGGCCGCGCCAGTGGACGGTTGAGACGCCCGGCGTGGTGATGGAGCGACGCGGCCATTACGACATCATCCGAAGCGCGGACGGCGGTCCCGTGCCGCGCCACGTCCGTTTCAGCGTGACGCCCAAAGCGGTCGAGCTGGAGGCGGAATACAAGACCCTGGTCTTCTCGGACGGGGCGGTGGCCCTGCCGACGCGGCAGATGGACGTCTTCGCTCTGGGCTCGCCCGAGGCGGCGGAGGCGATGCCGGCGGACCTCAACGGCGTCAATCTGGACGGCGGGGCGTCGCGCGTGACCTGGCGCGACCTGGACGGGCCGGTGCTGTTCAACGGCGAGCGCCACGCCGAACTGACGACGATGGGCGAGCGCTCCTATGTCCTGCTGGGACAGGCCAGGGTGACGCCGGGCGAGGGGCTGACCACGGTCATGGACCCCAATCTGCCGCCCTGGATCGGCGAGAAGATCCGCGACTTCGCCCCGCGCGTGGGCCAGTTCTACCTGCAACGCCTGGGGCGGCCCGGTTCGGGCGGCGACAATCCGGTGGTCATGGTGTCGTGGAACGGCCCGACCGAGCGGATGACCAGCATGGGCGGCAGCGTTCTGCCCGGTCTGATCGTCATGTCGTTCGAGGGGGCCGGCGTGACCCGGCCGACGGCGGAGATGGAGCGGGTGTCCCGCTGGTTCATCGGCCATGAGAGCGCCCACTTCTGGTTGGGCCAGACGGTGCGCTACGAGTTCGCGCGCGACGCCTGGATCACCGAAGGCGGCGCCGACCTGATGGCGGTGCGGGCGCTGAAGGCGCTGGACCCGGCCTATGACGACCGCAAGGCCCTGCAGGAAGAGGTCGACGACTGCGTGACCCTGAGCCAGGGGCGCGGCGTGGCCGAGGCGGGCGTGCGGGGCGAACACCGCGCCTATTACGCCTGCGGCGCCGTCTTCGCGATGACGGCCGAGGGGGCGCAGAAGCGGCGCGACGGCGGCGACTGGTTCGGCTTCCTGCGGCCTCTGCTGGACGCCAACCGCCGGGACGGGGTGCTGAGCCGCGCCGAATGGCTGAACGCCCTGACGCGCGTGTCGGGCGATCCGACGCTGGCGGCCGACATCGGGCGGATGCTGGATCAGGGCGCGGCCGATCCCGCTGCCGAGATCGCCAGCCTGTTCCGCCGCGCGGGCGTGCCGCACCGGGTCGAGGGCGGTCGCGTCATTCTGGCGAATTGATCCTGCTCAAGGCGCGGAACGGCGGTTTGTGCGTTGATGGGGCGTATCCTGAAGCAGGAGGCCCCCATGCCCTGGACCAGTCTGATCGTCTATGTCGACGATGAAGCCGACAACCCCGCTCGCCTGACCGAGGCCTGCGCACTGGCCGGCGCGCACGGGGCGCGGCTGATCGGGGTGTCGGCCTGTGCGCCCGAGACGCCGGTGGCCGACGCCTATGGGGCGGGCATTCTTCTGGGCGAGGTGATGGCGGCTCAGCAGGCGCGCAACGAAACCACGCTGAAGTCCGCTGAGCAGCGCTTCCGGGGCGCGATCGAGGCGGCGGGCGTCGAGGGCGAGTGGCGCGGCGATGTCGGCGACCCGACCGGCCTGACCCTGCGCTGCCTGCGGGCGGCGGACGCGGCCCTGGTCGGGCGCGACGCGGGCGGGGCCAGCGCCTGGCGCGCGCCGCATCCGGCGGATCTGGCCATGCGCTCGGGGCGGCCGGTGGTGGTGCTGCCGCCCAATCCGATCCGTTCGATGGTGGATGCCCCGGCGCTGCTGGCCTGGACCGACACGCGCGAGAGCCGACTGGCGGCGCAGGCGGCCCTGCCCCTGCTGAAGCGCGCCGACGGGGTGCGGGTGGTCGAGCTGTGCGACCCTGAAGACATGGACGGCGCCCGGTTGCGGACGCAGGATGTCGTACGCTGGCTGGCGGGGCACGGGGTCGCGGCTGAACCGGACGCCCGCGCCCATGATGACCGCTCGGGCGGGCGGCGGCTGATCGACTGCGCCGAAGAGATGGGGGCGGGGCTCATGGTCTCCGGCGCCTGGGGGCATGCGCGGATGCGGCAGTGGATCTTCGGCGGGGTGACGCAGACCTTACTGAACGAAGCGCCCGTGGCGCTGATGCTGGCGCACTGACTTTCCTTCTCCCCTTGCGGGAGAAGGTGGTCCGTAAGGACCGGATGAGGGGTTGCACTGTCGGTTGAGAGACCCCTCATCCGACCTCGCTTCGCTCGGCCACCTTCTCCCACAAGGGGAGAAGGGGAGATTAGGCGAACGGATAGGGGCTGACGGACTTGGACCAGTCGTCCACCGTCAGGGCGCGGCCGACCGGCGGGGCGGCGCGTTCGGCGCAGGGGTGGCGTTCGCACAGGCGGCAAGCCGGGCCGATGGGGGTGACCTCGGGCTTCTGCAGGTCCAGACCGCGGGCGTAGATTAGGCGGTGGGCGTGGCGAAGCTCGCAGCCCAGGCCGATGGCGAGGTCATGCCCCTCGGTGAAGGCGTCCTGGCCCTGACGGTCGACAGTGCGGGCCAGGGTGAACCAGCGGCCGCCGTCGGGCGTCTCGATGATCTGGGTGACGATGCGGCCCGGCGTGCGGAAGGCCGAGTGCAGCCGCCAGCGCGGGCAGGCGCCGCCGAAACGCGAGAACGGAAAGGCGCCCGAGGCGTAGCGTTTGGACACGTTTCCCGCCTGATCCACCCGCATCAGGAAGAAGGGCACGCCCCGCGCCGTCGGCCGCGACAGGGTGGTCAGCCGGTGGGCGACCTGTTCGAAGCCGACGCCGAACCGGGCCTGTAGCCGGGACAGGTCATAGCCGGTTTCCTCGGCCGTGCGCTGGAAGGCAGCGTAGGGCATCAGCACGGCGGCGGCCAGGGTGTTGGCCAGCGAGGCCTTCAGCAGGTTGCGCGTCGGGGCGTCGGGGGCGTTCGCCGCCTCGGTCAGAGCCTGAAGCTCAGGCCCGTGCTCCATCAGGGCCAGTTGGTTGGCGACGGCGAAGGCGCGCGACGACGGGCCCAGCGCGTCGGACAGCAGCAGGCGCCCCCGGTGCGGATCGAAGCGGCGGGTCCATTCGACCATGACCTCGGCGGGCAGGGTGCGGACCGTCAGGCCGTGGCGGGCGAACAGGCGCGCGCGGGCCAGGGCCTCGAAGCCTTCGTCTGGGGCGGGGGCTTCGGCGCGCAGGGCGTCGTGCAGGGCCTCGCCCAGGGCATCGAGGTCGGGGAAGTGGTTGTGACGGGACTGGACGTATTCGCGCACCCATTCCGAAGGACTGTCGGTCGGGGCCGCGCCGCCGCCCGCCTCGATCTCGGCCCGGTCGCGCACGCGGCGGTCCGTGAAGGCGCGATAGAGGCGCAGCACGGCGTCGGCGGCGGCGGGCTGATCCTCGGCCAACTGCATGATCTCGTGGCGCGGCACGGCCAAGCCGTGGAACAAGGGGTCGGCGAAGACCTCGGACAGTTCGGCCTCCGACGCCGGGCCGCCGGACTGGCTGAGGTTCCTCAGGTCGACGTCATAGGTTTCGGCCAGGCGCAGCAGAAGCTGGGCCGAGACGGGGCGCTGGTTGCGCTCGATATGGTTCAGATAAGAGGGCGAGACGCCCAGGTCGGCCGCCATCGCCGTCTGCGACAGGTCAAGTTCGCGCCGCAGCCGCTTGAGGCGGCCGCCCAGAAACAGCTTGCGATCGGCGGCGGCGTTCATGGCGCGATCATGTCACATCATGACTTCAAGGCAAGTGTCATGATGTGACTGTTTGACTTGAATGACGCGTCTAGCTCTGTGTCATTCGTGACGGATGCATGTTCAGGTCTTCGGGACAGCGGCTGCGGCCGCGCCTTATCGAGACCGAGACGAACATGACGACCTTCGCCGATCTGGTTCCTTCGCCCGCCGGCCGTTTCGACGGCATCGAGCGCCCTTACTCGCCGGAAGACGTCCTGCGTCTGCGCGGCTCGGTGCCGGTCACGCACACCCTGGCCGAGCGCGGCGCCAACCGCCTGTGGGAGCTGCTGCACAGCGAGGCTTACATCAACGCCCTGGGGGCCGTGACCGGCAATCAGGCGATGCAGATGGTCCGCGCGGGCCTGAAGGCGATCTATCTGTCGGGCTGGCAGGTCGCGGCCGACGCCAATACGGCCGGCGCCATGTACCCGGACCAGTCCCTGTATCCGGCCAACGCCGCGCCGGAACTGTGCCGCCGCATCAACCGCACCCTGCAGCGCGCCGACCAGATCGAGCACGCCGAGGGCGGCGCCAAGCGCGACTGGTTCGCCCCCATCGTCGCCGACGCCGAGGCCGGTTTTGGCGGCCCGCTGAACAGCTTCGAGATCATGAAGGCCTTCATCGAGGCGGGCGCCGCGGGCGTCCACTTCGAGGACCAGCTGGCGTCCGAGAAGAAGTGCGGCCACCTGGGCGGCAAGGTGCTGATCCCGACCCAGGCGCATGAGCGCAATCTGATCGCGGCGCGTCTTGCGGCCGACGTCTGCGGCACGCCGACCCTGACGGTGGCGCGCACCGACGCCGAGTCGGCCCAACTGATCACCTCGGACATCGACGAGCGGGACCACCCCTTCATCGACCGCGAGAACCGCACGCCCGAGGGCTTCTATCGTCTGAAACCGGGCACGGGTCTGGATCACTGCATCGCGCGCGGTCTGTCCTACGCCAAATACGCCGACCTGCTGTGGTGGGAGACTTCGCACCCCGATCTGGACGACGCCAGGAAGTTCGCCGAAGCCGTCCAGAAGGAGCATCCGGGCAAGCTGATGGCCTACAACTGCTCGCCCTCGTTCAACTGGGAAGCCAAGCTGGACAAGGACACCATCGCCAAGTTCCAGCGCGAGCTGGGGGCTATGGGCTACAAGTTCCAGTTCGTGACGCTGGCGGGCTTCCACAGCCTGAACAACGGCATGTTCGAGCTGGCCAGCGGCTATCGCGATCGCGGCATGGCGGCCTATTCCGAGCTGCAGCAGCGCGAGTTCGCCAATGAGGCCGCCGGCTACACCGCCACGCGCCACCAGCGCGAGGTCGGCACCGGCTACTTCGATGATGTCGCCACGGTCATCTCTTCGGGCCAGTCCTCGACCACGGCCCTGAAGGACTCGACCGAGACGGCCCAGTTCCACGCCGCCTGAGTTCCACGCCTCACAGGAAAGGAAACGACATGGAGCCCATGACTCGTCCGCAAGCCATCATCGACTTCTGTCTGGCGCCGCTGGCGCTGGACGGATCGACCGAGGCCGAGCGCGAGGTGCGCCGCCGTCTGGAGCACGTCCTCAAGACCTTCGAGGCCAAGGCGGTCCGTCCGCTGAGCGTGGATTTCTCGACCATGCCCAGCCAGGTCATCAACGAGGCGGCGCACGGCTACGAGTGAGCCGCCTCGATATTGGAAGAAAGAGACCTCAGGCCGCGGCTTCCGCGGCCTGAGGCGTCTGTGCGGTCAGGTCGGCGACCATGGCCAACAGGTCTTCGACGCTGAAGGGCTTGGCCATATGGCGGTCGGCGCCGGCGGCCAGGGCCTCGTCCAGATGTTGGGGCAGGGCGTTGGCGGTCAGCATGACGACGGGAACGTGCGGCAGGCCCAGGACGGACTCGTGCAGCCGGATTTCGCGGACGGCGGTCAGACCGTCCATGACCGGCATCTGCATGTCCATCAGCACCAGGTCGAAGGTCTGGGCGCGGTAGGCTTCGACGGCCTGGGCTCCGTTCTCGACCGAGACGAGGTCGAAGACGGCGCCGTCCAGGATCAGCTCGACGACGCGGCGATTGGTCGGGTGATCGTCGGCGGCCAGGATACGCAGGCGGCGCGGCGCCTGGTCGACCTCGGCCGCGACGGCTGTGTCGGCGTCCTGCCGGTCGGGACGAAGAGGGACGGGCGGCGCCTGAGCCGGCTTGAGCGGCAGGCTGAGGATGAAGGCGGCGCCCGCGCCCGGCTCGCTTTCGCAGCCCAGGTCGCCGCCCATCATGGCCGCCAGTTCGCGGCAGATCGCCAGGCCCAGGCCGGAGCCGCCGTAATGGCGGGTGATGTCGCCGTCGGCCTGTTCGAAGCGGTTGAACAGGCGGGCCTGCGTCTGGGCGTCAAAGCCGATCCCGGTGTCCTGGACCACGAAACGCAAGGTCTGGGGCGCCTCGGCCGGGACGGCGTCGACGGTCAGGCTGACGAAGCCCGAGGCGGTGAACTTGACGGCGTTGGAGACCAGGTTGGTGAGAACCTGCTTCAGGCGGACGGCGTCGCCATAGATCCAACGCTGCGCCTCAGGCGCGACTTCGACAATGAACTGCAGGCCCTTGTCGCGCGCGGCGGCGGCGTAGAGGAGGGCGGCTTCCTCCACCGTCCGGGCGAGGTCGAGCGGTTCCTCCTTCAGCTCCAGTCGTCCGGATTCGACGCGCGCCAGATCCAATATGTCGCTGAGCAGGGTCTGGAGGGTGCGGCTGGAGGACTGGATCAGCTCAAGCATTTCCTGCTGATGCTGTGACAGTTTCGTGCGGGTCAAAGCCTGGGCCACCCCGATGACGCCGTTCAGGGGCGTGCGGATCTCATGGCTCATATTGGCCAGGAAGCGGCTCTTGGCGCGATTGGCGGCGTTTGCTGCGTCGCGCGCTTCCGCCAGGGCGGCCGCGTCGCGTTTCAGGTCGCTGATGTCCGAGCAGACCGTGACCGCGCCGCCGCCGACGGTCGGGCGATCCTGAACCCGCAGCCAACGGTCGGCGACCTTGATCTCGCGCGGGGCGGTGGCGATGCGGCGGCAGGCCAGCCGCTCTTCGATCCAGGCGTCCTCTCGGCCCACGATGTCGGGATAGACGCCGCTTCTGATCCCGGCCTCCAATATTTCCCGGAAGGTGACGCCGGGCCTGAGCACGCCTTGCAGATGAGGGGCGATCTCGCTGTAGCGCTGGTTCCACAGGATCAGCCGGTCATCGGCGTCATAGACGCTGACGCCGTCGGGCATGGCGTGGACGGCTTCCAGCAACTGGCCCAGAACGCTGCGCCGCGACCACCAGATCATGCCGGTGAAGAAGGCCGCCACGACGACGGTCAACGTCACGCCCAGGCCGATCCACAGGGCGACGACGAGGGCGCTCGCCGCGTCGCTGGGCAGGATCACGCCGGGCGCAGGCGTCAGGCTCACGGCGGTCATGGCGATGAAGTGCAGCCAGGCGACGCCGCTTGCGGTCAGGGCGGTCGCCGCGGCCAATTGCTTCCAGCGGCCGAGGGGCGGCAGGAAGACGACTGTGCTGAACAGGACCAGCCCGCCCGCGACGGCCAGGCCGACGCGCGGCGCATTCCACGTCAACACCGCGCCCGACAGGCGCATGGCGTCCATGCCGACGAAGTGCATGGCCGCGACGCCGGTTGTGACGGCGACTGCGGCGACCAGCCCCCACCGACGCCGCAGCTTCGCATCCGCCGGGCCGATCAGGTGCAACTGCATTCCGATCCAGAAGGCGGCCGCCACGATCACCAGCGACAGGAAGGTCTGCAGGGCGTCGTAACGGACCTCGACGCCTACGTCATAGGACAGCATGGCGATGAAATGGGTGGTCCATACGCCCAATCCGCCGACCAGGGGCGCGGACAGGGTGTAGGCGCGGCGTGCTCGGGGCGACAGGCGTCGCGCACGCTCGGACAGCAACAAAGCGATGCCGAGGCTGAAAACGCAGGCCAGGATGGCGAAAGCGGCGATTCGCCAGTCGTGGCGTTCAACCAGACAGCTCAGAACACCGTCCAACATGATGCGCCCTCAGCCCCTAAACCGTTCCGCCGTAAATCCGTGAAGAAACCAAGCTACACATCCCGTGCGTCGAACCGGCCGACTCAGCGGGCTGCCGACGGACCAACCTAGGTCGAGCTGCTGAAGAATGAGATAACGTCGGTCGAAATGCCTTACGATCACTCTCCGTCTCCCGTTGCGCCTACAGCGTCGTCCCGTTTGTGGACGGCCGGCGCCAGCGGCGGCGTGGCCATACTGGTGATGGCGGTTCTGGCCGTGATGAAGCCGGAACTGGCCGGATGGCTGGCGGCGGGGGCCGTCGCGGTCGCGCTGGCGACCTGGTTGGTGAACCGCAATCCGCCGCCGGCCGCCGATGAGATGGAATTCGAGCCGGGCGGGGTCGATCTGGGACCGGACGCGGCCCTGCTGGGCGATGTGTTCGAGGCGCTGGACGACCCGCTGCTGATCATCAGCGGAGGCGAGGCGGACGATATCGCCGGGCGCCGCATCGCCCTGGCCAATGCGGCGGCGCGCGAGCTGTTCAAGCTGAACGGGACGGGCGGTGGGCTGCTGGTTTCGGTGCTGCGCGAGCCGCGCGTGCTGGAGGCGGTGGACGAGGCCCTGTTCGGCGGCGTCGGAGCCGAGGTCGACTATGTCGGCGGCGGCGTTCAGGAACGGCATTGGCGCGCCTTCATCCGACCCCTGCCTGCACGCGAGGATTCGGCCTGGGGCGGCGGGATGCTGGCGCTTCTGGCTCTGCGCGACGAGACGGACGTGCGCCGCATGGAGAAGATGCGCGTCGACTTCCTGGCCAACGCCAGCCATGAGCTGCGCACGCCGCTGGCGTCGCTGTCGGGGTTCATCGAGACGCTGAAGGGCCACGCCAAGGACGACCCCAAGGCGCGCGACAAATTCCTCGACATCATGGCGGTGCAGGCCGACCGGATGCGGCGGCTGGTGGCCGATCTGCTGTCGCTGAGCCGGATCGAGCTGAACGAACACATCGCGCCCCTGGGGCGGGTCAATCTGGCGCGGGCGACGGCCGATGTGGTCGATGCGGTCAGCGTCCTCTCGCGCGAGCGTCAGGTGACGATCCATGCGGAGCTGCCGCACGGCGGCGCGGCTGTGACCGGCGATCGGGACGAGATCGCCCAGGTGGTGCAGAACCTGATCGACAACGCCCTGAAATATTCCAGCGCGGGCGGGACCATCGAGGTCGGCATCGAGATCGACCGCACCCTGGACGAGGCCATGGCGGCGCGAATGCCCGAGGGCAACCGCCTGTCGCTGGCGACCCCGGATCGCGAGACGGGTCAGCGCTACGCCGTCGTCACCGTGCGCGACCACGGGCCGGGCATGGCGCGCGAGCACCTGCCGCGCCTGACGGAGCGATTCTATCGCGTCGAGGGTCAGAAGAGCGGCGATCGGCAGGGCACGGGCCTGGGCCTAGCCATCGTGCGCCACATCATCATTCGCCACCGGGGCGGCCTGTCCGTGGACAGCGCGCCGGGGCATGGGGCGATCTTCGCGGCCTGTTTCCCGCTGGCTCCCGCATCCGAGGCGTGAGGTCCGTATTCGGAGCGATCGTCATGCCGCTGCGACATTGCGGCTGGGCGTCGTAACAGAACTGTCATCCAGCCGTCTTAATCCGCTGACGTATCGCAGGCAGTTTCCCGGCCGAAACGCACCGAACCCGGCGCGTTGCTGATTCCTGCGCTGATCGGACCGGATGATCTGGATTTTCCTGCTGCTGCTGATCGCCTTCGCCGTCCTGGCCTATGTGGCCGGGCGGGCCTTGGCCGTTCGTCGGAGCCAGGGGGCGAAGTCGCATTCGCGTCCTGGCCAACACGGGCTTTACGCCCTGATCTGGGTCGGGGTTCCGGCCCTGGCGATGCTGATCGCCGCCTCGATCTTCTCCACGCCCATCGAGCAGCAGATGATGCGGGCGGGCGCGCCTGACAGCGTCACCCAGCTGGAGCCGTTCCGCCGCGAAGCCTTCTTCGCCGACGCCCGTCTGGTCGGGGCGGGGCAGGAGGCGCGCCAGATCTGGCCTGCGCCCTACGCCGAGGAGCTGCCGGCCGAGGGGCGTCGCGCCCACCGCATCGCCGCGGCCCTGAACTGGGGCGGGGGCGTCGCCGCCCTGATCGCCGCCGTGCTGGGCGGCCTGTTCGTCTTCACCCGCATTCGCCCTGACCTGCGCGCGCGCAACAAGGTCGAGGGCTGGATCACCGGCGTCCTGTTCGCCTGTTCGGCGGTGGCGGTGCTGACCACGGTCGGCATCATCTTCTCGCTGGTGATCGATTCCTTGCGCTTCTTCAGCATGGTGCCGATCACGGAGTTCCTGTTCGGGACCAAGTGGAGCCCGCAGATCGCCATCCGCGCCGATCAGGTCGGGTCGTCGGGCGCCTTCGGGGCCGTGCCGCTGTTCGCGGGCACCTTCCTGATCATGGCCATCGCCATGGCGGTGGCCGCCCCGATCGGCCTGTTCTCGGCGGTCTATCTTTCGGAATATTCGGGCAAGAAGACCCGCGCCCTGGTCAAGCCCGCGCTGGAGGTTCTGGCCGGGGTGCCGACCGTGGTCTACGGCTTCTTCGCCGCCCTGACCGTTGGGCCGGCGCTGCGCGTCTTCTTCAACGGCATCGGCGAAATGCTGATCGGCGGGCCGTTCAACGATCTGGGCCTCTACCTGTCGCTGGTGCAGAACCAGATGGCCCTGGTCGCGGGCGCGGTCATGGGGATCATGCTGATCCCCTTCGTCAGCTCTCTGTCGGACGACATCTTGAACGCGGTGCCGCAGTCGCTGCGCGACGGCTCCTACGCCATGGGCGCCACCAAGTCCGAGACGATCAAGAAGGTGCTGCTGCCCGCCGCCCTGCCGGGCGTGGCCGGGGCCCTGCTGCTGGCCGTGTCGCGCGCCATCGGCGAGACCATGATCGTGACCATGGCCGCCGGTCTGGCCGCCAAGCTGACCTTGAACCCGCTGGAGACGGTCACGACCGTCACCGTCCAGATCGTCACCCTGCTGACCGGCGACCAGGAGTTCAACAGCCCCAAGACCCTGGCCGCCTTCGGCCTGGGGCTGACCCTGTTCGTGGTCACGCTGATGCTGAACATCGTCGCCATGCGCATCGTGCAAGCCTATCGGGAACAGTATGACTGACGCCGCCTCTCCCTCGACCGGCGTCAGCCCGCGCACCCAGCGTCTGAAAAGCCGCCTGCGCGCCCGCTATGCGCGTGAGAACCGCTTCCGCTGGTACGGCCGTGCGGCCATCGGCGTGGCTCTGGCCTTCCTGGTGATCCTGCTGGGCAGCATCGTCACCCAGGGCTACACCGCCTTCTACGCCCATACAGTGACCCTGCCGGTCTACATGGACCCGGCGCGGATCGACCGTTCCTATCCGCAAGGCGCCAATTTCGAGCAGATCGTCGCCGAGCAGCAGATCCGCCGCCTGGGAATCCAGGACGACGCGCAGGGAACCAAGGCCTCGACCATGAAGGCCCTGCTGTCCTCGGAGCTGAAGTTCCAGGCCGCCAAGATGATCGCGCGCCAGCCCAGCCTGCTGGGCCAGACCGTGCCGGTCGCCGCGCCGCTGTCGGACGACGCCGAGATGTATCTGAAGGGCAAGATCACCCGCGATCAGCCCGAGGATCAGCGCCGCGTCACCAATGAGCAGATGGACTGGCTGGACCGGATGAAGGCCTCGGGCGCCGTGCGCGCCCACTTCAACTCCGCCCTGTTCACCAAGGGCGACTCGACCCAGCCGGAGCTGGCGGGCCTGCTGGGCGCCGTGGTCGGTTCGGCCCTGATGCTGATGGTGACGGCCCTGATCGCCATTCCGGTCGGCGTCGGCGCCGCCGTGTGGCTGGAGGAGTATTCCCCCCGCAACCGCATCACGGCGATCATCGAGGTCAACATCAACAACCTGGCCGCCGTGCCGTCGATCGTCTACGGCCTGCTGGGTCTGGCGCTGTTCATCAACTTCATGCACCTGCCGCGCGCCAGTCCGCTGGTCGGGGGCCTGGTGCTGGCGTTGATGGCCCTGCCGACCATCATCATCGCCACCCGTTCGTCGCTGAAGGCGGTGCCGCCGTCGATCCGCGAGGCGGCCCTGGCCATGGGCGCCAGCCGCACCCAGACGGTGTTCGGCCACGTCCTGCCGCTGGCCATGCCCGGCGTGATGACCGGCGCCATCATCTCCATGGCCCATGCGCTGGGCGAGACGGCGCCGCTGCTGCTGATCGGCATGATCAGCTTCGTGCCGGGCGTGCCGCACGCCATCGACGAGCCCGTCGGCGCCCTGCCGTCGCTGATCTACATCTGGGAGAATGCGTCCGAGCGCGCTTTCCACGAACGGACGGCGGCCGCCATCCTTGTCCTTCTCGCCTTCATGATCGTCATGAACGCCGCCGCAGTCCTGCTGCGCCGTCGCTTCGAACGCCGGTGGTAAATCTTATGAAGTCCCGCATCTTCCGCGCGCCCGAAGGCGTTTCGAACGGCGCCGCCCCCTCTGAAGCCGCCACCCTGTCGACCGCCCCGGCCGTCGGCGCTCACGCCTCGGCCCCGCTGGGTCCGATCAAGATCGCCGCGCGCGACGTCTGCGTCTTCTACGGCGAGAAGCAGGCCCTGTTCGACGTCTCGCTGGAGATTCCGGACAAGACGGTGACGGCGCTGATCGGCCCGTCGGGTTGCGGCAAGTCGACCTTCCTGCGGACGATGAACCGCATGAACGACACCATCCCCGGCACCCGCGTGACCGGCCGGATCGACATGGACGGCGCGGACATCAACGACAAGAAGATCGACCCGGTCCTGCTGCGCGCCCAGGTCGGCATGGTGTTCCAGAAGCCCAACCCCTTCCCCAAGTCGATCTATGAGAACGTGGCCTATGGGCCCAAGATTCACGGCCTGGCCTCGACCAAGGGCGAGATGGACGAGATCGTCCAGAAGTCGCTGAAGCGCGCCGGCCTGTGGGACGAGGTCGCCGACCGCCTGCACTCGCCGGGCACCGGCCTGTCGGGCGGCCAGCAGCAGCGTCTGGTCATCGCCCGCGCCATCGCGGTCGAGCCCGAAGTCATCCTGATGGACGAGCCCTGCTCGGCGCTGGACCCGATCGCCACGGCCAAGATCGAGGAGCTGATCGACGAACTGCGCGAGCGCTACTGCATCGTCATCGTCACCCACTCGATGGCCCAGGCGGCCCGCGTGTCGCAGCGCACGGCCTTCTTCCACATGGGCAAGCTGGTCGAGACCGGCGACACCGAAGAGATCTTCACCAACCCGCGCGAAAAGCGCACGCTCGATTACATCACCGGCCGCTTCGGCTGAGGACGCGACGATGAACCAGCATACGGTCAAGGCTTACGGCGACGAGCTGAACCAGTTGACGGCCGAGGTGGTCCGCATGGGCGGCCTGGCCGAGGCCCAGGTGGCGGACGCCATCGAATCCGTCGCGCGCCGCGACGTGGCCCTGGCCAAGGCGGTGGTCGAGCGCGACAATCGCCTGGACGCCCTGCATCGCGACATCGAGAAGAAGGCGATCCGCCTGATCGCCCTGCGCCAGCCGGTCGCCAGCGATCTGCGCCGGACGCTGGGAGCCATGAAGCTGGCCTCGGACCTGGAGCGGACCGGCGACCTGGCCAAGAACATCGCCAAGCGGGCGCTGATCCTGGCCGAGGCCGAGCCGATGCAGCCGCTGACCCGCTCGATCGAGCGGATGGGACGGCTGGTGTCGAACCGCCTGCGCGACGTGCTGGACGCCTATACGGCCTCGGAGATCGAACGCGCCCTGTCGGTCTGGCAGACCGACGACGAGGTGGACGAGCACTACAACGCCCTGTTCCGCGAACTGCTCACCTATATGATGGGCGACCCGCGCACGATCACAGCCTGCACCCACCTGCTGTTCATGGCCAAGAACCTGGAGCGGATCGGCGACCACGCGACCAATATCGCCGAGACGGTCCACTATGAGATCACGGGCGAGGACATGCTGGGCGAGCGGCCGAAGGCCGTGCCCGGTCCCGGCGAAGAGCCGACGCCGACCCCGCACCTGTCCGCGTCTCCCGACGCGGCGGACGACTGATCCCCCCTACATCGCTGACGACTTCGACGAACCGGAGAGGCTGACGTGCAACCCTATATCCTGGTGATGGAAGACGAGGACGCTCTGGCCACCCTGCTCCAGTACAATCTGGAGAAGGAAGGCTATGACGTGGCCGTCGCCGCCGACGGCGAGGAGGGGATGCTGCAGATCGACGAGCGCACCCCCGACCTGATCCTGTTGGACTGGATGCTGCCCAAGCTGTCGGGCATCGAGGTGTGCCGTCGTGTGCGCGGCCGGGCCGAGACCCGCAACCTGCCGATCATCATGCTGACCGCGCGCGGCGAAGAGACGGACCGCGTGCGCGGCCTGGACACCGGCGCCGACGACTATATGACCAAGCCCTTCTCGATGACGGAGCTGACCGCGCGCATCCGCGCCGTGCTGCGCCGCATCCGTCCGGGCCTGGCCGACGACCGGGTCAACCACGCCGACATCATCATGGACCGCGTCGCCCACCGCGTCAGCCGCGCGGGCCGCGAGGTGCATCTGGGGCCGACGGAGTTCCGTCTGCTGGACCACTTCCTCAAGCATCCGGGCCGGGTGTTCAGCCGCGAGCAGCTGCTGGACGCGGTCTGGGGCTCGGACGTCTATGTCGAGGCCCGCACGGTGGACGTCCACGTCGGCCGCCTGCGCAAGGCGCTGAACGTCGAAGGCACGGTCAACCCGATCCGCACCGTGCGCTCGGCGGGCTATTCGCTGGATTTGAACAACTAGGCGGTGACTCCTGCGGCGCGGGCCACGACGCTCCACGCCGCCCCATCCCCTGCTGTCATCTTCGGGCTTGACCCGAGGATCCAGCCGTCCGCCTGCTCGGCGTTGAACGGGTGAGCGCGCCGTCGCCCTGGATCCTCGGGTCAAGCCCGAGGATGACGGCGTGGCGGAAAACGGCGCGTATGGGGTGAAGCCCGGGCGTGTGGGGGGCGGGGAGCAGGAGCTTAACTTTTCTTCATCTGCATCTGCTGGCCCATGCCGCCGCCTCTGAACGACGACGTCGCATCGGGGGAGGGAAGTCATGCCGGACGCCATTATCGCCATGTCAGGCTGGGTCGGGGCGGTCGCGCTGGCGGCTGGGGCGGCGGCTGTGCTGTCGCGCGGCAAGGTGCGCTGGGGCTGGCTGGCGGCGGGCCTGTTGCTGATGGCGGTCTATGACGCCGTGCTGACGCGCGGCTATGGCCATATCCCGCTGGATTTCGGACCCTCGCGCTGGAACTGGGAGGGCAAGACGCTGGCCGTCCTGCTGTCCCTGGTCGTCGCCAGCCTGCCTGTCGTCGGATGGCGGCGCAGCGGCCTGACCCTGCATCAGGATCGGCAGGGGCTGAAGGGGGCGCTGATCCTGTCGGGCCTGCTGGTCCTGCTGTTTCTTGGGCTGGCGATCGCGATGCCGGGCGAGGGGTTCGACGCCGACAGTCTGGCCTTTCAACTGACCATGCCGGGGCTGGACGAGGAGATCTTCTATCGCGGCGTGCTGCTGCTGATGCTGAACGAGGCGTTCGGGCGGCCGGTCCGCGTGCTGGGCGCGCCCATGGGCTGGGGCGCGGCGCTGACGGCGCTGGCGTTCGGCCTGACCCACGCCCTGGGCTATCAGGACGGCGGCTTCACCTTCGACTGGGCGCCGATGGCGACGACGGGGCTGGCGGGCCTGTTGCTGGTCTGGCTGCGTGAGAAGACCGGCAGCGTGCTGCTGCCGGTCCTGCTGCACAACTACGGCAACGCCGTCTTCATGCTGGTCTGAGGGATCAGGCCTCGGCCGTTTCCAGCTCGGCCGGGTCGATCTCATAGTTGGTCGAGCAATACTCGCACGTCACGCGGATCTTGCCGTCGTCCTCGACCATTTCGGCGCGTTCTTCCGCCGGGAAGGATTGCAACACGGTGGCGATGCGGTCCTTCGAGCAGCGGCAGACGGCGGCCAGGGCCTTGGCGCCTTCCAGCCGCACGCCGTCCTCATGGAACAGACGGTACAGCAGGGTCTCGGCGATGATGGTCGGGTCGATCAGCTCGTCGTCGCCCAGGGTGGCGAACAGGGCGCGGGTGCGCTCCCACACTTCTTCGGTCGAGCCGCGCGACTCGTCGCCGGCGATGACCTGGATCATCGCCCCGCCCGCGCGCCAGGTGCGGCCCGCGTCGGTTTCGACCTCGCCGACGGCCAGGCGAACCTTGGTCGGCACCTGCTCGGACTGGGTGAAGTAGTGTTCGGCGCACAGCGACAGGCTCTCGCCCTCGATGGGGGTCACGCCCTGGGTGCGTTCGAAGTCGGCGCCGCGGTCCACCGTCATGATGAAGACGCCGCCGCCCAGCAGGGTCTTGGCACCCGGACGGGCGAAGCCTTCCGACGCCTTGGCCACTTCTTCCGGGTCGAAGCGGCAGAAGCCGCGCAGATGGCCGTCCGTGCCGTAGTCGGCCACGACATAGCGCACCGGGCCGTCGCCCTGGGCCTGAACGATCAGGCGGCCGTCGAACTTCAGCGCCGAGCCGACGATAGCGGCCAGGACGCAGGCTTCGCCCAGCAGGGCGGCGACCGGCTCGGGATAGGCGTGGGCCGACAGGATCTTGTCGACCGCTTCGCCCAGGCGAACCAGGCGGCCGCGCACCGGCCAGCCTTCGATCTGGAAGGCGGCGGCGAAGTCGTCCGTCGGGGCGGCGATGGGGGCGTCGGGCGCGTGATCGGTCACGGCGTGAAATCCTGAAAACTGTCGGAAGCGGCGCAACATAGGGAGCCGCGGGCGGCTTGGTAAGGGGAGGGCGTGTCGCCTGCGTCACGACCGCGCGCGGCGGCGACAAGCTTGACCGGATGAAGGGAACCCTTTGTGCTGAAGCTCGCTCCCTTAGATGAAACCGTTTCCTTCCCGAGAGGTCTGACATGATGGATCGTGAGTTCAACGTCGTGGACGAGGTCCGCAAGCATCCCGGAATCACGGCGGGGGTGGTGGCTGTGCTGGCGGGCGTGGGTCTGGCGACCATCCTGCTGAGCCAACGCACCGGCCCGACGCGTTATGAGCGGATCAAGACCCGCATCGACCCGCGCGGCTGGTTCGACGCCGAGGCTCTGCGCCACCGCTTTGACGATATCGCGCGCGGCGTGCGCGACGGCGCGGACGACCTGACCCACCGCGCGGCCGATCTGGGCGGCTACGCCCAGGACCGCGCGGGCCGCTTTGGCGCCGAGGCGCGGGATCGGGCTGACGACTGGTATCGCCGCACCAGGAAGAAATCGCGCCGTCCGATGCGCCGCTACACCAAGCAGGCGCGCCGCTATGTCGAGGACGCCGGCGACTTCGCCCGCGATCACGCCAAGGAGGGCGGCGCCCTTCTGGCTGTGGCCACCATCGCCGCCGCAATCGGCGCGGCCGCGCTGGAAAGCCGCCGGCGCGCCGGAAACAGCGGCCGCTGAGCCGGTTTTCCGCCGTAAATGGAAAAAATATGCGGAAAGGGGTGCTGCGGCGCCCCTTTTTATTGCTGCGAGTGCGAAGAAGGTCTAGAGCCCGCGCATGATCTCGCCCGTCTTCATCTTCGACTTCGATTCCACCCTGGTTCGCATCGAAACGCTGGAGGCGCTGGCCGATCTGGCGTTGAAGGATGCGCCGGACGCCGCCGAGCGCAAGGCCCGGATCGCGGCCCTGACCGACGACGCCATGAACGGCCGCATCGGCTTCGGCGAGGCGCTGAAGCAGCGGCTGGACCTGCTGGCGCTGCGCCGTGAACACGTCGAGACCCTGACCGATCGCATCCTGGACGAGGCGACGGTCTCCATTCGCCGCAACGTCGACTTCTTCCAGCGCAACGCCGAGCGCATCTACATCCTGTCGGGCGGCTTTCGCGAGGTGATCGCCCCCCTGGCCGAGCGGCTAGGCGTGGCGTCCGATCATGTGCTGGCCAACGACCTGATCTATGACGATGAAGGCCGCGTCACGGGCGTGGACACGGCCAACCCGCTGTCGCGCGAGAACGGCAAGCCTGAGGTCATCCGGGCGCTGAACCTGGAGGGGCCGGTGGTCATGGTCGGCGACGGCTGGACCGACGCCGAGGTCAAGATTCAGGGCGCGGCCGACCGCTTCTACGCCTTCACCGAGATCGTCAGCCGCGCCAAGGTGATCGAGGCCGCCGACGCCGTCGCCGCCTCTCTGGACGAGGTGCTATACGCCGAGGGCGTGGCCGGACGCTGGTCCTATCCGCGCAACCGCATCCGCATGCTGCTGCTGGAGAACGTCCACCCCGCCGCCATCGAACGGCTGGAGGAGGCGGGCTATACCGTCGAGACCATGAAGGGCGCGCTGGACGAGGACGATCTGATCGAGGCGATCAAGGGCGTGCACGTCCTGGGCATCCGCTCCAAGACCAATGTCACGCGCAGGGTGCTGGACGCGGCGGATCGGCTGATGGCCGTGGCGGCCTTCTGCATCGGCACCAATCAGGTCGATCTGGACGCGGCGGCGGACAAGGGCGTGGCGGTGTTCAACGCCCCCTATTCCAACACCCGCTCGGTGGTCGAACTGGCCATCGGCATGATGATCGTCCTGATGCGCGACGTCGCGGACAAGTCGCGCGAAATGCACAAGGGCGTGTGGAACAAGTCGGCGACCGGGTCGCGCGAAGTGCGCGGCAAGACGCTGGGCATCGTCGGCTACGGCGCCATCGGCAGCCAGTTGTCGGTGCTGGCCGAGAACCTGGGCATGAGGGTGCTGTTCTACGACCTGTCCGAGCGGCTGGCGCTGGGCAATGCGCGGCGGATGCGCTCGTTGGACGCCCTGCTGGCCGAGGCGGACGTGGTGACGCTGCACGTCGACGGCCGCAAGGAAAACACCGCCATCATCGGGGCCGACCAGTTCGCCAGGATGAAGCCGGGCGCCCTGTTCCTGAACCTGTCGCGCGGCCATGTGGTCGATGTGGACGCGATGGCGGCGGCGCTGAAGTCCGGCCGTCTGGGCGGGGCGGCGGTCGACGTCTTCCCCGAGGAGCCGCGCACCAACGCCGACCCGTTCGACAGTCCTCTGGTCGGTTTGGACAAGACCATCCTGACCCCGCACATCGGCGGCTCGACCGAAGAGGCGCAGGAAGCCATCGCCGAGTTCGCGGCCGAGCGGCTGCTGGGCTATCTGAACCGGGGCGACACCACCTTCTGCGTCAATCTGCCCAACGTGCAGCTGGCCGAGGTGACGCGCGCGCACCGACTGCTGCACATCCACCGCAACCAGCCGGGCGTGCTGGCCGAACTGAACCGCGCCCTGTCGGATGCGGGGCTGAACATCCTGGGCCAGCACCTGAAAACGGACGAGCGGACCGGCTATGTCATCACCGACGTGGATCGCGACTACGACCGCGAGGCGCTGACGGCGCTGAAGCAGCTTCCCGGCACGATCCGCTTCCGCCGACTGCACTGATCGTCGATCACCTTCCGTCACGTCATCTTGCGTCCTGCGAAAAGCGGCGCAGAGTGGCGGATAACGACCGCATACGGACGGTCGATGGGAGGGAAATCGATGTCTCGTCTTCTTCGCGGAGCGGCGTTGGCTGCTCTGAGCCTGGCCGCCGTATCCGCCGCCGGGGCCGCCTCGGCCCAGAGCTACAACCGTCTGGTGGTGTTCGGCGACAGCCTGTCGGACAACGGCAACCTGTATCTGGCGACGGGCGGAACCACGCCGACCTCGCCGCCCTATGGCGCGGGGCGATTCTCCAACGGGCCGGTGTTCACCGAGCGGCTGGGCTTCACCGCCGCCAACTTCATGGGGCCGGTGACGGGCAGCATCAACTACGCCTTCGGCGGAGCGCGCACATTTGATCTGGGACCGCCGTTGTCATTACTTGATCAATTGCAGCAGTACAAAGCGCGGGGCGGAAAGTTCGGGTCGAAGGATCTGGTCAGCGTCCTCGGCGGAGCTAACGATATCTTTCATGGGCTATCGTTTGCCGCGACTTCATACAATCCGACCGGGCTGATGAAAGCCACGGGCGAAGGTGCGGCCACTAATATCAACTACCTAGTCACTATGGCCGCTCAGGAAGGGGCGGGAACTATTCTCGTCACCAACCTGCCCAAGCTGAGCCTGACGCCGCAGTTCCGCGGAACCCCCGCCGCGCCGCTGGCCGACTACGCCGTCACGACGTTCAACGGGGCCCTGCTGACCGGGCTGGACACGACGGCTGCGGCGCGGCCGGGGACGAACATCATCCTGATGGACCTGTTCAAGGTCGGGGACGTGATTTCGGCCAACCCCAGCGCCTTCGGCGTGTCGAACGTGACCCAGGCCTGCTTCAACGGCGTGACCCTGTGCTCCAACCCGGACGACTACTTCTATTTCGACGGGGTTCACCCGACGGCCAAGGGTCATGCGGTGATCGCGCGCCTGGCGAACGACTACCTTTACTACGGCGATCTGGGCAGCCAGACGGCGGTGTTGGGCGAGACAGCGTGGCGGCACCGCGAGGACGCGCTGGACGGCTCGACCGCCGTCCTGTCGGGGCGTGAGGCGTGGACGGGCGGAACCTCGATCTCGGTCGAGGGGCTGGCCGACAAGACCGAGACGGATGCGCGCGGCGCCATCGGCAAGGCGACTTCCGACGGCTATGGCGTGCGCATCGCGTTGGAAAGCGGCACGGAAAGCCTGCGCTTCGGCCTGGCCGGCTCCTATCGCAACGCGGACGTGGATGCGGGCGCCCTGCGCGCCGACGTCGACAGCTTCGGACTGGACGTCTACGGCGGCTGGCGCTCCGGTGATGTCTTCGTCAATGCGGCGGCGGGCGTGGCCCAGGACGACTTCAACGACGTCAACCGCCTGACCAGCCTGGCGCCGATCGTCCACAGCGGCTCGACGCGCGGCGTCTCGACCGGGGCGCGTCTGCAGGGCGGCATGTGGTTCGATCTGGGCGGCTTCGCCCTGTCGCCGCGCGCGGCTGTGGCCTGGGTCAACGCCGACGTGGACGGATTCTATGAACAGGGGCCGGCGGCGCAATACGCCTATGCCGACCGTTCGGTGCAGGCGACGACGGCCGAGATCGCCCTGCGCGCCGAGGGCGGGACCGAGCGGATCCGTTTCTACGCCGAGGGCGGCTATCGCGACAGCCTGAGCGACGACAGCGACGCCGTGCGCACCGGCATCCTGGGCAATCCCGCCCAGGTTCTGGCCCGCGACGTGGATCTGCCGTTCGGGGGGCAGGTGCTGGCCGCCGCCGGGATCGAGGGCACGGTCATGGAGCGGCTGAAGGTGTCGATCGGCTACAAGGGCCGCTTCGGCGATCATGCCGATAGCCATATGGCGGCGGTGAAACTGAGCCTGCCGCTGTAGGTCTGGAAAACGAAGGTTTCCGAGGTGCGACCCCGTGTCGCCCTCGGAGCGCCCCATTCATGTCCCGGTGAAATTGCAAAAGACGGTCAATTCCGGCCGTCGGCGACTTTGAGTTTTCGCTGCCTGTGCGCGTGTTTCGCGCCTTTCTGACGGCTCCTCCGCGCTGACGATGCGCTCAAAATGAGTCGTTAGAGTATGCGTTTAGTTCCCCCGGCCGTGCGGCCGCATGTGATCCGTTTCGGTCAGACAGGCGCCCTGGCCGGTCTGGCGATCCTGGCGATGGCGGCCGCCCCTGTCGGCATGATCGCCGCCTCGCCCGAGAAGGTCGTCGAGGTTTCGGCGCCCATCGCTCCGCCGGTGAAGGCGGTGGCGGAGCCTGCCGGTCCCGTCACCCGCAAGATCGTCTTTGAAGCCCCGCTGAAGGGGTATCGCATCAATTCGCCCTTCGGCCTGCGCAAGTTGGCGATCGAGGCCAAGGCGCGGGCCCACAAGGGCGTGGACGTCGCCGCCCCGACCGGCACCGGCGTCTTCGCCACGACCGAGGGCAAGGTGCTGCGCGCGGGTTATCAGGCGGGCGGCTACGGCAACTTCATCGAGCTGCAGCATCCCAACGGCATGACCAGCCTGTACGCCCACCTCAGCCGCATCGACGTTCACTCCGGCAAGACGGTGACGGCGGGCGAGCGCATCGGCCTGGTCGGCTCGACCGGCTATTCGACCGGCCCCCACCTGCATTTCGAGGTGCGTCGCAACGGCGGTCAGGTCGACCCCGCCAAGATCGTCGGCCAGAGCTTCGACATCCGGGTGAAGGCCCCGGTCTGACCCCATCAGACGGCGCGGCATCATGACCAAACCATAATGTAAAATACCCTTTCCATTGCCTGCGCGCTGCCGTTAGATTCGATCCTTGGGCTTTTTGCAGGGGGACCGAATGGTCGCGGCGCTGACGCTGGATGGAATCAGTAAGAGATACGGAGGCTTTCAGGCGGTCTCCGACCTGAGCTTCCAGGTCGAGAAGGGCTCGATCTGCGGTTTCTTGGGCCCGAACGGGGCGGGCAAGACCTCGACGCTGCGGATGATCCTGGGGCTGCAACCGGCCACCAGCGGCCGCATCGACATCTTGGGCGCGGACGACGGCCGCAAGGTGCGCGATCGGATCGGCTTTCTGCCCGAGGAGCGGGGTCTCTATAAAAAGATGACGCCGGTGGACGCCATCGCCTTCTTCGGCGGGCTGAAGGGCCTGCCCCTGCCCGAAGGCCGCCGTCGCGGCCGCGAGATGCTGGAGCAGATGGGCCTGGGCGAGGCCAGCAAGAAGAAGATGAAGGAGCTGTCCAAGGGGATGGCCCAGAAGGTTCAGCTGATCGCCTCGGTGGTGCATCAGCCGGAGTTCGTGATCCTGGACGAGCCGTTCTCGGGCCTCGACCCGATGAACCAGCAGGGGCTGGAGGCCATGATCCGCGCCCTGGCCGACAACGGGGCGACGGTGCTGTTCTCGACCCACGTCATGCAGCACGCCGAGCGTCTGTGCGACAAGGTGGTGCTGCTGGCCCGCGGCCGTAAGGCGTTCGAGGGCACGGTGGATGAGGCGCGGGCGACCTCGCCGCGCTTTCTGGAACTGGAAGGGACGCTGGATCGCAATGCGGTCGCCGCCCTGCCGGGCGTCGGCGGCATCGAGGTGCTGGCCGAGGACGGCCCCGTCAGCACCCTGCGCGTCGGCCTGACGCCGGGAGCGGAGGCGCAAAGCGCCCTGCGCGCCGCCTTCCTGGGCGGACTGGACGTGCGGCGGTTCCAGATGAAGGAGCCGACCCTGCACGACGCCTTCATCGCCCTGACCGGCGACCACCCGGACGAAGATCAGTCCGTCTCCAAGACCGATAAAGCGGGAGCCGCCTGATGAACCGGATTCTTCTGATCGCGCGCCGCGAGTTCCTGGCCTACGCCAAGACGGTCGGCTTCTGGCTGTCCCTGCTGGCCTTTCCGCTGTTCGCCGTGCTGGGCGGGGCGATCCCCGCCTTGATGAACCACGCCGAGCCGGTGCGCGAGGCCGTCATCATTGACGAGACCCCGGCCGGGTCCGGTCTGGCCGCCGCCGTGCGTCAGGCGCTGGAGATGGAGCGCGGGCGCGCCGACATCGCCGCCCTGCGCATGGCCGCCGTGCCCGAAGCCGGGACGGCGGGCGGCGACCGCGTGCGCGAAGCCGCCGAGAAGGGCGGCTTCGACGCCGGGCTGGAGGCGTTGAAGAGGGAGGCGCCGCGCGCTGGGGCAAGCTTCAAGACGCCCAAGCGCGCGTTCGAACTGGTCGAGGCGCCCGCCGCCCTGACCGCCGCTGCGCCAGGCGAGGCGCGCGACGCCCTGGCCCGCCGCTATGTCGACAAGGACGCGCCCGAGGATGAAAAGCTGAACGCTGTCGTCTTCCTGACCGAGAAGGACGGCAAGCCGGGCGCCCGCGTCTGGACCGGACGCGCCACCGACGACGTGGTCGAGGACGCCGTCCGCGACGCCCTGAAGTCGGCCAACCGCAGCCGCGTCTTCGTCGCCAGCGGCATCGACCCGGCGGTGGTGTCGGATACGGAGATGTTCCGACCGGACGTCTCGGTCTTCTCGCCGCGCGCTGCGTCGGGGGGCGAGGTGTCGTTCCGTGACAAACTGCCGGTGATCGTCGGCCTGGCGGTCGGCTTCATCCTGTGGTCGCTGATCATGACCGGCGCCTCCATCCTGCTGAACAGCGTGATGGAGGAGAAGTCGAACAAGATCCTCGAGGTGCTGCTGTCCTCGGCTTCGGCGACCGAGATCCTGACGGGCAAGGTGCTGGGCGTGGCCCTGCTGACCCTGGCCGTGCTGGGAACCTGGGGCGGCATCGGCGCCGTCGGCCTGATGGCCGCCATGCCTGATGTGGCGCGGGACATCGGCTCGGTGCTGCTGACCGACGGCCTGTTCGTCTACTTCCTGCTGTTCCTGTTCGGCGGCTATCTGATGTACGCGGTGCTGTTCGCCGCCATCGGCGCCTTCTGCGACACGCCGCGTGACGCCCAGACCCTGATGGGACCGATCATGATGGTGCTGATCGTGCCGATCCTGGTCATGCAGATGGCCATCCGCACCCCGGACGCCATGGTGGTGAAGGTCATCAGCCTGATTCCGCCCTTCACCCCCTTCGTCATGGCCGCGCGCGCGCCCAGCGGGCCGCCCCTGATCGAGATCATCGGCGGCCTGATCGGGATGTTCCTGTTCGCGGCCCTGATGGTCTGGGCGGCGGGCCGCGCCTTCCGCGCGGGCGCCCTGTCGGACGTGAAGCTGAGCTGGAAGAGCTTCATGGGCGCCGTGACGGGGCGATGAGGTCTAGGGGAGGGAGGCCTTGCCTCTCTCCCGCTCATCCCGGCGGAAGCCGGTGCCGTGAGCCGAAACAGACAAAGAAAAAGGCCGCCCCGGCGATCCGGGGCGGCCTTTGATCTTTCAGGCGTCAGCGGGTCTTAGCGACCGCGACCCTTCGGAGCCGGCAGCAGGCCTTCGCGCTGGGCGCGCTTGCGGGCCAGCTTGCGGGCGCGACGGACGGCTTCAGCCTTTTGGCGAGCGCGCTTTTCCGACGGCTTTTCAAAGTGCACGTGACGCTTCATTTCGCGGAAGCTGCCTTCGCGCTGCATCTTCTTCTTCAGGGCCTTGAGCGCCTGATCGACATTGTTGTCGCGGACGAAAATCTGAACCAGGGGTCTCTCTCCTTTGGCCGCCCGCCGCGTCCTTTCCAAGGGAGACGGGCAGACAAAACAAAACCACGCTCGAGAGGAAGGCCTCTCAAGTGAAGGCGCGCTGATACATGATCGGGGGGGGCGTGTCCAGATCGTCGCGCCTAATCGTGATGGGTCGAAACGCCCGCCGGATGGGCGTATCGTGCCGCCCATGACCGAGACAGCCGACACCGCTCCGAAAGGCGATTGGGCCGACCGCACAGAACAGGCCGTTCTGGCTGCGGCCATAGAACGCGCGCCCGCGCTGGGCTGGAACGCGCGCCTGACGCGCGCCGCGTGCGAGGCCTGCGGCCTGTCGCTGGGCGACCAGGAATTGCTGCTGCCCAACGGCCCGCGCGATCTGGCGGTCCTGTTGTCGCGTCGCCATGACGCCCGCGCGCTGAAGGTGCTGGAAGCCACGCCCGCGTCCACGATGAAGATTCGCGAACGAATCGCCGCCGCCGTCTCGGCGCGGATGGAAGCGGGGGCGCAGGACATCGAGGCGGCCAAGCGCTGCGCGGGCTTCCTCAGCCTGCCGACCAACGTCGACCTGGGCTTCAAGCTGGCGTGGGAGACGGCGGATCATCTGTGGCGCTGGGCCGGAGATACGGCGACGGACCAGAATCACTACTCCAAGCGAGCGATTCTGGGCGGCATCCTGATTCCCGCCCTGACCATGCGCTGGTTCGACGGGCGCGAGGCGGCGGAAGCCTTCGTCGCCCGCCGCATCGACAACGTCATGGCCTTCGAGAAGTGGAAGGCGGGCAAGGACTTCGACGCCCCGGTCCGCACGATCACCGACGTGCTGGGGCGGCTGCGGTACGGCGCGAAGGCATAGGCGACCCTCTCCCGATGGGAGAGGGCTTGAGCCTCCAAGAGCGAAGCGATTGGCAAGGCGAAAGGGTGAGGGTTCCCGGCTTGCCGTTGTCGCTCGCGGCTCGCACAGTCTACGCATGACATCCTCACGAACCGACCGTGCGCGTGGGCTGCGCCAGTCTGCCGGGCGTGCGGAGGAGCGTGCCTGGGCGGTTGTGCGCGGCGGGAAGATCGACGGCCATAAGTTTCGTCGTCAGCACCCTATCGGACCTTATTTTGCGGACTTCGCCTGCGACCGGCTGCGTCTGATAATCGAGATCGACGGCGGGGTGCATCGGCTGGACGAAGTGGCGGCGCGCGATGTTCAGCGGCAGCAGGCGCTTGAGGCGCTCGGCTGGACCGTGATCCGGGTGACGAACGATCAGGTCTATGAAGCGCCGGAGTTCTTGGTTGAAGCGGTGAAGGCGCACGCGCGGCGCATGAACGGCTGAGCGTCGACCCTCACCCTTTCGCCTTGACCAATCGCTTCGCTCTTGGAGGCTCAAGCCCTCTCCCATTGGGAGAGGGAGGGCGCTGAGAGGGTTCAGAGAATGCGGTTCACGTGCGCCATCTTCCGCCCCGGCCGGGCGTCGTGCTTGCCGTAGAGGTGCAGGCGGGCGTCGGGCTGGGCGGCCAGGGCGCGCCAGTCCTCGATCTCGGCGCCCAGCAGATTGGTCATCTCGATGCGGGCGTGGGCCTGCGTCGGGCCGAGCGGCCAGCCGACGACGGCGCGGACGTGCTGCTCGAACTGGTCGCAGACGCAGCCGTCCTGGGTCCAGTGGCCGGTGTTGTGGACGCGCGGGGCGACCTCGTTCACCAGCAGTTCGCCGTCGCCCATGTCGAACAGTTCGATGCCCATGACGCCGATGTAGTCGAGGCCGTCCAGCACCGCGGCGGCGATCTGTTCGGCGCGCGCTTGCGTGGCGGGATCGACGGCGGCGGGGGCGATGGTGGTCTTCAGCACCCCGTTCTTGTGGACGTTCTCGCCCAGGGGATAGACGGCGACCGCGCCGTCGTGGCCGCGGGCGGCGATGATCGACAACTCGCGCTGGAAGACGGCGGCGGCTTCCAGCACGGAGGGACGGCGGCCGATGGCGTCGAAGGCGGCCTCGGCCTCGGCGGCGTCGCGAATCCAGACCTGGCCCTTGCCGTCATAGCCCTCGCGTCGGGTCTTCAGCAGGGCGGGCAGGCCTAGGCGTTCGATGGCGTTGGTGAGGTCATCCAGCGTCATTACGGCGGCGAAGGCCACGGTCGGGGCGTCGACGGCGTTCAGATAGGTCTTCTCGTCCACCCGGTCCTGGCCGACGGCCAGGGCGGTCGGTCCCGGCGCGACCAGGGCGCCCGCTTCGGCCAGGGTCTCGACCGAGGCGGCGGGGACGTTCTCGAACTCGAAGGTGACGACGTCGCACAGGCGGCCCAGCGCCTGGAGCGCGTCGGGGTCGTCATAGGGGGCGGTGATCTGGGCGCGCGAGACGCGGGCGGCCGGGCAGTCCGGCTGGGGATCGAGGATCACCACGTCGAAGCCCAGGCGCGAGGCGGCCTGGCTCAGCATCCGGCCCAACTGGCCCCCGCCGAGAATGCCGAGGGTCGATCCGGGGGGCAGGGGCAACTGGGGCATCAGTCCTCGACGGTTTCGGCGACGGATTCGGTTTGGGCGGCGCGGAAGGCTGACAGGCGCTCGGCGACGGACGTGTCGGACAGGGCCAGGATCTGCGCCGCGAGAATCCCGGCGTTCGCGGCGCCCGCCTCGCCGATCGCCAGCGTAGCGACGGGCACGCCGCCGGGCATCTGGACGATCGACAGCAGGGAATCGAGGCCCTTCAGCGCCTTGGACTGGACCGGCACGCCCAGCACCGGCAGGTCGGTCATGGAGGCGGCCATGCCCGGCAGGTGGGCCGCGCCCCCGGCGCCCGCGATAATGACCTTGAAGCCCTTGTCCTTCGCCGTCGTGGCGAAGTCGTAGAGGCGCTGGGGCGTGCGGTGGGCGCTGACGACCTTGGCCTCCCAGGCGACGCCCAGCTGATCCAGACGGTCGGCGGCCAACTTCATCGTGGGCCAGTCGGAGCGGCTGCCCATGATGATGGCGACAGGAGGCGTCGTGGCCGGCGGCGTGGAGGCGGTCATGCGCAAAGGCTCCCCAAGCGGAAAGCGGCCCGTTACAGCACCCGCGTTGCGCCCGCAACCGAGGACGCTAGACTCTGGTGCGTCGCGGGCCTTTGAGTCGGCCGGAAAAGCGACGCCGGAGCCCGCCTTGAACCCACTGGCCGATCAGACCATCGCTCCGGTTTCGGAAGACGAACTGCACGCCGAGCTCGCGCGCCTGCGCGCCGAGGTGGCGGGTCTGATTGAGCGAGCTGAGCGGGCCGAGGCCCTGGCGGATCATGACGTGCTGACGCCCGTGCTGAACCGGCGCGGCTTCATGACGGTGCTGGCGCGCAACCTGGCCTATTGCCGCCGCCACGGGGTCGAGGCGGCGCTGCTGTATCTCGACCTGGACGGGTTCAAGGGCATCAACGACGACCTGGGCCATGCGGCGGGCGACGCGGCGCTGATCGCCGTGGCAGAGCTGTTGCTGGCGAACGTGCGCGAATCCGACGCCGTGGGCCGCATGGGCGGGGACGAGTTCACCGTCCTGCTGATGAACGCCGGCGCCGAGGAAGGGCGCGAGAAGGCGCGGCGGCTGAGCGAGGCGCTGCAGAGCGAAGGCTTCATCTGGGATGAGACGCGGTTGGCGCTGGGCGGTTCGTTCGGCGTGCGGGCCTATGCTGAACAGGCCGACGCGGAGGTCTGGCTGTCCGAGGCGGATGCGGCCATGTGGCTGCGCAAGAAGGCGCGGCCGGAGGCGACGCGCTGACGAATTGAAAAGGGCGTCGAGGTCAGCCTCGGCGCCCTTCTTTTCTTAGCCGTTCAGCAGGCTGTTGCGGCGGCTGTACAGCAGATAGACCGCCACCCCGATCACGTTCCAGATGACGAAGTTGATCTGGGTCGAGGCGGGCAGGCTGAAGAACAGATAGACGCAGCCCGCGATGGCCACCGGGCCGACCAGCCACCACACCGGAGCACGGAAGACGCGCGGACGGCCGGGCTCGCGACGACGCAGCACGATCAGGCACAGGCCGACCGAGGCGAAGGCCACCAGCGTTCCGGCGTTGGCCAGGGCGGCCAGGTCGCCCAGCGGAATGAAGCCGGCGATGATCGCCATCAGGACGGCCGTGCCCGCCGTCACGCGCACTGGTCCGCCCGAACGTTCGGACACATGGGCCAGGCTGCGCGGCAGCAGGCCGTCGCGCGCCATGACGAAGAAGATGCGGCTCTGGCCGAACATGAAGGCCAGGATGACGGTGGGCAGGGCGACGACCGCCGCGCCCGCGATCAGCGTGGCCCACAGGTCCGATCCGACGGTGCGGATGATGTGGGACAGGGGTTCGGGCGACTTCATGAAGTCGGTGAAGGGCATGGCGCCCAGGGCGGCGATGGCCACGGCCATGTAGATGACGACGCAGGCCACCATCGAACCGATGATGCCGATGGTCAGGTCGCGGGCGGGGTTGCGGGTCTCTTCGGCCGCGGTGGCCACGGCGTCGAAGCCGTAGAAGGCGAAGAAGATGATGGCCGCCGCCGCCATGACGCCCATCTCGGCGCCGATGCCGTGCGAGAAGCCGTAGGGCATGAAGGGCTTGAGGTTGGCCGGGTTGAAGTGGGGCAGGGCGATCGCCACGAAGGCGATCAGGGCGGCGATCTTGACCACCACCAGCACGGCGTTGATCGAGGCGCTTTCCTTGGTGCCGGCGACCAGCAGGCCCGCCACGGCGGCGACGATGATGACGGCGGGCAGGTTGACGATCCCGCCCTGCGACGGGGCCGAGGTCAGCATGGCGGGCAGGCCCATGCCGATGCCTTCCATCATGCCCGAGAAATAACCCGCCCAGCCCACGGCCACGGCCGAACAGACGACGGTGTACTCTAGGATCAGGCTCCAGCCGACCATCCAGGCCGCGCCCTCGCCCAGGGTGGTGTAGGAATAGGTGTAGGCCGAGCCCGACTCCGGGATCATGGTCGCCAGCTCGGCGTAGGCCAGGGCGGCGCAGACGCAGACGATTCCGGCGATGACGAAGGCCAGCATGACCGCCGGCCCGGCCCGTTCGGCCCCCACGCCGATCAGGGTGTAGATGCCGGTGCCGACAATGGCGCCGACGCCCAGGGCGACCAGATGCGGCCAGGACAGGGTGGGTTTCAGCCCATGAGCCTTGGGCGGCCCTCCCAGCGCAGGCAGAGCCTTGCGGCGTGTCATGAAACTCATGCGTCTTCCCCCAGACGGTTCTTGGCGGCGGATGTGAAAATATTCGGAATAACGGTGTTTTTCCGTAGTATTCTCGGCAAAGGCTTGGGGTGGCCAAGCTATGCCGCAACAGAAAAAACGACCCTGAAAGGCCGCTTCATATCCTGATCATTGGATCATAAATTCAGATTTGCCGCAGAAACAACGTTTCGATCCTGCATTTGGCCTGAAAAAGCGCATTTCGAAGATGGCTCAGTTTTTCGACGATCGTGTGAATTTTATTTCGTCGTGCCGGCAATATCCGAAGCTCATGCTTCCTCCGGGGTGCTAGCGATTCAAGGACCGGTCAGACGCCGGACAAGCGCTTGCAGGGGCTTCGGCCCCCAATCTTGGGAGGGATTGCAGCTTGCGGACGACGCTAGGGGTGAAGGCTGTCCTTATGGGGGCGGGGGCTGTCTGCGCGGCGGTGCTGTTGTTGGCGACGGGGGCGCCGAGCACGGCTGTGGCCCAGACGCAGGCCCAGAACCAGGCCCAGAGCCAGGCTCAGGCGGCTCAGGCGCGCGTCACGCTCAATCCGGCGCCCCCGCGCCGCGCCGATGAGGGTTTCGGTCCCTATCCGTTGATGGTGGTGCGCGGCGCCATGCTGATCGACGGCACGGGCGCGCCGCCCATGGGGCCGGTCGACATCGTCATCGAGAACGACAAGATCACGGACATCATCCAGGCCGGCTGGCCCGGCCTGCCCGAGCGTGAGGGCCGCCCGCCGCTGAACGCGGCGCATGAGATCGATGCGCGCGGCATGTACGTCATGCCCGGCTTCGTCGACGCCCACGCCCACGGCGGCAGCCCGCAGAAGGCGCCGGACCTGGAGTATGTCTACAAGCTGTGGCTGGCCCACGGCGTGACCACTGTGCGCGGCGTCAGCCTGGCGCCGCATGACATCGCCGTGTCGGAGAAGGCCCGTTCGGCGCGCGGCGAGATCGTCGCCCCGCGCATCTTCAACTATCAGACCATCGGCTCAGGCTGGTCGCGCGGCCGCATCCGCAACCCCGAGATGGCGCGCGAATGGGTGCGCTGGGGCGCGGCCAACGGCGTGGACGGCATCAAATTCTTCCTGCGCGGCGACGAGACGCCCGAGGTGGTCCTGGCCGCCATCGACGAGGCCAAGAAGAACCACATGGGCACGGTGGCCCATATCGCCCAGCCGGGCGTGGCCCAGTTGAACGCCGAACAGCTGGCGGCGGCGGGCCTGGGGACCATCACCCACTTTTACGGCCACTTCGAGTCGCTGCTGGGCGGGCGGACGATCCAGGACTATCCGACCGACTACAACTTCTACGACGAGCAGAAGCGCTTCGGCGAAGCGGCCGAAATCTGGGACGAGGTCGAGCCGGGTTCGGCGCAATGGTACGCCTATCTGGAGGCGCAGAAGAAGGCGGGCGTCGTCTTTGATCCGACGATGACCATCTATGCGGCGTCGCGCGATCTGATGCGGGCGCGCAACGCGCCCTGGCACCAGACCTATACGCTTCCGGCGCTGGCGGACTATTTCCAGTCCACGCGCGACAATCACGGCAGCTACTTCTTCGACTGGACGACTTCGAACGAGGTGGCGTGGCGCCGCTTCTACGAGCGGTTCATGCGGCTGGTGAACGACTACAAGAAGGTCGGCGGCCGGGTGACGGTGGGATCGGACTCCGGCTTCATCTGGAAGCTGTACGGCTTCGGCTACATCGAGGAGCTGGAGCTGCTGCAGGAGGCGGGCTTCCACCCGCTGGAGATCGTGCGCGCCGCGACGATGGACGGGGCGACGACCCTGGCCGAGCCGACCGGCAAGGCGCCGACCTTCGGTATCGTGCGGCCGGGCATGAGCGCGGATCTGGTCATCACGACCGAGAATCCGCTGGCGAATTTCAAGACCTTGTACGGCACCGGACATGAGCGCCTGAGCCCCGAGAACCGCATCGAGACGGTCGGCGGGGTGCGTTGGACGGTGGCGCGCGGGGTCGCCTACGACGCGCCGGCTCTGCTGGCCGACGTAAAGGCGATGGTCGATCGGCAAAAAGCCGAACGAGGGGAGGCGCAAGGAGGGCGCTGATCCAAAACAACGACGCAGGCGACGCCGAATGGGGACGGCCCGCCTGGGTTTCAGATCAAAAACGAGGGGTGATCGAATGAGACTGTCTGCGTACCTGAAGACCGGCACGATAATCGCCGGTCTGGCCGTCACGGCCGCCGCCGCCGCCCAGCCTGCCTGGGCCCAATCCGAAACGCCTGCCGCCGAGCCGGAAGCCAGCGCTGTCGCCGACATCGTCGTGACGGGCTCGCGTATCCGCCGCCCGAACGTCGAGGCCGCGACGCCGGTCAACGTCGTCGACGCCCAGGAGATCGAGAACACTGGCGTCACCAACCTGATCGACGCCATGTCGCGTCAGCCGCAGGTCGGCCTGGGCGCCTCGGCCTCCAGCACCACCAACACCGTCGCCGGCCAGGGGCTGGCGACGCTGAACCTGCGTAATCTGGGCTCCAGCCGCACCCTGGTGCTGGTCAACGGCCGCCGCCATGTCGCCGGCACGGCGGGCACCAGCGCGGTGGACGTGAACTCCATCTCGAAGACGACGATCGCACGCATCGACACGGTGACGGGCGGTTCGTCGGCGGTCTATGGCGCGGACGCCGTGGCCGGGGTGGTCAACTTCATCACCAAGCAGGACTTCGACGGCATCGCCGTCCAGACGCAGTACGGCTCGGCCGACGGTCCGAACACCTACTACGGCTCGGTCGCCGTGGGTCGGAACTTCAATGACGACCGGACCAACATCATGGGCGCTCTGACCTATGACAAGTCCGAGGGGCTGTTCCGCCACGAGCGCGACTACGCCATGAGCTCTCTGGCCGAGATTCCGAACCCGAACAAGAAGAGCGCCAACGACGGCCTACCGTCCTTCATCATGGCGCGGGATGTCTACACCAACACCCAGAACGACTTCTTCACCCCGGTCATCGTCACGCCGATCGGCGCCAACAAGGCCTTCGCCCTGACCTTCACGCCGGACGGCAAGCTGGTCCCGTTCGACCGCGGCCAGATCCTGTACGACGGCGCCGGGCGCGAGCAGAAGCTGTCGATCGGCGGCGACGGCTTCAAGCTGCGCGACGACATGCTGCGCACCCCGGTCGAGCGTTTCGGCGGGGAACTGCAGCTGCGCCACCAGTTCCAGCCCTCGGGCGACTTCATCAGCGAACTGAACCTGTTCGCCGAAGCCAAGTATTTCCATATGGAGGCCAGCAGCCAGGCGCGGAACGGCACCTTCGCCGACAGCTCGCCGGGCATGTCGACGGGCAACGCCTATCGTATCAAGGCGGATAACGCCTTCCTGCCTGATGAACTGAAGACCATGCTGGCGCAGGCCAATATGACGTTCTTCGACATCAGCCGGATCGACACCGACTTCGGCATCCGCACCACGCAAAGCGTCTATGACACCACGCGCTTCGTGACCGGGGTGGACGGCGCCTTCAGCAACGGCTGGCGGTTCGAGGCCTACGTCAACTACGGCCAGACCGAGTCGGAGTTCACCAACTTCGACCGCCTGCAGAAGGAGTTTTATGAGTCGATCGACGCATGGCGCGATCCGTCGACGAACCAGATCGTCTGCCGCAGCGCGGATGCGCGGGCGCGGGGTTGCCAGCCGCTGAACCTGTTCGGCGCCTATGTCGGCTCTCAGGAGGCGATCGACTATTCCTACATCTACACCGTTCGCAATGATCGTATCCGTCAGTGGAACGCGGTGGCCAGCGTCAACGGCGAGCTGTTCTCGTATCCGTCGTTGTTCAGCGGGACCAGCCTGCCGGTCGCCTTCGCGGCGGGCGTGGAATGGCGCAAAGAAGCCAGCCGCGCCGTGCCGGACATGCGTTCGCAGAAGGCGCTGATCTTCCAGAACACCCAGGCCAGAACCGAGGGCGCCTATGAGTCCAAGGAAATCTTCGGCGAGGTGAATCTGCCCCTGCTGGCCGACGTGCCCTTCATCCAGTATCTGGACCTGACGGCGGCCTATCGCTTCCAGGACTACACCACCACGGGCGGCGACAGCAGCTATGGCCTGGGCATGGAGTGGACAGTCGACCGCAACATCCGTTTCCGCGCCAACTACGCCAAGGCCGTGCGCGCGCCGAACATCAGCGAACTGTTCGACGGCGGCAGTGAAGGCTTCGCCCTGTTCGACGACCCCTGCGACGCGACGCGGTTGAACCTGGGCAACTATCCCGCCAACCGCAAGGCGAACTGCGCGGCCCTGGGCCTGGCGCCCGACTTCACCCAGTCGATCGCGACCAAGCCGTCCGTCAGCAAGGGCAACCCGGACCTGAACCCGGAAGAAGGCGAAACCCTGACCCTGGGCGTCGTCCTGACGCCGACCTTCCTGCCGGGCCTGGCGGTCACCATCGACCACTACGACATCAAGATCAGCGACGTCATCGCCTCGTTCGGCGCGCGCACGATCATCAACAACTGCGTCGACAGCCCGACCCTGGACAATCCGTTCTGCGGCAACGTCATGCGCGGCGCCGACGGCAACATCAGCCGGGTGATCAACCAGGTGATGAACGTCGCCGAGTACACCAACTCGGGTTGGGACGTGACGGCGTCCTATCGCACGGACCTGGAGGCCTTGGGCCTGCCGCCCTACGGCTCGCTGTCGTTCAACGTGGCGGCGGGCTTCCTGGACGAGCTGACCTATGATCCGGTGCCGGGCGACGCCAGCGTGCGCGACGAACAGGCCGGCGAGGCGCCCAATCCCAAACGCCGGGTCAACTTCCGCGTGTCGTGGGACTATGACAAGCTGTCGCTGTCCTACGCCAACCGCTACCTGAGCAGCGTCGTGCGCAGCAATCAGGACTCTGTCGGCTCGTACGAAGTGTGGAAGGCTCCGTCGTGGCTGACCCACGACCTGCGCGCCGAGTATCGGTTTGATCGCTTCTCTGTCTTCGGCGGGGTGAACAACTTCACCGATGAAGCGCCGCCGCAGACGCCGTTCACCTGGACTGGAACGTCGTTATATAACGGCTTCAACGCCAGCATCTACAATAACCTTGGCCGTTACGTGTACATTGGCGTGAACGCCCAGTTCTAATCCAGAATGGGAAGCCGTCCGGTCTCGGGCGGCTTCTCACCTTGGAGACGCTGACAAGGCGTCTGTTTCTGTTTTTTGGGGGAAAGACGATGAAGACCCTGACCGCCTATAGCGCCATTGCAGTCGCCGTCGGCCTGCTGGCCTTCGCCGCCGCCCCGACGCCGACCCTGGCTCGTGCGCCCGACGCGGCGCCCGCCGCCGCTGCGCCTTCGGCTCTGGACGCCCAGTTCGAAGCCATCGCCGCCGAGGAGTGGGCCTGGCGCCAGAAGGAGCTGCCGGGCCGTAACGCCAAGCCCAGCACCCTGCCGGACGTCAGCGCCGCCACCCAGCAACGCCGGCTGGCCTACTGGACCGATGTTCAGCGTCGTCTGGACGCCATTTCTCCGGATCAGCTGTCGCCGAACCAGCGCACCAACTACGCCGTCTACAGGCACCAGATCGACAACTTCGTCGATGACGGCCGTCACCGCCTGTATGAGATGCCTTTCAACTCGGACAGCGCCTTCTGGTCGTCGCTGACGGGCATGGGCAATGCGACCTTCACCTCGGTCGAGGACTATGAGCGCTATCTGTCCCAGATACGGGACGTGCCGCGCTACTTCGACCAGCAGATCACCAATATGCGCGCTGGTCTGGCGCGCGGCTTCACACAGCCCAAGGCCTCGCTGGTCGGGCGGGACGTGTCGATCCTGGCGGTGACGGAGCCGACGGATGTCGCCCAAAACCCCTTCTACAAACCCTTCCTGACCATGCCGGCGAACATTTCCGAGGCGGACAAGACGCGTCTGCGCGCCGCCGCCGTTCAGGCGATCCAGCAGCAGGTCGTGCCGGCGCATCGCACTCTGCTGAGCTTCATCCGCGACGAATACATGCCGGGCGCGCGCGACACCCTGGGAGCCAACCGCCTGCCGGACGGCGACGACTTCTATCAGACGCAGATTCGCCAATACACCAGCGTCAACCTGACCCCTGACCAGATCCACGCCATCGGCCGCGGCGAGGTCGCGCGCATTCGCGCCGAGATGGAGACGGTGATGCGCAGCACCGGCTGGACCGGCACCTTCGCCGAGTTCATCCACTTCCTGAAGACCGACCCGCAGTTCCACTATGACAAGCCCGAGCACCTGCTGTGGCACGGCGCCTGGGTCATCAAGAAGGTCGACGGCAAGATCGGCCAGTATTTCAACCTGAAGCCGCGCGACACCTTCAGCCTGATCCCCGTGCCGGACGCCATCGCGCCCTATTACACGGCCGGTCGAGGCGGCAATGGCGTCTGCCTGCTGAACACCTACGACCTGCCGTCGCGACCGCGCTACAACATCCCGGCGCTGACGGTGCACGAGTGCAACCCCGGCCACGCCTGGCAGGGCAATCTGCGACGCGAACATCCGCCCATGCCCGACTATCGCGCCCAGACCTATATCTCGGCCTTCGGCGAGGGCTGGGCCCTGTATACGGAGAAGCTGGCCGTCGAGATGGGCATCTATGAAGACGCCTATGAGGACTTCGGCCGCCTGACCTATGAGATGTGGCGCGCGGCGCGCCTGGTGATCGACACCGGCGTACACTCGCAGGGCTGGACGCGCGAACAGGCGGTGGCCTTCCTGAGCGAGAACACCGCCCTGTCCGACCATGAGGTCGGCACCGAGATCGACCGCTACATCACCTGGCCGGGGCAGGCCCTGTCCTACAAGCTGGGCGAGATCGAGATCGTGCGCCTGCGCCGGCTGGCCGAGGCGGAGCTGGGGGCCGATTTCGACATCAAGGCCTTCCACGATCACCTGCTGGCCATCGGCGTGGCCACCATCCCGGCCATGACCGCCGAGATGGAAGCCTTCATCGCCCAGAGCAAGCAAGCCGCCGCGGCGAAGCGATCGGGGCAGTAGTCGACACCGGGCCGACGTCGGAGGGCGCCGGCCATCCGTCGCTGACAGACGCGTTGCAGATCGCCTGCGGCTTTGTCAGTGTCGGGAATCTGTAAAGCGTAAGGGGGGAGAGCGCATGAGCGCTGGGGAATACAAGCTGGACGACGCCGACCGCCGCATCCTGAGGGTGCTGCAGCAGGACGGACGGATCACCAATCAGGATCTGGCGGCCGCCTGCAACATGTCGGCGTCATCCTGTTTCGAGCGGGTGCGGCGACTGCGCGAGCGGGGGGTCATCACCGGCTACACCGCCCTCATTGATCCGAAGTTCGCCGAGCGTGAGCTGCTGATCTTCATCGAGGTGCTGCTGGACCGCACGACCTCGGACATCTTCGACCAGTTCGCCGAGCGCATCCGCCGCTCGCCCGAGGTGCTGGAGTGCCACATGGTGGCGGGCGGCTTCGACTATCTGGTCAAGGTGCGGATGAAGGATATGGCGGCCTACCGCATCTTCCTGGCCGACACCCTGATCGTCATGCCGGGCGTGCGCGAGACCCGCACCTACGCCGTGATGGAAGAGGTCAAGGACACCTCGGTCCTGCCGCTGTAAGAGGGGGGGGGCGGATTGCGGAGGCCATTCTGGTCGGCCTCCGCGACTAGGTTACCAGTAACCGCCGCAAGATCCGATGGCTTCAAGGGTGTAGTAGGGCGAAGTAACGCCTTGGACGGGCGAAGCGACGACTCGCCCGTTCCAACATTTGTCACGGTACCAGCCGACCTGTACCGTCAGCGTAGCGTCGCTATAAAAGGTACGATGGTACATAATATTGGGAGATTGCGCTCCGGCTCCGACGGACAGCAATGACGTCGCCGCCGTCACGGACGCCAGAAGCACGGCATTACGAATCTTACGCAGACGCATCAGTTCTCTCCTGCCAGTGGGTGACGATGTCATCTCCACCGTTAACGACACAAGAGTCAATGACTGGCGTTATATGATTATGCGATGATGTCGGGCAGGATGCGATCCTGCAGCTTCACGATATCGTCGCGCAGGGCCAGTTTCTTGCGCTTCAGGCGGGCGATCATGAGTTGATCGGGCGCGGGCAGCAGGGCCAGGGCTTCGATGGAGGCGTCCAGGTCTGCGTGCTCCTGCAACAGCAGGGAGAGCTGCGCGCGCAGCTCCTTGTCTTCTTCGGACAGGTAAGGTTCGTCGTCGTTCATGATCAGGCCCCGGACCGGGGGATTATAGCTGAGCTGGCGTCAGGTCGGAAGCAGGTCGGACAGGGTTCTGAGCGCCGGACGCGGCACGACGCGATCCCACAGGCGCGCTGCATCGGCCATGGCGTCGACGGGCGGGCGAGGTGTTTCGGTCGGAGCGGGAGCCAGGCCTTCGAGCCCGTTCAGCAGATGGCGCTCGGCGGCCAGTTCGGCGGCCTTCACCTGTTCGCGCACGGCTAGGCGGGCGTCCGTCTCAAGGTCCGGCACGGGCGTCTTCAGCGTGCGGCGTACGGCGCGCAGAGGGGCGATGGTGGTGGTCTGCCAGGCGCGGGCGGTGTCGCAGGCGGCCTCGATCGTCTCTTCGTCCGGGCGGCGGCCTGTGGCGGCGGTCCAGGCGGCCCACAGCAGCAGGGGGACGTTCTGTTCGTGATAGTCCTGCAGCGACAGGCAGGCCTCGGCGACGCCCGGCGCGGCGTAGGCGGCGCAGGCCCAGGTCCACAGATCGTCGCTCATGCTTCGGCTCCGCCCTTCAGTCCTTCCCAGCGGCGCACGGCCGACCAGTCCAGGCCGAAGACGTCCAGCGCCCGGCCGACCGACTGGTCGATCATCTGCCCCAGACTGTCGGGTTTGGCGTAGAAGGCGGGCAGCGGCGGGGCGATGACGGCGCCCATCTCGGCCAGGGCGGTCATGGTGCGCAGGTGACCCAAGTGCAGCGGCGTCTCGCGCACCATCAGCACCAGGGGGCGGCGCTCCTTCAGAGTCACGTCGGCGGCGCGGGTCAGCAGGGTCGAGGTCACGCCGGTGGCGATCTCGCTCATGGTCCGCACCGAACAGGGGGCGACGATCATGCCGAGCGTGCGGAAGGAGCCGGATGAGATGGTGGCGCCTACGTCGTTCAGCCGATGGACCACATCCGCCTTGGCCGTCAGGTCGTCGGGGGTGAGATCCGTCTCCTGCGACAAAGTAAGCAGGGCGGCGCGGGTGACGACCAGGTGGCTCTCAACCCCCAGTTCGCGCAGGGCGTCCAGCACGCGCGCGCCATAGACGACGCCCGAAGCGCCAGAGATTCCAACGACTAGCCGAGGGGGCGCCGGCGCCCGAACGGTCGTGTTCACAACATCGGCCAAATTCGCCTCCAACCTGTCCGTGTCCGGAGCGGCGGGGGTCACTGCAATGTGATTCCACACCTCGCCGAACCGGGCGCTCAGTGTAGTGGTCCCTTAGACATGGAGGCGCAAGCCATGACCATCGAGGCTCGTATTCGCGAACTGGGTAATCGGCATCGGTCGCTGGATGAAACGATCCAGCAGGAGATGCGCCGCCCCACCGCGGACCCGACACACCTCAGGGAGCTGAAGCAGCGAAAGCTGCGACTTAAGGAAGAGATCAGTAGTCTGGAAGCCCGAACCCACTAGCGGGCCTAGCATCCGAAACGACGACGGCCCCGGAAGAGCGATCTTCCGGGGCCGTTTTGTATTTGTCGATCGGTTGGATCAGTCGCGCGAGCCGAACACCGATTCGGCCGTGGGTTCGGCGCCGAGGCCATATTCTTCTTCGGCCTCTTCCAGGACGACTTCCGGCTCGGCCTCGGGCTCGATGGGTTGCAGGACGCCGTTCTTAGCGTCGTCCTTGGCCTTCTTGTCGGCGGCCTTGCGCACCACTTCGTCCAGTTGCAGCTGGCCGGTCAGGCCCAGCGTCACCGGATCGACCGGCTTGATGTTGGCCGAGTTCCAGTGGGTGCGGTTGCGCACGCTTTCGATCGTGGCCTTGGTGGTGCCCAGCAGCTTGGCGATCTGGGCGTCGGTCACTTCGGGGTGGTTGCGGACGAACCACATGATGGCGTCCGGGCGATCCTGACGACGCGAGACCGGCGTGTATTTCGGACCCGACTTGGCGGGCTTCAGCAGTTCGGCGTGGCGGCTGACCACGGCCTTCATGCGGTAGTTTTCGTCGTTCTGGGCCTTGTCCAGCTCTTCGCGGGTCAGTTGGCCGTTGACGATGGGGTCGGCGCCGCGAATATCGCGCGCCACGTCGCCGTCGGCGATGCCGCGCACCTCAAGCGGGTGCAGGCCGCAGAAGTCGGCGATCTGCTCGAACGAGAGCGAGGTGTTGTCCACCAGCCAGACCGCGGTGGCCTTGGGCATCAGGATGTCGGTCATGGGCATGGATCCCGGCGGTTGCGGCCCGAAAAACGGGCGTTTGAATCGACGGCGCCCGACCTTTTCGGCCGGGCGCGAGAAGGCCTTTATAGGTGATCTTGGCCGAAATGAAAACGTCGTCTGTCGTCTTCATACAGCGAAGGTTCATCTGTCGTGATGAACATTGGGGGCCAGAGCGCGTTGTGCGCCAAGAGAAACCTCGAAGGAGACCGTGTCATGAAGAAGTTCGTGATTGCAGCAGCAGGACTGGTCATGACGGCGGGCGGCTTTTCCGTCGTCAATGTGAGCACGGCGGAGGCGCAGGTGATGCAGCGCGGCGCGCCGCGCGGGTCGTATGCGCAGAGCTGCACCGGGTCGTATGTGAATCAGGGGCGCCTCTACGCCGATTGCCGTGACATGCGGGGCAATATGCGCGAGACCTCGATCGAGTTGGCGCGCTGCTCCAGCGAGGAGATCGTCAACCGCGACGGACGCCTGGTCTGCGGCCGCTTTCAGGGCGATTTCGAGAACGGCGGCCGCCCCGGCCGTCCGGGCGGCGGATGGGATGACGGGCGTCCAGGCCGCCCCGGCGGCGGTTGGGACGACGGTCGCCCCGGCAACGGCGGCTGGGGCCGATCCTCGATCACCGTCTATCGCGACTCTGATTATCGCGGCCAGTCGATGAGCTTCCGTGAGGAAGTCCCGAACCTGCGCAACATGGGCATGAACGACGCGATCAGTTCGATCCGCCTGTCGCGCGGCGCCTGGGAGGTCTGTGAAGACGCCTATTATCGCGGACGCTGCGAGATCGTCAGCGGCGATATGCGCAACCTGGCCAATACGGGCATGAACGACCGGATTTCGTCGCTGCGTCCGGCGCGCGGCGGCGGTCGCTGGTAAATACCGGCCTGTCTGAAAACGAGGGCGGGAGGCTGCGGCCTCCCGCCCTTTTCTTTTAGGGCAGAAGCACGACCTTGCCGACGTGGGCGCCCGCCTCCAGATGGGCGTGGGCGGCGGCTGCTTCGACCAGGGGGAAGGTCGCCTCGACCTGGGCGCGAACGGCGCCGGACGCGACCCAGGGCCAAACGGTCGCCTCGACGGCGGCCGCCAGGCGGGCCTTTTCGTCGGCCGGGCGGCTGCGCAGGGTCGAGCCGGTCAGGACGATCCGCTTCAGCATGATCCGCATCAGATCGATCTCGGCCTTGGCGCCGGTCAGGGTGGCGATCACCACCCAGCGCCCGCCGGGCTTCAGGGCGTTGAGGTTCAGTTCGGCGTAGGCCGCGCCGACCATGTCCAGCACCACATCGGCGCCGCCCGCCTCCTGGATGGCGGCGGCCAGATCGTGTTCGGTCGCGTCCAGGCTGACGTCGGCGCCCAGGGCGCGGGCGGCCTCGGCCTTGGCGGCGCCGCGAGAGGTGGCGATGACGCGGGCGCCCGCCGCCTTGGCCATCTGTATGGCCATGACGCCGATGCCGCTGGTGGCGCCGTGGATCAGCAAGGTCTCGCCCGCCTTCAGCCCGCCGCCCTCGAAGACGTTGGCGAAGACGGTGAAGGCGGTCTCGGGCAGGGCGGCGGCCTGGGTGAAATCGAGGCCGTCGGGGATCGGCAAGGCGTGGCGGGCGTCGACCAAGGCGCATTCAGCGTATCCGCCGCCGCCCAGCAGGGCGCAGACCCGGTCGCCGACGGCCCAGCGCGCCACGCCATCGCCTACGGCGTCGACCTCGCCCGCGACCTCTAGTCCAAGAATGTCCGAAGCGCCCGGCGGGGGCGGATAGCGACCTTCGCGTTGGACGATGTCGGGACGGTTCACGCCCGCCGCACGTACGCGGATGCGGATTTCGCCGGGGCCCGGAGCGGGCAGGGGGCGCGTGGTCAGGCGCAGGGCGTCGGCGGGGCCGCGCCCGTTCTCGATCTCGATGGCCTTCATGGTTGCGGACACGGCGGCTCCCTTGGCTTGCATTCCGGATCAATGCGGCGTTCACATAGGGGTTCGTGCTCGAAATGGCCAAGGAGGCGAGGATGAGTTTCGAAGATCTGGAGCCCCGGCCGCAGCGCGGCGAGGCCATCGCCGCCCTGGGACGCGAAGACCTGGACCTCTACGCTGTGGACGAATTGCAGGAGCGGATCGCCGCCCTGGAGGCCGAGATCGCCCGATCCCGCGCGGCTATCGACGGCAAGTCCTCGCAGCGCAGCGCCGCCGACGCGCTGTTCAACTTCCGCTGATGAGCGGGCGGTTGGGGACGGTTTCGACGGCCCTCTCCCGCAGAATCAGCTTCCGTGGCATGACGATTGCACCCAGCGGATGCATGAGATGCATGGATAGACGCCCGTGACAGCCATCGAAGCCGATCTGACCCCGACGCGCCTCGCCGGCGCCGAAGTGCTGGACTTCGCACGCTCGGAGTTGTTCGAGCGCACCTTCCGCGAAGGCATGGAGCTGGTCGAGGAGACCGCCGCCTATCTGGACGGCGACGGACGCCAGGATTCGCGCCTGCTGTCGCGCGCGGCCGCCCTGTCCTATGCGGGCGAGAGCATGAAGCTGACGACGCGGTTGATGCAGATCGCGTCCTGGCTGCTGGTGCAGCGCGCCGTGCGGGAACAGGACATGAGCGCCGAGGCGGCGGGCGACCCCCGCTATCGCCTCGCCGATCGCCGCATCGAGACGGAGCCGCGTCGCGGCGACCTGCCCATCGCCCTGATCGAATACGCGGTGCGAGCCGAGAAGCTCTACGACCGCGTCCTGCATCTGGACCGCCAGATGTATGTGGAGCCCGCCGAGGCGCCCGCCAATCCCGTCCTGAACCAGATGGACCTGCTGCGCGCCGCCTTCGGATAAGGCTTCTCCTCCCCATGCAACGAGAGGAGAGAGGTGGATGCCTTACGGCGTCACTTCATCCGGATCGATCGGGGCGTCGGCGATGACCTGGGGCAGGTTGACGGCGATGCCCAGGGCGTCGGCCAGCTTGGCGTCGCGCTTGTAGACGTCCTCGCGGAAGGCGACGCGGCCTTGACCGTCGACGAAGGCGGTCCAGTAGAGCAGGCGCACGCCGATGTTGCGGCCGGTGGTCACGCGCTTGGTCTCGCCGCTGGCCTGGGCCGCGTCGAACAGGGCCAGACGCTCGGGGTCGGGCGACAGCAGCAGGCGGGCGAAGCCGATGGCGTCCTGCACCCGCACGCAGCCGTGGCTGCGCTGGCGCACCGACAGGTTGAAGGCGCCCCGCGCCGGGGTGTCGTGCAGGAAGATGGCGTAGCTGTCCTGCAGTTCGAACTTCACATTGCCCAGCGACGACTTCGGACCGGCGCGTTGCACCACCCAGCCATCGGCGTTGACGTACATGTCGTTGGCGGCCAGGTAGCCGGGGCCCTTGGGCAGGATCTCGCGCCGGGCGATGCCCATGGGCACGGTCCACGGCGGATTGGCCACGACCGAGGCGAAGGGCTTCTCCAGGCTGGGGGTCTGGTTGGCGGCGGTGCCGACGACCACGCGGTTGGAGTGAACCGGCTTGCCGTCCTTCCAGTAGACCATGATGGCGGCGGCGGTGTTGACCTCGATCCGCTCCGGATTCAGGTCGCGCTTCAGCCAGCGACGGCGCTCCAGGTTCAAGGCAATCTGGCGGGCGCGATCCTCGGCGGTGGCGGTCAGCGAGCGCTGGGTGGCGCCGCCGATGCGGCCGTCGGACCCCAGGCCGTGCCGGGTCTGGAAGCTGCGGACCGCCTGCTCCAATTCGGGGCCGTAGGCCAGGTTGCCCTTCAACCGTTCGGCGGCGGCGGCGCTCAGGTCGCCCTCGGCGGCCAGGCGGGCGGTCAGGGCCGGGATGCGCGGGTCGCTGGTTCCCGGCTCGATGGTGCCGCCGATACGGAAGGCGGGCCAGCCGCCCTGGCGGGCGATGCGGCGATAGCGGGCGTAACCGGCCGACAGATTGGTGTAGCCCAGGTCCGTCGGGGGCAGGGCGTCGAACCACTGGCTCAGCTTGTTGGCGGCCACGGCGTCGACCAGGCCGCGCGGCAGGTCCACGCTGTTCTTCTGCATCTCCCACAGCTCTTCGACCGTCTCGGGCCGGACGCGGCCCTCGGACAGAACCTTGGCGTAGGCCAGGGCGGCGGCGGTGGTGCGGATCTCGGCGGTCTCGCGGTCGGCGGCCAGGCCGACGAAGTCGAAGAAGTCCCCGGCGGGCAGGCCGTGACGTTCGGCGCCCTGGGCGACTTCCTGCAGGATGCGCAGGCGGTCGGCGGTCCAGATCGGCTTGCCGCCGGTCAGTTGATAGACGGCGCGGACGTCAGCCTGCTGGGCCGCGGGCAGGCGGCCGGCCTGGGCGTCGAAGCCGGCGATGAAGATTTGCGGGTCCGTGGTGCGCGTCTGGGCCAGCGCCCCGTTCGCGGCTGCCAGCGTCAGGCTCGTCGTGGCGACGCCAAGGCCCAATTCCCGTCGGTTCATCGTCTGTAACTCTTGTGGTCCGATATCGGCCCGGACCCAACGTCCACGCCCCGAGTAATCGAACGCGCCCATGTTAACGGTGTTCCGGGCAACAAAAAAGCGCCGGCCCTGGGACCGGCGCTTTTGTGGCGAACTTGTCGCACCAAGCGTGGCTTACTTCTTGATGAAGCCGCCGAACTTGTTGTTGAAGCGCGAAACGCGGCCGCCGCGGTCCATCAGGTGCTGGTTGCCGCCGGTCCAGGCCGGGTGAGACGTCGGGTCGATGTCCAGGTTCAGCGTGGCGCCTTCCTTCCCGTAGGTCGAACGGGTCTGGTAGGTGGTGCCGTCGGTCATCACAACAGTGATGAAGTGGTAGTCGGGGTGCGTGTCCGCTTTCATCGATCTTGTCCGTCTCTGCGCGACGACGATGCCGACCGTCACTGCGCGTAAATAGAGAATCCCGCCGCAGGGCGCGACGGGAGCGAGGGGCGGCGTTTACACCGGGGGGCGTTCCGGGGCAAGAGCGCGACCATGACCCAAGCTGAACCTCAACGTCACGCCCAACCGACCGGCCGCCCCGGCGCTGGCGCCGTACTGGCCGAACAGATGGACGAGGCGGGCGGCAAGCGCGCCAAGAGCCGCAACATCCGCCCGCTGGGACGGCTGCTGCCCTTCCTGGGGCGGCACAAGATGGACGCGGCCATCGCCACGGTCTGGCTGATCGGATCGACGGTCGCGTCGCTGGCGCTGACGGCGACGGCGCGCGGCGCCATCGACCAGGGGTTCGAGAACGGCGGCGCCAATATCGACAAGTGGTTCCTGATCCTGGGTCTCAACGCCGTGGTGCTGGGGCTGGCGACGGCGCTGCGCTATTTCTACGTCACCAAGACGGGCGAGCGGATGATCGCCGACCTGCGCACGGCGCTGTTCCAACGCATCCTGACGCTGGACCCGGTCTTCTTCGCCCATATGCGGACGGGCGAGGTGCTGTCGCGCCTGACCACGGACATCCAGTTGGTGGATACGCTGCTGACCACTTCGATCAGCTATGCGCTGAGGAACTTCCTGACCCTGATCGGCGGGGTGATCCTGCTGTTCTTCGTCAGTCCCAAGTTGACGGGCTTCGTCCTGCTGATCGTGCCGGTGCTGATCGTGCGGCTGTTCCTGTTCGGCCGGGTGGTGCGCCGCCTGACAGTGCAGTCGCAGGACACCTTCGCCGGGGCCGTGGGCTTTGCGGGCGAAAGCGTCGACGCCATTGAGACGGTTCAGGCCTTCGGCCGTGAAAAGAGCGCCATCGACCGCTTCGGCGCGGCGGTGGAGGAGGCGTTCGGCGTCTCCCTGAAGCGGATGCGGGCGCGCGGCGTGATGACGGCCATGATCATCATGGTGATGTTCGGCGGCGTGACCCTGGTGCTGTGGCTGGGGGCGCAAGACGTGATCGCCGGGACCATGACGCCGGGCGCCCTGCTGCAGTTCGTGCTGCTGTCGGTGTTCGCGGCGGGCGCGGTCGGCGCCCTGGGCGAAAGCTGGGGCGACGTACAGAAGGCGGCGGGCGCCATGGAGCGGATCGACGAACTGATGCGGGCGACCCCCGCCATCGCGCCGCCCGCCAGCCCGGTCGCCCTGCCTCAGCCGCCGCGCGGCGAGGTGTCGATGTCGGCGGTGGACTTCGCCTATCCGGGCCGTCCCGATCTGCCCGCCCTGAAGGGCTTCAGCCTGACCGTGCGGCCGGGCGAGACGGTGGCCCTGGTCGGGCCGTCGGGGGCGGGCAAGTCGACGGTCTTCCGCCTGCTGCTGCGCTTCTATGACCCGCAGTCGGGTCTGGTGTCGGTGGATGGCGTGGACGTGCGCGCGGCCGATCCGGTCGACGTGCGCAACCGTTTCGCCTGGGTGTCGCAGGAGGCGCCGTTGTTCTCGGGCTCGGCGCTGGAGAACATCCGCTTTGGCCGCGAGGCCGCCACGCTGGACGAAGCCCGCGCCGTCGCCGCCGAGGCGCAGGCGCTGGGCTTCATCGAGGCCCTGCCGGAAGGTTTCGACACGCCGCTGGGCGAGCGCGGCAAGAGCCTGTCGGGCGGCCAGCGTCAGCGTCTGGCCATCGCGCGGGCGCTGGTGCGCGAGGCGCCCATCCTGCTGCTGGACGAAGCGACCAGCGCGCTCGACGCCGAGAACGAGCGTCTGGTTCAGGCCGCGTTGGATCAGGCGATGGAGGCGCGCACCACCCTGGTCATCGCCCACCGCCTGGCGACCGTGTTGCGCGCCGACCGCATCGTGGTGATGGACGGCGGCCAGGTGGTCGAGGAAGGCACGCACGCGGAACTGTCAGCCAAGGGCGGGCTCTATGCGCGTCTGGCCAAGCTGCAGTTTCAGGGGACGTAAGTAAGGCCCTCTCCCATCGGGAGAGGGGCTAGCGCGCGTTGACGGCGGCGGCGGGAAAGTCGCTGAACACGGCGTCGACGCCCAGCGCGTAGATCGCCTTCAGCCAGCCTTCCAGATCGCCGTGATCTGCGGGCGCGTCGCCCACGCGATACTGCGCGGGCAGGAACAGGTTCTCCGCCCGGAAGGTCCAGACCACGACCTTCAAGCCGGCCGCATGGGCGTCGCTTGTCAGGTTCGACGCCTCCAGCGCTCGGCCCGCATCGTCACGGGGAACGACCATCAAATCCTGCACCCCGACCGCCTCGGCGTAGCGGGCGATCTCCGCCAGCCCCTGCGGCGTGGCCATCTCGGCATAGGTCGCGCCGGGTCGGTCGGCAGGACCGCCGCCCGCCTGCATCAGTTGCAGCAGGGGGGCGTCGATGCGCGCCTTCAACCGCTCCAGCGTCCCGACCTCGAAGCACTGGATCAGGATGGGGGCGTCGGCGCCGGTCAGGGCATGGCGCTCCAGCGCGGCGACGAAGGCGTCCTCCATCGGCAGGCCCAGAGCGGCGAAGTGGGACGGGTGCTTCAGTTCGGGCGCAACGCCGATGACGCGGCCGGTGCGGGTGCCGGCCTCACGGGCGATCTCGACCACGTCGTCGAAGGTCAGGATCGGCTCCTGCCCGTCGAAGGCGGCCGAGGCGGGGCGCAGGGCGGGCAGGCGCTCGCGGGCGCGCAGGGTCTTCAGCTCGGCGAGGGTGAAGTCTTCGGTGAACCAGCCGGTGATGGGCACGCCGTCCACCTCGCGGGTGGTGCGGCGTGCGGCGAACTCGGGACGGTCGGCGATGTCGGTGGTCTCGCCGATCTCGTTCTCGTGGCGGACGACCAGATGACCGTCGCGGGTCATGACCAGATCGGGCTCGATGAAGTCGGCGCCCTGTTCGATCGCCAGCTCATAGGCGGCGCGGGTGTGTTCGGGCCGTTCGCCAGAGGCGCCCCGGTGGGCGATGACGGTCGGCTTGGCGGAGGGAGCGGACATGGCCGGTTGGCTCGACGACAGGAGGACGGCGGTCAGGATGGCGGCGATCATGGCCGAAGGGTAGGGGCTGGACGTGACAGGCGCGTGATCGCGTGACCCTCTCCCGGCGGGAGAGGGCTTGAGCGCGCGGCGGCGCAGCCGTCGCCCTTGCGCGAAAGGGTGAGGGGCTAAGGTATCCGTTCGAGCGCTGAGTGACGGCTAACGCCGACTTCACCCGTGAACCCTCACCCTTTCGCCTTGCCAATCGCTTCGCTCTTGGAGGCTCAAGCCCTCTCCCATCGGGAGAGGGGGACGTCAGGCCTCGCGCAGGATCTTGCGCAGCTTGGCCTGTATCTCCGGGTTGCCCGCGACGATCTGCTTGCCGTTCATCGGGTCGCCGTCCTGGTCGATGGCGGTGACGACGCCGCCGGCCTCAGTGACCAGCAGGATGCCCGCCGCCACGTCCCACGGCTGCAGGTTGCGCTCGAAATAGGCGTCGTAGCGGCCCGCGGCGACCCAGGCGAAGTCCAGCGAGGCGGCGCCCAGACGGCGGATGCCTGCGACCCGCTGGCCGACGGCGTGGATGTCCTTGATGGCCTGTCCGTGGCCCGTCTTGCCGATGAAGGGCAGGCCGGTGGCGATCAGGCACTCGGCCATGTCGGCGCGTCCGGCGATGCGGATGCGGGTGTCGTTCAGATAGCAGCCCTTGCCCTTTTCGGCCCAGAACATCTCGTTCATGACCGGGTTGTAAGTGACGCAGGCCACGATCTCGGACGTGCCGTCGGGATGCTTGCGCTCCAGGCCCACCGTGATGGCGAAGTGGGGCATGGCGTGCATGAAGTTGGTGGTGCCGTCGATCGGGTCGACGATCCAGGTGTGGGTCTTGTCGGTGCCCTCGACCATGCCGCGCTCTTCGCCCAGGAAGCCGTAGCCGGGGCGGGCCTTCAGCAGCAGCTCGAACAGGGTCTGTTCGGCCTTGACGTCAGCGGCGGTGACGAAGTCGCCGGGGCCCTTGCGGGACACCTGGAGCTGGGACACCTCGCCGAAATCCCGGAGCATCGGGCGGGCGGTCTTGCGGACGGCGTCCATCATGACCTGGAGCAGGGCGGAAGCGAGGGCCATAGGCGGTTCTCCTGATCCGTCGATCCTCAAAAGCCTGCGGCCCGGATGGACGGAGAAGCAAAAGGGGCGCGGACCATCCGCGCCCCTGTAGTCTTTACAGCGCCCGGCCTTGGCCGGGAATGACGGCGTTTGTTAGTCCGCGCGGCGGACGTATTCGCCGGTCGAGGTGTCGACGATGATCTTCTCGCCCGTCGACATGAAGGGCGGGATCATGACGCGGATGCCGTTCGAGGCCTTGGCGGGCTTGTAGGACGACGAGGCGGTCTGACCCTTCACGGTCGGCTCGGTCTCGACGACTTCCAGCACGACCTGTTCGGGCAGTTCGAGGCCGATCGGACGATCTTCGTGCGACTCGATGACGACCTTCATGCCTTCCTGCAGGTAGGGGATGCGGTCTTCGCCGACCCAGCCCTTTTGCAGTTCGATCTGCTCATAGGACTCGTCGTCCATGAAGACGAGGGTTTCGCCGTTGTCGAACAGGTAGGAGTAGTCACGCTGTTCCAGCGTCACGCGCTCGACCTTGTCTTCCGAGCGGAAGCGTTCGTTCAGCTTGTTGCCGGTTTCGAGGTTCTTGGCCTCGACGTTGGCGAAGGCGCCGCCCTTGCCGGGCTTGACGTGGCTGGCCTTGGTGACGACCCACAGGCCGCCGTTGTGTTGCAGGACCATGCCGGGCTTGATGGTGTTGGCGTTGATTTTCATGAGAACCGTAGGGCTCGTTGCTGGGGGGCGGCAGGCGCCGACCGCCAGGGCGTGGCGCGCCAAATCGCGGCGAGCCCTAGAGGATCAAGCGAAAAAGGGCAATGGCGCTGCTCGGCGACCCGCGGATTCAGGCGGCGTCGCCCAGGCCGCGTTCCGCCTGATTGGCCAGGCGCACCCCCATGCCTGTGGGGGCTGCCAGCTTGCCTGCGCCGGGATCCAGCTTGCGCGCCTCATGAGCGAAGGCGGCGGCCAGACCGGCTGAGGACATGGCGGCCAGAATCTGGGTCCAGCGGCCAGTAGGCCGCGCCGCCAGCCAGACGGCGTTGACCGCCTGGGCGACAGCCCACAGACCCATTGCAGTGTTGCGGCCGGGACGGGCGGGGGCGTTCCACACGCGCAGGGCCGACAGGGTGGTGGCCGAGAAGACGGCGGGCAGGATCAGGCTGAACGGTCCGCGCGGCCGCTCGGTGATCGGACCCTCGTGTTTTCGGGCGCCGGTCAGGCCGCGTGTCTGCGGGGGAACGGCGCGGGTCGCCACAGCCGTCGCCGCCAGGGCGAAGCCGACGGTCAGCGCGGCGCCCAGGGCGACGTGCCGCCAGTCGCGGCCTTCGGCGTTGAGAAAATCCGCTGCGTGGTCGCGGGCGGCGTCGAGGGCGTCGTCCATGCTGCTCATGCAGCCAAGAACAACCGGGCGCGGCGGACGTTCCCGCCCTCCGACGCCGCGCCCGGTCTTCGGATCAGTTCCCGGTGGCGGCGCCGTCGGTGGTGATTTCCTTCATGGCCGACTGCAGATAGTTCTGCGCGCCCATCAGCTTGATCAGGCTGTGTTGGTTCTCGAGGAAGTCGATGTGCTCCTCGGTGTCGGCCAGGATTTTCAGCAGCAGGTCGCGGCTGACGTAGTCGCGGGCTTCTTCGCACTGGGTCAGGGCGTCGCGGGTGGCGGCGCGGCTGTCGATTTCCAGCTGCAGGTCGGCGCCCAGGCATTCGATGGGGTCTTCGCCGACCTTCAGCTTGTGCAGATCCTGCAGGTTGGGCAGGCCGTCCAGGAACAGGATGCGTTTGATCAGCATGTCGGCGTGCTTCATCTCGCCGATCGATTCTTCGTAGATGACGTTGCCCAGGTGGGCGAGGCCCCAGCTTTCGAACATGCGGGCGTGCAGGAAATACTGGTTCACCGCCGTCAGTTCATTGGTCAGCACCGCGTTGAGGGTGCGGATGATCGCGGGATCGCCCTTCATGGTCGTCGTCCTTGTTTCAGCGGCGGCGAAAGCGACGTCGGCGCGACGACAGGGCCTTTCGGCCGCCCGTAAGGACTTCATAACACGGCGGAAACGCCGTGGATTATTTGCGAGTTCTTATCACTGCATTGATAATGCGAGTGAAATCCGCTTTCAAAATCCGCCTCTATTCGGCGGCGATAGCGAAGGCGGCCTGTGTTTCCTGGATCATCTGGCGCATCTCGCAGACGCATTTGGCGCACTGAGGCGCGCACTGGTGGCTGGCGAAGATGTCCTTGGGACGGCTGGCGCCCGCCTCGATGGCGAGGGCGACGTCACGCTGGCGAAGACCGTTACAGTTGCAGACGTACAAGGCAAGGCACCCGGAACACTGAGAATGGCTCGCTATAGCACTTATTAAGGCGGGTGCAAATCATTCGCATGCACATGCGACATTGACGACGACGGCGGCGACGGGCAGGGCTCGGCCATGGCTCGTCAACCGCAAATTCCCGCCCGCCCGGCCTGCCGGCTGTACCTGATCACGCCGGCCGCCATCCCGGACCTGGAGGCGTTCGCCGCAGAGCTGGAGGCCGCTCTGGCGGCAGGCGACTGCGCCGCTCTGCAGATTCGTCTGAAAGCGGCCTCGGACGATGAGATTCGTGCGGCCGTCGCCCGACTGAAGCCGATCTGCCAGGCGCATGACGTGGCCTTGATCCTGAACGATCGGCCGGACCTGGCGCGCGCCACGGGCTGCGACGGGGTGCACGTGGGGCAGGAGGACGCCTCCCTGGCCGAGGCGCGGCGCATCATGGGCGAGGGCGCCATGATCGGCGTCACCTGCCACGACAGCCGCCACCTGGCGATGGAGGCGGCCGAGGGCGGGGCCGACTATGTGGCCTTCGGCGCCTTCTTCCCGACGCAGACCAAGGACGTCGCCCATCACGCCGAGCCGGACATCCTGACGATCTGGCAGGAAACGATGGAGGTTCCCTGTGTCGCCATCGGCGGCGTTACGGTCGAAAACGCCGGGGCCATCGCAGCGGCCGGCGCCGACTTCGTGGCGGTCAGCGCCGGGGTCTGGCGTCATCCTGACGGCCCGGCGGCGGCCGTGCGCGCTTTCGATGAGGCGCTGCGAACCGCGTATTGATCCTAGGGTCACGCTTCAGGGGATGTTTAGGAACGCGCGCGAAGATCAGGGCCTAAGACTCTAGTTCTAGGCCGGATTGATGAGCATGAGCCGCGCGCTCCAAAGAGGAGAAGTCGCATTGGACGCGACGGGCAAGGGGACCGCTCCGGTTGAAACCCTGGCGCCGCCGAACGCCGACTTTTTCCGCCGACCGCTGGCTCCGATGCTGACCGCGCTGGGCGTGGCCGTGCTGGTGGTTCTCGCGATCAGCTTCGCTCGCGCCAACGGTCTGGTCGCCGCCCTGTGGGGCGCCGGCGGCCTGGCTATGGCTGTATGGCTGCGCGGCGGCCGCGGCCTGCAATACGACTTCGGTTTCGGCGTCCTGGTGCTGGCGGGCGTCTTTGCCGGCGAGATCCTGGCGGGCAACGGTCCGTCGCTGTCGATCCTCTTCACCCTGACCAATCTGCTGGAGATCGTTCTGGCGGTCGTGCTGACGCGTCGTGTGGTCACGGGGTTGCATGTCGACAGCGTGCAAGGCCTGGCGCGTTTCCTGGCCGTATGCGCGATCGCGCCCTTGCCGTCGGCCCTGATCGCCGCCGTGGCCCTGTCCAATATGGCGGGCGAGAACTTTCTGGACGCCTTGCGTATCTGGTGGAGCGGCCATGCCCTGAGCTTCGCCGTGATCGGCGTGTTCGGACTGAGCCTGCGCAAGACGCATCTCAGGATGCTGAAGCAGCCCGCGCGCCTGGCCGAGGCCATCGGGCTGGGCGTGCTGCTCGCCAGCGCCTGCTACGCCATCTTTTCGCATATGAGCCTGCCTTACGGCTTTCTGCTGTTGCCGTTGATCGTGCTCGCGGCGGTGCGCTTTCGCGTGATCGGCGCGGCCTGGGCCTTGCTGGTGGTGTCGGTGGTGGCCATCGGCGGCACCATGGCCGGGCACGGTCCCTATCATCAGTTCGATCCCGAGGATCGCGCCCTGCTGGCGCAGTTGCTGATCCTGCTGGGCTATATGCCGATCCTGATGGTCGCCGCCCTGTTGGAAGAACGTGACGGCCTGATGCAGCGCGCCAGGGAAGGACGGCTGCGGGCCGAGCGCGCCTCGGCGGCCAAATCGCGGCTGCTGGCCAATGTGGCCCATGAGATCAAGAGCCCGATCGGCGGCGTCATCGGCATCGGCGAACTGTGGGCCGGAGGGCACCTGGGCGCCGCCACGCCCAACCAGGTCGAGATGGCGCAGATGCTGGTCAAGACGGCCCGCCAGGTCGAGGCCCTGACCCACGACCTGCTCGATGTGGCGCGGGCCGAGGCGGGCGCGGTCAAGGTGGATATTCGCCCGACCGACGTCGCCGGCGTGCTGGAGGACGTCCGCCGCAGCCTGTTGCTGAATCCTGAAGCGGCGGCGGTGAAGATCGACGTCGTGGCCGCCAGCGATCACCTGGTGGCGCGGGCCGATTCCCAGCGTCTGACGCAGGTGGTCGGCAATCTGGCCAACAACGCCGTCAAATACGGCGCCTCGGGCGGGCTGGTCGTCCTGCGCGCGGCCTGGAGCGGCGACCGCGTCCGTATCGAGGTCACGGACCGAGGGCCAGGTCTCTCGGACGAGAAGCAGGCGCAACTGTTCGAGCCCTTCAACCGTCTGGGCCTCGAGCGTTCGGCCATTGAGGGGCATGGCGTCGGCCTGACCCTGGCCAAGCGGCTGGTCGAACTGCAGGGCGGCGAGATCGGCGTGATTTCGGCGCCTGGGCATGGCGCGACCTTCTGGGTGGAGCTGCCGGGCGCCTGATCCGGCGGGCGCGATGGCCGCTTGACCCGGTGCGGCCCCGGCCGTCAATGTCGTTGTCATGAAAGCCGTATTCGTCGCCGCCCTGTCGCTCGCCGCTCCTCTGGCCCTGTCCGCGACGCCCGCCGCCGCGCAGCAGGATCCGGCCGAGCGCGCCCGTATCGAAGAGTTGACGCGCCGCTTGAACGGCGCGCCGCCCGCGCCGCAAAGAGCGACGACGCCCGCTGCGCAGCCGACGCCCCAACCTGCGCGCCAGGCTACGCCCCAGCCGACGCCTCAGCCGACGCAGCGCGCGGTTGCGCCGCAGGGGCGGGAGCGACCGGCCCCGCCGCCCGCCGCCGCCCGTCAGGATCCTGCAGAACGGGCCCGCATCGAGGAGCTGACGCGTCGTCTGAACGGCGCGCCGCCTTCGGCCGGTTCGGCCGCGCCCTCATCCGCCGCGCCGTCTCAGCCGCCGCAGGCTCAGCGTCCTCCGGCCCAGACTCCTCCGGCCCAGACACCTCTGACCCAGATTCCTTTGACCCAGCCGACACAGGCTCAGCAGGCGCCCGTCGCGGCGCCCAGACCGCAACGGGCGCCCCAACCGGCTTCGTCCGCGCCGCAGCGCGCGCCGGCGCCTGTTGCAACGCCGACGCCAGCTCCGGCTCCGGCAGCGCCGATCCGCAGAACTGAGCCCGTTCCGGCGCCGACGCCGCAAGGCTTGAGCGCCGCCGAGCGCGCCGCCTTGCCGTTCATCATTGATCTGCCGCCGGGCTTCCAACTGGTCGAGGGCCGTGCGGCGCCGGGCGCCCAGGTCTATTCGGCGCGCAAGGCGGGCAAGACCTATCTGATGATCTACGCCGGACCGACGTCGCAGTTTCCCATCTATGACGGGGACCATGTGACGGTCGGCAGCCGCGTTTCGGTGGTGACGACTGAAGGCCAGCGCCGCATCGCCATGGAGCACCTGTTTCAGCGCGCGACTGAACCCGCCGAAATCCACGTCTGGGTGATGGCCCAGGACGGCGCCGACCGCGACGAGGCCGAGCGCATCGCCCAGACCGTCGACCCGAAGTAGAGTCCTATTTCTCGGACCAGACGGCCAGTTCGTTGCCGGATGGGTCGCGGAAGTGGAAGCGCCGCCCGCCGGGGAAGGCGAAGATGGCGTGGGTGATCGCGCCGCCCGCCGCCTCGACCTTGGCCTGCATGGCCTCCAGATCGTTGGCGTACAGGATGGGCAGCGGCTTGGGCGTCATGGCGTCAGGCGTGAAGCCGCCGTCCAGCCCTTCGCTGAACGCCGCATAGGCCGGGCCGTAGTCCTTGAAGCGCCAGCCGAACGCCTGGGCGTAGAAAGCCTTATGCGTCGTCAGGTCGGTCGCGGGCAGTTCGAGATAATCCAGCTTGCCGTCTTCGCGCATGGCGAGTCTCCGAGAGAAATGGAGGCGGACGCTTGCACGAAGGCCGACTCTGCGCAAACCTGCAAATGGTTCGCAAATGCAGGAGTCGCCCCATGATCGTCCTGAGCGCCGGATGCGCCTCACTGGCCTCGCTGATGCAGCGGGAGGCGGATGGAAGACGCGGGCCTGAAATGAAACGGGCGCCGATCGAATCCGATCGACGCCCGCGTCTGATCTCAAAGAACGGCGCGGATCAGCGCGCGGTCTGGGTCTCGCCCGCACGCCACACGCGATAGCGCACTTCGACGTCCGACGGGGTGTAGACCACCACCGGCAGGCGCGAGTTATAGCGGATCAGCGGCTGCTCCTGCGTCGTCACGAAGGCTTCGCGCTCCGAGCCGGGCGGGCAGCCCATCAGGGTGCTGGCCGCATTCCCCAGCGCGGGCAGGACATAGTAGTCGTAGCCCCAGCCCTGAGCCGTGCGGGTCTCCAGGCTGCCGCCGAAGAACTGGCGATTGCAGTCGACGGTCTTGGTCTTGCCGAGGATCAGTTCGACCTTCAGCGCGTCCTCGTCCGACTGGGCGGGCAGGTTGATGACATGGCGGGTCTGACCCGCCGTCGCGGCCGGGAAGGCCTTGAGGTCGGCGGACCCGGCCTGGCCGGTCGCGGAGTTGTTCTGGGTCATGGCGCCTTCAGCCTGGGCGGTGGCGCAGGCGGTCAGGCTGAGGGCGGCGACGCCGGCGGCGAGCAGGGCGGGGAGTTTCAAGGGGGAGGTCTCCACAGTCAGTAAGCTTGACCGCCGACAACGCCGCAGGCTCAGACCAGTTCCACCGCCATGGCCACGGCTTCGCCGCCGCCGATGCACAGCGAGGCCACGCCCTTCTTGCCGCCGCGCGCCTGAAGCGCCGCCAGCAGGGTGGACAGGATGCGCGCGCCCGAGGCGCCGATGGGGTGGCCCAGCGCCGTGGCGCCGCCGTTGACGTTCAGCTTGGCGCGGTCGATGCCCAGTTCCTGTTGGGCGATCATGGCGACGACGGCGAAGGCCTCGTTGACCTCCCACAGGTCCACGTCCTCGACCGACCAGCCGGCCTTCTTCAGCGCCTTCTGCATGGCCGGTACGGGGGCGGTGGTGAACAGGGCCGGCTCATGGGCGTGGGCGGCGTGGCTGACCACGCGGGCGACGATGGGCAGGCCCAGGGCCTTGGCCGTGCTTTCGCGCGTCATGACCATGGCGGCCGCGCCGTCGGAGATGGAGCTGGAGTTGGCGGCGGTGACGGCGCCGTCCTTGACGAAGGCGGGCTTCAGCGTCGGGATCTTGGCGGCGTCTGCCTTGCCGGGCTGTTCGTCTTCGCTGACCGTCACCGGGCCCTTGCGGGTGGCGACCTCGACCGGGACGATCTCGGCCTTGAAGGCGCCCGAAGCGATGGCGTTCTTGGCGCGGGTCAGGCTTTCGATGGCGTATTCGTCCATCGCCTCGCGGGTGAACTGATACTGGGCCGCCGCGTCCTCGGCGAAGACGCCCATGGCCTTGCCGGGGGAATAGGCGTCCTCAAGACCGTCCATCATCATGCTGTCGAAGATGACGTCGTGGCCGATGCGGGCGCCGCCGCGGTGCTTGTTCATCAGATAGGGGGCGCCGGTCATCGACTCCATGCCGCCCGCGACGATGACCTCGGCCGTGCCTGCCAAGAGGGCGTCGTGCGCCATCATGGCGGACTGGAGGCCCGAGCCGCACATCTTGTTCACCGTCGTCGCCTCGACGTGCTTGCCGAGGCCCGCGCCGATGGCGGCCTGACGGGCCGGAGCCTGGCCCAGACCGGCGGGCAGGACGCAGCCCATGAATATCTGCTCGATCTTCTCCGGCGCGACGCCCGCGCGTTCGACGGCGGCTTTCACCGCAGCGGCGCCCAGGTCAGTGGCTTTGACCGGCGACAGCGCGCCCTGGAAGCCGCCCATCGGGGTGCGGGCGAAGGAGCAGATGACGACGGGATCAGAAGCGGCGGTCATGGCGAGCGTTTCCGTAAGTGAATCGTTTCGTGGGGGATTAGGGGAGGCGAAGGCCCGCTGGCAAGCGGCGCCTCACAGCAGCTTGCGGCGCTGGCGCGCCAGGGCGAGGGGGCGGCCGTCAGCGCCCCAGGCGATCGCCTCGTCCACCGACCAGCCCAGGCCGTGGTCCAGCAGGCGGTATTCGAAGAAGACCCAGCCGTCGGGGGCGCTGTCCGGCGTCGGATCGGCCAGGAAGTCGCAGCGCAGGTCCACCGTCGTCATCATCGGCGGCGCTTTGAAAGCCGTCCAGGCGGGCGGATAGAGGGCGTCCAGCAGGTAACACATCCGCAGTTCGTCCAGCGGCGCGCCGTCCTTCACCCGCATCCAGACCCGCTCGACGACCGGCTTGCCCTCGTTGCCGCCCAGAATGTTGGGGCCGTTCTCGAAGCGATAGTCGACGTGCTGCGAGAAGCGCGGCGCCATCGGGCCGCTGATGCCCGGCGCGTCCTTCAAGCCGTCCAGCGAGGGCGGCGGCGCCAGCAGGGGCGCCAACGGGACAGGCGTCGCGCCGTCGGCGCCGTAGGTGGCGCTGGCGTGATGGGTCAGCTTCGAGCCTTGGCCGCCCTCGACCACGGCGTAGGAGACGTTGCGGCCGCCGCGCAGCATCCGGGGCCGGAAATGCAGGGACTGGCCGTAACGGGCGGCGGCCAGATACTGAACCGCCAGACTGCGCAGCGGCGCCTCGATCCCCAGACCCTGACGCATGGCCCCGGCGCACAGGGCCGCCAACAGGCCGCCGAAGGGGAAGCCCGCCTCGGGCGGGGCGCTGATCGGGCCGTTCGAGAACTCGCCGGAAAGGTGGGCGGCCAGAACGCCGTCATCTTTGGGCGTCAGGCGGAAGGCGGCGTGGATCAGGTCGGGTTCGGTCATGGCTCTCATCGAAAAGCGGAGGCGGAACCTGCGACGGCGCCGCCTCCGAGTCGAGGGATGGACACGGCCGGGGAGCGGCCATGTCCGTTGCAAATAGAAACTGACTGACTCCGTCGCGATTGGCAACCCTTGTCAAAAGCCTGACGCGAGGTCACTTTCCGCTCATGGGACGCACCGCCGACTATTCGCGCCAGAGCTGCTCGGTCGCCGCCACCCTCGAGGTGATCGGCGACCCGTGGACCATGCTGGTCATCCGCGACGCCTTCAACGGCGTCAGTCGCTTCGAGCAATGGCAGGAGCGGCTGGGCGTGGCGCGCAACGTCCTGGCTGCGCGGCTGAAGTCGCTGGTGCATCACGGCGTGCTGGAGCCGCGGCCCTATTCCGAGCGTCCGCCGCGCAACGAATATGTGCTGACGGCCAAGGGCAAGGATCTGTACGGCGTCCTCGTCACCTTGCATGCCTGGGGCGAGAAGCACGTCTATGGCGACGAGCCGTCGGGCATCGTGCTGCGTCACAAGACCTGCGGGCACGACCTGAAGCCCCGCATCGCCTGCGGCTGCTGCAATGAGATGGTCCGCCCGCGAGAGGTGGAGGTCGTCTTCACCGAGAACCGCCCGACCGTCGGCGAGGTCATGCCGGCCAAGGACGAGGCCGCGTAAAACCCTCTGATCGATTCAACCTCCGTCAACTGTCGAAGGTTAACGGTGGGGCATGTTTCAGTCCCTTACGTCCAGGATCGCCGCCGTCAGCGCCCTGGTGGTGGTCGCTTTACTGGTTCTCGTGGCCGCCCTGGCCGACGCTTCGCGGCAGACCCGCGAGAGTTTTCGTTGGGTGACGCACTCCGCCCAGGTCATCCAGGCGATGGAAGAGACCGTGGCCGGGCTGCGCGACGCGGAGTCGGGGCAGCGCGCCTATGTGCTGACGCAGAACCCGGCCTACGCCCAGTCCTTTGACGCACGGATTTCAGACTCCCTGCGGGCGTTCAGCGAGTTGGTGGAACTGACGCGGGACAACCCGTCGCAGCAACTGCGGCTGCAGGCTCTGGGCGCGCAGCTGTCTGGCCGAATCGAACTGATGCGCCAGCCTTTGACCTTGGCGCGAAGCGGGGACTTCGCCAGGGCCGAAGCGCTCATCGCCGAAGGGCGTGGTTTCGATTCCATGAGCGCCTTCGTGCTGGCGGCGCGAGAACTTCTGGACGAAGAGCGGGTGGTGCAGTCGCGCCGCGTCGAGGCGGCCGAGCGGCGGCTGGCGCGAGTGCGAGGGCTGGCCCTGATCGGCGGGCCGTTGATCGCCTTCTTCTCCCTGTCGGTGTCCTTCATGGTCATTCGCGGCATCCGTCAGCCGGTGCGCGTCATCACACGCGCCATGACCGGACTGGGCGCGGGCGACCTGAACCAGAGGATCGACAGCCGTATGGGGTCGCGGGAGTTCGACCGGCTGGCGCGCGGCTATAACGACATGGCGGACCGTCTGGCGACGGCGGCGAAAGATCAGAGCCGCAGCGAGCGCGAACTGAAGCGCGTGCATGAGGAACTGCTGGCCAGCGCCCAGACCCTGCGGGAGCGGGGCGAGGTCATCGAGCTTCTGGGCGGGATGGCCCATCGGATGCAGGCGGCCCGCACGGACGACGAACTGGCCCAGGTCATCCACGCCTTCGTGCCGCGCGTCCTGCCGGGGCTGCCGGGGGCGCTCTACGCTTACAATAATTCGCGTAATCTGCTGGTCCCGCTGTCTGGCTGGGGCGGGCATGAGGCGGAGACGGAAGGCTTTGCGCCGGATCAGTGCTGGGCCTTGCGTCGAGGGCAGAGCCATTTCGTGTCCGAGCCGGGCGCGGACGTCGTCTGCGGCCATGTGAACCCTCTGGCGGCGCCCTATCACTGCGAGCCGCTGCTGGCCTCTGGCGAGGTGATCGGCGTCCTGCATCTGGACGGACTGGTCGAGGCCGAGACGCAGTTCCGCCTCAACGTCCTGGCCGAGAACATCGCCTCGGCCATGGTCAATCAGAAGCTGCAGCGCGACCTGAAGGAACAGACGATCCGCGACCCGCTGACCGGCCTGTTCAACCGTCGCTACATGGAGGAGGCGCTGGCGCTGGAGGTGGCGCGCGCCGCGCGTTCGGGCGCGCCGTTATGCGTGGTCATGTGCGACGTCGACCACTTCAAGCGCTTCAACGACGAGTTCGGCCATGAAGCGGGCGATGTGGTGCTGCAGGCCGTCGCCGCCGAACTGGGCCACCGTTTCCGCGACGGCGACATCGTCTGCCGCTACGGCGGCGAAGAGTTCATTGTGATCGCGCCCGGCACCACGGCCGAGACCCTGGCGCCGCGGGTCGAGACCGTGCGCCAGGCCATCGCCGCCATCGCCCTTCGCCTGGGCAAGCAGCCGCTGGGCAGCAGCACCATGTCCTTCGGCGTCGCCGAATGGTCCAAGGGCATGGACCGTGACGGCGACGCCCTGGTGCAGGCGGCGGACGCGGCGCTGTATCGCGCCAAGAAGGAAGGCCGCAACCGGGTCGTCCTGCACGTCGAGGAAACAGCCTGACTGAGCTGTCTCAGTTCGCCTTGCGTACGTAGCGGTTCAGGAAGGCCAGATAGGCCTCCTGTGCGGTGATCCGGTTTTCGCGACGCTGGAAGCCGTGGCCTTCGTCGGGGAAGACGACGTACTCGACCGGCACATTGTTGGCGCGGACCTTCTCGACCAGTTCGTCGCTCTCGACCTGCAGCACGCGCGGGTCGTTGGCGCCCTGGACCACCAGCAGGGGGCGACGGATCTTGTCGGCGTGGAACAGGGGCGAGATCGCACGGTGGCGTTCGGCGTCGACCGCCGGATCGCCCATCTCGTCGTATAGAGCCACGCGTTGCGCGCCCCACCAGGCGGGAATGGACTGCAGGGTGCGGACCCAATTGGTCACGCCGAAGATGTCGATGCCGGCCTCGAACTTCTCGGGGTGGAAGGCTAGGGCCGCGGCGGTGATGTAGCCGCCGTAGGAGCCGCCCATGACCGCGACCTGATCGTCGGCCACCCAGTCCTGCGCCCGCAGCCAGTCGCCGCCGGCGACGATGTCGCGCAGGTCGGCTTCGCCGTGCTTCTTGTCGTCCATGTGGAAGAAGGTCTTGCCGTAGCCGGACGAGCCTCTGTTGTTGGCCCCCAGAACGGCATAGCCGTGATTGACCAGGTGCTGGACCATGGCCGAATAGCCTCGCCGCGTCTGACCGCCCGGTCCGCCGTGGACGAGGACGACCGCCGGGGCCGGATTGGCCGCCGAGGCGCCTTTGGGTCGATAGAGGACCGCCGGGACCATCACCCCGCCTTCGCCCGGATAACGGACGATCGTCGCCTCGACCAGGTCGCTCTCCTGGATGGCCGGGTTCAGCGCGTGGGTCAGGCGGCGTGCCTGGCCGGTCGACAGGTCGGCGACGAAGACGTCGGCGGGCGAGGTGTCGGACACCACGGTGAAGGCGGCCAGGCCTGCGCCGGGGTCGAAGCGGACGCCGGTGATGTCGCCCTGGGGCAGGCCGGTCAGGCGCACGGGCGCGCGGTTTTGCGCATCCTCGATGGTCAGCTCGGTCGAAGCGTCGGCGTTGACCGCCGTCACCCGATAGCGGCCGTTGGGCGAATAGGAGACATACATGACGTCCCAGTCGGCCTGGGTCGTGCGGTTATGGGCCTTGTCGGCGATGTCATAGGCGTAGGCCTGAGCGAACTCGCCGTCCTCATTGCTGGTGTAGATCAGGGTGGCGTTGAAGGGACCGAAGCCGCTGACGTCATAGGCGACGTCGCCGGTGTGCGGGGTGATCAGATAAGGCTCGCCCCCTGCCTGCAGGTCGGCCAGGTAGATATCCGAATTGGCGCTGGTATGGGATTTGGTCAGGGCGACCAGCCGTCCGTCGCCAGAGACGGCGGCGACATCCATGCCTCCGGGGTTCTGGAACATCAGCTTGCGCTCGTAGGTGGCGGCGTCATAGGCGTAGAGGTCGAAGACCTGGGCGTCGCGTTCGTTGCTGGTCAGCCAGAAGGTCTGGCCGTCGTCGCTGAAGCCGACGAAGCCGGCCTTCAGCTTGTCGCCCGGCGTCAGGTCGCGCAGCGTCCCGTCGATTTCGCGCACATAGATGTGGGTCAGTTCGTTGCCGCCCTGGTCCGCCGCCACCAGAACCCGACGGCCGTCGGGAAAATAGCTCTGCGCGAAGGTGGCGTTGGTCGTTGAAGCCGTCAGCGGCGTGGGATCGCCGCCCGCGACCGGCAGGGCGTAGGCGTTGAACACCCCCGTCTTGTCCGACGAGATCAGGACGTGGGTGCGTCCCTCTGAGAAAGCCAGGCCGTCAGGGTTGGCCATGGAGAAGCTGGTCGTCTCGAAGAATTGCGCGGCGGTGTAGGGCGTGACCGCGGCGGACGCCGTCGGCGCAGGCGCGGCCGGTTCAGCGACGGCGAGGGCAGGGACGGCGGCGGCAAGCGCCAGGACGGAAACCATGCAGGCGAAGGAGCGCATTCGGAGCCTCATGAGGAGCGTGATGGTCGATAGAGGCTGCACCATGCGCGTACGGATGCGGTCTGTCGAAAATTAAGTGAGCGTCGTTACGTCGTGCGCGGCGGCCCCAATGCAAAGGCGTCTTTGATGCTGCCGTTTTCTGGCAGCAATTCTGCTAAGCTCCCGACGTGTCCCGGTCCGAACGCCTTCTCGATCTGCTGAACACCCTGCGGCGGCATCGTCGGCCGGTCAGCGGCCGCGCGCTGGCGGAGGAGACCGGCGTCTCCCTGCGCACCCTTTATCGCGATATCGCCAGCCTGCAGGCGCAGGGCGCGACGATCGAGGGCGAGCCGGGCGTGGGCTATGTGTTGAAGCCCGGCTATCTGCTGCCGCCGCTGATGTTCACGCCAGAGGAGATCGAGGCCCTGGCCCTGGGTTCGCGCTGGGTGGCCGAGCGGGCGGATGCGCGATTGCGGGATGCGGCGTTGAGCGCACAGGCGCGGATCGCGGCGGTGCTGCCGCCGGACCTGCGCGACGAGATGGAGGCCTCGGCCCTGTTCATCGGACCGGGCGCGCCGATCCCCGCCGATGCCGTCGATCCGGCCCAGTTGCGCAAGGCGATCCGCATCGAGCGCAAGCTGAGGCTGAACTATCGCGACGAGGCGGGGGCGGCGTCGGATCGGGTGGTCTGGCCCTTCGCCCTGGCCTTCTTCGACCGGGTGCGGCTGCTGATCGTCTGGTGCGAGCTGCGCGGCGACTTCCGCAGTTTCCGCACCGACCGCATCGTCGAGGCCGAGGTGCTGGACGCCCGCTATCCCACGCGCAAGGCCGTGTTGCTGAAGCGATGGCATGAGGCGTGCGAGCGGCACGGGCCGCCGCGTTGATGCTGACAGAAACTGGCGGCAGCTACGGCTAGGTTCTCCTTCTGTTCAGACAGGCGGAGGGGCCACGATGACGAGCGACGACATTCTGCTGAACGTGGCCGATCCGGGCGCCAGCACGCAATTTTACGCCGGGCTGCTGGGGCGGCGGCCGCTGGAAGCGGGGCCGGACCATGCGATCTTCCTGCTGGCGCCGGGGCGGACGCTCAGCCTGTGGCGCGGGCGAGGCGGGGCGCAGGTGGACGTCCGCATGGCCGCCCCCGCCGTGGTGGACGAACTGCACATCGACTGGTGGGACCGGGGCGCGCGCATCGTCCTGCCGCCCACGGACATGGACTGCGGCCACGGCTTTGTGGCGCGTGATCCCGACGGCAACTGTCTGCGGGTCTATGCGGCGGCGTGAGTCGTTTTAGACCGCCACAGCCTCGGTCGAACGGATGAAGCCGCCGCCCATCACGCGCTCGTCGTCGGCCGGGTCGTAGAGGACGCAGGCCTGGCCGGGGGCGACGCCTTCCTCGCCCTGATCGAAGACCACCTGCACGGCGCCGTCCACAAGAGCGAGGCGGGCGGGCGAGGGTTGGCGGGTCGAGCGGACGCGGGCTAGGACGGGGGCGCCGTCGCGGGCGGCTTCCTCGATCGTGGCCTGGTCGCCCAGCCAGTTGGTTTCCTCCAGCGTCAGGCGCGCGGTCAGCAGGGCTTCGCGCGGGCCGACGATGACGCGGCGATGGTCAGGGTCCAGCTTGACCACGAACAGAGGCTCGCCCACGGCGACGTTCAGTCCCCGGCGCTGGCCGATGGTGTAGTCGGTGATGCCCGAATGGCGGCCCAGCACCCGGCCGTCCATGTGGACGATGTCGCCGGCCTCGCGCCCCTGGGGCCGCAGGCGGTCGATCAGGGTGCGATAGTCGCCGGTCGGCACGAAGCAGATGTCCTGGCTGTCCGGCTTGGCGGCGATGCGCAGGCCCAGCGACGCGGCGACGCCGCGCACCTGGGGCTTTTCCAGATCGGCCAGGGGGAAGCGCAGATAGTCCAGTTGGTCCTGCGTCGTGGCGAACAGGAAGTAGGACTGGTCGCGCGAGTGGTCGACCGCCTTCCTCATCTGCGAGCGGTTGCCGTGCGTCGCGCGGCGGACGTAGTGGCCAGTGGCCATCGCCTCGGCGCCGAGGTCGCGGGCGACGTCCAGTAGGTCGCGGAACTTCACCGTCTGATTGCAGCGGATGCAGGGGACCGGCGTCTGGCCCTTCAGGTATGAATCCGCGAACTGGTCGATCACCGCGTCCTTGAAGCGGTTCTCATAGTCGAGGACGTAGTGCGGAATGCCGATCAGGTCGGCGGCCAGGCGGGCGTCGTGAATGTCCTGGCCCGCGCAGCAGGCGCCCTTCTTCTTCAGCGCCTCGCCGTGATCGTAAAGCTGAAGGGTCACGCCCACGACGTCATAGCCCGCCTTGTGCAGCAGGGCGGCGACGACGGTGGAATCCACCCCGCCCGACATGGCGGCGACCACGCGCGCGCCTTGCGGCAGGCCGACGGCCTGTCGCACGCTCTCGATCGCAGCGTCCATGTCGGCTTGCGACATGGGGGCGATGTCGGGAACGGGGCAGAGGATGTCGTCGGTCAGGGCGTCCATGGTCATCGCCGCCATTTAGGCCTTAAGGCGCGCGATTTCGAGGCCTGGCCCGAAACGAAGGCGCGCGCCAATGAAAAAGACCGCCCCCCATCAGGGAGCGGCCCATGATCATGCGTCCAGGCGAAGGCCTAGTCGCGGTAGCTCTGGATGCGCGTCGTGCGCAGCCCCTGCATGCCCCATTTGTCGATGGCCTTCTGCCAGGCCATGAACTCCTCGGCCGTCAGACGGTACTTGGCCAGGGCGTCTTCAAGGCTGATCAGCCCGCCGCGGACGGCGGCCACGACCTCGGCCTTGCGGCGGATGACCCAGCGGTTCGTATCCGACGGCGGAAGGTCGCGCAGGGTCAGGGGCGTGCCCGTCGGGCCGACCACGTACTGTTCGCCGTTACTGTTAAGGCGTCGCTCTTGCAGCATGGGCTTAAGCCTCTCTCACCACCACCATAGACGCGCAGGCTAGGCCCCCGCCCGCTAAGGGGCGTTTAAGCGTCGTGGTGAAGGAATGGCTAAGACGCATCCGGCCGGTCCGGCGTGTTCTGCGCCGGCTAAAGGAAGGATTCATCGAGTCTAACGAGACCTTGCTCATGGATTCCCGTTGGCCGATCAGCGCTTGATGTTGATCAGCTCCGCCAGCATCTCGTCGGCGGTAGTGATGATCTTGGACGAGGCCGAATAGGCGCGCTGGGTGGTGATCAGGCCGGTGAACTCGGTCGACAGGTCGACGGTCGAGGCTTCCAGCTGCTGCGCGCCCAGCAGGCCCGCGCCGCCGGTGCCGGGGGCCTTCAGGTTGAAGGTGCCGGAGTTCTGGCTGACGCGGAAGGCGTTGCCCGACACTTCGGTCAGGCTGTCGGCGCTGGGGAAGGTGGCCAGGGCGACCTGGGCGATCTTGCGCATCACGCCGTTGTCGAAGATGGCGGTGACGAAGCCGGTCTCGTCGATCTTCACCTCGGTCAGGTTCCCGAAGGCCGTGCCGTTCGTATAGGTGGCCTGGACGATGGAGGTGCTGTCGTACTGCGTCAGGCCGCCCGCCGAGGCGTTCAGGTCGAAGGCGATCGTCTGAGCCGCGATGCCCAGCGACGGATCCCAGGCGCCGTCGGCGCCCGGCGTCGCCCCGTCGGACGAACCCAGCGACAGGCTGGCGTTGGTGGGGTCGTCAAACAGGCCGGTGCCCGCGGTCCAGCCCTGCATCTTGGCCACGTCCAGACGCCCGTCCTGGGTGAAGGCGATGCGGCCGGACTTCAGCAAGCCGTCTGTGTTGGTCACCGTGCCTTCGGGGGCGCGGATTTCGGCGTGCCATTCGTTGGCGACGCTGCTCTTCAGGAAGGAGACGGTGATGTTGCGTTGGCCGCCCTTGGAGTCCGACACCGGAATGGTGATCTCGAAGTCGGGCTTCACGCCCGTCGCCGGGTCGTTGGCGTACATCGACATGGAGTGGGTGGCCGGGTCATAGGCCGTGACGCCGGTCGGGGGCGGGGTCTGGGCGGCCTCATTGACCGGCTGGCTGGACTTCAGGTTGGCGTTCAGGCCGACGCGGGTGGTCGGCTCGGCCGCGCCGCCGACGGAGCCGACGTTGATGGTGCGCAGGCGGCTCATGTCGGACGGATCGCTGTTGACCACGCCGTCGGCGTCGACCGGCCAGCCCTGCAGATACAGGCCCGAGGTGTTCTGCAGATAGCCCAGGTCGTCGATCTTGAACGCTCCGGCGCGCGTGAACAGGCGCGCGTCCGACAGGGTCAGGTTCTCGGACTTTTCGGTGACGACGAAGAAGCCCTGGCCGGCGATGGCCAGGTCGGTGCCGGAGGTCGTGCGCTGAAGCTGGCCCGCCTGGCTGATGAAGTGGCGGGCGGCGGCCTGAACGCCGCCGGCGGAGTAGTTCACGCCCGCCGTCTGGGCGTTGACCACGGTCGCGAACTCGGTCGACGCGCGCTTGTAGCCGACCGTGTTCACGTTGGCGATGTTCTGCGAGATCGTCGAAAGGGCCGCGGCGTTGGCGGTCAGACCGGACACGCCGGCCATCATGGCGCCGTTGATGCTCATGTCTGGGGTTCCTTACGAGAGAAGATTGAAGGGGTTGAGTTTCGAGGCGAGGGCGCTGGCCGCGCCGGCGTCGTCCTCGGGTTTGGCGGCGGCCTTCTGTTCTTCCAGCGCGATCAGGCTGGACACCGGCATGATCGAGTTGCCGATGATGACGAAGGGCGTGTTGTCGTACATCTCGACGCCGGTGACGCGGCCGCGGATCAGCACCTGGCTGTCGACGGCCTTGCCCGCGCCGTCCTTGGCGACGACCTTCAGCGTATAGACGCCGCCGTCGTCGACCTGGCCGCCTCCGGTGGTCTTTCCGTCCCACTTGAAGTCGTGCATGCCGTTGGTCTTTTCGGGGGCCGGGCCGCTCCAGACCACCTTGCCCGAGGCGTCCAGCACCTGAAGCGTGGCGTCGGTCGCGTCGGCGGCGAGCTCATAGCTCCAGTTGGCCTCGCCGTCCTCGAAGCGGGTCGCGGCCCAGACGGCGGTGGCGTCCTTGCCGATATACTGCGCCGCGCCGGTCAGGCCGTCGCCCTGCTGGGCCTTCAGCAGGCCGGTCAGCAGGTCGTTGGTCAGCAACTGCTGCTCGACGCCCGCCATCTGGGTCAGCTGGGCGGTGAACTCGTTGGAATCCACCGGCGACAGCGGATCCTGGTTCTTCAACTGCGTGGTCAGCAGCGACAGGAAGGTCTGGAAGTTGGAGGCCAGCATCTGACCCCCGGCGTTCACCCGGCCCGCGGCGTTGTTGGAAGAGACGGCGTCAACCATCGATCAGACCTTCAGATCGACGCGGTCAGGCGTCAGGGAAAGGGACGTCCAGGCGCTGGGCGGCGGAACGACGGAATCGGCCTCGGCGGCCAGGCGGGCGGCGCCGGAGAAGGCGCGGCGGTCAGGCTGCCGCTCGAACGCGCCGCCGCCGAAGCCGGACGAAGGATCGCGCTCGGCGAACTCCAGGTCATCGCGCGAAAGCTGCAGCCCCGCGTCCAGAAGCTGACGCCGCAGTTCGTCGGCGCGGGCGCGCAGGTCGGCCGCCGCCGCCGGATTGTCGAAGGCCAGGCGGGCCGTGACCTGGCCGTCGGACTCGATCTCCAGACTGACGTCGACGCGGCCCAGGCCTTCGGGCGTCAGGGCCATGTCAAAGCGGGTCGAGCGGCCGTCCAGCTTCTTGACGATCTGGGCGGCGATCTGGGCCGTGGTCTCGACCGTGGCGCGCGACAGCTGGGACAGGCCCAGATCGCGTTGAGCGCCGGGCGCCTGAGAGGGGGCTTCGACGGCGCCTTGTTGCGGCGCGGCCGGGGCTTCGCCGTCGACCGGGGGCGCGGCGACGGTCGCCGCCGCAGGCGTTTCGGCCAAGGCGGGCGCAACGGCCGGGCGGGCGGCGAGCGCTGACGCTGCAGCATCGATGGGAGCGTCGGCCTGGGCGGGTCGGTTGGCGGTCGCTTCGGCGTTGCCTGTCGCTGTGGCTGCTGCCTGTATCGCTTCTCGCGCCGAGGCCAGCCGTTCGCCCGCGCCCGACCGGAAGCCGGTCACGCCCAGCAGGGCGGCGTCCTGTGCAGGAAGGGCCGCTCCAGGGCGCGACGGCGGCGGCGCGTCCGACGGCTCGTCGCTCTCGGTTGACGGAGGATCCGGCGCCGCATCCGGCTCTGCAAAGACGGCGGGGAGCGCCGCCTTGAGGGCGGCGGATATGGTTGCAGGGGGGG
>Ga0209699_100127_pt1 | contig 89647 bp, 94 predicted proteins | sample SynthPrep_1_END__FD_187204 | JGI IMG/M metagenome (GOLD analysis project Ga0209699, IMG submission 187204) | Synthetic microbial communities from Ohio, USA - SynthPrep_1_END_DS7_MetaG (SPAdes) (version 2) | ecosystem: Engineered > Bioreactor > Aerobic > Activated sludge | place: USA: Ohio...
CACCATGAGCCCGTTCCAGCACGGTGAAGTGTTCGTCACCCACGACGGCGCCGAGACCGACCTGGACCTGGGCCACTACGAGCGGTTCATCCGCACGACCATGACCCAGAACAACAACTTCACCACCGGTCGCGTCTACGAGCACGTGCTGCGCAAAGAGCGCCGTGGTGACTACCTGGGCGCCACCATCCAGGTGATTCCGCACATCACCGACGAGATCAAGCGCCGCATCATCAAGGGCGCCGGCGATGCCGACGTGGCCCTGGTAGAAATCGGCGGCACCGTGGGCGACATCGAGTCGCAACCGTTCCTCGAGGCCATCCGCCAGTTGCGTGTCGAAGTCGGTTCCAAGCGCGCGATGCTGATGCACCTGACCCTGGTTCCGTACATCGCTACCGCTGGCGAGACCAAGACCAAGCCAACCCAGCACTCGGTGAAAGAGCTGCGTTCCATCGGCCTGCAGCCTGACGTGCTGATCTGCCGCTCCGACCATCCGGTGGATGTGTCCTCGCGTCGCAAGATCGCGCTGTTCACCAACGTTGAAGAGCGCGCGGTAATCTCCCTGGAAGACGTCGACACCATCTACAAGATCCCGGCTGTGCTGCACGCCCAGGGTCTGGACGATTTCGTCGTCGAGCGTTTCGGCCTGCAATGCAACGGTGCCGATCTGTCCGAGTGGGAAAAGGTGGTCGACGCCAAGCTCAACCCCGAGCACGAAGTCACCATCGCCATGGTCGGCAAGTACATGGAGCTGCTGGACGCCTACAAGTCGCTGATCGAAGCGATGAGTCACGCCGGCATCACCAACCGCACCAAGGTCAACCTGCGTTATATCGATTCCGAAGACATCGAGAACCAGGGCACCGCGCTGCTTGAAGGCGTCGATGCGATCCTGGTGCCAGGCGGCTTCGGTCTGCGTGGCGTGGAAGGCAAGATCACCGCCGTCCAGTACGCTCGCGAAAACAAAGTGCCGTACCTGGGTATCTGCCTGGGCATGCAAGTGGCCGTGATCGAGTTCGCTCGTAATGTCATGGGCTGGAAAGACGCCAACTCCACCGAGTTCGATCGCGCCAGCGGTCACCCGGTCGTCGGCCTGATCACCGAGTGGGCTGATGCCACCGGTGCCGTCGAAACCCGTACCGAAGCCTCCGACCTGGGCGGCACCATGCGTCTCGGCGCTCAGGAATGCCTGCTCGAAGCTGGCTCCAAGGTGCACGATTGCTACGCCAAGGACGTGATCGTCGAGCGTCACCGTCATCGCTACGAAGTGAACAACAACCTGCTGCCGCAGCTGATCGACGCCGGTCTGAAGATTTCCGGTCGTTCCGGCGATGGCGCGCTGGTTGAAGTGGTCGAGGCGCAGGATCATCCATGGTTCGTCGCCTGCCAGTTCCACCCTGAGTTCACCTCGACCCCACGTGACGGCCATCCGCTGTTCAGTGGCTTCGTCAAGGCGGCTTTGGCTCAACACCAGAAGAAGGCGTAACCCCGATGGCACAGAAGATCATCCGCGTCGGCGACATCGAGATTGCCAACGACAAGCCCATGGTGCTGTTCGGCGGCATGAACGTGCTGGAAAGCCGTGACATGGCCATGCAGGTCTGCGAAGAGTACGTGAAGGTCACCGAAAAGCTCGGTATCCCTTACGTGTTCAAGGCCAGTTTCGACAAGGCCAACCGGTCTTCTGTGACCTCTTATCGTGGTCCTGGCCTGGAAGAGGGCATGCGCATCTTCCAGGACATCAAGCAAGCCTTCGGCGTGCCGATCATCACCGACGTCCACGAGCCGCACCAGGCCGCGGTCGTCGCCGAGGTCTGCGACATCATTCAGCTGCCGGCCTTCCTGTCGCGCCAGACCGACCTGGTGGTCGCGATGGCCAAGACCGGTGCGGTGATCAACATCAAGAAAGCCCAGTTCCTTGCGCCCCAGGAAATGAAACACATCCTGAGCAAATGCGAGGAAGCGGGTAACGATCAGTTGATCCTCTGCGAGCGTGGTTCGAGCTTCGGCTACAACAACCTGGTGGTGGACATGCTCGGCTTCGGCATCATGAAGCAGTTCGAATACCCGGTGTTCTTCGATGTGACCCACGCGCTGCAAATGCCCGGCGGTCGTGCCGACTCGGCTGGCGGCCGCCGCGCCCAGGTCACCGACCTGGCCAAGGCCGGCATGAGCCAGTCCCTGGCCGGCCTGTTCCTGGAAGCCCACCCGGACCCGGACAACGCCAAATGCGACGGTCCATGCGCCCTGCGCCTGGACAAGCTCGAACCTTTCCTGGCCCAGCTCAAGGCCCTGGACGAACTGGTTAAGAGTTTTCCGACGGTAGAGACCGCGTAAAACCGATTTCTCCGGTAAAGTACCGCACGATTAATTGCTCAGGCCCACGGGCCTGAGCCTTATCGTCCGCAAGTCTGCCTCCTGTTCCCTGCTTGCCGACGGTAAAGAGATTCCCTTCAGCTGCGTCGTTTTCGTCAACTTTGGAGTGTTTACAACAATGGCAAAAATCGTCGACATCAAAGGTCGTGAAGTTCTCGACTCCCGTGGCAACCCCACCGTCGAAGCGGACGTGCTTCTCGATAACGGCATCATCGGCAGCGCCTGCGCGCCGTCCGGTGCCTCCACCGGCTCGCGTGAAGCGCTGGAGCTGCGTGATGGCGACAAGAGCCGTTACCTGGGCAAGGGCGTACTGAAGGCCGTAGCCAACATCAATGGTCCGATCCGTGACCTGCTGCTGGGTAAAGACCCAAGCGACCAGAAATCCCTCGATCAGGCGATGATCAAGCTGGACGGTACCGACAACAAGGCCACCCTGGGCGCCAACGCGATCCTCGCCGTTTCCCTGGCCGCGGCCAAGGCAGCAGCACAGGACCAGGACCTGCCGCTGTATGCGCACATCGCCAACCTGAACGGTACCCCGGGTGTCTACTCGATGCCGGTGCCGATGATGAACATCATCAACGGTGGCGAGCACGCCGATAACAACGTCGACATCCAGGAATTCATGGTGCAGCCGGTTGGCGCCAAGTCCTTCTCCGAAGGCCTGCGCATGGGCACCGAGATTTTCCATCACCTCAAGGCTGTGCTGAAAGCCCGTGGCCTGAGCACCGCCGTGGGTGATGAAGGTGGTTTCGCGCCGAACCTGGCTTCCAACGAAGACGCTCTGAAAGTGATCTCCGAAGCCGTGGCCAACGCCGGTTACAAGCTGGGCACCGACGTGACCCTGGCTCTGGACTGCGCAGCCAGCGAGTTCTTCGAAGACGGCAAGTACAACCTGTCCGGCGAAGGCCAGGTGTTCACCGCTGAAGGTTTCGCCGACTACCTGAAAGGCCTGACCGAGCGTTACCCGATCATCTCTATTGAAGACGGTCTGGACGAGTCCGACTGGGCTGGCTGGAAGATCCTCACCGACAAGATCGGCGAGAAGACCCAACTGGTGGGCGACGACCTGTTCGTGACCAACACCAAGATCCTGAAAGAAGGCATCGACAAGAAGATCGCCAACTCGATCCTGATCAAGTTCAACCAGATCGGCACCCTGACCGAAACCCTGGAAGCCATCCAGATGGCCAAGGCTGCCGGTTACACCGCAGTGATTTCGCACCGTTCCGGCGAAACCGAAGACTCGACCATTGCCGACCTGGCCGTGGGCACCTCGGCTGGCCAGATCAAGACCGGTTCGTTGTGCCGTTCCGACCGCGTGTCCAAGTACAACCAATTGCTGCGTATCGAAGAGCAATTGAATGGCAAAGCCAAGTACAACGGCCGCAGCGAGTTTCGCGGTTAAGCGGTAGATGGTACAAAGACACCGGATTGGGTCAGAAAAATCGCATCAGCGAGATTTTTGCCACTAATCTGATGCCTTAAGAGCACAAGCCTGGTTCTTCCAGGCTTCGTGCTGTCAGTAGGTTCGAAGTTGTTGGCATGGCTGTCTTTTTTCACTGGATACCCGATATTCGATGCGCAGTCCCAATTGGTTGTTCCTCGTCTTGCTCTTGCTGCTGGCTGGCCTGCAGTACCGCCTCTGGGTGGGGAATGGCAGCTTGGCGCAGGTAACCGACCTGACTCAGCAAATTGCCGATCAGCGCGCTGAAAACGAGCGCTTGCTGGAGCGCAATCGTGTACTCGACGCGGAAGTCATGGAATTGAAGAAAGGCATGGAGACCGTGGAAGAGCGGGCTCGTCATGAACTGGGCATGGTCAAGGAGGGCGAAACCCTCTACCAGTTGGCCCAATGATCCAGTCGTTACCGGCCTTCTGGGCCGTGATTCCTGCCGCGGGCGTCGGTGCCCGCATGGCCGCGGACCGTCCCAAGCAATACTTGCAACTGGGCGGGCGCACTATTCTCGAACACAGCCTCGGCTGTTTCCTCGACCATCCTTGCCTGAAGGGGCTGGTGGTCAGCCTGGCGCTTGATGATCCTTACTGGCCGACCCTGGCCTGTGCCCACGACCCAAGGATCCAGCGGGTCGAAGGTGGTGCGGAGCGTTCCGGATCGGTCCTCAATGCCTTGCTCCATCTGCATGCCCATGGCGCTGCGGATGAAGACTGGGTGCTGGTTCACGATGCCGCACGGCCGAACCTGTCCCGTGATGACCTGGACAAGCTGCTGAGCGAACTGGCGGATGACCCGGTGGGCGGCCTGCTCGCGGTGCCGGCCCGTGACACCCTGAAGCGGATCGACAAGCACGGACGAGTGCAGGAAACCGTGGACCGCAGCCTGATCTGGCAAGCCTATACGCCGCAGATGTTCCGTCTTGGCGCCTTGCATCGCGCCTTGGCCGACAGCCTGGTGGCGGATGTGGCGATTACCGATGAAGCGTCGGCGATGGAATGGGCCGGCCAGGCGCCACGCCTGATCGAAGGGCGTTCGGACAACCTCAAGGTGACCCGTCCGGAAGACCTGGAGTGGCTGCGCCAGCGTTGGGCCAATCGCCGCTGAGCGTCGCTTTTCGCGGGCCCCTGTAGCCGCTGCCGCAGGCTGTGAACGGCCCGGAACGGGACGCGTTTTTTGTAGTCGTCATGTACTTCAAGCCGATCGCAGCCTGCCGCAGCGGCTACGGATCAATCCTTGTACTCCGGCCGTTTGGCCAACCCCTCCTTGAGATAGTCCACCAGCTTGCGCACCTTGGGCGACAGATGCCGTTGTTGCGGATACAGCGCCCACACCGCGGTATTCGGCGGCTGATGCGCCTCGAGCAGGGAAATCAGGCTGCCCTGATGCAAATGCTCCAGCACGTAATAATCCGGTAGCTGGCAGAGGCCAACCCCCTGTAGCGCTGCATCCAGCACGGCCTGCCCGCTGTTGCAGCGCCAGTTGCCTTGCACCCGCTGGGAGAACTCGCGGCCGTCCTGCTCCAACTGCCAGATGTCCGAGCTGCCGATCAGGCAGTTGTGGCGACTCAATTCCGACAGGCTGTGGGGGCGGCCGTAGCGTTCCAGGTAGGACGGCGAGGCGCAGAGGTACATGCGGCGTGGCGCCAGGCGGGTCGCCACCAGTCGTGAGTCCTGCAGGCGACCGAGGCGAATCGCCAGGTCCAGGCCCTCGTGCACCAGGTCCAGGGGCCGGTTGCTCAGTTCGATATCCACCCGCAGTTGCGGATAAAGCCCCATGAAACTGGTGACCAGCGGCACGATAAACCGCTCGCCGTAGGCCACCGCGCAGGTCATGCGCAGCATGCCCTTGGGTTCGCTGGTCAGGTCGCCGACGGCGCGCAATGCCTCTTCGCGCCCGTCCTGCAGGCGCTGGCAATGCTGTAAGAAAGTTTGCCCGGCCTCGGTCAGGGTCACTCGGCGGGTACTGCGATACAGCAGGCGGGTCTGCAGCCGTTCTTCCAGGCGGACGATTTGCCGGCTGATATGGGAAGACGACACCCCGAGGCGCTCCGCGGCGGCAGTGAACTGGCTGCACTCGGCCACGGCGACGAATTCGTCGATGCCTTCCCAGCGGTTCTCGTTCATGGTGATTATCCCTGTACAGCAATAATGTTTTGCTTTTGTCCGGATTATTCATCGTCAGGCGCTGTTTTACACTCCCTGTCTCGTTTTTATTCGCTGGAGACCCAGGATGATCAAGTCGCGCGCTGCCGTTGCCTTCGAGGCCAAGAAACCCCTTGAGATCGTTGAAGTCGATGTCGCCATGCCCAAGGCCGGCGAAGTGTTGTTGCGGGTCGTCGCTTCCGGCGTGTGCCACACCGACGCCTACACCCTGTCCGGGGCCGATCCGGAAGGCATCTTCCCGTCGATCCTCGGTCACGAAGGCGGTGCCGTGGTCGAGGCCATCGGCGAGGGCGTGACCTCGGTGGCCGTGGGCGATCACGTGATCCCGCTGTACACCCCGGAATGCGGCAAGTGCAAATTCTGCCTGTCGGGCAAGACCAACCTGTGCCAGGCGATCCGCGCCACCCAGGGCAAGGGCCTGATGCCGGACGGCACCACCCGTTTCTCCTATAAAGGCCAGCCGATTTTCCACTACATGGGCACCTCGACCTTTTCCGAGTACACCGTGTTGCCGGAAATCTCGGTGGCCAAGATCCCTAAAGAAGCGCCTCTGGAAAAAGTCTGCCTGCTGGGTTGCGGCGTCACCACCGGGATCGGTGCGGTGATCAATACCGCCAAGGTCAAGGCCGGCGACACCGTGGCGATCTTCGGCCTGGGCGGCATCGGCCTGTCGGCGGTGATCGGTGCCGTGAAAGCCAAGGCTGGCCGGATCATCGCCATCGACATCAACCCGGCCAAGTTCGAGATCGCCAAGCAGTTGGGTGCCACCGATTGCGTGAACCCGAAAGACTTCGACCGGCCGATCCAGGAGGTCATCGTCGACATGACCGACGGCGGCGTGGACTTCTCCTTCGAATGCATCGGCAACGTGCAACTGATGCGTGCCGCACTGGAGTGCTGCCACAAGGGCTGGGGCGAGTCGGTGATCATCGGCGTGGCCGGTGCCGGCCAGGAAATCTCCACCCGTCCGTTCCAGCTGGTTACCGGTCGCGTCTGGCGCGGTTCGGCGTTCGGTGGCGTGCGTGGCCGCTCCGAGTTGCCAAGCTATGTGGAAATGGCCCAGAGCGGCGAAATCCCGTTGGATACCTTCATCACCCACACCATGGGGCTGGAGGACATCAACAAGGCCTTCGACCTGATGCATGAAGGCAAGAGCATCCGTACCGTCATTCATTTCTAAGGAGCAGTGGCAAGCTGCAAGCCGGAAGCTGCAAGAGCGATCACCGCCAACTTGCAGCTTGAAGCTTGAAGCCTGCGGCTGAAATGCCCATGAGTCTGGAAAACCTGTCCTGCCAGAAAAGCTTCGGCGGCTGGCACAAACGCTACAAGCATCATTCCGAGGTGCTGGGCTGCGACATGGTGTTCGCCGTGTACCTGCCGCCGCAGGCGGAGCAGGGCGGCAAGCTGCCGGTGCTGTACTGGTTGTCCGGCCTGACCTGCACCGACGAGAACTTTATGCAAAAGGCCGGTGCCCAGCGTCTGGCCGCCGAGCTGGGGTTGATCATTGTCGCGCCGGATACCAGCCCGCGTGGCCCTGGCGTGCCGGGCGACCCGGATGGCGGCTGGGACTTCGGCCTGGGGGCCGGATTCTATCTGAATGCCACCCAGCAGCCCTGGGCCGAGCATTACCGCATGCATGACTATGTGGTGCAGGAGCTGCCGGCATTGGTCGAGGCGCATTTTCCGGCTTCGGACAAGCGCGGCATCAGCGGGCACTCCATGGGCGGCCACGGTGCTCTGGTCTGCGCGTTGCGCAATCCGGGGCGCTACCAGTCGGTGTCGGCCTTCGCACCGATCAGCAACCCGATGGATTGCCCATGGGGGCAGAAAGCCTTTTCCCGTTACCTGGGCGAAGAGCGCTCCCGTTGGCGCGAATGGGATGCCAGCGTGCTGATCCAGGAAGCCAGCGAAAAGCTGCCGTTGCTGGTGGACCAGGGCGATCGTGACGATTTCCTGGCCAATCAGCTCAAGCCCGAAGTGCTGCAACAGGCGGCGAAAGCCGCGGGTCATCCACTGACGTTGCGCCTGCAACCCGGCTACGACCACAGCTATTTCTTCATCGCCAGCTTCATCGGCGACCACCTGCAGCATCATGCGCGCGCTCTGAGCGGCTAATGTCCGCCAAAGCAGGTAGAATCACGCCCTGACTCAATCAGGGCGTTTTTTTATGCGTATTGGCCACGGCTACGATGTGCACCGTTTCGCTGAAGGCGATTTCATCACTCTGGGCGGCGTGCGTATTGCACACAGCTTCGGGCTGCTCGCCCACTCCGACGGCGACGTGCTGTTGCATGCTCTGAGCGATGCCTTGCTGGGTGCTGCCGCACTGGGCGACATCGGCAAACATTTCCCGGACACCGATCCGCAGTTCAAGGGCGCCGACAGCCGCGCGCTGTTGCGTCATGTCGTCGCACTGATCCATGCCAAGGGCTGGAAGGTCGGCAACGTCGATAACTCCATCGTGGCCCAGGCGCCGAAGATGGCCCCCCATATTGAAACGATGCGCGCGCTGATTGCCGCGGATCTGCAAGTCGAGTTGGATCAAGTGAACGTCAAGGCCACCACCACCGAAAAGCTCGGCTTCGTCGGGCGCGAAGAAGGCATCGCCGTGCATTCCGTTGCCTTGTTGCTGCGCGCATGAACGAACTGCAACTGTTGGGCCCGCGGGCCTATGGCGAAGCCCTGGGTAGTGCGGTACTGAAGGCCACGGCCGAAGACTTCCAGGTCGACGAAGTCCTGGACATTCCCCTGACCGGTGAAGGCGAACACCTGTGGTTGTGGGTGGAAAAGCGCGGCCTGAACACCGAAGAAGCGGCGCGGCGGATTGCCAAGGCCGCGGGCGTGCCGTTGCGCACCGTCAGCTATGCCGGCTTGAAGGATCGCCAGGCGCTGACCCGGCAGTGGTTCAGCATCCAACTGCCTGGCAAGGCGGATCCCGATCTGTCGGCGGCTGAAAACGACACGCTGAAGATCCTCAAGCTGACCCGCCACAAGCGCAAGCTGCAACGCGGCGCCCATGCGGCCAACGGCTTTACCCTGCGCCTGACCGAATTGAAGGCAGACAAGGCGGGGATCGAGGAGCGCCTGCAATCGATCGTCAAACACGGCATCCCCAATTATTTCGGCGCCCAGCGTTTTGGTCATAACGGCGGTAACCTGGTCGATGCCCGCGATTGGGCCGCCCGCAAGGCCTTGCCGGAGCAGCGCAATGTACGTTCGCGGCTGCTTTCCACCGCGCGCAGCTATCTGTTCAACCGGGTGCTGGCGGCGCGCGTGGCCGATGGCAGCTGGCAACGGGCCCAGGTCGGCGACCTGCTGGCCTTCACCGACAGCCGCAGTTTTTTCCCGGCCGGCGAAGCCGAATGCAGCGATCCGCGCCTGGCCATCCTCGACTTGCACCCGACCGGTCCGCAGTGGGGCGAAGGCGAATCGCCTGCCGCCGGGGCGACCCAGCTGCTGGAACAGCAGGTGGCTGCCGACGAAGCGGATCTGCGCGATTGGTTGATTAAAGCCGGAATGAGCCACGAACGTCGCATCCTGCGGCTGCCCATTGGCGGGTTGACGTGGCATTATCCCGAGCCTGACATTCTGCAACTGGAATTCGTCCTGCCGGCCGGATGCTTCGCCACCGTATTGGTGCGTGAACTCGTCGATCTGGTGCCGGTGGGGCAGACGGACAGCCCATGCGTATTCTGATTTCTAACGACGATGGTGTAACAGCACCCGGTCTCGCCGCGCTTCATGCTGCGCTGGCGGATTACGCCGAGTGCGTGGTGATCGCCCCGGACCAGGACAAAAGCGGCGCCAGCAGCTCGCTGACGCTGGACCGGCCGTTGCACCCGCACACCTTGAGTAACGGTTTCATCAGTATCAATGGCACCCCCACCGATTGCGTGCACCTGGGCCTCAACGGGCTGCTGGAGCGCGATCCGGACATGGTCGTGTCCGGAATCAACCTCGGGGCGAACCTGGGTGACGACGTGCTGTATTCCGGCACCGTCGCCGCAGCCCTGGAAGGGCGTTTCCTGAACCTGCCGGCGTTTGCCTTTTCGTTTGTTTCGCGTCAGGTGGATAACCTGCCGACGGCTGCCTATTTCGCCCGCAAACTGGTCGAGGCCCACGGGCAGCTGGATCTGCCACCACGTACCGTGCTGAACGTGAACATCCCCAATCTGCCCCTTGATCATATTCGCGGCATTCAACTGACCCGCCTGGGCCATCGCGCCCGGGCGGCGGCGCCGATGAAGACGGTCGACCCGCGCGGCAAGGCCGGTTATTGGATCGCCGCAGCAGGGGACGCCGAGGACGGTGGCCCGGGTACGGACTTCCACGCCATCATGCAGGGCTATGTCTCGATCACGCCGTTGCAGCTCGATCGCACCTTCAATGATGCCTTCAGAAGTCTTGATGGCTGGCTGGAGGGGCTGCGCTGATGGCTCGCGAACAGGACGATTTGTTGCGTCGCGGTATCGGGATGACTTCCCAGCGTACCCGCGAACGCCTGATCCAGCGTCTTTACGATGAAGGCCTGTCCAACGCCCAGGTACTGGAAGTCATTCGGCGTACACCGCGGCATCTGTTCGTCGACGAGGCCCTGGCGCATCGCGCCTATGAAGACACGGCCCTGCCGATCGGGCACAACCAGACGATCTCGCAGCCTTATATGGTGGCGCGCATGAGCGAGCTGCTGCTGGCGGCTGGCCCGTTGGACAAGGTGCTGGAGATCGGCACCGGGTCGGGTTACCAGACAGCGGTATTGTCGCAACTGGTGGAGCGGGTGTTCTCGGTCGAGCGCATCAAGGTGTTGCAGGATCGGGCCAAGGAGCGTCTGGTCGAGCTGAACCTGCGCAACGTGGTATTCCGCTGGGGCGACGGCTGGGAAGGCTGGCCGGCGCTGGCGCCGTACAACGGGATCATCGTGACGGCGGTCGCCACCGACATCCCCCAGGCCCTGCTGGACCAATTGGCGCCCGGTGGCCGGATGGTGATTCCAGTCGGTGCCGGCGAAGTGCAGCAACTGATGCTGGTCATTCGTGAGGAGCAGGGGTTTTCACGGCAGGTTCTCGGCTCGGTTCGCTTCGTTCCCTTGCTCAACGGGCCATTGGCCTGAGCATTTGTTTGGAACGGGTGAATTCTGCTTGATCGGCTTGGTCTTACAGCTTGATCAATCGGTTAAGTAACCTTGAACCCTGATCGATATGCTGGTGCCTGCCGATTTCGCTTTGCCGGGAATAAAGCGTGGGTGGCCGGTTATACTTGCGACATTTCATGCCTGAGCCAGGCACTAATTATCTTCAACCACCACAAAGGGAGCGGCGGGTGAGTCTCACAGTCATTGCGCAGCGTATGGGTACAACAAGCTTTCAGCGACTGGTGATTGGCCTTGTCTTGAGTTCTCTGTTGGTCGGCTGTTCGAGCAATAAGTCGAGCAGCGCCCGGGTCGTCGATCGCACCAGCGCGGTACCGCAGCGCCCGACGGTGACCACGGGGCAATACACGGTTCGTCGCGGCGACACCCTGTTCTCCATCGCCTTCCGTTATGGCTGGGACTACAAGGCCCTGGCCGCGCGCAACAATATTGCCGAGCCGTACACCATTCACCCGGGGCAGACCATCCGCTTCGACGGCCGCTCGGGTTCGGCCCCGACAGCCGTGGTTACAAAGTCGGCTTCCAGTGCATCTTCTTCAAGTAAAACCACGGTAATTCGTCGTCCGGCAGGGGCCGCGCCAACGATTGCGAGCCAGCCCGCGCCGGCTCCATTACCGCCTGCAGGCCCCGCGCCAAAGGGCTGGGGCTGGCCTGCGAACGGTATTCTGATTGGAAAATTCTCTTCAAACGGTAGTTTGAATAAAGGCATTGATATCGCCGGGGATTTGGGACAGCCTGTTTTAGCTGCGTCTGATGGGACGGTGGTTTACGCCGGGAGTGGCTTAAGGGGCTACGGCGAACTGGTCATCATCAAACACAGCGATACCTACGTCAGTGCTTACGGCCACAGCCGTAGGCTGTTGGTTCGGGAGGGGCAGCAGGTCAAAGTCGGACAGACAATTGCCGAAATGGGATCAACTGGTACAGACCGGGTGAAACTGCACTTTGAGATTCGCCGACAAGGTAAACCTGTAGATCCGCTGCAATTCCTGCCACGTCGTTGATCCGTTACCAAGCCTGTTCCGTCACGTAGAGGGAACAGGTTCCAGCGTTGCCAAGGATAAAGGCGTCGCTTGAGCCTGAGGTCGAACTCACCAAAGGACTATAACAATGGCTCTCAGTAAAGAAGTGCCGGAGTTTGACATCGACGATGAAGTTCTCCTTATGGAGACGGATATCGCCACTGATTCGATGTCGAATGAGGGATCTGCTGTACCTTCAGTTCGTGCCAAATCCAAACACTCCGCTTCATTGAAACAACACAAATACATTGATTACACGCGAGCGCTCGACGCGACGCAGCTGTATCTCAATGAAATCGGCTTTTCCCCATTGCTCTCTCCGGAAGAAGAAGTTCATTTTGCGCGTCTGTCGCAAAGTGGCGATCCGGCCGGGCGCAAGCGCATGATTGAAAGCAACCTGCGTCTGGTGGTGAAAATCGCCCGGCGTTATGTCAATCGTGGGCTTTCGCTGCTGGACCTGATCGAAGAGGGCAACCTCGGTCTGATCCGGGCGGTGGAGAAGTTCGATCCGGAGCGCGGTTTCCGCTTCTCGACCTATGCCACCTGGTGGATCCGTCAAACCATCGAACGGGCAATCATGAACCAGACCCGGACTATCCGGCTGCCGATTCATGTGGTCAAAGAGCTCAACGTCTACCTGCGGGCAGCACGGGAGCTGACACAGAAACTCGACCATGAACCCTCCCCTGAAGAAATCGCCAACCTGCTGGAGAAACCGGTAGGTGAGGTCAAGCGCATGCTGGGCTTGAACGAGCGGGTTTCTTCAGTCGACGTCTCGCTGGGTCCGGATTCGGATAAAACCCTGCTGGACACCCTCACCGACGATCGTCCTACCGATCCGTGCGAGCTGCTGCAGGATGACGACCTGTCGCAAAGCATCGATCAGTGGCTTTCCGAATTGACCGACAAGCAGCGTGAAGTGGTAGTTCGCCGCTTCGGCTTGCGCGGCCACGAGAGCAGCACCCTGGAAGATGTGGGCCTGGAGATCGGGCTTACCCGAGAGCGGGTACGCCAGATCCAGGTCGAAGGTCTCAAGCGTCTGCGTGAGATCCTCGAGAAGAACGGCCTCTCCAGCGAGTCGCTGTTCCAGTAACGGCACGAGCAATCCTGCCGTGAAAAGCCCCGACACGTTCGGGGCTTTTTATTGGGTAATCGATAGGAGTCAGATGAAATATGCAGGCGCATGTTCAATAGCTGAACGAGCATGTAAGTAAAGGCTGACTCTTTCGTAAGTGTTCGGTTTTTATGCGGTATGAAAGTTGTCTGTTTGATCTGAGGTTTTTGGTTATCTTATTGATTTATAACAACTTATTTTAATGCTTAGAGCAGTGTTTGATACGTTTTCTACCTGTCAGTGCCATTGCTCTGTCATGGAAACTCTCTAATATCAGCCCTGTGTCGACGGATAGACACAGCCATCAAGGATGATGGTCAGGACATCGCAGGACGCGATTCATCAGGACGATGAAAAGGAACACAGGGACTAGGGAAAAAAGGTGGGCGGGTCATACCGCCCCTTTTTTTGCCTGCGCAAAAGTGAATCCGGAACAGCAAAAAGGCCCGCAACGGGCCTTTTTGGGGAACGCGAGGTAATCAGCGTTCGAGATCTTTGATCTTGCCTTTGACGCCATCCCACTCTTCGGCATCGGGCAGGGAATCTTTCTTTTCAGTGATGTTGGGCCAGATCTCGGCCAGCTCAACGTTCAACTGAATGAATTCCTGCATCTCTTCTGGAACTTCGTCCTCGGAGAAGATCGCTACAGCGGGGCATTCAGGCTCGCACAGCGCGCAATCAATGCACTCATCCGGGTGAATCACCAGGAAGTTCGGGCCTTCGTAAAAGCAGTCCACCGGACAGACTTCTACGCAGTCGGTGTACTTGCACTTGATGCAGTTGTCGGTGACGACGAAGGTCATTTCTAATTCTCTCCTCAGGCGGCGGCAGCGGAGCCCCTTCAGGACGGGGTCGCCAGGTTCGGGAGCGATAGTCTGCGGACCAGGCTAATAGTCCGCAGCATCCCAAACCGCGCGAGATTCTAACAGCTTGAAAGCATCAGCGTTAGATGCGTGTCTTCAATGTATAGAGCATTTCCAGTGCCTTGCGCGGGGTCATGTCGTCCAGATCGAGCTTGGCCAAGTCATCGAGTACCGGGTGCGGCAGGCTGGCGAACATGTCGCTTTGCTGCGGGACTGAAGGCTTGCCCGCTACCGGAGACGGCGCTTCATGGGGCAGGCTGGTGGTCTCCAGGCGACTCAGGTGCTCGCGGGCACGGACGATGACATCGCTCGGAACCCCCGCCAGCTGGGCCACGGCCAGGCCATAGCTCTGGCTGGCAGGACCTGGCAGCACGTGGTGCAGGAACACGATGCGTTCGTTGTGCTCGGTGGCATTGAGGTGCACGTTGGCCACCAGCGGTTCATTTTCCGGCAGGACGGTGAGCTCGAAGTAGTGGGTGGCGAACAGGGTGTACGCCCGCAGCTGGGCGAGACGTTCTGCCGCAGCCCAGGCCAGGGACAGACCATCGAAGGTACTGGTGCCGCGACCCACTTCGTCCATCAGCACCAGGCTGCGCTCGGTAGCGTTATGCAGGATGTTGGCGGTTTCGCTCATTTCCACCATAAAGGTGGAACGGCCGCCGGCCAGGTCATCGCTGGAGCCGATCCGGGTAAAGATCCGGTCCACCAGGGACAGCTCGCAGCTCGCTGCCGGCACGAAGCTGCCGATATGGGCCAGCAGCACGATCAGCGCGGTTTGCCGCATATAAGTGGACTTACCACCCATGTTCGGGCCGGTGATCACCAACATCCGGGTCTGATCGTCGAGGCTCAGGTCGTTGGCCACGAACGGCGTGGTCAGGACCTGCTCGACCACCGGGTGGCGACCCTGGGTGATGCGCATGCACGGCTCGCTGACGAAGCGCGGGCAATTGAGGTCGAGATTCAGCGCTCGTTCGGCCAGGTTGCTCAGCACGTCCAGCTCAGCCAGCGCCCCCGCGGTGTCCTGCAACGGCGGCAGGTGACCGATCAGGGTCTCCAGCAAGGCTTCGTAGAGCATCTTCTCGCGGGCCAGGGCGCGGCTCTTGGCGGATAGCGCCTTATCCTCGAAGGCCTTGAGCTCCGGAGTGATGAAGCGTTCGGCGCCCTTGAGGGTCTGGCGCCGGATGTAGTCCGCCGGGGCCTGTTCCGCCTGTTTGCTTGGCAATTCGATGAAGTAGCCGTGAATCCGGTTGTAGCCGACTTTCAGGTTGGCCAGGCCGGTACGGGCCTTTTCCCGGGCTTCCAGGTCGATAAGGAACTGGCCGGCGTTTTCGCTCAGCGATTGCAGCTCGTCCAGCTCGGCGTCGTAACCGGTCTTCAGCACGCCGCCATCGCGGATCACCGCCGGCGGGTTGTCGATGATGGCTTTCTCCAGCAGCGCGGCCAGTTCCGGGTAAGTGCTGGTGGTCACAGCCAGTTGGCTCAGGTGCTCGGCCTCGAGTTCGGTCATCGCCACTTGCAGTTCCGGCAGCACCGCCAGGGCATCGCGCAGGCGCGCCAGGTCGCGGGGGCGGGCGTTGCGCAGGCCGATACGGGCGAGGATCCGCTCGATGTCGCCGATCTCCTTGAGCTGCGGTTGCAGCCTTTCGAAACGGTAACCGTCCAGCAGGCAGCCAATCGAAGTCTGTCGCGCCTGCAAGACTTTCAAGTCACGCAGCGGGCGGTTCAGCCAGCGGGTCAGCAGGCGGCTGCCCATGGCGGTCTGGCAACGGTCGACCACCGATTGCAGGGTGTTGTCGCGGCCGCCGGCGAGGTTGGTGTCCAGCTCCAGGTTGCGCCGGCTGGCGCCGTCGAGCACCACAGTGTCGTCCAGGCGCTCGTGACGCAGGCTGCGCAGGTGGGGCAGGGCGGTGCGCTGGGTTTCCTTGGCATAGCTCAGCAGGCAGCCGGCGGCGCCGATGGCCAGGGTCAGGTTCTCGCAGCCGAAACCCTTGAGGTCCTGGGTGGAGAACTGCTGGCACAGGCTCTTGTGGGCCGAGTCGCGTTCGAAGTCCCAGGGCGCGCGACGGCGCACGCCACGGCGTTTTTCCGCCGGCAGGCCTTGCGGCCAGTCGTCCGGGATCAGCAGTTCCACCGGGTTGATGCGTTCCAGCTCGGCCAGCAGGTTTTCCCAGCCCTTGATTTCCAGGACCGTGAAATTGCCGCTGGTGATGTCCAGCACCGCAAGGCCGAACAGGCGCTCGTCGCCCAGCACCGCCGCGATCAGGTTATCCCGGCGTTCGTCGAGCAGGGCCTCGTCGCTGACGGTCCCCGGGGTGATGATCCGCACCACCTGGCGCTCCACCGGGCCCTTGCTGGTGGCCGGGTCGCCGACTTGTTCGCAGATCACCACCGACTCGCCGAGCTTTACCAGCTTGGCCAGGTAACCTTCGGCGGCGTGATAAGGAATCCCGCACATCGGAATCGCCTGGCCAGCCGACTGCCCGCGCGCGGTCAGAGTGATGTCCAGCAACTTGGCGGCCTTCTTCGCGTCTTCATAGAAGATTTCGTAGAAGTCACCCATGCGATAGAACATCAGCTGGTCAGGGTGCTGGTTCTTGAGGCGCCAGTACTGCTGCATCATCGGCGTGTGGGAGGACAGATCGGTGAGCGCTTTATTCATCGGGTCGTCAGGTTGATTCGTTGAAAGGGTGGGCAAAAGCAGAGGGCATGGGCCCGGCTTTTTCGCGATGGGCGCAAGGTTACCATGGGCGGTCCGACCTTCGCAGGGATGAACCCGGCAGGATTTCGGGTGTTTTATGCATGAATATGCATTTTAGCATTTGCCGTCGGCGAAAATAACCCGCAATATGCGCATTATGCAAAAGCGCAACGTTTCTACCGTCTTAAGAGAGCTGCTCGATCGCGATGGCATTTCCCCCACGGAACTCCATCGGCGTACCGGTGTGCCTCAATCCACCCTTTCGCGGATCCTCAGCGGCAAGATTGTCGATCCTTCGGACAAACACATCTCGCGGATCGCCGAGTACTTCCAGGTGAGCACTGATCAACTGCGCGGACGCGCGGCTGTCGCTCCTGCCCGGTCGGCCGATCCGCATTCGGAACTCAAGGACATAAGTCTGTGGGACGACGATACCCCCGTCGATGACGACGAGGTGTCGGTCCCCTTTCTTCGCGAGGTTGAATTGGCTGCGGGATCAGGAAGATTCGTCATTGAGGAAAGCGAGCGCTCCAGCCTGCGCTTCGGCAAGCGCAGCCTGCGGCACAATGGCGTGCAGTTCGACCAGGCCAAATGCGTGACGGTCCGCGGCAACAGCATGCTGCCGGTGCTGCGCGACGGCGCCACGGTGGGGGTCAATGCCGGCAAGTGCGGTATCGGCGACATCATCGACGGCGACTTGTATGCCATCAACCACAACGGCCAACTGCGGGTGAAGCAGCTCTATCGCCTGCCTTCCGGTATTCGCCTGCGTAGCTTCAACCGCGACGAACACCCGGATGAGGACTACAGCTTCCAGGAAATGCAGGAAGAGCAGATCGTCATCCTCGGCCACGTCTTCTGGTGGGGCATGTACGCCCGTTAACCGCAGCCCATAACGCCAAAGCCCGCCATCGAGCGGGCTTTTTTGTGCCCGAGGAAAACCCTCCACGCCTTTATTTATGCGGTGATCATGCGCAGGTGCATTTGTTGAGTACAAATAAATGCATTTGTGCATTGACTGTATATGCATACATGCATATTATTCGTTCCAAGCCGCCCGACAGCGGTGAGCAACACCGCTCTTTAGTGGCAAAAGCAAAGGCAGCGATGAACCGGCCTCGACGGTTCAGAGGGTTGGCAACTGACCCGGGTGTGCAGCGTAAAGCACCGTGAACAGTTATCCGGCGGGCAGGGACCGCGGTCGGAGGAACAATTTGAATGGACTCGTACCGCGCCAGTAGCGCCGAAAAGTCAGTTTCCTTTTCGTTTAGCCACTTAAAGGAAAGCGAAGGACCGCATTACTGAAAAGCCCGGGCGACCGGGCTTTTTGGAATGCCTACCTACCGTGGGCCATGCCGGGATATGCACCGTTGATACACAAGCCAATTGATTACCGGGCCAGCGCATTGGCCTTTTCCACTCAGGAGGAGTGACATGACAAACGAGCAACAAGCGTTGCTGGACATGCCCATCTGGCTTGTCATCGTCCTTGCCCTGGTGGGTGGGGTGTCCGGCGAAATGTGGCGCGCCGACAAGGAGGGCGCCCGCGGCTGGTTGCTGCTGCGGCGCCTGGCCCTGCGCTCCGGGGCCTGCGTGATCTGCGGGGTCTCGACCATCATGCTGCTGTACGCCGCCGGCGTATCGATCTGGACCGCCGGCGCCTTCGGTTGCCTGACCGCCATGGCGGGCGCCGATGTGGCCATCGGGCTCTACGAGCGCTGGGCGGCCAAGCGACTCGGTGTGTGTGAGGTGCCGCCTCAGGACAACACTCGCGATTAATGATGATCACTATGGAGCTATGGCCATGAATGATGAAGAACTGGCGGCGATCAATCGTCTGGTCGCCGCCTTGCAGGCCCAGTCAGAGAGCCAGTCTGCCTTGAGCGCATCCATTGGCTTGCTGGCCCAGAGCAATCAGGCATTGGTCGATCTGATCAAGAGCCGCGAGCCTGATCCGAATGCGCCACCTTACCTGGATGGCTCTCCCGCACCTTGATTCATGAGGTGTTCTGAAAAGGCCACTCAAACCGAGCAACACCCATCTCCCGCCTAGGCGGGTTTTTATTGTTCGCTGGAGAACATCAATGTCGATTCTTACTCAAGGTACACAGATTTTCGCCCTCGTCCCACCGGCCACTGGCAGTGCTCCTCACACCGTGCTGGAAATCGAGCAGGCCACCTCCTTCGATCCGGGCGGTGCACCCGCCGAGCAGATTGAAGATACCAACCTCAATGCACAGCAGCGAAGCTATAAGAAAGGCCTGCGTACTCCTGGTACCGCCAGCCTGGGTCTCAATGCTGATCCGACCAATGCCAGCCACATCCGCCTGCATCAGCTTTCCGAAGCCAATGGCGACACCACCGTGAAATGGGTGGTGGGTTGGTCGGACGGTAAAGATGTGCTGCCAACTGTGAACGCCACGGGCGACGGTTTCGAGTTGCCGGCGACCCGTACCTGGTTCGCTTTTGAAGGTTATGTCTCGGACTTTCCCTTCAACTTCGCGCTGAATACCGTGGTCACCACCACCGTCACCATTCAACGTACTGGCGGTTCCGCCTGGATCAAGAAGGCCTGAGAGCATCCATGAACCTCAAACAACTCAAAGCCAAGGGCGGCATTGTCGACAGCCTGCCAGTGAGAAAGGAGGTGAGCTGGACTCACCTCGACAGCAAGTCAGGCAAGGAGGTGACCGACACCTTCACCTTGCATATTCGTCGACAGTCTTTTGGCGTGATCGAGCGACTATTTGCCCAAGGTGAAACCGAGCAAAGCCGCAACGCCAGTTACATTGCGGCTTCTGTGAGCCTGGGGGACGAGGGTACGGAAGCCCTCAGCTATGACGATGCCTATAGCCTTGAGCCGACGCTGGGGTTCGTGATTCTGAATGCGGTGAATGAGGTCAATGGCACTGGCGGCACAGCAGCAAAAAACTGACGGCCGCCGATGAGTTCTGGCACGAACTGGTGCTGAACGGAGTCGGCGGCCGGACGATCGCCGAAGCCAAGGAACGCATGACCTACCAGGAAGCCCTGGCCTGGGGGCTCTATATCGATCGATATGGTTCCCTGCATGCCGGTAGGCGGCTGGAAGCGGGTAGCGCATTGATTGCGCTACAGACCCACCGGCTGGGCGGCGGCACTGCAGAGCTACTTGATTTCATGCCCTACGAACAACGTCTGGGGCTGTCACTCGAGCAGGCGATGAACGAGTGGTTCTAAGTGCTAGTCCTTACCTCAAACCCGTTCCGACGGGTTTTTTCATGACCCGGAGAAACCTATGGCAACTGCTTCCCAGGGTAATTTGATACTTGACCTTGGCCGTCTGGAAAAGGCTTTGGCCAAGGCGTCACAGATTACCGATCAAGGCATGCGCGGCATGCAGCAACGGGTCGAGGACGCTGGCAGGAAAATCGGCGAGGCGCTGACCCGTTCGGCAGTGTCGGCGCTGGATGCGACCTCCAGCACTTTCGGCGATTTGCAGAAGGTCTACGATCCGGCGGCTGACGCAGCGCAAAGATTCATTGGCACGCAGAGCAGTCTGCAAAAGGCTCTGAAGCAGAACAAAAGTGCTGGAACCGATTTTGCGCAAACGCTGAAAGATTTGGCCAAGTCGCAAAATAAGTACTCCAGCGAGCTTGAAAAACTGCGTAACTCGGGCGATTTCGCCGCCTCGCAAGTCGGTATGAGCGGTCGTCGCAAGGGGCTTGCCGCGCAACTTAACGCCAATGACGAGCAGTACGCACTGGCGCGAAAGGCGTTAGATGAAAAGTTTCCTCAGGGTGATGTCCCGTCGACCTATGTCGACAAGATGGGGATCAGCTTTCCCGAGGGCGATGCATTCGGGAAGGGCGGCGCAGGCGGAGCCAGCTATGCGACTCAGCTCGAAGCGCTCAAGACGGCCCATAGCGACATGGCCCTGCAGATTCAGAGCAACTATGCGCAGATGACTGATGCTCTTGGCGATTGGAGTAACGGTGCGACCGCGGCGCTGGATGACTATATGGACAAGTCGGGAAATGTCGCCGAACAGTCCAAGACGGTATTCACCAACGCGTTCAACAAGATGGATGAGGCGATCATGATGTTCGCCACTACCGGCAAGTTCTCTTTTTCCGATTTCACCCAATCGGTGCTCAAGGACATGGCCACGTTGGCGGCCAAGACAGCGGCGTCGAAAGCCCTCAGCTCGTTGTTTGGAGTGGCCAGTTCGGCGATTACGGGATGGTTGGGCGGGGCACCGACACCCACGACTACCAAGGTGGGTGGGCTGAGCCATACATTCAACCCACAACTCGATGTGTCCAGTCAGAACTACACCCCGTCGATGCATTTCGCCAAAGGTGGAGCGTTCACCAACTCCATCGCCACTGGTCCAAGCCTGGCGCCAATGGCGCTTTTTGGCGAAGCCGGGCCTGAGGCAATCATGCCCTTGAGCCGCGGCTCCGACGGCTCTCTCGGCGTTCGTGCCTTGGGGGGAGGGCAGAGCACCAGCAGCAACCAGGTGGTGATCCAGCAGACCATCAATGTCGCCGATGGCCAGGCTGAAGGCACCGGTGGCGAGCTGAGTTCCCAGAATATCGCCAAGGCTTATGCCGGCTCTGCCCGTCAGGGCGCCGCCGAGCAGATTGCCCGCGACCTGAAACCGGGCGGCCAGATCTGGGCTGCCATCAACGGCCGCTGATAGACAGCGGCCGAAACGGCTCACGCCCGGAGAAAACATGACTACAGAAACATTCACTTGGGTGCCCAAGGTCGACCCCGTGGGCAACGTCGAGTTTCGCCTCAAGTCGGCCCGCTTCGGTGACGGTTATCAGCAAGTGGCTCAGGACGGGATCAACAACAAGACCCAGTCGTGGCCGCTGACCTTTGTCGGTAATGAAGAGCGCATCAAGGCCATCATCGAATTCCTTGACCGTCATGCAGGCGCCGCGCCGTTTTACTGGACGGCGCCGCTGGGAAAACCGGCGCTTTTTCGCTGCAAGGGCTACCAGCCCACGCCTATGGGGGCGGGCATATACACCCTGGTTGCCACATTTGAGCAGGTGTTTCATCCCTGAGGCTGTCATTCAGTCTGAACCCACTGTGCCGACCCCCACTTCATGTGGGGTTTTCTTTGCCTGGAGACTCACATGTCCATTACCGCAGATATCCAGACCCTGGAGCCGGGCGCCTGGGTGGAGCTTTTCGAACTTGACGCCACCAGTCTGGGGGCTGAGTTGTATCGCTTCCATGGTTACCCCCAGCAGACGTCGATCTTCTGGCAGGGGCTGGAATATTCACCCTGGCCGATTCAGGCCGAAGGTTTTGAAATGACCGGGCAGGGCACGCAACCAACACCCACGCTTTCGGTGGGCAATGTCGATGGCTTTATTACTGCCCTGGTCCTGTATTTCGAGGACCTGGTGGGCGCGCGTCTGATACGCCACCGAACCCTGGGCAAGTATCTGGATGGTCAGCCCGAGGCCGATCCGGAGGAAGAGCTGCCGCCGGACATCTGGTATGTCGAACGCAAGGTTGCCGAGAGCAACGAGGTGGTGAAGTTCGAACTGGCCAGTGCCCTGGACTTCAACGGCGTGCAACTGCCACGTCGGCAGATCGTCGCCAACGTGTGCTGGTGGCTCAGTTGCGGCGGTTACCGTGGGCCGTACTGTGGCTACAACGGTGGGCCAGTTGCCGACGCCAATGACGTGATTGTCACCGACGCGGTCAAGGACAAGTGTGGTGGCCGCCTGAGTAGCTGCAAGCTGCGTTTCGGTGAGAACAACCCTCTGCCATATGGCTCTTTCCCGGCTGCGGGTCTGCTGCGGAGCTGATCATGAACAAGGCAAATATGTCAGCTATCGAGCGGCATGCGTTGGCTGAGTATCCGCATGAGTGTTGCGGCCTGCTGATCCGCGAAGGGCGCAAGCGCGTGTATGTGCCGTGCCGCAACACCGCAACCACCCCCAGCGAGCATTTCCGCCTGGCGCCGCAGGACTACGCGGCAGCGCAAGAGCGCGGTGAAGTGCTGGCGGTGGTACACAGTCATCCCGACTATCCGGCGGCCCCCAGCGAGGCCGATCGGGTTTCCTGCGAAGCATCGGGTTTGCCCTGGTACATCCTGGAAGTGCGCAAGGGGGACGATGGCGTCGTCCGCAAGGGCGAGCTCGCAAGCCTGGTACCAGATGGTTATCAGGCGCCGCTGATCGGACGGGCTTTCGCCCATGGCGTGCATGACTGCCTGAGCATCATCCTCGATTACTACCGACGTGAGCTGGGCATTGAGCTGGGGAATTACCAGCGTGAAGACGGTTGGTGGGACAAGGGCGGCAACCTGTATCTGGAGAACCTGCCAGACGCTGGTTTCGAGCCTGTCGACAGCTTGCAGCAAGGGGATGTGGTGCTGATGCAAATCCGCTCTCCCGTTCCCAATCATGCCGCGATCTATCTCGCCGATGGCATCTTGAAAAGCGAGCCCGAACATTTCCCCGCCCCAGGCTCGATCCTGCATCACCTCTATGGACGCGACAGCAAGCGCGATACCTATGGCGGCTATTGGGGCGAGGTGACGGTCAGCTACTGGCGGCATCGGCAGTTGATAGAGACCGCTGGGGAGTGAGCTGGCGCTGGCTCGGGAAAACTTCATAGGGAGCCTTGCTCCCGGAGCAAAAATGATGAATCAGAAACTCAGGACCATCCGCCTCTATGGCGTCTTGGGTATACGTTTTGGTCGGGTACACCGGTTGGCGGTCAGTAATGCTTCGGAAGCCATTCGCGCCTTGTGCATTTTGATTCCGGGGTTCGAGCGTTTTCTCATGGAGTCCAAGGATCAGGGCCTGACTTATTCGGTTTTCCTGGACCGCGACAATATTGGCCAGGACCGCCTCAACGCACCGTGCGGCCACGCGGATGTGCGTATTGCCCCCGTGGTTATCGGCAGCAAACGCGAGGGTGGGCTGCAAACCATTGTCGGGGTCGCGCTGATCGTGGCCGCCTCGTATTTCTCCGGAGGAGCCGCTGCTGCTGGTGGCAGTTCCAGTCTGATCGGCAGTACAGCCACCACGGGCTGGTCCTTTGTCGTCAACATGGGGATCAGCATGGCGATGGGCGGCGTGATGCAGTTGATGTCGCCACAAGCCAAGGGGATCGGCCCACTGGACAAGCCCGGTAACCGCTCCAGCTACAGCTTCAACGGCCCGGTGAACACCACGGCGCAAGGCAATCCGGTTGCCTTGCTTTACGGGCGGATGACGGTAGGCAGTGCTGTGATCAGCGCCGGGGTGTACACGCAGGATCAGCTATAGCCTTCGTCGGCTCAGCGTTCATCTCAAGCCCACATCTGGTGGGATTCTTATTGGTCGGAGAAACGTCATGGCCAGCTCAAAGGTCCGTACCGTCCGTTTGTATGGTGTGCTGGGGACGCGGTTCGGCAGGGTGCATCGCCTTGCAGTCAACAGCACCTCGGAAGCCATCCGCGCACTGGGCATATTGATCCCGGGGTTCGAACGCTTCCTGGTGGAGTCAAAAGACCGGGGACTGACTTACTCGGTATTCATGGGAAAAGAAAACATCAATCAGGATCGGCTACGGTCTCCGGTCGGCAAGGACGACATACGAATCGCGCCGGTGATCATCGGCAGCAAGCGGGCAGGATCGCTACAGACTATCGTGGGCGCGGTTCTGGTCGTCGCAGGGCTGGTGATTACCGGAGGCTCTTTCGGTGCCGCCGCGCCCTTTGGCTCCGCGCTTATCTCGATGGGCGCTTCGATGATGGTAGGGGGAGTCATGCAGATGCTTTCCCCCCAGCCCAAAGGACTGGCGGCTCAGGACAGTCCCCACAATCGGCCCAGCTACAGCTTCAACGGAGCAGTCAACACCAGCGCTCAAGGCAATCCGGTGGGCGTTCTGTATGGCCAGCTGATCGTCGGCAGTGCGGTCATCAGCGCCGGCATCTACACCCAGGATCAGCTTTAAAGCCCACCGTCTTCAACCAGCCCGCCCTCGCGCGGGCTTTATTTCGCCTGAAGGAAAGCCATGACTGACCTTATTCTCGCTGGCAGCAAAGGCGGCGGCTCCAAGCCACGCCCCTCCGTGGAGGCGCCAGACAGCCTGCAAAGCACGGCTTACGCACGTATCCTCGATCTCGTCAGTGAAGGTGAGATTGTCGGCTTGAAGAACGATAAGCGCTCCGTATTCCTTGATGAAACGCCCCTGGCCAATGCCGATGGCAGTCTCAACTTCAGCGGTGTGACACTCGATACCCGCAATGGCAGTCAGGACCAGAGCTATATCCCAGGTTTCCCGGCGGTCGAGAACGAAACCGCGGTCGCCGTGGAGCTGCGCAGCGACCAGCCCTGGAGCAAGGCCATCACCAATCTGCAGTTGTCGGCGGTGCGTGTACGGCTGGCGGTTTCCCGGCTGGCGCAAACCAATACCAGCAACGGCGATACCAACGGTTATACAGTCCAGTACGCGATCGACCTGTCCACGGACGGTGGTGCGTTCGTCGAGGTACTCGCCGCGGCCTTCAGCGGTAAAACCACCAGCAAGTACGAGCGTTCGCACCGGGTCGATCTTCCCGCCGCCAAGAGTGGCTGGACGGTACGTATCCGCCGTCTGACGCCGAACTCCAGCAGCGGTGCGATTGCCGATACCACCAGCGTTGAATCCATCACCGATGTGATCGATGCCAAGTTGTGTTATCCCGGTTCGGCCATTATCGGTCTGCAGTTCGATGCCTCGCAGTTCCAGTCGATTCCTTCTCGCGCCTTCGAGCTGCTCGGTCGAATCATCAAGGTGCCGAGCAACTACGATCCGCAATCCCGGGTGTATACGGGTATCTGGGACGGGACTTTCAAGTCGGCCTGGACCGATAACCCGGCCTGGATCTACTACGACCTGCTGTTGCACCAACGTTACGGTCTGGGCCATCTGCTCAACGCCGCCCAGGTCGACAAGTGGGAGCTCTACCGCATCGGCCAGTACTGCGACCAGCCGGTTTCCGACGGCAAGGGCGGTACCGAGCCGCGTTTCACCTGCAACCTGTACCTGTCGGTGCGTGCCGATGCGTTGAAGGTCCTGCAGGACTTGGCGACCACCTTCCGTGGCATGTCCTATTGGGGGGCGGGCTCGGTCATGGCCGTGGCGGACATGCCGGAAGATCCGGTTTACACCTATTCGAACGCCAACGTGATCGATGGAAAGTTCGTTTATGGCGGTTCGGCGAAAAAGACCCGTTTCACCGTGGCCCTGGTCAGTTGGAACGACCCGAGCGACTTCTATCGGCAGAAGGTGCAATACGTCGACGACGCCGAAGGCATCGCCCGCTACGGCATCCAGCAGACTGAAATCAGCGCCACCGGTTGTACTTCCCAGGCACAGGCGCAGCGCATCGGCAAATGGGCGTTGTTGACCAACCGCCTGGAAACCGAAAGCGTGACCTTTTCGGTCGGCCTCGATGGCACCCTGGCACGGCCAGGACAGATCATTCGTGTGGCGGACAATGACCGTGCCGGTCGCCGTATCGGAGGCCGCCTGCGCGCCGCGACGCTCCAGACCTTGACCCTGGACGCTGAAGTCCAGGCCCATGCCGGCGATACCGTCACCTTGGTGATGCCCACCGGCAAGGCCGTTTCCCGGTTGATCAAGGCCGTGAACAGCTCGACGGCCGGCGAGCAGACCGTGACCCTTGAGCCCCGTCTCGATGAACTGCCGCCGAGCCAGTCCATGTGGGCCATCGACTCGGCGAGCCTGGCGGCCCAGCATTTCCGTGTCCTGTCGATCGCCGAGGATTTCACCGACAGTGAAATCAGGTACAGCCTCAGCGCGGTCAAGCACGTGCCCGGAAAGTTCAGCGCGATCGATAACGGCTCGCGTATCGATCAACCACCGATCACCGTGATTCCGCCGAGCGTTCAGGCGGCGCCGACGGATATAACGCTTAGCAATGAGCACTTTGTTGAGCAGGGCAGTGCGGTCAACGTCATGAACATCGGCTGGACGCGCCCGGTCAATGCCATCGCCTTCGAGGTCTACTGGCGCAAGAACGACGGTGAGTGGGTTTACGCCGGCCGTACGGGCGGTACCTCGATTGAGGTTTCGAGGATCTACGCCGGCCGTTATGTGGCCAAGGTCCGGGCGATCAACGCACTGGATATCGGCTCGCTCTATACCTACTCGAACGAAACCCAGCTCAACGGCAAAACCACGCCGCCGCCAGTCGTTTCGTCGCTGACGACCGAATCCCTGGTGTTTGCCATCAAGGTCAAATGGGAGATTCCTCAAGGCGTCGGCACTGCCGATCTGCAGCGCACTGAAATCTGGTATGGCAAATCCAACGACCTGGCCAGCGCCAGCAAACTGGGAGACTACGCCTATCCGCAAACTGACCAGACCCTGGTCGGCCTGGCGGCTGGTACCACTTTGTTTTTCTGGGCGCGCCTGGTGGACCGGACTGGCAATATCGGGTCTTTCTACCCGGTTGCGAATGGCGTGATGGGGCAGGCCAGCTCCGATGCTGGTCCGATCCTTGATCTGATCGCCGGGCAGATTGGTGAAAGTGAGCTGGGGCAGCACCTTGGTGGCCGAATCGACTTGATCGATGGCAACGGTCCAGACTCTGTCAACTCGCGCATCGATGCCGCCAAGGAGGAGCTGGAAGGGCTCATTGAACAGATCGTGGATGTCCTCGAGTACGACCCGGCCAAGACTTACGCGGTAAACGAGATCGTCCGGCAGGGGAAACACCTGTATCAATCTATTGGTGCTGTACCAGCAGGCACGGCGCCGCCAAATGCTACCTACTGGATTGATATCGGCACTGTCGCCCAGACCGTCGACGCACTGGCAACCCAAGTTCAGCAGAACACCGCAACGATTACACAGCATGGCAACGACATTACTGCGCAGGCGTCACAGCTGAATGCGGTGAAGGCCACTATGGACGACCCGGTCACCGGCGTGAACGCTACAGCTACTGGACTGAGCACTCTCAAGGCCACGGTAACGGCGCTCGACGGCAAGGTAACCACCAGCGCGGGGCGAGTAGACGGAATCTATGTGCAGGTCAATCCAGCTATGGCCGGTGAGGAAACCGGCTATGCCGGATCTGAGCAGGGATATGTCGGTGTCTGGTCTGTGCAGTCGGCGGTGATCGAGGGCGACGTGGCCACAGGTAAGCGAGTGGACACCGTTCAAGCTCAGGTTGGCCAGAACAGCACCGTAATCCAGGAGGTCAGTCAGGCCCAGGTCGCGCTTGATGGCAAGGCCTCGACGATGTGGTCGGTGAAGATGCAGGTCGACTCCAATGGCAACTATGTCACCGCGGGCATCGGCCTTGGTATCGAAAACCAAAACGGCGTCTTCCAGAGCCAGTTCATCGTCAGCGCGGATCGCTTTGCGGTTGTGAGCGGGATGGGGGGCACGCTGGGCGCTCCGTTTGTTATCCAGAACGGACAGACGTTCATCAACTCGCTGTTCGTCGCCGAGGCCTCGATCACCAACGGCAAGATCGGCGGGGCGCTTTACTCGCTCGACTATGTGCCCAACACCACGGGCTGGATGCTGCCGCGGACTGGCGCCTGGGAAATGAACGGTAGCAACGGCGCCGGCCGGCTTCAGATCAACAACACCTCCATCAAGTTCTATCACCCGAACGGGGTGGTAGGCATCGACATGAGCCTCTGACATGACCGGCCTGACACTGAAAACCGCGGGCGACGTTGTGCTGGTGGATATGACGATGAAGATCAGTCAGATGGTCGGCAGCGTGGTGACTGGCGGGGCCAATGGTTCCGCTACGATCCCGCTGCCGCCGGCCGGCAAGACCATGTTCTTCATCGTGGTGCCGCTGGTGGACCTGCAGCGCGAAAAGGGCAAGCGGCCGGGCGTTGTTCTGTCTGGCACGACGCTCTCCTGGTCCTACTCCTACAACACAAATGGTTGGGGCTACTTCTCGGCCAACTGCCAGATCTATTACGGATACTACTGATGGTCGCGAGATTGGTTGTAACGAAGGACACCGGCGAGCTGCTGTTCGATACCAGCAAGATCTGTTACGGGCTGGTGAAAAGCGGAAATCTGGCGTACCTCGAGAACTGGGCCAGGTACTACTTGAAGTCTGCCCAGCTTGACCCGAGCGACGGCGGGAACTGGGCGCCCGAGTCCGGCCCGGCACGAGGCGACCCAGCCTATGGCTTCACGGTGATGAACGCGCTTTCGCCGATCGTGTTCATCACCGGCCCTGGCTGCCTCAATGGGGTGTCTCGCTCAGGCAGTAGCATGACGTTCATCTACATCAATGCCGATGCCAACACCAAGTTCTATTGCTTCGACCTCATGGCCGACAACATTCCGGGCAGCCCCTACCTGAAAACGCGATTGGAGGATGGCAGGATCTCGTTCAACTCGTTGCAGCCCCCTTTAAACGTGCTTGCAGCAATACAAGCCCCGGCTCCACCTGCGCACCCGCCGACGTGGCCTGACTGGTACGGGACAACCTATGTCGGGGGCTACAACGTTCAGCGCCGCGGCACTGTCTCTCCGAACTTTTCGCCAGCGCTGGACAGCCGGGTGGACATTGGCCTGGCAGGTGAGGAGTACGCGGCATATCTGCCTTGGTCACGCTCCGCCATCTGCCTGAACGGCGCCGAGTGGACAGGTTACACGGTGACTGTTTCGGAAGGCGCATATGGCAGGGTTGGCGGCATCAGCTTTATGTTCGGCGCGGCCGGCGCGACAACGATAGGAAACACCCCATCCGGGACTGGAACACCGGCCGGGAATAACTTCCGCAACATTCCAACGGACAGATATCCGACTGCCCTGGTAATCAGGACGGCGGGGCTACCGTTCCCGTATCAGTAAGCGCACTACTTTCCTAAGCCCTCCATGCGAGGGCTTTTTTGTGGAGAAAATAAATGTCCAAGCAGGTCATCAATCTCGGTGTCATCCCCACTGGCGTCGGCGGTGATACACCGCGCAGTGCAAACACCAAGGTCAACGATAACTTCGCCGAGCTGTATTCTGTCCTCGGCGCCACCGGTTCGCCTTCGACGTTGCCCACGGCACTGCCCGTTGCCAATGGCGGAACTGGGGATACCACGGCAGGTGGTGCCCGAACCAAGCTTGGCTTGGGCAATTCAGCTGTTGCGAATATCGGTTTTGAGTCGGGCAACGTTGCCGACGCTTATGCCATAGGAAGAACAAAAACCAGCATTGTGCAGAACTGGCTCACGAACTCTGCCCACGGTATCGACACAAATCTCTATCCGCCTGGGTCGCCGAACATGCCCACCGGCGGTAGCGGGTACTGGTACAAGCAAGTTTTTCGGCATGCGGATTCGACCAACCGCCTCACGATCGCGTGGCCCTACGGTATTACCGGCAGCCCGGGTACCGTGAAATTCCAATCTATTTATAACGACACTACGACACCTTGGGTCGAGCTGTACCACACCGGCAACACCACCCGCGGTTCGGGCGGCGTGCTGTCGGCTGCATCGCCGATTCTGCGCATTGCCAACGTCGCCGATAGCCAGCGCCAGGATCTCGACGAGCAGACCTTCGAACCTGCGGGGGAGTGGGGCGTGGCGAACAGCGAAGCGCGCGGCGTGAGCGTTGAGCGCTTGGGGGTCGGCGAGTACCGAGTGACCGGAAGTCTTGGCCTGGCCCTGGAGGGCTGGCGCACTCAAGACCCTTGTTCGCCAGATGGCGGAGGCACGCTCGGTATCACCGAGAGCGAACAGGACGCCGACGGCACTGTGACCATCAGACTGTTCAAGCAACGCTGGACCTTGTCCGATGACGGCGAAATGATCCCCGGTCGCGGGGTTCCTCTGGACGTGCCCCTCAATAGTTGGATCGACGTGCGCCTGGAAATGCCTGCTGTAGAACCACCTCCACAACAACTCGCCCAAACCGCATAACAGCCCGCCACAGAGCGGGCTTCTTCTTGTTTGGAGATTCGTATGACTGTCACCCGGAAGCAGCTACAGATCGCCAGTTACTCCGCCGCGCGCTGACGGCTAACTGCCTGACGCTCGAGCGGCGCTCAAATAAGTTTTCCCGTTAGAGAAGCAAGGACGATACAAATCCGTATACCCATCTGCTTCAAGGAGAGAAAAACCATGATCCCAATCGACTACAACAGCTATCGCACCCTCGCGCCCTACAACAAGCGCGTGCGTTTCCTGGTGCTGCATTACACGGCCCTGAATTTCGAGGCGTCGGTCAAGGCGTTGACCACCGGTGCGGCGAGTGCCCATTACCTGATCCCGGCGCTGCAGGATCCGACGTATCAGGCCGCGGGTTTCCAGGAGCAACGAATTTTCAACCTGGTGGCCGAAGAAGACCGCGCCTGGCATGCCGGTGTCAGTGACTGGGCCGGTCGCAGCGGCTTGAACGACACTTCCATCGGCATCGAGATCGTCAACGAAGCCACCGACGTCAACGGCGTCTTCACCTTCCCGGATTACGAACGCTCCCAGGTCGAGGCGCTCAAGCAACTGGCCCTGAATATTCTCCAGCGTTATCCGGACCTGTCGCCGAAAAACGTGGTGGGCCACTCCGATATCGCGGTGGGCCGCAAATCCGATCCGGGCCCCAAGCTGCCCTGGAAAGAGCTCTACAAAGCCGGCATTGGCGCCTGGTACGACGAGCCGACCAAGAAGAAATACGTCCAGCAATTCCGCGCCGCGGGACTGCCCGAGCGTGCCGAAGTGCTCAAGGCCTTCGCCACCTATGGCTATGGCGTGCCGGCCCAGGCAACGGATGACTTCTTCCAGTCGCTGGTGCGGGCGTTCCAGATGCACTTCAGGCCGAAGAACTATACCGGGAAACTGGACGTGGAAACCTGCGCGATCCTGTATGCGCTGAACGAGAAGTACGCCTGATTCGATCAGGGTGAACCGCTCGCAGGGCAGGGGGCTCCATCGACGGTGATGCCGGACCTCAACGAAGTCTCGTGAGCCATCCGTTGCATCACCCATTCCGTTCCTGACGTCGCTCGCCGACCTGGCGATCGAGAATCCTGCCCAAATCGACATTCGCTGTTCCTCCACCTCGCGCGACATCCGCAGCGCTCCTGCGCAACTTCAACCCCTGATATCTGAACAGGAGGCCTCTCTATGCCCGCAGTCATCGACAAGCCGTCGCAGCTGTTTTTCGCCATTGCCGAGACCCTGCGAGGGGCTGGCCTTGGCCTCAAGGTTGGCAGTCACCAGGACTTCGATGGTCTGCTCGACCCGGCCTGGGTGTTGATTGCGATCGAGCGCGATGCCCCGGGCATGCGCAGCCAGGAAGGGCGTATCGCCCATGCCCTGACAGTCTCGCTGCAAGTTGTGGCGGCCGTGGGGGCCGAGCGGTCCGGGTTCGAGCCCTGTGATCTGGCCAGCGCGCTGAAGGATCTGGCCACGGATAACCGCTGGGGATTACCGGCAGCGCAGTGCGACCTGCCGATGAACCTCGAGGGCCTGCCTTCGACCCTGATTCGCGGCGAGCAGCAGCACGCGGCCTGGACGCTGTCGTTCACCCAGACGCTGTACCTCGGGCAGCCCTTGCTGGACGACCCGACCGGCATACCGAAGTTCGCCCGCACCTGGGAAGTCTCGAACATCGACGACCCCGACCAATACCAAGCACTGGAGGGCTGAGCCATGTTTGACGAGCTGCTGCGCATGCAGCTGGGCCCGATCATCGAGCGGCTGGCCGAGATGGAAACCGAACTCGATGACTTGCACCGGCGGACGGAAAACCATTGTCGGATCGGTGTGTGCCAGGCGGTCGATGCGGCCAGCAACACCTGCCGGGTCAGCCACGGAGAGCTGCTGACCCCGGCGATCCGCTTCTTCAACCCCAGCGCCGGCGCGCAAAGCGAATCGCGCATTCCCTCCGTGGGCGAGCAGTGCCTGCTGTTCAACTACGGTGGCGGCGACGGCGGCGCGCAGTCGGTGGCGCTGTTCGGCCTCAACTGCGACCGCTTTCCACCGGTGTCGACCCTAGCCGCGCTGACCCGCCGCCAATACGCCGATGGCACCCAAAGCAGTTATGACGATGCCGGCCATGTCTTGAGCTGGAGCAATGGCCCGACCGCGCTCACCGCTTCCCGCGAGGCGGTCGAGTTGAGCATCGGGCCCGCCCGGCTGGCGATGAGGCCCGAGGCGATCGAGCTGCGGCTGGGCGCGGTCGGCATCTTGCTCGACAGCGCCGGCATCCACTTCAGCGGCCCCCTGGTGGAACACCAGGGCCGCGTTATCAGCCCTTGATTAAGAGGCTTCCCATGATTGGAGTCGATAGAAACACCGGCGCCGCGGTCGATGACTGGCTGCAGTTCGTGCAGCGCGCGACCCGCGCCCTGACCACGCCGCTGGGCACGCGGCAGAAGCGCCCGTTGTACGGCTCGCTGATTCCCGACCTGCTGGGCCAGAACCTCGGCGATGACTTGCTGATCCTCGCCCAGAGCCATGCGGCGCAGGCGTTTTACAACGAGCAGAACGGCATCGGCGATTTCGAGCCGCAGGTCATAGTCGCCAGCCGGCGCGGCGCCGGGTTGCTGTTGCGTTTCGCCGGCACCTGGAAAAACCGCCAACAGACGTTCGAGGTCGTGACATGAGCATGCTGATACCCGGTGAACACCAGTTGGCCGAGCCGGTCATTGTCACAGTCGAAGAATTCGAGCCACTGCTCGCCGAGTTCAAGACCTTCGTCGTCGATTACGTGGCCCAGCGTTCCCCCGCCAATGCGCAGAAGCTGCAGGCCAGTCTGGCCAACGAAAGCGAGCTGCTGACCCTGGCGCTGGAAGCCTTCTGCCTGCGCCTGCAAACCCATGAGCGCAAGTACAACGCCCGCATCAAGCAGATGCTGGCCTGGTGGGCCACCGGCAGCAATCTCGATGCACGCCTGGCGGACATGGGCCTGGAGCGGCAGTTGCTCGACCCGGGCGATCCGGCGGCCTTTCCGCCGGTGCCCGCGGTCTATGAAAGCGACGAAGATGCGCGCCTGCGCTATTACCTGGCGCCCCACGCGCCGGCCGCCGGTTCGCGCATGCAGTACCGCCGCGAAGTCTTCACCCTCGGCGAGCGGCCGACGGTGAAGGTGGATTCCACCGAGGCGGGCGTGGTGACCGTCATCTACACCTTCGACCCGGACGGTTTCGCCGCTCAGGTCAAGGATGGCAACGGACGCCGTACCGCGCCGGGCGAAGTCCAGGTCACCGTGCTCTCGCGGGAAGGCGACGGCACCCCATCCGAGGACCTGCTCGAAGGCGTGCGCAAACACTTTGCGCGACCGGACGTGAAGCCGGAAACGGATCGGGTGACGGTGCAGGCGGCACAGATCAAGCCCTACAAGATCCGCGTGGTGGCCAAGATCAACCCGGGCCCCGATTCCGGACTGACCCAGCTCGCCACGCAGCAGCAATTGCAGGCGTACGCCGACAGCTGCCATCGCCTGGAAGGGCGGGTGGATCCGAGCTGGATCGATTACACGCTGCATACGGCAGGGGCGGTACAGCTGGAGATTCTCGAGCCGGTGCAACCGATCGTGACCACGGCTTTCCAGGCGCCGTATTGCACGGAGGTTGAAGTGGAGGTGCGTACCCTATGAGTGACGACACTGTTCGCTTGAGCCTGCTGCCGGCCAATAGCTCAGCGCTGGAAAAGGCCCTCGATCTCGGTTTCGCCCGCTTGCTCGAACGTGTGGACCCGCCTTTTCCCCAACTGATGAGCCCTACCCGGACTTCTGTGGACTTCTTGCCTTATCTGGCGGCAGATCGCGGGGTCAGCGAATGGGATGCGGGAGCCAGTGAGGCCGAAAAGCGCCTCACCGTTTCGCTGTCCTGGCAGATCCAGCGGCAGGCCGGGACTAACAAGGCATTGAGCCACGCCGTCGAGTCCCTGGGCTTCATGCCCAACATCGCGGCCTGGTACGAACAGCGACCGCAGGGGCATCCCTATACCTTCGATGTGCAGGCAATCATTGTCCGCGACTGGTCCAGCGGTGATCACAACCGCTTGATACGCCGCATCAACGCCGCCAAGAGCGAGCGCGACGAAGGCACCATCACCATCGTTCATCAAACCACGGGTGGGTTGCGACTGGCCGCTGGCGCCGATCCTGGCCTGAGCATCAGCGATGACAGCCAGCCTGGGGCCTTGCCCGAGGTCAAGCTGCGCGGCTCGCTGACCATGAGCGGCGGCATGGATACAGCGCTGAGTGATGGCGAACTCTTTCTTGATGGAGTGCTGCCTGAATTTGAACTCGGCGCTCGCCTTAACAGTGCCGGGGTTTCCCAGCACTACACCATTGACGACTACGACCTCAGGGCGCAGCTATGACAGAAGACATTACGCGCTTGGTTCGCTTCACTTCCGCCGGTCTGGATGAAGTGTTGGCGGCAAAGAACCAAGGCTTGAAAGGGGAGATCACCCACATCGGCGCCGGTACCGGCCGCTACAACCCGGACGGTACGGAAACAGCCCTGCGCGATGAGCGCCAGCGGGTGGCGATCGTGGACTACGAGGACCTGGGCTCGCGCCAGTTGCGGATGGCAGCGCTGTTCGACGGTCCGGACGAATACGAGATCGGCGAGTTCGGTTTCTACCTGGCCAGCGGCACCCTGCTGGCGGTGTATTCGGTGGCTGGAAAGTTGCTGACTTACAAGGCCGGTGCTGCACGGGTGCTGCAAAAGTTCACGCTGGATATTTCGCCGTTGCCTGCGGACAGCGTGACGGTGGTGGTGGGGGCCGAGAATCTCAACATCTTGCTGGCAGAGGAGTTGGCCACTCTTTCGGCGGCCAGCATCGACAACATGGCCCGTGGGCTTGGGGTGCTCTTTCGTGTGAGAGCGCTGGAAGAAAAGGTCATTTGAAAATCAGCAAGTCAGGTTTCGCAGGTGCCGATGGCCTGTCCTTTGGCTCCGAATGGGAAGTGTCGTTGTGAGCAAGATCAATGGAATCTAAGGAGTTAAGACTTTGAGTACAGAACAGCAACTGGCCGCGGTGGTAAGCGCGGCGAATAATTTGACGAATACTGTCACAGGCAAGGTTGGCGAGATCGACCAGGCCGTAGCAGAAGCCCGCCGACAATATGACTCGCAGCTTCTTGATCTGAAAACCCGGTTGCCTCGATTGGCCGTCACGAAGAACTTCACCCTACTGCCCAATAGTGCGGGGACATTGATTGATAACTGGGGGATTCATGGGCAGGTCACTGCGACGAAGTTGCGGTCGATCACCCCAACGTCCCAGGCCACCGGCCGGCCGGCAGCAGACGTTGAGTTCATGCTCAAGGTTCAGGCCGACGTGCGGGAGCAGTTCCCCAATTTCGATATCCGGGCAACGGACTATTGGCGCGGGGCGATCAACGTCTGGCAAATGAAATGGACGGAGGCCGATAGCAGTCCCTGGCTCGCCTTTCCTTATGCCACTGACCAGACGCTGGCCAATGGCGCCGCCGCGGTGCCATTGAACTCTTATCTGACCCTGGGCGCTTTCGTGCGTGTCGTTGATGGCTCGATCAGTGGCGCCTGGAGTACCGGCTCGCAGAAAGGCAAATGGCGTTGGTGCTCCGCGGTGGTTTCTCCTTCTGGAGCATTCGGCGCCTATTTCCACCTGCACCCGATGCGTACTTCGAGCACCGGGTTGATTGAAATCATGCTGGCCGGTGCCTGCACCGGCGTAGTCACCGACCCGGGCGACTGGGGCACCATGCTCGCTATTAGTTAAGGAAAAGCACAATGAAACCAACTTTTGTACCTGCTGAACTGCACCCGATCATCAAGTGGGAAATGATTCGCAAGGCTCGCGATGAAGACTTGGCGGCGAGTGATTACGCGGCCATGCCCGACTACCCCATGAGCGAGACCAATCGTCCGGCGTTTACTGCCTATCGTCAGGGGCTGCGCGATATTCCCGATCAGGGCAGTGATCCGGATGCGGTTGCCTGGCCGGTCAAGCCGGATTTCCTGAAGTAAGACCTCCACCGCGAAAGCGGTTTTTTTTCGCCCGCACAAAGCCCCGCAGAGGGGCTCTGGCGCTTTTGCGTCTGGAGAAATTCGCACATGTCCATCCGACAAACCTACACCGTCCTCGTGCCGTTCCCCACCGGCGGCGGCCACTGGTCGAAGGTCGACCAACAGCTCGACCTGCTCGACGTCGAGGCCAGTGCCTTGCGTGCCGCCGGTCGCCTGGAACTGACCAGCGTCCTCGCGGCGCGCCAACCGGCCGAACCGGCCACTCCATCCACCAAGGCCTTGAAGGCCGCTGCCAAGAAGGCTGAATAACCATGGCTGAGGTTCTGAACTTCGAGCACAACGGCATTACCGTCAATGCCACCGAATCCCCCGAGGCCATGGGTGGCCTGGGTGACAACGTCATCGGCCTGGTCGGCACTGCGCCGAAGGCCGACCCGCTGATTCCGCGCAATGCGCCGTTCCGCATCAACAGCTTCACCACCCAGGCCCTGCTGGACCCGACCGGCGCTGAGTCGGGCACCCTGTTCCAGGCGGTGTACCAGATCCTCAAAGTGGTCAAGGTCCCGGTCTATGTGGTGATCGTCGAAGAGGGCGCGACCCCGGCCGACACCGTCAACAACGTGATCGGCGGTGTCGACGCCACCACCGGCCGCAAGCTCGGCCTGGCTGCCCTGGGCAGTGTCCCGGAAGACCTGACCATCATCGGCGCGCCGGGCTTTACCGGCACCAAGGCGGTGGCCGGTGAGTTCGCTGCCTTCGGCAAGCGCATCAAGGCCCGTGTGGTGCTCGACGGCAAGGACGCCTCGGTCGCCGACCAGGTGAGCTACAGCAAGGAACTGGGCGGCGCGGACCTGGGTTTCGACCGCTGCCTGGTGGTGCACAACATGCCGGCCGTGTACTCCAAGGCGGCGAAGAAGAACGTGTTCCTGGCCCCGTCGAGCCTGGCCATCGCCGCGCTGGCCAAGGTCAAGCAGTGGGAGAGCCCGGGCAACCAGGTGACCTTCGCCGAAGACGTCTCGCGCACTGTGGAATACAACATCCTCGACACCTCGACCGAGGGCGACCTGCTCAACCGATACGGCGTCAGCTACTACGCCCGCACCGTGCTCGGCGGCTTCTCGCTGCTGGGTAACCGCTCCATCACCGGCAAGTTCATCAGCTATGTCGGCCTGGAAGACGCCATCAGCCGCAAGCTGGTCAAGGCCGGGCAGAAAGCCATGGCCAAGAACCTGACCAAGTCCTTCATGGACCAGGAGGTCAAGCGCATCAACGACTGGCTGCAGACCCTGGTCGCCGACGAAACCATCCCGGGCGGCAGCGTGTACCTGCACCCCGAGTTGAACAGCGTCGAGAAGTACAAGAACGGTACCTGGTACGTGGTCATCGACTACGGCCGCTACGCGCCGAACGAGCACATGGTGTATCAGCTCAACGCCCGCGATGAAATCATCGAGCAGTTCCTGGAGGATGTTCTCTAATGTTTACCAACCGCGTAAGACAGGCCATCGCGGCCACCCTGCAAGGCCTGCCGTTGTCGGCGACCGTGGAAGAGTTCACCCCGCCGAAGATCGAATTCGAAATGGAAGCGATGACCGGTGGGCGCTTTATCGCCGAAGAAATGGCCAAGAGCGGCAAGGCACTCACCGCCACCCTCAAGCTGCAGGGCCTGGGGCCGGAAATCATGCTGGCGCTGGGCGTGAAGCTGGGCGACGACATCCTGCTCAATGTCCGCGAGGCGGGCCAGGACCAGGATGGCAAGACCTGGTTCACCTACCACACCGTGGGTGGCAAGCTGAAATCCCTGGCCGAAACGGCCATGAAGATGAATGAAAAACCCACCACCACCCTGGAACTCGCCTGCCGTACTTACAACCGCATCGAGAACGGCGTGCCGGTGATCGACATCGACGTGCGCACCCAGAAGTTCGTGCTCAGCGGCGTCGACATCCTCGGCGACGCCCGTCGCGCGGTGCTGATGCCGTAACCCTCGCAACACCCTTTGCAATACCCCCTGCAACACTCTTGTAGGAGCGAGCTTGCTCGCGATGGCAATGCAACAGCGACATCACAGTCGTCGCTCAATCCCCAATCGCGAGCAACTCGCTGCTACCCCCTTTATTAAGGAATTCATTCATGTCCTGGACGCCTCCGATCCATGTCCTGCTGTGCCCGATTACCGCTGACGATGAGTCGCAGATCGCGCAGATTCAGCTCAAGCCATTGTTCTACGCCGCGCAGAAAGAAGCGCTGGCCCGCGCCGGCGATGATGAGGACGATCAGTTCTTCGAGCTGGCGAAGCTGGCCACCGGGTTGTCGGCCAATGAGCTCGACCAGCTCAAGCGGCCGGACTACGTGAGCATCGCGCAGTACGTCCATGACATGTCGACACGCCCGGCTGCGTACTTCCTCCAGCAGGGCGCCGAGCCTGAAACGGCCAGCGACACCCCTGGCGATACCTCGGCGCAGGGCGACCTGGACCAGGTGGACCTGCTGTTGCCGCTCGATGTGGCGGGCCGGCGCCTGACGTCCCTGACCCTGGAAATGCCCGCGTTGCGAGCGACCAAGGTGATGAAGAAGCTCAAGACCAACAAGGAGCGCGCCGAGTTCATCACCGCGCATTGTACCGGCCTGATGCTGCCCGACCTGGCGCTGCTCAGCGTGCCTGACTGGACGCAGCTGCAAGAGCGCATCGACGATTTTTTAAACAAACCGGCGGCCTTCTTTCGGAGCGCGACATCGAAGTGATACTCGATGTGGTGCCGCTCATTTACTCGGTAAGTGAGGCGGAAATCCTGGAGTGGGACGCTGGCAAGGCCTTGCGCCGCTACGACATCGCGATCACTCGCCTTGGCGTGAAAGAGGAGTAGAGCGAAATGGCGAACAATCAGTTTTCGCTCAAGAACGCCACCGTGCAACAGCACGGGCTGGCGCCCGTCGGCGTCATGCAGCCAGGCGCCCCCGTGGCGAGCCCGGCGGATGCCGGCCTGTCATCCAGCAGCTTCGTCCTGGCCCTGAATACCGCCAGCGTGGACATTCGTCTGCTGACCACGGCTATCGACTCGTTGAAGTTGACGCTGTCGTCGCAACGCCCGTTGCAGCTGGCATCCTCCGGCAGCGCCAAGACCGAGGCTAAAGCCCCGGACAAGGCCGCTGGCGGGCTTCAAGCGCCTGACCTGTTCAAGTCGGCGATGGCGATGGATGCGGCGCTGGCCGATCTGGGGAGGGTGGTTTCTCTCCCCGGCAATGAGCGTGAGGAACTTGCGCAAGACAACTACCGCATGGCCAGTTATCCAGGCATCGCCGCGGGTGGAACCACGGCGGTTGATCTGGCGAAGCTTGAATACGCCGCGGCCAAAGCAGGGATCGAGAACGATAAAGGCGCGTCCCGACGGCAGACCCTGACGGCATTCGGCGGTGATGCCGCGCTCATGGCAACCGCGTTCAAGATGCCGGGCAAGGATGCCGGGGACATGCTGGCCGGTTGGCGCACCTCGATGAAGCTGGACCGCAACCAGGCCCTCGATCTGGCGGATGCGACCAACCACCTCGGCAAGCGTCCGGGAGACGCCGAGGCGGCCGATATCGGGGTGATCCTGCAACGGCATGGCGCTGCCGCCACGGCGGTGGGGCTGGCCCCGGAGCAGGCGGCGGCGCTGACGGCGGCATTGCTCAACACCGGCACGCAAAAGGCCGATGCCGGGGCCGCGCTGAAAGGTATCGCTGCCGTGCTGGGCAAGGGAGAACCCAAATCCGAGGCGCAGCAAGTGGCTTTGCAACGGTTGCACATCGACCCGCTGAAGCTGGATGGGGCAGGTGGTCTGACCAAGGTGCTGGAGGCACTGCAAGCGCCCGACGTTTCGAGTCGGGAGCGCTCCGCGTTGGCCACTACCCTGTTCGGCAGCGCGGATGAAGCAGCGTTGCGCCTGTCGCAACAGCTGCCTGAAGTTCAAAAGGCCTTGGCGCAGGTCGCCGACAAGCAGCAGTACGCCACCTCCGAGCTGGGTGACAAGGGCTCGGTACGCCAGTCCGCATCGGCCCAGGCGAATACCTTCGACGCCCGCTTGAACCGGATGAACACCGCGTTCGGTTCCGCCCTCGCGCCGGTGGCGGAAGGGGCGATGGTGCCTATCGGTGGGGTGGTCGATGGTTTGAGCAGCCTGGCTACGGAGTTTCCGAAGATCGCTGCCGGCCTGGCCTTGGCGGGTGCTGCCATCGCACCGGTGGTGGGCCGCCTGCTCAAGTCGGTGCTGGACGAAGTCTTTACCCAGGTGGCGAAAAAACTGTTGAGCCTGGCGGCTCCGAGCCTGCCATCGAGTATTGGCAAGCTGTTCGGCGAAGGCGCAGGCTGCTGTGGCGGCCCTGCGGGCGGTACTGAAAGTCGCGGCCCCAACAGAAGAGAGCGCAGGCAGCGCGACAGGCAAGAGAAGAGAGACAGGCAGAAAAACCAAGCCAGGACGGCAAAGCCTGCAAAAAGAGCCGTCTCTGCAACAGCTCTGCGTGGCGGGCTGCTTTCCCGTATCGGTCGCGGATTGAGCGGCAGTTTCGCCGGCTTGCGTTCAGTGGCCGGCCGCGTGGCCAGTCGACCGCTCAAGCTGCTCAGGGCCGGCGTGAATGTGTTCAAGGGGGTGCGCAACCGCGACCCCAAGGCCATCGGTTCTGGCCTGGGCACCTTGGGCGGCGCCTGGGCCGGCAGCGCATCCGGTGCTGCGCTGGGGGCCGCCCTGGGTAGCGTCGTGCCGATCCTCGGCACGGCTGTCGGCGGATTGCTCGGCGGCGCCATCGGCGGCTGGTTGGGTAGCGAGGCCGGCGGCCGGTTGGGGGAGGAGGCAGGTGGACACCTGGGAGGCGAGCCGGCGGACCGCTTGAAGTCGCCGGATGAAGTGAGCAAGAACCTCGCAGCCAGCTCGGTTTCCAGCCAGCAGGTCACCTTCGCCCCGGTCGTCAATATCTACGGCCAGGATCAGGCCACCTCCAGGCAACTGGTGGACATGGTGATCCAGCAAATGCAGATGCAGGTCATGCCCCTGATGATGAGCAACCCGCTCGCGGTACGGCGCGGCGCGGCCCTGACCGATGGAGTGATGTGATGCGACAGCAGATGGCGTTGGGCAATTTCATTTTCGGCTTGTCCACCGGCTTCGCCTACGACCGGCTTGAACGCAAGACGGACGGTGGCTGGGCCAGTATCGACATCATCACCAGCAAGCCGAAATCGCAGCAGGCCGGGCAGAAGCTGGAAACGCTGCAGATCAGTGGCAAGTCGATGTACGCCACGGGCATGGCGCGCCTGGACCAGCTGCGCGAGTTGCAGGCCGCTCGCGTGCCCTTGCCGTTGGTGGATGGCATCGGTCGCAACTGGGGGCGCTGGCGCGTCAACCTGGTGACGGAGGTGCAGACTTCCATCATCGATGACGGCACTGCGCTGGTGATCAACTGGACCATCAACCTCGAGGAATTCGTCAATGCGTAGAGTTCGAAGTATTGCCGGCGATTCGGTCAACCTGCTGCTCTACCGCGAGGTGGGACGTTGCGACGATGCGGTCGAGGAAGCGCTCTGGCGCCTCAATCCGCTGCTGGCCGAGAAAGGCCCGGTGCTGCCGGCGGGTGTCTGGGTGACAGTGCCCGAGATCGAGTCGCGGCCGGTGGCTGCAATGCCCGTTTCGGCCTGGGACTGAGGAGGCGTCATGACCCTGGGATTCACCCCGAGCATTGAGCTCTACGGCGCCAATGCCGCACGCCTCAACGAACGGCTGATCAGCTGGACCCACATCGACGCCGCGGGCATCGAGTCCGACCAGCTCTCGCTGACCCTCGATATCGAAGGCCTGGAAGGGCTCCCCGAGCTGGGCGGGAAGGTCGGCCTGCGGGTGGGCTATCTGGAGTCGGGGCTGGTGGATCGTGGCGAGTTCGTCATCACCCGCCGCACGCCCAACCTGTTCCCGCCGCGCCTGACCCTGGTGGCTACCGCAGCCCCCTTCAAGGTGGCGGATGCGACCGGCTTCAAGCAGCGCCGCTCCGCCAGCCATGGCCCCACGACCCTCGGCGCGCTGTTTCGCCAGCTGACCTCGCGCCACGGTTTTTCACCGCGGGTGGCGCCTGAACTGGACTCGATCCCGATCCCGCATGTCGATCAGTGCAACGAGACCGACATGGGCTTTCTGACGCGTATTGCCCGCCCGCACGATGCCGTCACCAAACCGTTCAACGAGATGTATGTACTGGCGCTGCGCGGGCAGGCGAAGTCGCTCTCCGGGAAAATCCTTTCGCCGGTGCGTTTGAGCGTGACCCGGGATAACCGCCCGGGAGATACGGCGTTCATTTCGGCCAGCATCGATGAAAACGGCCGGGCCAAGCACAAGGGCTGCAAGGCCACCTGGTGGGATTCGGCGGCTGGCAAGGAGCGTGTGGTCAGCCTGGGGCAGGCTCCTTATCAGGTCCTGCGCCAGCGTTACCCGGCAGAGGGCGAGGCCCGCGGCGCAGCCCAGGGCGCCATGCGCCGCATCGAGCGCGAAGCGATCAAGTTGAAGATCGACTGCCCCGGTGATCCGGCGCTGTCGGCCGAGGGGCTGGTGTCGCTGGACAACAGCTGGCCGGGGTTTATGCAGGGCACCTGGTCGATCGACAAGGTGACTGCCAGCGGTAATCGCGAAAAAAACTATCGCTGCCTGATCGAGGCTACCTGCCTGGAGCAACAGCCCTAGTTACCGGGCCTTGCTCGGCCGTTCTGATCTTGCGCGCCGTTGTTTCCACGACTCCATCCTGTTGCCCGGGCGCCCGCAGCCTGGGCGATCGCTTGTGGCCGCGCCTGAAGGTTTCCCATTCACCCCGTTGTGGAGCTTCTTCATGAAGATCACTCCGATCCTCACGCAACTGCGCGATCACTGCCCCGGCCTGGCCAATCAGGTGGCCGTCGGCGTCGATCTCGCGCTGTTGCAAAGCAATACCGCGTTGCCCACCCCCAGTGCCCATGTGACGCCGATCGCCGATCTGGCCAGCCCGAGCACCGGGCAGAACGTTACCCGCCAGGCCATCCGCGACCGCTTGGCGATCACCCTGGTGCTGGACGCCAGCGACGGCCGGCAGGCCCTGGAGCAACTCGAAAGCCTGCGTGCCGAGTTGTGGCGGGCGCTGGTGGGGTTCAAGCCGGGCGCGGACTACAACCCGATCGAATACGACGGCGGCGAGCTGGTTTCGCTCAGCGCCACGCGGTTGTTCTATCAGCTGCGCTTTTTCGCCGAGTTCCAGCTGGGACGCAACCTGGCCAGCCAGCCGGCGGAAACCTGGCGCGAGCGTGAACTGGACGGCCTGCCGTCCTTTACCGGGGTCACGGTGCGGGTCGATGCCATCGATCCGGCGGACCCCAACCTGCAACACCCGGGGCCCGACGGGCGCCTGGAACTGACTTTCTCTGGAGACGTAACGCAATGAGCAAACGCATCACTGTGCTGCCGGCCGCGGGCCGCGCCGTGCCGGACCCCGAAGCCGGCGACCTGCTGCCGCTGGAAGGCCGTGAAGTCGACGACAACGCCTGGTGGCGTCGGCGTCTGGCCGATGGCGATATCACCCTCAAGGCCGCCAAGGCGGCCAAACCACAAGGAGCCAAATAATGGCGATCGGATTCAGCAATATTCCGGCGGACATTCGTGTTCCGCTGTTCTACGCCGAGATGGACAATTCGGCGGCCAATAGCGCTTCTTCGGCGATGCGCCGACTGATCGTGGCCCAGGTCAACGACAATGTCGCGCCGGCCGAATCCGGCAAGCTGGTGCTGGTGTCCAGCGTCGCGCTGGCCAAGAGCATCGGCGGTCAGGGCTCGATGCTCGCTTCCATGTACGAGACCTGGCGCAAGACCGACCCGGTCGGTGAGATCTGGTGCCTGCCGCTGCACAACGTCGAAGGCAGCGTGGCCAAGGCCGAGCTGAAGTTCACCGGCACCGCCAGCGCCAGCGGCGTGCTCAACCTGTATGTCGGTGGTGTGCGGGTTCAGGCCGCCATCGTCAATGCCGCCACCGCGGCTCAGGCCGCCAGCGCGCTGGCGCTGAAAATCAATGCCGCCGCCGACCTGCCGGTGAGCGCCGCGGCGGTCGAAGGCACCCTGACCCTGACCGCCAAATGGACTGGCGACAGCGCGAACGACATCAGCCTGCAGCTCAACCGCCTGGGCAAGAGCAATGGCGAAGAAACCCCGGCCGGCTTGAGCGTGACGGTCGGCAAAATGGCCGGCGGCGCCGGCGTGCCGGATCAGGTTGCCGCACTGGCGGCCCTGGGCGATGAACCTTTCGAGTTCATCTGCATGCCGTGGACCGACACCGCGACCCTCAACGCCTGGCAAGCCGTCATGGATGACAGCACCGGTCGCTGGTCCTGGGCCAAGCAACTGTTCGGTCACGTCTACAGCGCCAAGCGCGGCACCGTCGGCACCCTGGTGGCGGCAGGGCAAGCACGCAACGACCAGCACATCACCATCCAGGCCCTGGAGCCGGGCGTACCGCAGCCGTTCTGGGTGCAGGCCGCGGCACTGGCCGCGCGCACCTCGGTGTTCATCTCCGCCGATGCCAGCCGTCCGACCCAGAGCGGCAGCCTGCCGGGTGTCGATCCGGCGCCGGCCAGCGAGCGTTTCACCCTGACCGAGCGTCAATCGCTGCTCAGCTACGGCATCGCCACCGCCTACTACGAAGGCGGCTATGTACGCATCCAGCGTTCGATCACCACCTACCAGAAGAACGCCTACGGCCAGGCCGACAACTCCTACCTGGACAGCGAAACCATGCACCAGTCGGCCTTTATCGTGCGCCGCCTGCAAAGCGTGATCACCAGCAAGTACGGGCGCCACAAACTGGCCGCCGACGGTACCCGCTTCGGCGCCGGCCAGCCGATCGTGACCCCGAGCACCATCCGCGGCGAGCTGATCGCCCAGTACGCCAAGCTCGAACTGGAAGGCCACGTGGAGAACGCCGAGCTGTTCGCCGAGCACCTGATCGTCGAGCGCGACAGCCAGGACCCGAGCCGGGTCAACGTGCTGTTCCCGCCGGACTACATCAACGGCCTGCGAGTGTTCGCGCTGCTCAACCAATTCCGTCTGCAGTACGACGCGGCGGCCTAAGCCGAGCCTCTTTCACTGCGCTTTTCCAGCCCGCCTGGTGCGGGCTCATTTTTTGGGAGAAACACCATGGGTCAACTGATTGCGGGCACCTGCTACGTCAAAGTGGACGGCGCTCAACTGACCATCAACGGCGGCTGCGAAGCGCCGCTGATGTCCGTGAAACGGGAAACCATCGTGCCGGGCTTCTACAAGGAAACCGACATTGCCCCGTCCTTCAAGGTCACGGCGCTGCACACCCCGGACTTCCCGCTCAAGCAGCTGGTGGCCGGTTCCGACATGACCGTCACCTGCGAGTTCAGCAACGGCAAGGTCTACGTCCTGGCCGGCGCCTACCTGGTGGAAGAACCGGTTTCCAAGGGTGACGACGCGAGCATCGAACTGAAGTTCGAAGGCATCAAGGGGACCTGGCAATGAGCGATAGCGTAAAGCTGCGTGTGGCCATCGAAGCCCACGGCGAACCGCTGACCGAACTGACCCTGCGCCGCCCGACGGTGCAGGAGGTGCGGGCGATCAAGGCGCTGCCGTACAAGATCGACAAGAGCGAAGAAGTCAGCCTCGACATGGACGTCGCGGCCAAGTACATCGCGGTCTGTGCCGGCATTCCTCCGTCCTCGGTCAACCAGCTCGACCTGGCTGACCTCAACGCCCTGAGCTGGGCGGTCGCGAGTTTTTTCATGAGTGCGGCATCGGAGCCATCAGCGACCTGATCGCGGTTGCCTATGACCTGGCCTGGTTCTGGAAGGTTGATCCCGAACAGATGATGGCCAGGCCACTGGATGTGCTCCGGGAGTCCCTGGAGCACGCGCAACGGATCAATGCGATGCAGCAGGTGCAGTGATGGCGAACATCAATCAAAGCTTGAATCAGACGAGCATCAAACAGCGCCTGAGCGTGACCAACGTGCAGACCACGGTGAATATGCTGGTGGTCATGCAAGGCATGCAGAAACTGGACGCCGAGTTGGGCGAGGTGCGTTCGAAAGTCAGCCGCTTCAAGAAAAGCATCGAAGACAGCGGCCTGGGCGGGCTGGATTTTTCCGGCCTGATCAAGGGCGGTGGCCTGGCCGCGCCTTTCGTGGCGGGGGTCAATTCCGCCATCGAATTCGAGAACCAGGCGGCGCGGGCCAAGCTGGTGGCGCAGGGCATCGAACCGCCCAAGGATGTGCTGGGCGAGACGGGCACTAACCTGAAGGCGTTCAGCGACAGCGTCGACGACATCTCGCAAAAGTTCGGCAGCGCGCTGCTGCCGGCGGTCAACTCGGTAGTGACCGCCGTGCAACCGCTGCTGGGCTTTGTGGCCAAGGTCATTGAAAGCAACCCGCAGTTGGTCCAGGGCCTCGCCGCCGGCGCCTTGGCTTTCACCGCGATCCGCGGCGCCATGACCCTGGCCTCGTCCGCCGTGACCCTGTTCAGCAGCGGCCTGCTGGCCTCGCCCATCGGCCTGATCGCCCTGGGGATCGCGGTGGCGGCGGGCCTGATCGTGGCCAACTGGGAACCGCTGTCGGCGTTTTTTGTCACCCTCTGGGCGAGCATCAAGGACGCCGCCGTGCAACTGATGGCGGGGTTGAAGACTGTCTTCGGCTGGACCCCGCTAGGAATGGTGATCGCCAATTGGGGAGCGATCACCGGCTATTTTGCCGGCCTCTGGGAACAGCTCAAGACGATGGCCGCTTCCGTGGTCGACTTCTTCAAGCAGGTGTTTTCCTGGACGCCGCTGGGGCTGGTGATTGAAAACTGGACGCCCCTGAGCGGCCTGTTTTCCGCGTTGTGGGAGTTGCTCAAGGCGTTGTCCGTTCCGGCGATGGACTTCCTCAAAGGCCTGTTCGCCTGGACGCCGTTGGGGATGGTGATCAACAACTGGGGAGCGATCAGCGGTTTCTTCGCCTCGCTCTGGGCCGGCCTGCAAGGTCCGGCGCAGCGGGTCAAGGCCTTCTTCATCGGGCTGTTCGACAGCTCGCCACTGGGGCTGGTGATCAACAACTGGGGCGCGATCAGCGCTTACTTCGCTTCGCTCTGGGCCGGCCTGCAAGGTCCGGCGCAACAGGTGAAGGACTTCTTCGTCACGTTGTTCGATACCTCGCCACTGGGGATGGTGATCAATAACTGGGGCACGATCGGCACCTACTTCGACGCCATCTGGGCGACCCTGAAAAGCGCGGCGCAGGTCATCAAGGACTTTTTTGTCAGCCTGTTCGAGTGGTCGCCCGTGGGGCAGATCATTGCCAACTGGCAGCCCATCAGCGATGTGTTCGCGGCTCTCTGGGAGGTGTTGAAAGCCCTGGCGGCGCCGGCCATCGAATTCATGCGTGGCCTGTTCGAGTGGTCGCCCCTGGGGCAGATCATCAAGAACTGGGAGCCGATCACCGAATGGTTCAGCGGCCTGTGGCAACGGCTGCAGGCGGTGATCGCACCGATCAGGGAACTGTTCGACGGTGGTTTCGCCGGTTTCGTCGCCCGCGTCACCGGCAAGGTGGAAAACCTCACCGAGGCGCAGCGGCAAACCAATGCCGAAGGCAAAGGCGCGCTGGCGCCGGCGTTCTTCGGTGGCGGCCAGCCGGCGCCGGGTTCTTCGGCGCTTTCCGCCGGCCTGCCGCAAAGCTCCACCTCGCTGCTGCAGCAGAGCGCGGCCAACAACCGCACGCAATTGCAGGGCGGGCTGACGGTGAGCTTCGAAAACGCCCCGGCGGGCCTGCGTACCAGTGCGCCGCAAATCAACCAACCCGGCGTGGCGTTGTCGTCGCGTGTCGGCTACCGCTCACTTTCGCTAGGAGGTTCCAATGAGCTGGCGTGATCGTTTGTTGCCGGCGTCGTTTCGTGGCGTCGGGTTCTGGGTCGACCAGGCGAAAACCCCGGTCGGCCACAAGGGCCAGTTGCACGAGTACCCGCAGCGTGACTTGCCGTTCTACGAGAGCCTGGGGCGGCAGGCGCGGACCCACGACCTGACGGCGTTCATCGTCGGCGCCGATTGCCTGGAGCAGCGCGACAAGCTGCTCAAGGCGCTGGAGCAGGGCAGCGGTGAACTGGTGCACCCGTGGCTGGGGCGCCTGCAGGTCAAGGTCGGCGAATGCGAGATGACCCAGAGCCGCCAGGACGGCGGCCTGGTGACCTTCACCCTGAAGTTCTACCCCGACCAGCCGTTGCAGTTCCCCAGCGCCACGGTCAACACCCGCCAGCTGTTGCTGGTGTCGGCCGACAGCCTTATAGGCTCGGCGGTACGCCGCTTCGAGGAGGCCATGACCCTGGTCAAGGCCGCGCGCATCGGCATCGCCGACCTGCGCAACAGCCTCAAGGAGGTCTACCAGACCATCGAGCAGGAGCTCAAGCCGCTGATCGACACCTACCGCGATCTCAACCTGCTGGTGCGGGCGATCAAGGACCTGCCCAAGGAAGTGAGCGCCGAGTTCAAGGGCTTGCTGGGGGACATCAAGGACCTCAAGGACTATGCGCGCAACGGTTACCGCGGCGTGCTGGCCAATGTCTCGCAGCAGGTCGAGGCGGTGAAGAAGATCGACACGCCGAAACTCACCACCGGCAAGGACACCACCGCCGCGGCGCAAGCCATGGCGGACCTGGTGCAGGACGCCGTGCTGGTGCGGATTGCCCAGGCCGTGGCCTCGCTGCCGGTGGCAACCACGGCGGTCAAGCTGAGCGGCACGCCGCCTTTGGCCAAGCAGGCGATCCAGCCGGTGACCCGCGCGGAAGTGCCGGTGGCCGATGAGGTGCTGGCGCTGCGCAACGCGATCAACGAGGCGATCTGGCAGGCCGCGGAAAAAGCCGACGCCCTGCATTACGAGGTGCTCAACGGCCTGCGTCAGCTGGTCTACGGCCACCTCACCGCGGTGGCTTCGTCCGGCGTGCGGCTGGTGGTCAAGAACCCGATGCAGAGCCTGCCGACGGTGGTGCTCGCCTATCGGCTGTTTGGCGATGCCACCCGGGCGGCCGAAGTGCAGCAGCGCAACGGCGTGGCCCATCCCGGCTTCCTGCCGCCGACCAACGTCAAAGTGGCGGGGGAGTGAGCCATGGGCAACTTCGATAACCGGGTGCTGTTGACGGTGGACGGCCAGGATTACGGCGGCTGGAAAAGTGTCGAAATCAGCGCCGACCTGGAGCGGCAGTTTCGCACCTTCAAGCTCGACGTGACCTGGCAATGGCCGGGGCAGACCCTGGACCAGCGCATCCGTCCCGGCGCCAAGTGCCAGGTGCGGATCGGCGCCGAGCTGTTGCTCAGCGGCCATGTGTTCAAGGCGCCGATCAGCTATGACGGTCGGCAGATCGGCTTGAGCATCGAGGGCAGTTCCCTGACCCAGGACCTGGTGGATTGCGCGGCGATCAACCAGCCCGGCCAATGGCGCGAGCAGAGTCTGCTGAAAATCGTCCAGGCCCTGGCCGCGTCCTACGGCGTCGGGGTGGTCAGCGAGATCGCGGAAACCACGCGGCTGAGCAGCCACAGCATCGTGCCTGGGGAAACCGTGTTCCAGTCCATCGACCGCCTGCTGACGTTGTTCCGGGTGTTCTCCACCGACGACGCCGAAGGCCGGGTGCTGTTGGCCCGGCCGGGCAGTGGCGGGCGCGCGGTGGATGTGCTGGAGCTGGGCAAGAACATCCTCTCGGCCAGCGCGCCGATGGACTTCAGCCAGGTGTTTTCCGAATACCGGGTGATCGGCCAGCACAAGGGCAACGACCAGAAAAGCGGCGCCGCGGTCAGCGAAGTGTCGGGCGTGGCCAGCGACGGCACGGCCAAGCGCAAGCGGGTCACGGTGATCAACGAACCAGCCCAGCTGACCCAGGAGCTGGCCCAGCAAAGGGCCGACTGGGAAAGCGCCATTCGCACCGGCAAGGCCCTGACCAGCACCTACAAGGTGCAGGGCTGGCGCCAGAGCAACGGCGAGCTGTGGCGCCACAACACCCTGGTGCGGGTGATCGACCCGGTGCTGGGTTTCGACCAGGACCTGCTGATTTCCAAGGTCACCTACTCGCTCTCCGAGCAGGGCTCGATCACCACCCTGCAGGTGGCGCCGCCCCATACCTTCGACGCCAGTCCGGTGCCACCGAAAGCCTAAAACCCCCGGTAATGTAGGAGCGAGCTTGCTCGCGATGGGGGGCGACACGGTGTGCCTGTAAGGCCGCTATCGCGAGCAAGCTCGCTCCTGCACAAGGGGCAAGGAAAAAACCATGAGCCTACTGACACGCCTGTTGGCGCGCGGCACCGTCGTGCTCGCCAACTCGGCCAACAAACTGCAATCGCTGCAAATGCGCCTGACCGCCGGCGAAGTGAACGACGACATGGAGCACTTCGAACCCTACGGCTTCACCAGCAACCCGCTGGCCGGCGCCGAAGGCATCGCCACCTTTCTCGGCGGCGATCGCTCCCATGCCATCGTGCTGGTGGTCGCCGACCGCCGTTTTCGCCTCAAGGCCCTGGCCCCCGGCGAAGTGGCGATCTACACCGACGAAGGCGACAAGATTCATTTCAAGCGTGGGCGGATCATCGACATCGAGACCGCCACCCTCAATATCCGCGCCAGCAGCGCGGTGCATATCGACACCCCGACCCTGACCCAGACCGGCAAGATCGTCTCCCAGGGCGACCAGGTCGCTGGCGGCATCAGCCAGATCAAGCACGTGCATGGCGGCGTGCAGTCGGGTAGCGGGCAGACCGGCGCGCCGGCGGGAGGCCAATGATGTTTATCAGCCAAGACCTGCACCGCGCACTGACCCGTTCCGTGCTGATCAGCCTGTTCACCTGGCGTCGCGCGGCGGACGACGACCCGCTGGACGACGAGGAGCGCTTCGGCTGGTGGGGTGACAGCTTTCCCACCGTGGCCGACGACCGCATCGGCTCGCGTCTGTGGCTGCTGCGGCGGGTCAAGCTGACCCGCCAGACCCAGCTCGACGCCGAGTTCTATGCCCGCGAAGCCCTGCAATGGCTGATCGACGATGGCCATTGCAGCGCGGTCGAGATCATCAGCGAACGTCTCGACGACCAGCGCCTGAACCTGCGCACGACGCTGGTCCTGGCCAACGGTGAACGCCTGGACATCAACCCCGATAACAGTTGGCAGGTGACCTATGCCCTTTGATACCCCTTCGCTGCCGGTGCTGATCAAGCGCACCCAAAGCGACCTGGCCAGCGATGCGCTGCGCCAGTCCGATGCGCAAGTGCTGGCCCGTACCCTCGGTGGCGCCGCCTATGGCCTCTACGGCTACCTGGACTGGATCGCCGATCAGATCCTGCCGGACAAGGCCGACGAGTCGACCCTGGAACGCATCGCCGCGCTGCGCCTCAACCAGCCGCGCAAGGCCGCCCAGGCGGCGAGCGGTTCGGTGAGCTTCACGGCGGCGGCAGGCGCGGTGCTGGACGTCGATACCTTGCTGCAAGCCAGTGACGGCCGCACCTACAAAGTCACCGCCGCCCGCACCACCAGCGCCGGCAGCAACAGCACCACCGTCCAGGCCCTCGACGCCGGCACCCTGGGCAATGCCGAGGCCGGCCTGAACCTGATCCCGGTGCAACCGATCCAGGGCATCGGCAACAGCTTCACCGTGCTCGCCCCCGGCCTGAGCGGCGGCGTCGCCGCGGAAAGCCTGGAATCGCTGCGTGCCCGGGTGATCCGCTCCTACCGCATCATCCCCCACGGCGGCTCGGCCCAGGACTATGAGACCTGGGCGCTGGAGTGCCCGGGGATTACCCGGGCGTGGTGCCGTGGCAGCTACCTGGGGCCAGGCACCGTGGGCCTGTTCGTGATGCGCGACGACGATGCGCAACCGATCCCGAATGCCGAGCAACTGGCGGAGGTAAAGACCTACATCGAACCCTTGCGTCCGGTGACGGCCGAATTGCATGTGCTGGCGCCGCAGCAGTCGCCCGTGACCTACAGCCTGCGCTTGTCTCCGGACACCAGCGCGGTACGCGCGGCGGTCGAGGCCCAGTTGCGCGATCTGCACAACCGCGAAGCCGGCCTGGGCGACACCTTGCTGATCAGCCATATCCGCGAGGCCATCAGCAGTGCCGCCGGCGAGAACGATCACCGGCTCAGCGCGCCGGCCGCGGATGTTCCCGCCGCCAGTAACCAGTTGCTGACGTTCGGAGGTTGCGTATGGCTGGAGTAAGAACCGCCGCGCAATACCAGAGCCAGCTGCGCAGCCTGCTGCCCAGCGGCCCGGCCTGGGACCCGGAGCGGGTGCCGGAGCTCGAGGAGGTGCTCGAAGGCGTCTCCCAGGAACTGGCCCGCCTCGACGCCCGCGCTGCCGACCTGCTCAATGAAATGGACCCGGCGGGCGCCAGCGAGCTGGTACCGGATTGGGAGCGGGTGATGAACCTGCCCGACCCCTGCCTGGGTGCGACTCCACTGTTCGACGACCGCCGCCTGGCCGTGCGCCGGCGGCTGCTGGCTGTCGGCAGCCAGGCGCTCGCCTACTACGTCGAGATCGCCCGCAGCCAGGGTTATCCGAACGCCACCATCACCGAGCACGAAGCCCCGCGCATGGGCCGCGCACGGTTTGGTGAAGCGCATTTCGGCACCTGGCAGGCGCAATTCATGTGGACGCTCAATACCGGTGGACGACTGCTCCTGGGCCGCCGCTTTGGCGCGAGTTACTGGGGCGAACGTTTCGGCATGAACCCGGGCTCGGCCCTGGAATGCCAGATCCACCGCAGCGCGCCGGCCCATACGCGGGTGCATATCAATTATGACTAGGGGATAGACCGATGGATTATCCGAAGAGTGTGCCCAGTGCCGGGTTGGTCAACGGCAGGTTCGTCGATGAGAACCCGCTGACCGGCACCCCGGGATCGCTGATTCCGGCGGACTGGGGCAATGGGGTGACCCAGGAACTGCTGGCCGTGATCACGGCGGCCGACCTGACGCCCAGCGAGGCGAACCTGACGCAACTGCTGAGCGCGATCCGCAGCATCAGCCGCAAGAGCGCAGGGCTCGGCATTCAGCGCTTCACCGCCAATGGCAGCTTCACCGTGCCAGAGGGCGTGACGAAGATCTGGCTGAGTGGGTGTGCGGGTGGGGGCGGGGGAGGTTCATGTCCAGCTGGAACCACCGGATCCGCATCCGGTGGCAGCGGCGGCGGGGCAGGCCAGCCGGCCATCAAGGTACCCGTCACCGTCGCTCCTGGCCAAGTGATCCCTATCACGATTGGAGCGGCGGGTGTGGGTGGCGTCAGCGGAGTCAGCAACCCGACAAGCGGAGGAAACACGCTTGTGGGGGTTGGAGGCGCTTTGCTGGTGCTGAGTGGCGGAGGCGCAGGCAATTCGGGGGCAAATCTTCCCGTGGACCGTGTGGCTGGTCCAAGAGGGGGAGAGGGATTTCCTGCCGGTGGCGATGCTACTGACTCTCAGGCCCAGGTGACGGCGGGATTGTCGGGGGCTGGCGCAAGCGGGCCATTCGGTGGCGGTGGCAGTGCCTGTCGATATGGAACATCGGGAGGGTACGCGGCACGGGATGCCTACGGCTTCGGCGCTGGCGGCAGCGGCGCGGGAGGTTGGTATGTGTCTGGTGCCTTGGCCGTCTCGGGGGGGCGCGGTGCTCCTGGTCTGATGATCATTGAGTGGTGAGCATATGAGTAAGCAAGTTCTTTACTGCCTTGCGTCCGGGGTGGTCATCGAGTGGCAGGACACTGAAGTACTGGCCTACGCGGCGACAGACGAGGGCAACAGCGTCCTGCCGGTGACGGCCGAGCAATGGAAGCAGAAGGAGGCACTGCATTTCGTACTGGATGGCGAACTGACTCGGGTCGATGGACCTCCACCCTCCGCTGCTCATTACTGGGACGGTAGCCAGTGGTCGCTGGACTCCCTGAAGGCCGCGATCATCGCCGAACAGGAGGCGGAGCAACTTTGCCGGCGAGTGGACGCAGAGGCTGACACTGCCCGGCAGATGCTCGGCGGTGACCCGCTGCGTGCCATGGAGTATGCCCAGGCCGCCAGTGACGCCCAGGCGTTCAAGGAGGCCGGCTACCCGAAAAAAGCAGTGCCCCTCGCGGTAAGCGCCTGGGTGGTGAAAGGCCGTACCGCCAGGGAAGCGGCCGATCAGATTCTCGCCAAGGCAGCCGAGCTCAACAGCAAGCTGCTCGCACTTCGCACGCTGCGCTTGCAGGCAAAAGAGCGCATCCGGGTTCAGGCCAGCAAGGGTAAGCAGGAGGCTGCGAAAGACCTATGTGAGGCAGCGATCGAGGCGATTCGCAAGGTTGCCAGCGACTGAGCGGGAACGCCGTGTTGCATTTCAAGCAGCCGTCCAAGGCCGCCCAGGCGGCCAGCGGTTCGCCGAGGCTCAGTGCTATGGCCTGCTCGCCATAGGTAGCCAGAGCACGGAAATAGCCCGCAGCCGAGCACTTCTGTTGTCGGGCTCCTCGCGCCTCGCGCGGGACGCTCAATCTTTTCGGTACCTGGAAGGCGCAATTCCCTTGACCCCTCAACGCCAACGGACGCTGCCACTGGAGCGGCGTTTCGGCTCCAGCAGTCCGGCTCATGGGCTGGCGAACATCAATTATGACTAGAGAATAGAGCAATGGATTATCCAAAGAGCACGCCCGGTGTCGGGCTGCTGAATGGGAAGTTTGTCGACGAAAATCCGGTGGCAGGTACCCCGGGATCATTGATTCCCGCTACCTGGGGCAATGCGGTTACCCAGGAAATCCTGAACGTCATCAAATCGGCCGGCCTGGTCCCTGACGAGGCATCGACCACTCAGTTGCTGCAGGCGATCCAGAGTTTCGCTGCCCGGGATTTCAAGGACTCCGTGCGTGTTGCCACCACCGGCTCCGTTGCCTTGAGCGGTCTGCAAGCCATCGATGGCGTGCAGCTCACGGTCGCCGATCGTGTACTGGTCAAGGACCAGGCGAATGCGGCGCAGAACGGGCTTTATATCGTTTCGGCCGATTCCTGGTCACGAGCACCGGATGCGGCGCTGGATTATCAGGTGACGTCCAACTTTATTGTCGGGACGGATGAAGGACAAGTTAACAAGTCGCGTATCTGGCAAATGACCACCCCAGGGCCGATTACCGTCGGTGCCACGCCTTTGGTTTTCGAACTGATGGCCGGGGCTACCGGAGTGGCTGCCGGGGAATACCGGAAAGTAGTGGTCAATACACGCGGCCAGGTGACTTCGGGCTCGAACCCGACGACCCTGGATGGTTATGCGATTACTGATGCTTACAGCAAAACGGCGGCGAACAATGCCTTCGTCAAGCAGGGCGGGGTCGGCACCCAATTAACCAACTCGGTCTATATCGGCTGGGATGGGCAGAACGTTCTTCTCCAGGTCGATGCCACCAACTTCGGCAGCCTGTGGTGTTCGCGAAACTTCGATCCTGCGAAAAAGGCCGATGTTTCCGAGGTGTACAACAAGACGGCGACCAATGGGTTGCTGGATGCCAAGATCAGTTCCGATGCCTGCTCTATTGCCGGTTTTGCCAGCGGTAATTCGGCAGCTCCTTATATGCGCAATAAAAATAATAACGAGTATGTGGGGCTGGCCAGGGCTGCGACTACTCTGGGTGGTTATGGCATTACCGACGCATATACCGCGACTCAGGTTAATTCCTTTTTAGGAGAGCGTGTTCTAAGGGATGGGATTACCTATGCCGGTTTTGCAAGTAATGACCCGAACACTCCCTACTTCAGAAGGGCTTCCGATAATGGTGTTTATGCTCTTCAACTTAAGCTCGGCTACACCCCTGTACGCCAGGGTGGGGGGAATGGTCAGACTTCTAATGTGGTAATGCTGGGCTGGTCCGACGGCTCGGGTCTCAAGGCGCAAGTCGATGCTACCGATCTTGGGGCTATCTGGACCGACCATATTGGTAACTGGAAGGCGGTAGCTGCGCAGGCCACGGCCGGCACGGGCGCGGTTGGCTCCTATGCGCTCCTGCTTCTTGGCGGCGGTGGCGGCACCGGGCCTAGCTCTCTCGTGGCGGGTGTGAATTGCAGGTACGCCGCTTCGGATGGCAATGACTGGGGCGGCGCACCTGCTGGCACTTGGCGAATTATGGGTGGGGTCAGAAATACAGACGGCGCGAGCTCCGACTCTACAACTCTATGCTTGAGGGTTTCTTGAGATGATGAAAGTACTAAGTGCTCACACACCTTGCTGGAATGACGTGGCACATACAACGCTTAACCTGTATGTGACATTTGAAGATACCAAGGACTCTCTTGGCGAAATTATATTTACCGCCTCTCCAAATGACCCGGAATCTCATGGTCGGGACTTATTTGATCGTGCAGTGGCTTTGGAGTTTGGTGATATCGCCGAGCCGGGGGTTGATGTGATTAAGAGCAATATGCTGCTACAACGCGCCGAACTGACGGCTGTCGCCAACTCCGTGATCGAGAAGTTGCAGGCTGACGTGAATATCCTGCAGGACTCCGTGGAACTTGAAATTGCCACGGATAAGGAAATCGCGGCCTTGGCCACCAAGAAGGTCTCCCTGAGTGCCTGGAAAAAGTACCGGGTACTGCTGTCGCGAGTACAGGAGCAAGAAGGGTTTCCAACGGCTGTGGAGTGGCCCGAGGCTCCCGGTGAGTGAGGTCAGCTTGCAGACGTTTGCATTCGAGGATTTCCATCCATGCTGATTACTGAACCCGCTTTGCGAACGCCATTTCGATGAGCAGTTGATTAATCGAAATACAACGCTTTCCGAGGCTCAGTTTTATGAGTTTCTGAATTGTATTCAGTCTTTACGTGACTGGCCCCACTCCCAGTTTTTCCAAATCCAGAAAGTCGTCCAGCGCCACCCGAGTGATTGCCGGGATATTAGTATTTTCATTAAAAATGATTTCTGGCCTTTCTACCCAGATGTACGGGTTGATTTGTTTTTATCCGATGGTATTGCTGGGTTGAAGCATGTTTCATGTGTGCCAGTTCTGGTGGAGGGAAGATGTCTGGGTAAGATCAGTCGTGTTCGAGGTAGAAGGTTTAAGTAATGGATTATCCGAATAGTGTTCCAAGTGTTGGCTTGGTAGATGGCCGATTTATCGATGAAAATGCCATTTCTGGTGTTCCAGGATCACTGATTCCTGCAGCATGGGGCAATGGTGTAACTCAAGAGATACTGGCGGTAGTAAAAAGCGCAGGAATAGCACCGGATGAGAACGACAACGCTCAGTTGCTGAAGGCATTGCAAGTTATTGTTGGTAAAGCAAGCCCGATGCTTTCAGTCGTGAAAAATATTACAGTTTCCAGATTGCTGGAGTCTGACGAACTGGGTTTGCTACTCATCAATGGTGCGGCAGATACAGTTTCGATAACGCTTCCTCCCAGCAACGAAGGTTTAGGTGTACGTGACGTTATTGTGCGCCGCGTGGACAACAGCGGTAATCGCTTGGTGGTGCAATGTTCGGGGACTGACAACATCAAGTTCCACACCCATTTGCGTCCTGCTGGTTATCCCTTCCTGGTGCTTATGGGGGCTGGTGACTGGTGGCATTTACGCAGTGATGGGAGCGGTAGTTGGTGGCCGGTCGGACGATTTGATGGCACCGCTCTGGGGCGACCTGTATTTGAAACTACGGTGGTTCTGGCCCCTGGTGGGTATGGTGCCTTGAATGGATCAACCCTGAAACGTACGGAATGGCCCTGGTTGTGGGATCACGCCCAGCAGTCTGGAATGTTACGTCCTGAAAGTGACCGAGCTGGGGCTTGGTCTCCCGGGGATGGGGTTACTACTTTCCGGACACCCGAGGCGCGTGGTGAGTTTCTGCGGGTCTGGTCCGAGGACAATACAGTCGACTCCGGTCGTACTCCAGGTTCATGGCAGGCGGGGTCCCTGGTGCATGGGGATAATGGCATAGGAGACAACATCATATTTGCTACCGACATGCTTAATCAGAGAAAGCAACTGGGCTTCGATATTGGTAATTTTTCTGCATATCCAGGATGTACTGTTAAGTACATCTGGCCGGATGCCTCTACTGTGACAAGACTACCTGATGCTGAATTGATGAATCACAGCGGCGTTGCTCGCCCCCGAAACGTTGCTTATCCGGGGCGAATCAAGCTTATTTGAGGTTTTTATGGCTAATTATCTAATCAATCAAGTACAAGCCTTAGTGGGGCCGGTGACGTTTCCATCGGTTCCTGGTCTCGGTGTGCAGTTACCGAGTAACGCGGTGGAGTTGCCTCATGAACTTCCGGAACCTGAAAGTGGTTGCGTATGGGCGTGGATAGATAATGCCCCAGTACAGTTACCTGATCGGCGCGGCGCGATCTACCACATACAAACAGGCACATTGACGCAGTGGACAGAACTTGGGGAGTTACCTGTTGGTTTTACCGACAAGCCTTGGCCGGGTAAGCACTTTATATGGGTAGAGGGTGACTGGAAGCTGGATGAAGAGGCGAAATCTGCTGCTGAGAGTAAAAACGCCCAGGCGGAGCGCGATAGTCGTTTACGTGAAGCGTCGCTACGCATAGCCCCACTTCAATACGCCCTTGAACTGGGAGAAGCCTCATCCGAGGAACAATCTGCCTTACTGGAGTGGAAGCGCTATTGCGTTGCCTTGAACCGTATCGAGCAGCAGCCGGGTTATCCGCTTGAAATTGAGTGGCCAGTGCTAACGCTGGATGCCCCCCGTGGCCGGTTGAATGCCTTGCGATCTTTCTTCCGTGCCAAATGAACCCAAGTCAGGGAGACACTGATGTCTGTGACCGAGGGACAACTCCTCAAGATCATGCCCAACGCCCGCTCCCAAGCGGGCGTTTTTGTTTCTGCGCTTAACACCGCCATGGCGCACCGCTATATCAACACACCCAAACGCATGGCCGCCTTCCTCGCGCAGGTCGGTCATGAGTCGGGGCAGTTGCGTTATGTGCGGGAGCTGGGCAATGACCAGTACCTGAGCAAATACGACACCGGCAGCCTGGCGGCCCGTCTGGGCAATACCCCGGAGGCCGATGGCGACGGCCAGAAATACCGTGGCCGCGGTCTGATCCAGGTCACCGGTCGCAACAACTACCGGCAATGCAGCCTTGGGCTGTTCGGTGACGAGCGTTTGCTGGCGTTGCCCGAATTGTTGGAACAGCCGCAGTGGGCCGCCGAGTCGGCCGCCTGGTTCTGGCAGCAGAACGGTCTTAACGAACTGGCCGACCGCGACCAGTTCAACAGCATCACCCGTCGTATCAACGGCGGCTTGAACGGCCTGGAGGATCGTCTGCAGCTCTGGGCGCGGGCGCGGGAGGTGTTATGCCAGCCTTCGGCCTGATGCCCCTGTCTTACCGGGCAATGGCTGTTGTCGTGCTGCTGGCCGTGGTGACCGGCGTCGCGGGGGCGCTGGCCTGGCAGGTTCAGGAGTGGCGTTTTGGCCGGCAACTGGCGGAGCAGGCCAGGCTGCACGGCGAAGCGCTGAGTCAGCTGAACCTGGCGGCCGCTGCCCGGCAGCGGGACGAGCAGGACAAACGCCTGGCCCTGGAGCAACAGTTGCAAGCCAGCGACCAAACCCATTACCGAGCCTTGAACGATGCACAACGTGATCAAGGTCGCCTGCGCGACCGTCTTGCCACTGCTGATCTGCGCCTGTCAGTCCTCCTCGCCGCCGATGACAGCGCCGGCGGCTGCCCGGTGCCTGCCACCCCCGCCACCGGCGGCGTGGTTCATGGAGCCCCGCGAGCCCGACTTGACCCGGCGCATGCTCAACGAATTATCGGCATCACCGATGCCGGCGACCAGGGACTGATCGCCCTGCAGGCGTGTCAGGCCTACGTCAGGGCTTTGAACCGCTAAACATTTTGATCCGCTCCGTGCCTTGCAAGCGCGTATCGCTCGTGTACGGTAAGACCTCCGCCAACCCGATCAGGAGAGGACCGTGAACGAAATCACCCAGCTTGCCGCTGAACTTGGCAGGCGCCTGCAGATTCTGAATACCCACGTCACCACCGCCGAATCCTGTACCGGGGGCGGGATTGCCGAGGCCATCACCCGCATTCCCGGGAGTTCGGCCTGGTTCGAAGCGGGTTATGTGACCTACTCCAATCGGCAGAAGACCCAACAGCTGGCGGTGCCGGAAGCGCTGTTCGCTTCCGTCGGCGCGGTCAGCCGCGAGGTGGTCGAGGCGATGGTGCGGGGTGCGCAGGGCAAAAGCAGGGCGCGTTTTGCCGTGGCGGTCAGCGGCGTGGCCGGCCCGGACGGCGGCTCGCCGCAGAAACCGGTGGGCACCGTATGGCTGGCCTGGGGCGTGGGAGAGGCGGTAACGGCCGAGTGCCGACACTTTGCCGGGAATCGGGACGACGTCCGCCGACAAACGGTGAAGGCCGCGCTAGAGGGCTTGCTGCAACATGCCGCGGCAGAAATCTCAAAACAGGGGTAGGCGATCCACGAACGCTGTGGAATAATACTGGCTACTTATACAGGTGTTGGCCGTCAGGCCTTATTGATTACGTGAGGACTTTAATGGACGACAACAAGAAGAAAGCCTTGGCTGCGGCCCTGGGTCAGATCGAACGTCAATTCGGCAAGGGTGCCGTAATGCGTATGGGCGATCACGACCGTCAGGCGATCCCGGCCATTTCCACTGGCTCTCTGGGTCTGGACATCGCACTCGGCATCGGCGGCCTGCCAAAGGGCCGTATTGTTGAAATCTACGGTCCGGAATCGTCCGGTAAAACCACCCTGACCCTGTCCGTGATTGCCCAGGCACAGAAGATGGGCGCCACTTGCGCCTTCGTCGACGCCGAGCACGCACTGGACCCGGAATATGCCGGCAAGCTGGGGGTCAACGTTGACGACCTGCTGGTTTCTCAGCCGGATACCGGTGAACAGGCGCTGGAAATCACCGACATGCTGGTGCGCTCCAATGCCATCGACGTGATCGTGATCGACTCCGTGGCGGCACTGGTGCCCAAGGCCGAGATCGAAGGCGAGATGGGCGACATGCACGTGGGCCTGCAGGCCCGCCTGATGTCCCAGGCGCTGCGCAAGATCACCGGCAACATCAAGAACGCCAACTGCCTGGTGATCTTCATCAACCAGATCCGTATGAAAATCGGCGTGATGTTCGGCAGCCCGGAAACCACCACCGGTGGTAACGCACTGAAGTTCTACGCTTCGGTTCGTCTGGATATCCGTCGTACTGGTGCGGTGAAGGAAGGTGACGAAGTCGTCGGTAGCGAAACCCGGGTCAAGATCGTCAAGAACAAGGTGGCTCCACCGTTCCGCCAGGCTGAATTCCAGATCCTGTACGGCAAGGGTATCTACCTGAACGGCGAGATCATCGATCTGGGCGTGCTGCACGGTTTCCTCGAGAAGTCCGGTGCCTGGTACAGCTACCAGGGCAACAAGATCGGTCAGGGCAAGGCCAACTCGGCCAAGTTCCTGCAGGACAACCCGGAAATCGGTAACGCCCTCGAGAAGCAGATTCGCGACAAGCTGCTGGCTCCGACCGCTGATGTCAAAGCTTCGCCGGTCAACGAGACCATCGATGACATGGCCGACGCGGATATCTGATCGATCCGATGACCGCCGTACTCGATACCCTCGTCGCGGTGCGGCGAACCGCAATGGACCTGCTCGCGCGACGCGAGCACGGTCGAGTCGAGCTGACGCGTAAACTGCGTCAGCGCGGTGCCTCTCCCGAGATGATCGAAACAGCCCTTGACCGTTTGACGGAAGAGGGACTGCTATCCGAATCCCGCTATCTCGAAAGTTTCGTTTCTTATCGTGCCCGTTCCGGCTACGGCCCCATGCGTATTCGCGAAGAACTCAGCCAGCGCGGTTTGCAGCGTGCCGATATCGAACTCGCCTTGCGTGAGAGCGGCATCGACTGGCAAGCACAACTGGAGGATGTCTGGCGGCGCAAGTTTGCCGGGCATTTCCCGATAGATGCCAAGGAGCGTGCCAAACAAGGCCGCTTTCTGGGGTATCGGGGATATTCGATGGACATGATCGGCCGCTTGTTGAGCGGCCGAAGGGTGGACGATTGACCTGTAGGGCCCGCGAGTCGAATGCGCGGGCCGCTGCTTCTCCGCTCAAGTGACCTTGATCGGTTCTCTATTGCGTTGTGGCGTCCTGGCCTGATTCATCGCCCAGTTTTCCGGCAGGTTGATGAAGTCGATCAGTTCGCGCAGGCGACCATTGTCGCGGGCGTTGAAGGTGAACGACAGGCGTGCCAGATGGCTGAACTCCGGTTCGTTGTGCTCTTCCACGTTGTAAGCATGTTGATGGAAGCGATCGCTCAGGCACAGGTCGGCGAAAGCCGTCTGCATCTGTTCGAGCGCCGGTTCGCTGAGCTTGTGATTCATGCGAATGACAAACTGATGTTTCAGCCAGCGACTGGAGTGGAAGTTGCTGTAGAACTGGTTGATTTCCTCCACCGCCTCCTCGGTGTTATGCGCCAGGCGCATCAGCTTCATGTCGGTTGGCAGGATGTAGCGGTTGTTCTCGAGCTGGTTGTGGATAAAGTCCAGCGCCCCTTGCCAGAAGGTTCCTCCCGGAACATCCAGCAGCACCACCGGTACCAACGGGCTCTTGCCGGTCTGGATCAGGGTCAGTACTTCCAGCGCCTCATCAAGCGTGCCAAAGCCACCCGGGCATAACACCAGGGCATCGGCTTCCTTGACGAAGAACAGCTTGCGGGTAAAGAAGAAGTGGAAGGACAGCAGGTTCTCGGTGCCGTCCACCGTTGGGTTCGCATGCTGCTCGAAGGGCAGGGTGATATTGAACCCCAGGCTGTGATCGCGACCGGCACCTTCGTGGGCCGCGGCCATGATGCCGCCACCGGCGCCCGTGATGACCATCAGGTCGGAGCGGGCCAGGGCCGCGCCGAGTTCTCGCGCCAGGCCATACAGCGGGTGTTCGATCGGCGTGCGCGCGGAGCCGAATACCGTCACCTTGCGTCGCCCCTTGAACTGTTCCAGCACGCGAAAAGCATGTTCCAGTTCGCGCAGGGCCTGCAGGGTGATTTTCGCGTTCCAGCGGTTGAGATCGTCCTGGGCCATGCGCAGGACGGTGAGAATCATGTCGCGATAAAGAGGAATGTTGGGGCTGTTGGGGGCGATCAGGTTGAGTTGTTCTTCGACCTTGCTGAGGTCGATACCGTTGCTCTGAAAATGACGACTGAGGAGGTCATTCGGTTCGTAAGGCATTCAACTTCTCCTTCTGCACAGAACCTTTGACACGAACGAAGCATTCGTTGGTATCACGACACTGCATGTGTCGCTGTCAGCCCGGCTTTGGCGGCTGATTCGCCAGGGTGGAAAAACCCTGACGTGGCCAGCAGGCCATCCATACAGGTTCTGCTATTCCTTGATTTAGAAAGCATGTGCACTGCAAGACGCGCTTGGGCGGCCTCCGGATCCACCCAGGAAAATTCAGCATGAACACTTTGAAATCTAGACCTTCATGATGATTCGCGCTGACTTGATCATGGGCCTTGAAAGTCGGGGCTGGCAATCACTTATTAGCGGTGGCGTGCAGCGTTTTCACCGCCTGTCTGAACGCATGCCGACCGGTGGAGGTTCTGATTTACTAAGTTACAGCGCTAGCAAGACAGCTTGGCGTCAAAGGGCAGGATGCACAGGTCGGGGTTGTCGCGCAGGTAATGGCGAGTGGGGCACGGAGGCTGGTCATGCACAAAGTCGTACTGGAAATAGATGCGCAGCTGTATCAACTGCTGAAGTCAGCGGCAGACGCCAATCATCTGACTCTTGAAGAGGAATGCCGACGCCGGCTTGAAGGTGGGGAACGCCGTTCGAGCTATTTGCAGGCCCTGTTGGCGGAGCTGCGGGCCGATGATCAACAGCGGCACGCAGCGGGGCACTGAATTACTTTTTCTTCTTCGTCGGGGCCGGGCAGTCCGACTCCTGGAAGCGCGCCGAAGCGACCGGGCGGTTGGTGCGGTTCTCGGTGAATTCGTAGCGCATGATCGCGCCCTTGGCCATCAGCTTGCGGTAGTTCGGGTCACGACAAACGCTGGCGCCCAGTTGCAGGTAGACCGCCTTGGGGTTGGCGCGCATTTTTTCGGCGTGTTCGGCCTGGACGCTGAGGTGGTTGATCAGCTCCTTGCCTTCAACGGTATAACCCTGGTCGAGGATGTTCTCGTTGACTTCCCGAGGCGTGCCGACGTTACTTTCCTCGGCGGTTTTCTGCAGGGTCTTGTTCAGTTCGAAGTCTTGCAGCGATGCAGCCTGGGCACTGAACGGCAAGGCCAGCAGAAGGGCGGCGGTGGGAACGATAAAGCGCAACATGAAACTCTCCTGGTTCAGTGACTGATGCTTCGACCAGTCACGCGACTGTGCGTTCAGTGGCGGCGAATTATAGGGGAGCGAGGGTAGGTGGTACAGGTTTGAGCAGAGAGCTCTGATAAACTTGTGCGAATTTTCAGCTTTCCGAGTTCTTTTCGTGTCGATTCCTTCTTTCTGCCAGGGCGGCTTCTAATGAGTCATGCCGTATCCCGGCTGCGTGCCCAACGTCTTGCGCGTGCCGTCAGACCTTTTACTGCACGAGGTTCCCGGGCGGAGCGCTGTGCGGGCTGTCGGGTGATTCCCAGCCACTGCATGTGCGCCTGGCGCCCCAAGGTTTCCGCGCAGTCGGCGATGTGCCTGATCATGCATGACGTCGAACCCATGAAGCCGAGCAATACCGGCTGGCTGATCGCCGATGTCATAGAAGACACCATGGCGTTCCCCTGGTCGCGAACAGAAGTCGACCCACAATTGCTGGCCTTGCTGGCCGATCCCCAGTGGCAGCCTTATGTGGTGTTCCCCGGAGAGTTTGTCGCGCCACAGCGGGTGGTGAACGAAGTCCGCCTGGAGGCGGGCAAGCGCCCGCTGTTTATCCTGCTGGATGCGACCTGGAGCGAAGCGCGCAAGATGTTTCGCAAGAGTCCTTATCTTGAACACTTGCCGGTATTGAGCCTGGAGCCCGAGCAGTTGTCGCGCTACAAGCTGCGGCGTTCCAAGCGCGATGACCATTTCTGTACCGCGGAGGTTGCGGCGCTGTGCCTGGAGTTGGCCGCGGACCGGCAGGCCGGCGAAGTGCTGGATGCTTATCTGGATGTGTTCAGCACCCATTATCTGTCGGCCAAGTTCCAGCTTGAGATCGATCCCGATGATGAGACGCACACGCGCCTCAAGCCTTTTCTGTAATACCTGAGGCAAGGGACTGGAATTTTTTCGGCCGGAGCTGCGCCACCAGCATTCCGCTCAGCATCGAGGCGCAGCCGCGCGGGCGTGGCTTTGCATGATGGCACTGTTATTAGTTAGCAAGCTAAGATGCCGCACAGCCCGAAGCTTGACCACCCCGGCTTCGCTGGGCATGCTTGGCGCCGATTAGGGCGCGACCGATCTTTGAAACGCCGCATTTCCGGGCTCTTGGCGTTGATCGTGCTCTTTGGGTGCAGCATTCTGGCTGGCACCTGTGTTGCCTTGGCGAGGACCGAATGCATCGGTGCTCCCATAAAAAACAGGATCATTTGAAAAATGGCCACATACGAAATCCTGATTGCCGATGACCACCCCCTCTTTCGTAGCGCACTGCATCAAGCGGTGACCCTGGGCCTCGGCCCGGATGTCCGTCTGGTGGAAGTGGCGAGCATTGCCGAACTGGAAGCCCGCCTGACCGAAAAGGCCGATTGGGACCTGGTGCTGCTGGACCTGAACATGCCGGGCGCTTACGGCTTTTCCGGCCTGGTGCTGTTGCGCGGTCAGTACCCGCAGATTCCGGTGGTGATGGTGTCGGCACAGGAAGAAGCATCGGTGATGGTGCGTTCACGCGAATTTGGCGCCAGCGGTTTTATTCCCAAGTCCAGTTCTCTCGAAGTCATTCAACAGGCCGTACGCAGCGTGCTTGACGGCGATGTCTGGTGGCCGCCACAGGCCTTCGAAGAGGTCAGCGTCTCCGCTGAGGCCAAGGCGGCCAGCGAAGGCCTGGCGAGCCTGACGCCACAACAGTTCCGTGTGCTGACCATGGTCTGCGAGGGTTTGCTGAATAAGCAGATCGCTTATGAACTGAGCGTTTCGGAAGCCACCATCAAGGCCCATGTGACGGCAATCTTCCGTAAGTTGGGGGTGCGGACCCGCACTCAGGCGGCGCTGCTCCTGCAACAACTTGAGTCAATTTCCAGCCAGTAACAGGCTCTTTCTTCACGCTTTTTTGACTTTTGTTGAACTAGCTTGCCCATTCCTTATTGTTCTAGTTGCCTATTTATGTCGCCTTTCAAAGGTCAAACCGGTCTTAAACGCATCCTCAATGCCTCGGGATACTCCTTCGATGGCCTGCGGGCCGCCTTCACCGGCGAAGCTGCGTTTCGTCAGCTGGTGCTGCTCAACGCGATTCTGATCCCGGTGTCTTTCCTGCTGAATGTCAGCCGGGTCGAGCGGGCGTTGCTGATTGCTGTCTGCCTGCTGGCGCTGATTGTCGAACTGCTCAATTCGGCGGTCGAGGCGGCGATCGACCGGATCTCCCTGGATCGCCATCCACTGTCGAAAAATGCCAAGGACATGGGCAGCGCCGCGCAACTCGTAGCCTTGAGCATGATCACTGTGGTCTGGGCAGTCATCCTGATCTAGGTCTGTACGAAAAGTGGCTGCACTCGGCCATGCTGCGTTAAAAACAGGCTCGCAATGCTCATGTAGGCCCCTAAAGTCGAACGCGACCCCGGCCGTTCCTCGCCTGTTTTTGCCTTGCCTGACCTTCGCTCGCCGACTTTTCGCACAAGACCCTAGGGAATGCTCGGCAGCACGATCTCGTCGCTGCGCTGCACCCCGGCGGTAAAGGCGCGGCAGAGTTCGAGGAACTCGCGCATCGCCGAGGTCTGATATTTCTGTTTATGCCAGATGAAATAGAACTGCCGGGCCAGGTCCAGGTCCGGCGTCTCTACCGGCACCAGGCTGCCACGCCGGAAGGCGTCGCGCAGCGCCAGCCTGGAAATGCAGCCAATCCCCAACCCCGACTCCACCGCGCGCTTGATCGCTTCGGTGTGTTCCAGTTCGAGCCGGATATTCAGCGCGCTGCGGTGATGACGCATGGCCTGGTCGAAGGTCAGGCGCGTGCCCGAGCCCTGTTCCCGCAGAATCCAGGCTTCGTGGGCCAGCTCCTCCATGCTCGCATGGCCGCGTTTGGCCAAGGGGTGCTGCGGGGCGCAGAACACCACCAGCTCATCCTCGACCCAGGTTTGTACTTCGATGTCCGGATGGCTGCAGTCGCCTTCGATTAGACCCAGGTCAATTTCGTAGTGGGCGACCTGTTGCACGATATGCGCAGTGTTCTGCACATGCAGTTTGACCTGGCTCTCCGGGTGGACCTGCATGAAACTGCCGATCAACAGGGTCGCCAGGTAATTGCCGATGGTCAGGGTCGCGCCCACCGACAATGAACCGAAGCCGGATTTGCCGTTGAGCAGGTCTTCGATTTCCTTGGCCTGGTCCAGCAACGCCACCGCCTGTGGCAGCAGCTGTTTGCCCAGGGCGTTGAGGCTCAGGCGCTTGCCGGCGCGATCGAACAACTGGCAACTGGATTGCCGTTCCAGTTCGGTGATTGAAGTGCTTGCTGCGGATTGGGAAAGGGCCAGCAGGCCGGCAGCACGAGAAACGCTCTCTTGCTGGGCGACGGCGACGAATACTTGCAGTTGACGGAGAGTAAATCGCATATCGATATAACCGATAACCCTTATCTTAATAATCCAGTTAACAGATATTGTCGCCGCCATTAGAATGCTGTGCAATTGCGCTCGGCTCGCTTGTCGCAGAGCAGGCGCCGACAACTTTCCAGGAGTCCCCCGTACATGAGCAACATGAACCACGAGCGTGTCCTCAGTGTTCATCACTGGAACGACACTCTGTTCAGCTTCAAGTGCACCCGCGATCCGGGCCTGCGCTTCGAGAACGGTCAGTTCGTGATGATCGGCCTGCAACAGCCCAATGGCCGCCCGCTTATGCGCGCTTACTCGATTGCCAGCCCGAACTGGGAAGAGCATCTCGAGTTCTTCAGCATCAAGGTTCCCGATGGCCCGCTGACTTCCCAGCTGCAGCATTTGAAGGAAGGCGACGAGATCATCATCAGCAAGAAGCCTACCGGTACCCTGGTACTGGACGACCTGAAGCCTGGCAAGCACCTGTACCTGCTCAGCACCGGCACCGGCCTGGCGCCGTTCATGAGCGTCATCCAGGATCCGGAAACCTACGAGCGTTTCGAGAAAGTGATCCTGTGCCACGGCGTGCGTTACGTCAACGAAGTCGCCTACCGCGAGTTCATCACCGAGCACCTGCCGCAGAACGAGTTCTTCGGCGAAGCGCTGCGTGAAAAACTGATCTACTACCCGACCGTGACCCGCGAGCCATTCGAGAACGAAGGCCGCCTGACCGACCTGATGCGCAGCGGCAAGCTGTTCAGCGACATCGGCCTGCCGCCGATCAACCCGCAGGACGACCGCGCCATGCTGTGCGGCAGCCCGAGCATGCTCGACGAGACCAGCGAAGTGCTCAACAGCTTCGGCCTGACCGTTTCGCCACGCATGCGCGAGCCGGGTGACTACCTGATCGAGCGCGCTTTCGTCGAGAAGTAAGCGACTCGCAGCACAGAAAAAGCCCGCGTTGCCTGAGAAGGCAGCGCGGGCTTTTTCGTTTCCGGTTGCCGGTCAGCGTGCGGGGACCACTTCCAGGACCTGTATCAGGCCCGGCTGCGGGTAGTGCCAGCGCACGTCCAGATCCCAGAACTGCGCGCCGTATTCGCGTTCCGGGGGGGGCGTCTGGTAGGCCGGGCGTGGGTTCTGGGCCAAACATTGCTCGATCAGCTCCACCAGCGGCTCCTGCAGGCGTTGAGCGTGCGTATGAGCCTGTTGCAGGGCGTTGTCGCTCCACTGCACCTGGATCAGCTGCGGCGCCGCGCTGGCGATGCTGTTGCTTGCGCTGTCGATGATGTCGGCGTAAGGCACGTAGGGCTTGATATCGAGAATCGGCGTGCCGTCCAGCAGGTCGATGCCGGAGATCCACAGGCGATTGGCCTCGACCTTGTCCAGCTTGACCACCGACTGGCCAATGCCATTGGGGCGGTGGGTGGCGCGGGTGGCGAAGACGCCTATGGACTTGTTGCCACCCAGGCGCGGCGGGCGGACCTTGAGCCGCGGTTTGTCTTCCAGCGCCTGGTGAAACAGGAACAGCAGCCAGACGTGGCTGACCTGTTCCAGGCCCTGCACCGCGTCGCCCTGGTCGAAGGGCGCCACCAGATCCAGCACGCCACGGGCCGCCGGGGCCAGTTGCGGCTGGCGCGGGATGGCGAACTTTTCCTTGAAGCAGGAGCGCACGAAGCCGATGGGGGAAACGCTGTAGGTCATTTTGCAAGCCTCAAGTTGCAAGCTTCGAGCTACAAGCTTTGAACTTGCAGCTTGTAGCTGTCTTAAGCCCTGACGCGCAGGGTCAGGCCCTTGAGGAAGTTGCGCAGCAACTGGTCGCCGCACGGGCGGTAGTTGGTGTGGCCGAACTTGCGGAACAGCGCGCTCAACTCGGGCTTGGACACCGGGAAGTCGGCGGCCTTGAGGATGGCGTGCATGTCGTCTTCCTTCAGCTCGAAGGCGACCCGCAGCTTCTTCAGGATGATGTTGTTGGTCACTGGCAGTTCGATCGGCAGCGGCGGACGGCTTTCGTCCTTGCCTCGCTTGAAGATCACCAGGCCGTCGAGAAAGTGCGCCATGACCTCGTCCGGGCAATGCACGAAACCTTCTTCCTCGTCCTTTTTCAGGTAGCCGACTATGTCGTCCAGGCTCACGTCAAAGCCGGTGAGCTTGATGATCTCGACGACCTTCTTGTCGCTGATGTCGAGCATGTAGCGCACGCTGCGCAGTACATCATTATGAATCATGTCTACAGTCCTGGTCTGTTCACGTTGAGCGCCGCATGCACGCGCGGCGTCTGAATGGGTGTCGGCCTAGAATTTCTCTTTGGCGGACAGGTAGCGCCATTGCCCGACCGGCACCTTGCCGATGGAAACCCCACCGATACGGATGCGGCGAATGGCGATCACCTTCAGGCCTACCGCTTCGCAGAGCTGGGCGATCACGCCCGGTTGCGGGTTCTTCATGGCGAAGCGCAGGCGGTTTTCGTTCTGCCAGCTGGCCTTGACCGGCGGCAGTTCCCGGCCCTTGTAAGTCAGGCCGTGGTTCAGGCGGTTGAGGCCGTGGGCGACCATCTCGCCTTCCACCTCGACCACGTACTCCTGCTCGATCTTGGCCGCATCGGCGGTCAGCTTGCGCAGGATCTTCCAGTCCTGGGTGAACACCAGCAGGCCGCTGGCATTGGCTTGCAGATCGGCGCTGGCGGTCAGGCGCAGGAAGTGGCCCTTGAGCGGCCGTTTGCCGAAGCGGTGTTCCTCGGACAGGCTGGCGGCGCTCAGCGACTGCATGGCGCTGTCGACGTCCTGGCCGGCCGGTACGTTCAGCAGCAGGGTCACCGGCTCCGGCGCGGTGGCCTTGGCCTGCGGGTCGAGCTCGACTTTCTGGGTGTCGACCTTGAACTGCGGCTCGTCGATGACCTCGCCATCCACGGTGACCCAGCCGCCCTCGATGAACAGCTCAGCCTCCCGGCGGGAGCAGCCGACGAGTTCGATGAGGCGTTTGGAGAGACGAATCGGGTCAGTCATGACAGGGGCCGTAGCAAAAGGGGGCAGGCATTGTACCTGCCCGGCGCCGGTTAATCGCGGGTCCATTTGCCCGCTGTGGCTTTTAGCCGCGCAGCGCTTGCTGCTGGGGCTGTTTCAAACGCATGTGCAGCAGCGGATAGGGCTGGCCCATGCCGTCGTGCTCGGAGCGACCGATGACCTCGAAGCCCTGCTTGAAGTAGAAGCCCAGGGCTTGCGGATTCTGCTCGTTGACGTCGAGTTCGTCGGCGTTCAGGTGTTCGATGGCGTACCTGAGCAATTGCTTGCCCAGGCCCTGGCCGCGATGGGCGGGATCGATGAACAGCATCTCAATCTTGCCGGCGGCGACCCCGGCGAAGCCGGTGATGTGCTGGCGCTGGTCCCGGGTGCAGATCAGCATCACCGCATCCAGATAACGGTTCAGCACCAGGTTTCTCAGCAGTTCGATGTAGCTGTCCGGCAGGAAGTCGTGGGTGGCGCGCACCGAGTCTTCCCAGACCCGGGCCAGTTCCGGGTAGTCGCTGTGTTTCGGGGTGTGGATGACCGAATGATGGCGCATGCCGCCTGCTCCTTTGTGGTGACGCATCCGTGGTCCTGAGCAAACGATAGACGTAAAAAAGCCCCGCATCTCGCGAAGAGAGCGGGGCTGTGCGGTTTTTTACGCCTTACAGGACTTCGGCCCAGAGGTCGTATTCGTCGGCGTCGGTCACCCGGCACCAGACCTTGTCGCCTGGTTTGAGGTCGCCGGCACCGTCGATGAACACGTTGCCGTCGATTTCCGGGGCGTCGAAGAAGCAGCGGCCCACGGCGCCCTGTTCGTCGACTTCATCGATCAGCACTTCGATTTCCTTGCCGATGCGCTGTTGCAGGCGCGCCGAGCTGATTGCCTGCTGGTGCGCCATGAAGCGCTCCCAACGGTCCTGCTTGACCTCGTCCGGGACCACTTCCAGGTCCAGGTCGTTGGCCGGCGCGCCTTCCACCGGCGAGTACTGGAAGCAGCCGACGCGGTCGAGCTGGGCTTCGGTCAGCCAGTCGAGCAGGTATTGGAAGTCTTCTTCGGTTTCGCCGGGGAAGCCGACGATGAAGGTCGAGCGGATGATCAGCTCGGGGCAGATCTGGCGCCAGTTCTTGATCCGGGCCAGGGTCTTGTCTTCGAAGGCCGGGCGTTTCATGGCCTTGAGCACTTTCGGGCTGGCGTGCTGGAACGGGATGTCCAGGTACGGCAGGATCTTGCCGGCGGCCATCAGCGGGATCAGCTCGTCCACGTGCGGGTACGGGTAGACGTAGTGCAGGCGGACCCAGACGCCCAGGGTGCTGAGGGCTTCGCACAGCTCGGTCATGCGGGTTTTCACCGGCGCGCCGTTCCAGAAACCGGTGCGGTACTTGACGTCGACGCCATAGGCGCTGGTGTCCTGGGAGATCACCAGCAGCTCCTTGACCCCGGACTTGACCAGGCGCTGGGCCTCGTCCAGCACATCGCCCACCGGGCGGCTGACCAGCTTGCCGCGCATCGACGGGATGATGCAGAAGCTGCAGCTGTGGTTGCAGCCTTCGGAAATCTTCAGGTACGCGTAGTGGCGCGGCGTCAGCTTGATGCCTTGTGGCGGCACCAGGTCGATCAGCGGGTTGTGATCCTGTTTCGGCGGCACCACTTCGTGCACCGCGCTGACCACTTGCTCGTACTGCTGCGGACCGGTCACGGCCAGCACGCTCGGATGCACGTCGCGGATATTGCCTTCTTCCACGCCCATGCAGCCGGTGACGATGACCTTGCCGTTTTCCTTGATGGCTTCGCCGATCACTTCCAGGGATTCGGCCTTGGCCGAGTCGATGAAACCGCAGGTGTTGACCACCACGACATCGGCGTCCTGGTAGGTGGACACCACGTCATAACCTTCCATACGCAGTTGCGTGAGGATGCGCTCGGAATCGACCAGCGCTTTCGGGCAACCCAGGGAAACGAAGCCGACCTTGGGGTTGGCTGGCGCGGTAGGGGTGGACATGTCTAACCTCGGTATAGGTGTCGGGCCGCTCGGCGATCTGGATAAAACCGCTGGCGACGAACGGGCGCTAGGGGCGCCTCTGATCAAAAAGTGCGCAATTCTAGCGATGGCCGACGCACTTGACCAGCTTTATGCAGGGAAATACGACGAGTGCTGCGCTATGCTTCGCGCCGTTGCGCCCAGGTGAATTCTTATAGTCAACAGAACGTCTGTAACTGTAAGTAAAAGGGCGCATGCTGCATTGGCATTCACGAGAGTCTTGCAAGCTTGGCGTTGTCTTGAATGTCATGCCTTTTATAAGAAGCCCCGATCTGGGTAGTAGGAGTGGTGGATGGGTCAGGCAAGTAGTCAGGCGGTAGGCGGCGAGCATTCCAGGGCCAGGCCCCTGGGGATGCTGGTGGCGGCGGTCGGGGTGGTTTATGGCGACATCGGGACCAGCCCGCTTTATACCTTGAAGGAGGTATTCGCGGGGCATTACGGGGTCCCGGTCAACCACGACGGTGTATTCGGCATTCTTGCATTGATCTTCTGGTCGCTGGTCTGGGTGGTCTCGATCAAATACGTGTTGTTCATCCTGCGGGCCGACAACCAGGGCGAGGGCGGCATCATGGCCTTGACCGCCCTGGCCCGGCGGGCGTCGACGCCCTATCCGAGGCTGCGGGTGGTCCTGGTCATCCTGGGCCTGATCGGCGCGGCCTTGTTCTACGGCGACAGCATGATCACCCCGGCGATTTCCGTATTGTCGGCGGTGGAGGGGCTGGAGATTGCCTTCGACGGGCTCGAGCACTGGGTCGTACCTATGGCGCTGATCGTGCTGGTGGCGCTGTTTCTGATCCAGAAACACGGTACCGATCGCATCGGCAAGCTGTTCGGGCCGGTGATGGTCCTGTGGTTCGTGACCCTGGGCGGGCTGGGGATCTACGGCATCGCCCAGCATCCGGAAGTGCTGCAGGCGCTGAACCCGGTCTGGGGCGTGCGGTTCTTCATCGTGCATCCGGGCATGGGCGTGGCCATTCTCGGCGCGGTAGTGCTGGCATTGACCGGTGCCGAAGCGCTGTACGCCGACATGGGCCACTTCGGGCGCAAGCCGATCGCTCGCGCCTGGTTCGCCCTGGTGCTGCCGGCGCTGGTGCTCAACTATTTCGGCCAGGGCGCCTTGCTCCTGGAGAACCCGGAAGCGGCACGTAACCCGTTCTATCTGCTGGCGCCGAGCTGGGCCCTGATCCCGCTGGTGGTCCTGGCGACCCTGGCTACCGTGATCGCCTCCCAGGCGGTGATCTCCGGCGCGTTCTCCCTGACCCGCCAGGCGATCCAGCTGGGTTATATCCCGCGCATGTACATCCAGCACACCTCCAGCGCGGAGCAGGGGCAGATCTACATTGGCGCGGTGAACTGGGCGCTGATGGTCGGGGTGATCCTCCTGGTGCTGGGCTTCGAGTCTTCCGGCGCACTGGCTTCGGCCTACGGCGTGGCGGTGACCGGGACCATGCTGATCACCAGCATCCTGGTGTCGGCGGTGATGCTGTTGCTGTGGAAATGGTCGCCGGTGCTGACGGTGCCGATCCTGCTGGGCTTCCTGCTGGTGGACGGGCTGTTCTTCGCCGCCAACGTACCGAAAATCTTCCAGGGCGGTGCTTTCCCGGTATTGGCGGGGATTGTGCTGTTCGCCCTGATGACCACCTGGAAACGCGGCAAGGAACTGTTGATGGACCGCCTCGGCGAGGGCGCGTTGCCGCTGCCGATCTTTATCAACAGCATCCGTGTGCAGCCACCGCATCGGGTCCAGGGCACCGCGGTGTTCCTCACTGCGCGCTCCGACGCCGTGCCCCATGCGCTGTTGCACAACCTGCTGCATAACCAGGTGCTGCACGAGCAAGTGGTGCTGCTGACCGTGGTCTATGAAGATATTCCACGGGTGCCGACGCAACGGCGCTTCGAGGTGGATTCCTATGGCGAAGGCTTCTTCCGGGTGATCCTGCACTTCGGTTTCACCGACGAGCCGGACGTGCCTGAAGCGCTGAAGCTGTGCCATCTGGACGAGCTGGACTTCAGCCCGATGCGCACCACCTACTTCCTCAGCCGCGAGACAGTCATCACCTCCAAGATCGTCGGCATGGCGCGCTGGCGCGAGACGCTGTTCGCCTTCATGCTCAAGAACGCCAACGGCAACCTGCGCTTCTTCAAGCTGCCGGTGAACCGCGTGATCGAGTTGGGTACGCAGATCGAGATGTAAGCTGGCGCGACAGCAGAAGCCCCCGTCACCGCTGTGGTGACGGGGGCTTTTTTGTTGGAGGAGGGCGCTTTCCCCTGCAGGAGCGAGCTTGCTCGCGATGGCGCTCTACCTGACAGCCCGCGCTGATCGCGAGCTAGCTCCGCTCCCGCAAAGGGGGGGATTTCATGGATGAAAAAGCCCCCGGTGCCGGTGGGCAGCGGGGGCCTTGTCTGGGCCGCTCAGATCACTCTTCGACGACCTTGTCCTTGCCCTGGCGTTTCTCGATGACGTTGACCAGGCGCTGGGCCAGGGCCGGGTAGTTCTCGTCGAAGTGGTGGCCGCCCGGCAGTTTCATGGCTTCGCCGACGGCGGTCTTGTCGGTGCAACCGCTTTCGTCGACTTCTTCCTCGCCGTAGATGCACACCACCTTGGCCGCTGGCAGCTTGGCCATTTCCGGGCCGGTGGCGGCTTCCTTGCCGGCGTTGCCCAGCCAGCCTTCGACTTCGATCTCGAAGCTGCCGGTGCGGGCGAAGGCCAGCAGGATAATGGCGTCGACTCGCTGCTGCTCAGCTTCCGGCAGGCGGTTGTAGATGGCTGGCAACACGTCGGCGCCGAACGAGTAGCCGGTCAGCACGAAGCGCTTGGTGCCCCATTTCTGCCGGTAGTGTTGCATCAGCTCGGTCAGGTCGGTGGCGCTCTGTTCCGGGGTCTTGTGCTGCCAGTAGTAGCGCAGGGTGTCGATGCCGACCACCGGGTAGCCGATCTTGGCCATCTCGCCGGCCACGTCACGGTCCAGGTCGCGCCAGCCGCCGTCGCCGGAGAGGAACAGGGTCACGGTGTCCTTGGCCTGGCCGGCCGGCACTTCGACCACCGGGATGTTCAGGCCGCCGTTGTCCGAACCCACCAGCAGCTTGCGCAGCTCGTTGTTCAGCACCTGAGGCAGGTGAATGTCGTAGTCGCTGATGCTGGTGCTGGCATTGGGGGTGTCACGCACGAAGCCGGCGCTTTCGTCATCCGGGTTGTCGTTCCATGCCACCAGCCAGTGGCCGTGGGCCAGGGTCTTGGGCAATGGATCGGTGCAACCCGGTGCCGGGTTGATGGTAAAGCCCACCGACACGGCCTGGGCCTTGTCGTCGTTCTGGGTGGCGATCCAGCGCCAGGCCAGGGTGGCACCAGGGCCGATGCCGCTGACCAGAGTCGCCGGGCCCGCGAGTTGGCCAAGGGCGGTCTGCAGGGCTTGTTCCTGCAGCTTGCAGCCGTCCTTGGGCAGGATCACCTGGACGATCTGCGCCGCGCCGCCGCGGCTCAGGGCCAGGAGTTGGGTATCGGTCAGGGCTTCGTCGGCGAGGACGGCCACGGCGACCCGGGCCTTGGCCTGGGCGGCCGGGGTAACACGGGTCAGGGTCGAGCCATCGGTCTGGGCCAGGTGTTCCAGGGTCGGTTGTGGTGCCGGACGATTCCAGTACCAGTAGCCGCCTCCTGCTATCAGGGCAAGCACCACCAGGGTGGCTAATACATACCGCCAGGAGCGTTGAATCATCAGCGTTTCACCAATCCAGTCAGGCCGCCCGCAATCAGGGCGGCGGTATCGGCCAGTGCCACCAGCGGATCCAGTCCGGCGGGCACGGCCATGTAACGAGGTTCCCAGTCAGGCTGGAATTTGTCTTTGAAACGGCGCAACCCTTGGAAGTTGTACAACTGCTCACCCCGACGGAAAACCATCGATCCAAGGCGCTGGGTCAGTGGCGCGCCACGCCGGGGTTGCAGACCCGACAACGGCACCATGCCCAGACTGAAGCGGGCATACCCATGGTTTTTATAATGCTGGATCAGGCCGACCATCATGAATTCCATGGTCAGCTTGGGAGCCTCCGGGTGGGCGCGCATCAGGTCGAGGCTGGCCAGGTCATGGCTGTAGGTCTCGAGCAGGTTGGCGAAGGCCACCGGACGTCCTTCAAAACGGATGATCGCGATACGGAAATGCTTGAGGTAGTCCTCGCTGAAACGCCCGAGGGAGAAACCTTTTTCGCGGACATTCTTGCCGGTCAGCCAGGCATCGGAAATGACTTTCAGCTCGTCCATCGGCGCCTGCCCGGCCTCATGGATTTCCAGCGACAGACCGTCGCGGGTACCGCGGTTCCAGGTGTAGCGCAGGTCCTTCATCTCCTTGCCCTTGGCTTCGAGGTCAAAGCGGTTCAGGTCGACCCGGGCTTCTTCGCCAAGCTTGATCGCGGTCAGGCCGATGTCCATGTAGTACGGCAGGTTTTCCGCGCGCACCTGGTAGAACACCGGACGCGCATGGTGGACGTCGCACAGGTCGCGGAACTGCCAGATCATCTCGGCCCGTTGCTGGGTCGGCCCGATCGGGTCGTACAGCGCCACCAGGCTGCGGCCGCGCCGGGCATACATGAGGAAGGCGTCGTCGTTGGGGTGGAACAGCAGGGCCTTGTCGCCGGTCAGGGACAGGCCGCCGTCGGGCTGGGAAGAGGCCATGAGGATCTTCGCCGCGCGGTCCAGCTCCTCGCCATTGGGCAGGTGAATCACCGGGCGCGCGGTGCGCAGCAGCCAGGTCAGGGACACCACAACCAGCAGCACCGCGGCCCCCAGCAGCGAGCGCAGGCCCCGTGGGGCATCGGCGTCGAGGGTGAACTGCCACCACAGCTGATGGCTGTAGGGCACGTCCTGATAGGCGAACAGCAGCAGCCAGATCGATGCGCCCAGCACACAGACGCTGGCCACCAGGTACAGCGGCGAGAACGGCAGTTCGGTGAGGCGGCTCGGCCGGTAGAAGGAGCGCCGGAAGACCGCCAGCAGGCTGGCGGTCAGGGTCATCAGGCTGGCTTCTTCCCAGTCGAAACCCTTGAGTAGCGAGAGCACGGCACCGACCAGCAGCAGGATGGTGGTCAATATCCAGGCCGCGGACAGGCGCCGGCGCAGGCCCTGGGCCAGCAGCAGGCAAAGCACCCCGACCAGGCTGGCGCCGAAGTGCGAGGCATCCACCAGGCGGTGCGGGATCAGAAAACCGATGTGTTGCAGGCGGGTGTCGATTTCCGGGGTCACGCCGGAAAACAGCAGCACCACGCCGGACAGGAACACCAGCACCGCGAGGATCGGTGCGGCCAGGCCCGAGGCCACCCGCAGCGATTGACGGGTCTGGAACAGGCGCTGGGCCTCATTGATCAGCAGCAGGACGCAGGCCACCAGCATCGGCAGGATCACGTAGATCAGCCGGTACAGCAGCAGGGCGGCGGCCAGTGGCGCCGCGCCGAGCTTGTCGGCGAAGGCGGCCAGCAGAATCGCTTCGAACACCCCAACGCCGCCGGGTACATGGCTGAGCACGCCGGCCGCCAGGGCCAGCAGGTAGACCAGCAGGAAGGCGCCGAAGGGCGGTGCCTCGGGCAGCAGCAGATAGAGCACAGTGGCTGCGGCGGCGACGTCGAGGGCGGTGATCAGCAGTTGCAGGAGCGTCAGGCGGCGTCCAGGCAGGCGCAGGGTGCGGCGCCCGGCCTTGACCAACAGATTGTCCGGCAGTGGCTGTTCAGGCAGGCGGCGCCGGTAGATACCGATGACCAGGATCGAGCAGAGTAGCAGTACGGCGCCGGCAATGCTGGTCAGCAGGCCTTCGGAGAGGCGCAGGGCGGCGGAGGCGGCGGGCAGGTTGCTCAGGGTCGCCAGGGCCGCGAGCGGTGGCAGGGCACAACCCAGGGACAGGCTGGCGAACAGCGTCATATGGGCGACGTCGCCGGCACCCACGCCATGCCGGGCATAGAGGCGGTAACGCACCGAACCACCGGAGAGCAGCGACAGGCCGATGGCGTTGCCGATGGCAAAGGCGGTGAAGCCCCCGAGGGCCAGGGTGCGCGGCGGCAGGTTCACCCCGGCGTAGCGGCTGGCGGACCATTCGTAGCCGAGCAGGATGACGAAACCGACCACGGTCGCGGCCAGGGCGCCGAGCAGGGCCGGCTTGGGCACGTCGAGGATCGAATCATGCAGGGCATACAGATCCAGCTCGCTGAGCAGGTGACGACAGGCAATCAGGGCGATGCCGAACAGCAGCAGGGTCACCACCATGCCGATGGGCTGGCGGTATTTGCTCAGTAGCTCCAGCCAGCGCAAGCGGGTGGCAGCAACCGGTTGGTTCGCTGTAACGGTATCGGTGTCTTGTGAGTCAGACGAGTTGGCGCGCATCAATCACCTCGTGGATTGTGCGCGACAGGATGGGGGTATCCAGCCAAGTTACCAATCCCTGCAGAAAAAATAGTTTCAAATATTAACGCGTCTCACCATGTCCCTGCGAGCCCGGACGGCCAGCGTTTTCAAGCGGCTGCCTGACAATGAGCATAGCGGGTTGGAAAGAGTGGGGGAGGTGACTGACGGTTCACAGGAGGTTGCCAGGTCATTGTTGCGAAAAGATTTTTTCGACAGATACAAAAAAGGCCACTCTTTCGAGTGGCCTTTTTTGTTGTTTGGTTGCGGGAGCCGGATTTGAACCGACGACCTTCGGGTTATGAGCCCGACGAGCTACCAGGCTGCTCCATCCCGCGTCTGTGTGGCGGCATTCTACAGACGAACGCTGGAGTGTCAACCGTTAATGGTCCATTGAGTCAAATAAGTGTTGAATGACTCGCAAGGCGGGTTAAGTCCCGGTACTGCAAAGGGTTTTGTTTTGCGCGACAACAAAACGAGCGCGCACAAAAAAGGCCACTCTTTCGAGTAGCCTTTTTTGATGTTTGGTTGCGGGAGCCGGATTTGAACCGACGACCTTCGGGTTATGAGCCCGACGAGCTACCAGACTGCTCCATCCCGCGTCTGTGTGGCGGCATTCTACAGAGGATCGCCGGCCTGTCAACCGATTGGCCGAAAAAAACTGTTCTCGTTCAATTGCTTAGCTTGAAAATACCGCCCCTGGATCGACCCTGAGGGCATGCTGCACAAGGCTTTCAGCTCTATTGAGGGGCTTTGACCGATTGAGAAAATAAATTCATCTTCCGATTTTTCTGGTGGTAGGCAGGAGAAATCAAACTACTGGTGCTATATACAGTTCTCGGTGAGATACTGTCGCCCTGTCTTGTGATCGACCTCTTGCTTCCATGAACTCTGCCTTTATATGACGCAGCGCAAAATCATCCACATCGACTGCGATTGCTTCTACGCCGCCATCGAAATGCGCGACGACCCGCAATTGGCCGGCAGGCCGATGGCGGTGGGCGGCTCGGCGGAGCGACGCGGGGTGATCGCCACTTGCAACTATGAGGCCCGCGCTTTTGGAGTGCGTTCGGCCATGTCCTCGCGGCATGCGCTGACGCTGTGCCCCGACCTGCTGATCGTCAAGCCGCGCATGGAAGCCTACCGGGATGCGTCGAAAGAGATTCATACGATCTTTCGCGACTACACCGACCTGATCGAGCCTTTATCCCTGGATGAGGCCTACCTGGATGTTTCCGACAGCCCCAACTTCGCCGGCAGCGCCACGCGCATCGCCCAGGACATTCGTCGCCGGGTCTCCAACCAGCTGCATATCACGGTGTCGGCCGGGGTGGCGCCGAACAAGTTCCTGGCCAAGATCGCCAGCGACTGGAAAAAGCCCAACGGCCTGTTCGTGATCACCCCGGACCAGGTCGAGGACTTCGTTTCGGCCTTGCCGGTCAACAAGCTGCATGGCGTGGGCAAGGTCACGGCCGACAAGCTGGGACGCCTGGGCATCGTCAGCTGCGAGGCATTGCGCGAATGGGGCAAGCTGGCGCTGGTGCGCGAGTTCGGCAGTTTTGGCGAGCGGTTGTGGAACCTGGCCCGGGGTATCGATGAGCGGCCGGTGCAGAACGACAGTCGCCGGCAGTCCATCAGCGTGGAAAACACCTACGACGTCGATCTGCCCGATCTGCAGAGCTGCCTGGATAAACTCCCGGAGCTGATGCAGACCCTGGCCGGCCGGATCGAGCGAATCGACAGCAGCTATCGTCCGGGCAAGCCCTTCGTCAAAGTGAAGTTTCACGATTTCACCCAGACCACGCTCGAACAGGCGGGGGCAGGGCGGGACCTGGAGAGTTACCGGCAGCTTTTGACCCAGGCGTTCAAGCGCGGGGACAGGCCGGTGCGGCTATTGGGGATTGGTGTGCGTTTGCAGGATCTGCGTGGCGGGCATGAGCAGCTGGAGCTGTTCAGCCGTTCCTGAAACAGCATCGCGAGCCAGCCCACAGCCGCAGTGCGGAAACAGGCTGGCTCGCGATGGTTATCTGATCAATGGGCGCCGGGGTCGGCGACCAGGCGGCCGGCGTTCTTGGTCAGCGACTTGAGAAATTCGCTTTGCAGTTCCGGATCGTTGCGGGTCAGCTCGATCAGGCTCTGCTCCAGTTCGCTGGCTTCTTCTTCCAGGCCCAGTTCGGAGAGACGCTTGACCCGGTGCACCCACTGGCTCACTTCGTCATCTTCGAGGTCGTCGTAGATCAGGTTGTGCGCTTCCAGCAGCTTGCCGCGCAGGGTGTTGCTGATGGCCAGCGACGAGTCGGAATGCACGTCGTCCTGGGCATCCGCGACGCTGATCTGCAGCTTGCCGATGTGGTTCAGGTCCTGTTCGGAAAACGGGCTGTCCAACAGGTTCAGGCGCAGTACGCCGTTGCGGTCGGTGCTCAGCTCGTGGGTTTCCTTGCCGGCCTTGACCTGTACCGGGCGTTCGCTCCAGGGCAGGCTCGAATACTCCACGCGCTTGTCGCGCTGGACTTCATCGATCCCCGCCAGGTTCTGCTGCGCCCGACCGTGGGACTGCACGTTCATGAACGGGTTGAGCCCGGCCACGCCGTAGCTGATCCAGTCCTTGGTGACGCTGTCCGGCAGGTTGCCCAGGGCAAACACATTGACCACGTTGGCGCCGACACCCGCGACCACGGCTACCGCGCCCAGTGGGATCTCGTAGAGCTCCCGCCAGGGTTGATAGGGCGTGTAGCGATCGTAGCGACGCGTGACTTCGAACTCGGTGACCTCGAAGGTCTTCTGCTCGTGGATGCGTACCCGGCGTTGCGGCAGCTCAAGCACCTTAGGCTCACCGACATCGATCTGCAGGCTGTGATCGAGCAATTTGCGCTCGACACGTTCCTCGTGCTCGCTGCGTTGCGACATCTGGTTGGCACAGCCGCTGAGCAACAGGGCGCCGCACAAGGCGGCGCCACCGAGGCTTAAGGTGTTTCGCTTGAACATGACTTCTCTATCTGGTTTCAGCGACGGATACGGGCTTGGAGGAAGGACAGCACGTCAGCCACCGGCAGCGCTTGCGCCTCGGCTTCGGTACGGCTCTTGTATTCCAGGTTGCCTTCGGCGAGGCCGCGGTCGCTGACCACGATCCGGTGTGGAATGCCGATCAGCTCCATGTCCGCGAACTTGATGCCCGGGCTGGTCTTCTTGTCGCGGTCGTCCAGCAGCACTTCGAAGCCGGCGGCGGTGAGTTGCGCGTACAGCTTGTCGGTGGCTTCGCGAACCTGCTCGGTTTCATAACGCAGCGGTACCAGGGCGATCTGGAACGGGGCCAGGGTGTCGCTCCAGATGATGCCGTTCTCGTCGTTGTTCTGCTCGATGGCCGCGGCCACCACGCGGGACACGCCGATGCCGTAGCAGCCCATTTCCAGGGTGACCGGCTTGCCGTTCTCGCCCAGCACTTCGCACTTCATCGCCTTGCTGTACTTGTTGCCCAGCTGGAAGATGTGCCCGACTTCGATGCCGCGCTTGATTTCCAGGGTGCCCTTGCCGTCCGGGCTTGGGTCGCCGGAGACGACGTTGCGCAGGTCGGCCACGGTCGGGACCGGCATGTCGCGTTCCCAGTTGAAGCCGAAATAGTGCTTGTCGTCGACGTTCGCGCCGATACCGAAGTCGCTCATCAGGGCCACCGAGCGGTCGACGATGATTGGCAGCGGCAGGTTCAGCGGGCCCAGGGAGCCGGCGCCGGCGCCGATGGCGTCACGCAGTTCGGTTTCCGAAGCCATGACCAGCGGGCTGGCGACGCCAGGCTGGTTGGCAGCCTTGATTTCGTTCAGCTCGTGGTCGCCACGGATGATCAGGGCGATCAGCTTGCCGGCTTCCTCGGCGTGCACCACCAGGGTCTTGACGGTCTTTTCGATCGGCAGGTTGTAGCCTTCCACCAGCTGCGCGATGGTTTTCGCGTCAGGGGTGTCGACCAGGTGCAGTTCTTCGCTCGGCGCCGGGCGCGAGGTTTCCCGTGGCACGGCTTCGGCTTTCTCGATGTTCGCCGCGTAGTCGGAGCCGTTGCTGAAAACGATGTCGTCTTCGCCGGACTCGGCCAGTACGTGGAATTCGTGGGAGCCGGCGCCGCCGATGGAGCCGTTGTCGGCTTCGACCGGACGGAACTTCAGGCCCAGGCGGGTGAACACGTTGCAGTAGGCCTGGTGCATGCGGTCATAGGTGACCTGCAGCGATGCCTGGTCGGCGTGGAAGGAATAGGCGTCCTTCATGATGAACTCGCGACCGCGCATCAGGCCGAAGCGTGGGCGGATTTCATCGCGGAATTTGGTCTGGATCTGGTACAGGTTGATCGGCAACTGCTTGTAGCTGCTCAGTTCGTTGCGGGCCAGATCGGTGATCACTTCTTCGTGGGTCGGACCGGCGCAGAAGTCGCGACCGTGGCGATCCTTGAAGCGCAGCAGTTCAGGGCCGTACTCCTCCCAGCGCCCGGATTCCTGCCACAGTTCAGCCGGCTGCGTGCTCGGCATCAACACTTCAAGCGAGCCGGCGGCGTTCATTTCTTCACGAACGATGGCTTCGACCTTGCGCATCACCCGCAGGCCCATCGGGAGCCAGGTGTACAGGCCCGAGGCCAGTTTGCGGATCATGCCGGCGCGCAGCATCAGCTGATGGCTGATCACGACCGCATCGGAAGGCGTTTCTTTCTGTGTGGCGAGCAAAAATTGACTGGTGCGCATGGTAGGCCGTTGTCGGTTGCTGAAGACTAGAAATGACGAAGCATTGTACGGGCGAGAACCGTTGGCGTACAGGATTGCGGCCGGGGGAGGTCGGGGCGCCGGATGAATGCCGGTATGCCCCGGGGTTTCCTAGGGTTCTTCGCTGACAGCTGTAGCGGGTGGCGTGGCCGGCGGTGTGGCTTCGGGTGCTTGCGGCGGTTCGGCGCGACGGTTTTCCTGGAACCAGTGCAGGGCGATCAGGACCAGGGTCGGCACGCCGAGCAGGGCGGTGATCAGGAAGAAGTCGTGATAGCCGAACTTCTCCACCATGACCCCCGAATAACCGCCGATCAGGCGCGGCAACAGCAGCATGATCGAGCTGAGCAGGGCGTACTGGGTCGCCGAGAACTTCAGGTTGGTCAGGCTTGACAGGTAGGCGACGAAGGCCGAGGTGGCCAGGCCCGAGCTGAAGTTGTCCAGGGAAATGGTCACCACCAGCATCTGCAGGTTGGGGCCCATGTCGGCCAGCATCAGGAACAGCAGGTTGGTCGCGGCCGAGGCGGCGCCGCCGATGAACAGGATCGGCAGGATGCCGAAGCGCACGATCAGCAGGCCGCCCATGCCGGCGCCGACCAGGGTCATGATCAGGCCGAAAATCTTGCTGACGCTGGCGATCTGGTCCTTGGTGAAGCCCTGGTCGATGTAGAACACATTGGCCATCACACCCATCACCGTGTCCGACATCCGATAGGTGGCGATCAGGCCCAGCAGCAGCAGGGCTTGCCAGCGGTAGCGCAGGATGAAGTCGTTGACCGGCGTCAGCACCGGGGCCAGGCCGCGGCGACCCATGGCCGACAGGCACAGCGAGGTCAGGATGATATAGAGAATGGCGCGCAGGAACGCCCGGTCTTCCAGCAGCAGGTCCAGCAGGCTGGCGCCTTCGAACAGCACGCTGGCGAAGTCGGTGTTGTAGAGCTGGGTGAACATCGCCGGCACGGACACCAGCAGCACGATCAGCACGAACACCGACACCAGCTGGTGCACGAAACTGTAGCGCCCGGCCGACAGCTGAGTGCGCAGCGGCACCGGCGGTTCGCGCATGAACAGGGTGGTCAGCAGGGCCGGGATCATCAGCACGCCGAACAGCACGTAGGTGCCGGTCCAGGCCGCGTGTTTATAGCTGAAACCGGTGGAGCCGAAACCTTCGGCGAAGAACAGGGCGCCAGCGGTGGCCAGCAGGGCGGCGACGCGGTAGCCGGACATATAGGCGGCAGCCAGGGCGGCCTGGCGGCTGTCTTCGGCGATTTCCAGGCGGTAGGCGTCCACCGCGATGTCCTGGGTGGCAGAGGCGAAGGCGACGATAACCGCAATGGCGATCAGCCAGGACAGGTGCTTTTGCGGATCGCAGAACCCCATGCCGATCAGCCCGAGCAGCACCAGCGATTGCGACAGGACCAGCCAGGAGCGGCGGCGTCCGAGTTTGCCCAGCAAGGGTAGGCGCCATTGGTCGAGCAAGGGCGACCAGACCCATTTGAAGGCGTAGGCCAGACCGATCAGGCTGGCGTAGCCAATGGTTTCGCGAGCCACACCGGCTTCGCGCAACCAGACTGAAAGTGTCGAAAACACCAGCATGTAAGGCAAGCCGGCGGCGAAACCAAGCAGCAACAGCACGAGCGTCGAGGGGCTGGCATAGGCGGCGAGCGCGGCGCGCCAGGTTTTACGGGGCATGGGCTGGAGTCTGCCTCAAGAATTACGGAAACAAAGCGCGCACTCTAACCGCTGTGCTCTACCGGACGCCAGCCATGGCGCCGAATATCCACACGATTGTTCAGGATCGAGACACCTTCCATACGCAGTCGCGCGCGCTGTTCGTCGCCCGAAGCGCTGCCCACGGGCAGGCTGATGCGCCCGCCCGCGCCCAGTACGCGGTGCCAGGGCAGGGTGGTGTCGGCGGGCAACTGGCTGAGGGTGCGTCCCACCCAGCGCGCCGCGCGACCCAGGCCCGCCATTTCCGCCAGTTGCCCATAGCTGACTACCTTGCCTTCCGGGACCTGGGCCAGGGTCAGGTAGAGCGCCGTGCGTCGGATTTCGGCAGGGCTTTGGTCGGCGTCGAGCGGTTCGATCACGTTCGGGTTTCCTGATGCAGGCCTGTAAACCGTCTGTAGGACAAAGGGGTTATTAACCGTTGAGAATTGAACTCACTATAGATAGTCGAGTCAGTCCCTACCTGAGGTTTTATTCATGTGGATAATGCCGGTTTTTTTCGCGAACTCGAGCCTTGTATCTGTTTATGTTGTCCAGAACCCTGCTGTGCCTTGCCGTTTTCAGTGCCGCCACGCCTTTGCTCGCCGATACCGTCTGGTTGAAGAACGGTGACCGTCTGAGTGGCAAGATCAAGGTGTTCGACGGTGGCAAGTTATTGATCCAGACCGAGTATGCCGGGGCCATCCCGATCGACTGGAAGCAGGTCAAGACGCTGGAGAGTGATCAGGAATTGCTGGTCAAGCAGGATGCCTACACCGGCGAGAAGGCCAAGTCCCTGCACGCGGCGGAAGACGGCAAGGTCACCTTGGCCAATGGCGAGGCGCCGAAGACTGTCGAGCTGGCGAGCATCCAGCAGATCATGAAGCCCAAGCCGGTGGTCGAGGACCTGGTATGGAAGGGCAATGTCGACATGGCGCTGGATTATCAGCGGGCGGAAAAGGACACCGACGACTACGACATCGACTTCAAGACCTCGGCGCGCCACGGCAAATGGCGGCACACGGCGGAAGGTGAGTACAACCGCGAATTCCAGAACGATGTGGTCACCACCGACAACTGGCGCGGCGAATACGCACTGGACCGCTTCCTCACTGATAAATGGTTCTGGCAAGGGCGGTTGAATTACAAGCGTGACAAGGTCGAGGAGCTGGCGCGCCAGCGCGTGGTGGGTACCGGTCCGGGTTACCAGTTCTGGGATAACGAATTGGGTGCGTTCTCCCTGGGTTCACTGCTCAACCGCACCGACTACGAGTACAAGGATGGCGGCAAAGACAACTTCTATTCCCTGGCCATGAAGTGGGACTACAACCGTTACCTGATTGGCAAGCGGGTCGAGTTGTTTACCAATGGCGAGGTGGGGCGGCCGCTGTCCAATATTGCCGATTACGCCCTGGATGCCGAGATCGGCCTGCGCTACAAGGTCACGGAATGGGCGTCGCTCAACCTCAAGGCCGAACGGGACATCATCAGTGGCACCAAGGACAGCGATCTCAACAAGACCCGCTACACCGCGGGGTTTGGCGTCGCCTGGTAAGCTCGCAGGCCTGGAAATGAAAAAGTCCCGCGGTTTGCACCCGCGGGACTTTTTTGTTTGGCAGCGCAAGAGTGCTGTCTCAATAGCGCTGCGTTATGTCAGCCTCAACTGCATGCACCTTGACGGGTGCCCGTCTGGTACTGGCATTCGCTCTGCAGGCTGCCGTCCTCGTTCCAGAGGCGCATCCAGCCATGCTCTTTGCCATCCAGGTAATCGGTAGATGATTCCATCTGACCGCTGTCGTACCAGGTGACGGCGGGGCCTTCGAGTTTCGCGTCCTTGTAGACCTTGTGCTCCTTGAGCTGGCCGTTGTCGTACCAGGCCTTGAAGTCGCCCTGCTCGCGGTGCTGTTCATCCCATTGCCACTGGAGGGTTTGCACGCCCTGTTCGTTCCAGAGGGCATAACTGCGCTGGGTGCCGTGTTCGTCGTTGAATTGCTTCTGCTTTACCTTGCCGTTGGGGTGGTACTGGATTTGCCAACCCACGGGCTGGTTGTCAACGAAGTCGACTGTGCTTTCCAGTGTGCCGTCAGGGTAATAGGACGGGCTGGGGCCGACTTTCTTGCCGGCAACGAACTGCCCGCTGTCTTTGATCTTGCCATCCGGGTAATAGCTGGTGATCGGGCCGTCCGGCAGATTCGCCCGGTAGGTGATGCGCCCGACCCGCTTGCCGTTCTCGTCGTATTCCAGGTATTCGCCGTCGACGCGTTTGCCCTGGCGCCAGTTGTAGGACTCGGCGACTTTTCCATTGTCGTGGTAGGTGCTCTGCCAGCCCTCGAGGAGGCCATCCCGATAGTTCGAGCGTTTAACCACGACACCGCTCTCGGAGTAGGTCAGCGCCTCTCCCTGGCGTTTGCCATTGAGGTCATAGCCAGCGCTGTGGCGGACCTGGCCGTCCGGATAGTAGGTTTTCGAGGCATGAACGGCCTTGCCCGAAACGAAGTCCTCGGCGCTGACGAAATAGTCCCGGCGCAGGGTGCCTGATTCGACGTAGAAGACTCTCGCGTTCCAGGCTTTTTGCCGCTTGTCGTAGCTCATCGGCATCGTCAGGAAGTACGAGGCCTGGCCTTGGCCCGTCGGCGCATAACGCTCGTCGAGGTAGAGCTTGCCGTCGACCAGGGATGCGGTCAGTTCGCCGCATTCCTGGGCGGTGCAGGGCCGGACCTTTTCGAAAAAGGCTCGTTTTCCGTCGCAGTCCGAAAGGGTCAGCAGGAGTGGGGTCTGGTCATCGATCAGTTGCTGGATTTCTTCCAGGGCCTGGCCGAACGACTCCGCGGGGATGCCTGAGGATTCAGGGGTGAGGTAAACCTCGTTGCTGCCGCAACGATGGGCGCTGGAAAGCTCCAGCAGTACCGCGCGTCGCAACTCGGGTTGTTGCTGCGAGTCCTTGGCAATGTAGCTGGCGCTGCTGTCCATGCCGACGATGATCGTTGGATGGTCGGGGCGAGGTGTGGCGTTGAGTGCGAGAGGGAGGGCGAGTGTGAGCACCGCTGCGCTCAACAACTTCCGGTGTCTGAACGGCATCCTGCAGTTTCCATATGATTGTCCGAGGGGGCGGATCATATAGCCTGGGTGCCATTAAGCAAAAACATCCGGGCACAAAAAAGCCCCGCTTTGAGGGCGGGGCTTTTTACTGTTTCAGTACAAGTTAGATAACTTGAACTTCTTCAGCTTGCATGCCTTTCTGACCGCGGGTAGCGATGAAAGAAACCTGTTGGCCTTCTTTCAGGCTTTTGAAGCCGTCGGATTGGATAGCTTTGAAGT